>Ga0302246_1000067_pt1 | contig 100974 bp, 101 predicted proteins | sample AAG_UR_Trp_MG_FD_193533 | JGI IMG/M metagenome (GOLD analysis project Ga0302246, IMG submission 193533) | Enriched activated sludge microbial communities from anaerobic digester in WTTP, New Holstein, Wisconsin, United States - AAG_UR_Trp | ecosystem: Engineered > Bioreactor > Anaerobic >... | reverse complement strand
TGTAATTGGGACAGCAGGAGAAACGTGAAAATGAAACCTGGTTTTCAAAACAATAAAAACGTATCCAAATTACCAATGATTTCAAAGGGCGATACCTTAAATCTAAGCTATTTTGGACAGCAGTGAATTCAGATGTTTAATTGCCGGAGTAATCACTTCAAATCAATTGAAAAATCTCTTGAAGGCGATTCCAGAATCTACAGACATCGAAGCGGCGAACATGATGCGAATGGCCTTGTTTACCGGCATGAGGCGCGGAGAGTTGTTCAAACTGAAATGGGCTGATATTGATTTTGAACGTGGTTTCATCACCATCCGTGATCCCAAGGGTGGGGTAAGTCAGAAGATCCCACTGAATGACCAGGCGCGTGAAGTTTTGAAGAATCATCCGGAGACATCAGAGCATGTTTTTGTCCGGGGTGATGGAAAACCTTTCACGGATATTAGAAGGCGGGTAAATCCTATCAAAAAAGCCGCAGGCATTCCGGATGACTTTCGGGCTTTGCATGGCCTTCGGCATGTTTACGCCTCCATGCTAGCATCGTCCGGACAAGTTGATATGTACACCTTGCAAAAACTTCTCACTCACAAGTCACCTCTAATGACACAGCGTTACGCGCACCTCCGGGATGAAGCTTTGAAAAAAGCCTCTGCATTGGCTGGGAATATCATTGAGCAGACGGCAAAGGAAATAGATCAATCCAATACAAATGCCATAGGAGCATGAAAAACATGGACAGACTGGAGCAAATCGACACATTAAAAGTCAGAATCGACGGACACAGACCCCTTGACGCCCACATGCTCAAACAAGTGAAGGAATATTTCCGGATCGGTATGACGTATACAAGTAACGCGCTGGAAGGTAATTCTTTGACGGAGACAGAAACAAAGATCGTCATAGAGGATGGCATCACTATTGGGGGAAAGCCTGTCAAGGACCATATGGAAGCCTTGGGACATTCGGAAGCCTATGACCTGATTTTCCGGTTGGCAAAGGGCTGGGACATTACGGAAGCAAACATCAAGGAACTGCATAGGTTGTTTTATTATCGGATAGACACGAAACAGGCAGGTAAGTATCGGAAACGTCGTGTCATCATCACTGGAACCGATTTCATTCCCCCGGCTCCGGAGCAGATATCGGATTTGATGAAAGTATTCGTGGATGGACTACCTGAGGCTAGGGCGAAACATCATCCGGTAGAATTTGCAGCAATTGTCCACAAGGACCTTGTGACCATTCATCCCTTCAACGACGGTAATGGCAGGGCGGCGCGTCTACTGATGAATCTTGCCTTACTACAGGCTGGTTATCCCGTGGCGATCATTCCCCCGATCCTGCGGAGAGATTATTTGGATACTTTGGATAAGACACACCGGGGAGATGACAGACCGTTCATTAACTTCATTGCCGGCGTCTGCTACGAATCGGCAAAGGAATATTTGCGGCTTTTGGAAGCCTGAGAAAAGGCAACCGGAAATAGGGCGGCAGGCTGACAAGCGGTGGATAAACCTTCCTCTCCTCTGCTTCCTGGATGAATACGGGGTACGTGCGGGGTAGTTTATGGATAGCGAACAGATCGGATGTGTTATATTCAGTGAAGAGCAGAAAGAACGCTTCTCGTTATTTGTTGAGTACCTGAAGCGAAATGAGATGTATAAAATTATTCTTAAGAAGAACCAAAGAGTCGGTTAGTAGAGGCAACACCTGATTGGGAGGGGCGGTCGGAATCCTTGCACGTGAAAGGTCGGGACAGAGATAGCTAAAATCGGGTAAAAATATCTCCGGTTGTCCACCGCCACACATATCACCAAGGACCGCCCCCGCTTCTACCGAGGAAAGAGGATCCCTGTCTCCCAGGATAATAAGCCTAGCCCCCTTTTTGAGTGCAGTGGCAAGTTTAGCCATAAGCGGAAGCGCAACCATGGATGCCTCATCAATTATAGCTGCATCGTGAAGAGAGAAACCTCGAATTCAAGACAGCCGCACACAGCTTCAGCGAAAACAAGGACCTGCCCGATTATTACGCTGCCCTTGCCAATGAGGGTGGCGGCAAATTAATCCTCGGCGTTGATCCTACACCCCGAATCGTTGGAACCAAGGCGTTTTGGGGTACTCATAACCGCTTGTCCCATAAACTGCTGATGAAGCTAAAGATCAGAGTTGATGTAGAAGAATTGATGCATCCACGGGGGCGTGTGCTTATCTTTCATGTTCCGCCACACCCTGCTGGACAACCGATCAAATCAACAGGCAATTACCACTACTACCCCATGCGCGCTGGTGAATCCCTTATAGAGATGGACAATATGACATTGAAACAGATTCTCAATGAAGCTGTTGGGCGTGTAAAAGAGAGTTTGCAATTTGGGTTCTTGTAAGAGGCCATCGATATCTTCTAAAATGGTGTTATCGACAACACTAAAGGAAGGAGACAGAGAAATTAGAACTATCCTCGATGAATAGACAGGTGGTTGGAAATAGGGTTGGAAATTAGAATTAGATAAATGAAAAAGGGGTTACATCTGATGGCGTAACCCCTTAATTTCACTATTGGTAGTCCCACGGGGACTTGAACCCCGGTTTCCGGCGTGAGAGGCCAGCGTCCTAACCACTAGACGATGGGACCATGGATGATCGTCGAAATTATACCGTTGCCGGGTATGCCGTATCCAAAAGCATGACCGGGTCATGGTAAGGCGATGCTATTTATGCAATAACGACCGAAATGTCAAGGTCATTTTGCGGATTGGACGGATTGTCCACCGATAAACTGGACTGCCTGCTGCAACCTTTGCAGGACCTTTTCTTTTCCCAGGGTCACCATCACATCATCAATGCCGGGGCTTACTGTTTTACCGGTCAGCGCGACGCGGAGCGGCTGGGCGATGAATTTCAGCTTCGTGTTCCGCTTTTCCGACAGATCCCGGAGAAAGGTTTCGATCCCTGCCTTCGTATAGTCGGTAAGATCCGGAAGTCCTGACATGATGGCTTCCAGGTGTCCCCCCGCCTCCGCTGTGAGGAACTTGCGGGCGGCCTCTTCTTCATAGATCAGTTCGTCTCCGAAATAAAAGAGGCTTCCTTCGGCCAGTTCGATCAGGGTCTTGGCCCGTTCCCTGAGATCACCGACGATATTCCGGGCAAAGGTTTCTTCCGGCGTGGCCAGTCCCATGCGGTGCCAAAAGGGCAGCATCTCCTCGGCGAGGCGCTCCAACGGACAGTTCTTGATGTAATGCTGGTTCAACCACAGGAGCTTGTCCGGGTTGAAAACAGCGGCGGACTTGCCGACGGCGTCCAGGGAGAACAGCTCGATCAGCTCGTCCACCCCGAAGATTTCCTGGTCGCCGTGAGACCAGCTGAGACGGACGAGATAATTGACCAGGGCTTCGGGCAGGTATCCCATATCCTTGTAAGCCATGACGGAGGTGGCGCCGTGCCGCTTGCTCAGGCGTGCCTTGTCCGATCCCAGAATCATGGGAACATGGGCGAACCGGGGCACCGCGTATCCGAGGGCTTCGTACAGGAGGATCTGCTTGGGCGTGTTGTTGACGTGATCGTCACCGCGAATGACATGGGTGATGTTCATTTCGGCATCGTCGATCACGACGGCGAAATTATAAGTCGGGTAACCGTCCTGCCGTTCGATGATCAGATCGTCCAATTCCTCGTTGTTGAAGACGATATTGCCTTTGATGAGATCGTTGACCACCGTCGAGCCGATTTCCGGGCAGCGGAAACGGACCACCGAGTTGGCTGATTTGGGCAGATTCTTGTCCCGGCAGGTCCCGTCGTATTTCGGTTTTCTCCCTTCGGCCAGGGCGATTTTTCTCTTTTCTTCGAGTTCGTCGGGGCTGCAGGTGCAATAGTAGGCCTTGCCCTCCTGGAGGAGTTTTTTCACCATCGCCCGGTGGTTTTCCACCCGCTGGGCCTGGTAGAAGGGACCTTCATCCCAGTCGAGGCCCAGCCAGGTCATGGCGTCGAGAATGGCCCGGGTGGATTCGTCGGTCGATCTCTGCTGATCCGTGTCTTCAATACGCAGGACAAACGCCCCTCCCATGTGGCGGGCGTAAAGCCAGTTGAACAGGGCGGTTCTTGCCCCGCCGATATGAAGGTATCCCGTCGGTGACGGGGCAAAACGGGTTCTGATTTTGGGTTCTTTCATCATCGTGTTATTCCTTGAAAATATTGTGCTTCCTTATAGGTTTATGCGGCGGCTTTGTCAAGTCGGATTTGGAGAAAGAGACGAGTTGGCGAACTTCGGTCATCCCATCGATTCCGATGAAAATTCCTGAGTTGAACCTGTCATGTGCCGTAAATTGTGCTTGACAAGAAAATGAATCTATCATTAAGTACACTGCTTTATCAGAGGGGGGTAGTGTCTTCAGAAAGTGCGGAGAAACTGCCGGATCCCGGGAGCAAGTTGAAAATTGAAGATTCATGTACCGAAAATTACGGAAGAGGGCCTCGACCTGAAATTTTCCCGGGACGGGAAGTGGTTGCGGGATCTCCTGGCCGATGAGGAAGCGGATCGTTTTTCCATCGAGCGTGCCGGTGTATCCTGCCGGGTCAGGAAAGTCCGGGATTCGGTCTTTGTCGATGGATCGATTGATACGGTTGTCGAGACGGATTGTTCCCTCTGCCTGGAGAAGGCCATTGTCCCGGTAAGCAGCCGGTTCCACTATATCTTTATGCCGCATCACAAAGATGTGCCGGAGGAAAGGGAACTTATGGCTGAAGACATGGATGTGGAGTACTACGAAGAAGAAACCATTGATCTGGATCCGATTATTCTGGAGCAGATCGTCCTGCAGATCCCGATGAGGGTCGTCTGTCGCGAGACCTGCAGAGGGCTGTGCCCTCAGTGCGGAACGAACCTGAATATATCGAGCTGTACCTGCAGTGGCAGAATGATTGACGAACGCCTGAGCGTACTGAAAAATCTGAAATTAAAATAACTACAGAGGAAGGATATAGCTATGCCAAATCCGGTAAAACGACATTCAAGGACCAGGAGAAACATGCGGAGGGCCCATGATTTCCTGACGCCGCTCTCGACATCCAAATGTCCCCAGTGCGGAAAACCCAAGCTTCCCCATCGGATATGCAAAGCCTGCGGCGCCTACAAGGGCCGGGAAGTCATCGCGGTCGAGGAGATTTCCAAATAGGTCGATCCTGAGGGTCTCCATGGGCAAGCTTGCCTTCGTTTTTCCCGGCCAGGGTTCCCAGTTTGTGGGAATGGGGGCAGATTTATACCGGGAATTTCCGAGAGTGAGAGCGATTTTTAATCGCGTCAGGGATGTTGTCGGGGTCGATATCCCGTCTCTTTGTTTTCACGGTCCCCAGGAAGTTCTCGATCTGACGCTGAACACGCAGGTTGCCGTCCTGACGATGGACATGGCCGTTTATGAAGTTTTCGCCGAGTATTTCGGTGGGGAACCTCAGGTGATGGCGGGGCACAGCCTCGGAGAATATGGAGCCCTCTATGCCGCGGGAGCCATTTCCCTTGACGAAATCATTCCCCTGGTATGGGCGCGGGCCAGGTATCACCATGAAGCGGTTCCTCCCGGAGAAGGGGCCATGGCGGCGATCATCGGGTTGCAATGCGAAGCCGTCAACGAAATCTGTCGGAACATTTGCAACCGGGGAGGAAACGTTTCCGTATCGATCATCAATACGCCGGATCAGATCGTGGTTTCCGGTTACAGCGGTTCGGTTGACGAGGCGATGGCCAGGGCCGTCGACGGGGGAGCCCGCCGGGCCGTGAAACTGGCCATCAGCGCTCCCTGTCACTGCAACCTGATGGAAAAAGCGGCGCGGAAATTAAAAGAGGATCTGGCACAGGTGCATTTCGGTGATTGCCGTGTGCCGGTTATTCCGAACTGTGACCCGGCCGTTTTTCATGACCGTCGGACGACGCGGGCGTTGCTGTTCAGGCAGCTTACGAATCCCGTGAAATGGCAGGAAACGATTGAAAAAATGATCGAGATGGGGGTGGATACGCTGGTGGAACTGGGGCCTAAGAGGGTTCTGGGCAGTTTGGTCAGGCGAATCAACGACCGGATCCGGCTGTTGAATGTGGAGGACCTGGCGTCCCTGCAGGCGACGGTGGCCGCTCTCAAGAATTGATGGAAAGGCCGCTGATACAGATTATTATTCCAGTGTAACAGACTGAAATTGGGTTATATTTCCGGGAGTTGAAAAGGGGGATTTTCATGACACTTGAAGAAAAGGTCATCGATTTAATTGTGGAGCAGTTGGATGTAACGAAAGAAGAATGCGTTCCGGAGGCGTCGTTCCTTGACGATCTGGGGGCCGATTCCCTGGACCTGGTCGAGTTGATTATGGAGATGGAGGAGACCTTCAACATCCAGGTGGCGGACGAAGAACTCGAGAAAATCAGGACCGTTCAGGACGTCATCGATTTCCTGAGAGGCAAGGGCGTATCATAGATGGCGCTATCTGCCGGCGAGGAGAACCTTCCGTGAAAAGGAGGGTGGTCATAACGGGTCTGGGAGCCGTCACTCCCCTGGGCAATTCGGCGGAAGAATCCTGGCGGGCTGTCTGTACGGGGAAATCCGGTATCGGGCGGATCACGAAATTCGATACGGCCAGCTTCAACACGAAGATTGCGGCGGAAGTGAAATCTTTCGATCCGTTGCAGTACGTCAATAAAAAGGAGTGCCGCCGGCTGGACGATTTTATCCTCTACGCCCTGGCTGCCGCGGAAATGGCGTTTGACGATGCCGGTCTTGCCGAAATCGGGGGGGAACGGTCCGGTGTGATCATCGGTTCGGCCATCGGCGGCCTGGCGACGATCGAAAAGGAGAAGGAAACGATTCTCCAGGCGGGACCGAGGCGGGTGGCGACCTTTATGATTCCTGCGGTCCTGGCGAACCTGGCGGCGGGTCACGTATCCATCCGGTTCGGTTTGAAAGGGCCCATTACCTGTCCTGCGACCGCTTGTGCGGCAGGGACGAACGCCGTAGGCGACGCATTCCGGATGGTCCGGGACGGTTATGCCGACCGGATGGTCGCGGGCGGTGTGGAAGCGGCGGTGACCCCTCTGGCGGTGGCCGGGTTCAATGCCATGCGCGCCTTGTCGACGAAAAATGACGATCCGGAGAAGGCGAGCCGGCCCTTCGATCGGAAGCGGGACGGTTTCGTCATCGGAGAGGGGTGCGGTCTCGTCGTGCTTGAAGAGTTGGCCGCAGCCCTTAAGAGGGATGCCGAAATTTACGGAGAAGTGATCGGATACGGACTGACGTCGGATGCGTTCCACCTGGCGGCACCGCCTCCGGGTCACGAGGGAGCCGTCCGGTGCATGCGCACCGCCCTTTCCGACGGCGGCGTTTCCCCGGCGGAGGTGGATTACATCAACGCCCATGGAACGTCCACGCCCCTGAACGATCTGTATGAAACGCAGGCCGTCAAGACCGTTTTCGGCGAGGCAAACCCGGATGTTCCGGTCAGTTCGACGAAATCGATGACGGGCCACATGCTGGGCGCGGCGGGCGGCGTCGAGGCCGTCTTTACGGCGATGGCCATCCGGGACGGGATGATTCCGCCGACGATCAATCTCGACGAACCCGATCCGGAATGCGATCTCGATTATGTGCCGAACCGGGCCAGGGAGAAGGAAATTCGTGTTGCGATGTCCAATACGTTCGGTTTCGGCGGTGTGAACGCGACACTGGTATTGAAGAAATTTGTTGAGTGAAAAAGATGTGGAATCGATTGATTATCGGATCCGACCATGCGGGATTCGAACGGAAGGAGGAGGTCAAATCCCTTCTCACGCGGATGAAGATCGACGTGACGGATGTCGGAACCACGAGTGCCGAGGCCGTGGATTATCCGGATTTTGGCTGTCAGGTGGCCGAAAGGGTGTCATCGGGAGAGTTTCCCGCGGGAATTCTCCTGTGCGGCGCCGGGGTGGGTATGACCATCGTGGCGAACAAATTCCCCGGGATCCGGGCCGCCCTGTGCCTCGATACGTATACGGCGGAGATGTGCCGCCGTCACAATGACGCGAACGTGCTGATCCTGGCGGGGCGCCGTACCGACTCCGCCACGATGGAGAAGATTGTGAAACTTTGGTTGTCAACGGAGTTTGAAGGAGGCCGTCATCAGCGGCGTCTCGATAAAATCCGGGAAATAGAAGAAAAAAGAGGGAAGGGGACGGAACCATGCCAGAATTGACCAAAACAGATCCGGAAGTGGCCCAGGCTATTTTGTGGGAGACGGAAAGACAGACGGGCAAGATCGAACTGATCGCTTCGGAAAACTTCGTCAGTGAAGCCGTTCTGGAGGCCCAGGGTTGCGTCATGACCAACAAGTACGCCGAGGGCTATCCGGGCAGGCGTTACTACGGCGGCTGCGAGTTCGTCGATATCGTGGAAAATCTGGCCATCGAGCGTTGCAAGGCCCTTTTCGGCGCCGACTATGTCAACGTGCAGCCCCATTCGGGAACCCAGGCCAACATGGCGGTGTACTTTTCCGTCCTGCAGCCGGGCGACACGATTCTCGGGATGAATCTGTCCCACGGCGGCCACCTTTCTCACGGCAGTCCCGCCAATTTCTCCGGTAAATACTACAAAGTCATTCCCTACGGTGTCGACCGGGAGACGGAAACGATCGATTACAACGAGGTGATGGACCTGGCGAAGAAGCATCGTCCCAAGATGATCGTTGTCGGTGCCAGCGCCTACCCCCGGACGATCGACTTCGCCGCTTTCCGGCAGGCCGCCGACCAGGTCGGAGCGGTGATCATGTGTGATATCGCCCATATCGCGGGACTGGTCGCCGCGGGCTTGCACCCCACGCCGGTTCCCCTGTGCGAGTTTGTCACCTCGACCACCCACAAAACCCTTCGGGGTCCCCGGGGGGGTCTCGTCATGTGCAAGGAGGATTACGCCAAGACTCTGGGGAGCCGTGTCTTTCCCGGAACCCAGGGCGGACCCCTCATGCACGTCATCGCGGCCAAGGCCGTGGCCTTCAAGGAGGCCCTGACGGAGGAGTTTCGTCAGTACCAGGCACAGATCATCAAGAACGCGAAAGCGCTGGCGGAAGAACTGAAGAATCAGGGTTTTCGCCTGGTGTCGGGAGGAACAGACAATCACCTCATGCTGGTCGATCTGACCGACAAGGACGTGACGGGCAAAGAAGCCCAGGAAGTTCTCGACCTTACGGGGATCACGGTCAACAAGAACGGTATTCCCTTCGATACGAAGGGGCCCATGGTGACAAGCGGTATCCGGATCGGGACCCCCGCCGTGACGACGCGGGGAATGAAGGAACCGGAGATGAAGCAGATTGCCGGGCTCATCGCCCAGGTTCTCCTCAACCGGGGCGACGAAGGAAAGATCAGCGAAGCCAGGGAAGGGGTCAAAACGCTGTGCGAGCGTTTCCCCCTGTATCAGGGACGCATTGAAAAAGGGCGCGAGGAGCTCAAATAGATTCCGGGAGGAAAGATGACCCCCGAAAACAGGGTGCAGGGAGCGACGGTGCGTCCTGGCTGGGACGAATACTTCATGAGCATCGTGGAACTGGTGGCCAAGCGCTCCACCTGTCTTCGCCGTGGTGTCGGTGCCGCCCTGGTCCGGGACAGGCGGATCCTGGCGACGGGCTACAATGGGGCCCCTTCGGGTCTCAGCCACTGCCTTGATGTGGGATGTCTCCGGGAAAAATTCCAGGTCCCGTCCGGGGAGCGTCACGAGCTGTGTCGAGGCCTTCATGCGGAACAGAACGCGATCATCCAGGCGGCCCTTCACGGCGTGAGCGTCAAGGGGGCGACCCTTTACTGTACCAACCAGCCCTGTATCATCTGCGCGAAGATGATCATCAATGCGGGGATCACGACGGTCGTGGTGAAGGACGGTTACGCGGACAAGCTGGCGGAAGAAATGCTGGCCGAAGCGGGAGTGATGGTGGTGCAGCGATGAAATGCCCCTTCTGTTCCAGCAGTGAAAATCGCGTCATCGATTCCCGGATCAGCAAGGATGGAAGCGCCATCCGCCGCAGAAGGGAATGCGTCGGCTGCGGCAGGCGTTTTACGACCTACGAATTCGTGGAGGAAGTCCTGCCGACGGTGGTCAAGAAGGACGGACGCCGGGAGCCCTTCGACCGGACGAAGATCCGCGCGGGGATCAAGAAAGCCTGCGAAAAGCGGCCCATCAAGACGGAAGACATTGAAAGAGTGGTCGAAAACGTGGAGCGGGCCTGCCAGGAGTATCAGGGCGACGAGATCTCGACGACGGTGATCGGTGAAAAGGTGATGAAGGAGCTCCAGGAACTGGATGGTGTGGCTTACGTGCGATTTGCCTCCGTCTACCGCCAGTTCCGGGACGTGACGGAATTCCTTAACGAACTCAAAGGGTTTTTGAAAACGAACGAAGACAAGGATTGAGTCGGGGGCGTCTGAAATCGATGAGTCCGGTTTTTCCGGGGATGATGAAGGAAGTCATGTTTACGGGAATCGTGCAAGCCTTGGGGATGGTACGGCGCATCAACCGGAAAGGTCAGGATGCGGTGATCGAGATCGAGAGCGGTCTGGACATGGGGGATGTCCGTCTCGGGGACAGTATCGCCGTCAACGGGACCTGCCTCACCGTGACTGCCGCCGCCAAGGATCGTTTCTCCGCCGACGTGTCCGCCGAGAGCCTGGAAAGGACCAATTTGAAGGGTCTCCACGTGGGAGACAAGGTGAACCTGGAAAAGGCCCTCCGGTTGACGGATTTTCTGGGGGGACACCTGGTTCTGGGTCATGTCGATGAAACGGGGATCGTTCGGGAGAAGGCGGTCAAATCGTCCTCCGTGGTGCTGGGCATCGACGTCAGCCCGGGGGCGGGACGCTACATCGTGGAGAAAGGTTCCGTTACCGTCGACGGGGTCAGCCTGACCGTAAACCGTTTTGAAAAGGGTCGGTTCTATGTTAACATGATCCCTCACACGGCCCAGGTAACGACTCTCGGCCTGAGAAAGGTGGGTGATCCGGTCAATATCGAAACGGATATCATCGGAAAGTATGTCGAGCGCTTTGTCCGCCCCGGCGATGGACGGAAAGACGGTGAGAAAGGGGAATTCGACTGGTCTTCCCTGGCGGACGGGTTTTCAAGGGAGTAGCAACCGGTAAAACGGACAAATAAACAAAAGCGAAGGTGAATCATGGGGATCAGCTCAATTAAGGAAGCCATTGTAGATATCAGAAGTGGCAAAATGGTTATTTTGGTGGACGACGAGGATCGTGAGAACGAAGGCGATCTTTGCATGGCGGCGCAGTTTGTCACGCCGGAAGCGATCAATTTCATGGCCAAACACGGCAGGGGATTGATTTGTCTTACCCTGACGGAGGAGCACGCGGACAAACTGGGACTCTTTCCCATGGTCAGGGATAACCGTTCGCGGTTTCAAACGGCCTTCACCGTATCGATCGAGGCCAAGCGGGGGGTGACGACGGGTATCTCCGCCGCCGACCGTGCAACGACGATCCTGACCTCCATTGCCGACGATGTTCAGGCTGAAGACCTGGTCAGCCCCGGGCATGTCTTTCCCATCCGGGCGAAACGCGGTGGTGTGCTCGTCCGGACCGGTCAGACCGAAGGGTCCGTCGATCTGGCCCGGCTGGCGGGGTTGAAGCAGTCCGGTGTCATCTGCGAAATCATGAAGGATGACGGAACGATGGCCCGCATGCCCGATCTGGAAATTTTCGCCAGGGAACATGACCTGAAGATTGTGACCATTGCGGACTTGATCGAATTCCGGATGCGTCATGAATCCCTGATCCGTCGTGCCGCTTCAGCGACGCTTCCGACCCGTTACGGCGGTGAGTTCAAGATGATTGTTTATGAAAATGACGTGGACGACATGAAGCACATCGCCCTCGTCAAGGGAGAGATCGGCGAAAACGACGAAATCCTGGTGCGGGTCCATTCGGAATGTGTCACCGGCGATATCTTCGGCTCCGAGCGCTGCGACTGCGGCGATCAGTTGAGGCGTGCCATGAGCATGATCAATGACGAGGGTAAGGGGGTCATTGTCTACATGCACCAGGAGGGACGGGGCATCGGCCTGGTCAATAAAATCCGGGCTTACGAACTGCAGGAGAAAGGGAAGGACACGGTCGACGCCAATATCGAACTCGGGTTCAAGGACGATCTGAGGGATTACGGTATCGGCGCACAGATCCTGGTCGACCTCGGGGTGCGGAAAATCCGGATGCTGACGAACAACCCGAAGAAGATCGTCGGCCTGGAGGGCTACGGTTTGACCGTTACCGAGAGGGTTCCCATCGAGATCAAACCGACGGAATCGAATATCCATTATCTGAAGACGAAAAAGAAGAGAATGGGGCATATCCTGGATAAATGCTGATCCCGCGGCAGTAAATGCGGTAGCTTGGTGCGAAAAGAGACATCCAAACAGATGGAGAGATGATGATGCCAAAGATAACGGAAGGTAAAATCGTAGCGAAAGGAATGAAATTCGGCATTGCTGCGAGCCGGTTCAATGATTTTATCTGCGGCCGCCTGATCGAAGGGGCCCTCGATGCCCTGACGAGGGCGGGTGCCGATGAAAAGGATATCCAGGTTTTCAAGGTTCCCGGCGCTTTCGAGCTGCCCCTTGCTGCGAAGAAATTGGCCAAGACGGGCCGGTTTGACGCGGTTATTTGCCTGGGAGCGGTGATCCGGGGTGCGACCCCCCATTTCGAGTACGTCAGCGCCGAGGTATCCAAAGGCATTGCCAATGTCGGCCTCGATACGGAGGTCCCCATCGCGTTCGGTGTTCTGACGACGGACACCATCGAGCAGGCCATTGAGCGCGCAGGAACGAAAGCGGGGAACAAGGGATGGGACGCGGCAATCACGGCCATCGAAATGGTCGACCTGCTGCGGAAGATAATATAATAGTTTTGATTGATACCCGATTCGCTCTTCTTTGTTGTGATTGCACAATGACGAATTGCGTTGCCAGAGGCATGAATGAGCCATAGAAGGAAGGCAAGAGAAGTCGCCTTGAAAGTTCTTTACGGGTTGGATGTAATCAACAGGGACGCCGGGGAAGCGATCGACCTGTTTTGGGCCAACTTCGGCGCCCCGGAAGATGCCCGTCCTTTTTCTTCGCTGCTGGTTGAAGGGACGTGGAGCAAAAAAGAACATCTGGACGAGTTAATCAGCCGGCATTCGGAGAACTGGTCTTTGTCGCGTATGGCGAGGGTCGACCGGAACATCCTCCGGCTGGCGGTTTACGAACTCATCTACTGTGATGATATTCCCCCCAAAGTGACGTTGAACGAGGCCATTGACCTCGGCAAAATCTACGGTTCGGAAAATTCGGGTTCGTTTATCAACGGGATTCTCGATGCCCTTTACGCGGACATGCGGGGTGCGGAACCTGTCGATACGGCGGAAAAATCAGGGGATGCCGGACTGAAAGGAACCGACACTCCTTAACTCGTTTTGAAGATCGGTTTGTGCCGGGCGCCCGTCACACCCGGGTGTAGGGTGTGAATGGGGTGTCGTCCGCGCACATCCGGGAGGCGGATGATGAAATGAGCAAAAAATACAACCCCCAGGAGATCGAGGAAGCCTGGCAAAAACGGTGGAACGAAGAAAAACTGTACCAAGTCGGGGAGGATCCTTCCAAACCCAAGTATTACCTTCTGGAAATGTTTCCCTATCCTTCCGGGAAAATCCATATCGGCCATGTCCGAAATTATACCATCGGCGACGTGGTCGCCCGCTACAAAAAGATGAAGGGCTACAATGTGCTGCATCCCATGGGATGGGACTCTTTCGGCATGCCTGCGGAGAATGCGGCCATCGAACGGGGTGTCCATCCGGCGGATTGGACGAACAACAACATCGCCGCCATGCGGGAGCAGTTGAAGCGGCTTGGATTCAGCTACGACTGGGACCGGGAGGTGTCGACGTGTGAACCGGCCTACTATCGCTGGGAACAGCTCTTTTTCGTCTGGATGTACGAAAAGGGTCTCGTCTATAAGAAAACCTCGTCGGTAAACTGGTGTCCCCAGTGTAAGACCGTTCTTGCCAACGAGCAGGTCGAAGGGGGGCTCTGCTGGCGATGTCATTCCGAAGTCGTCGAGGAAACCCTGGATCAGTGGTTCTTCCGCATCACCGCCTACGTCGAGGAATTGCTTGCCGGTTGTGATAATCTTCCCGGCTGGCCGGAGCGCGTTCTGACGATGCAGAAGAACTGGATCGGCAAAAGCTACGGATGTGAACTGATCTTTCCCATGGCCGACGGGAATGGGGAAATCCGGGTGTTTACGACCCGCCAGGATACCATCTTCGGGGCGACGTTCATGCTGGTCGCGGCGGAACATCCCCTGGTGATGGAACTCGTCCGGGGGAAGGCCTGTGAAGAAAACGTCAAGGCGTTCGTGGAAAAGGTGAAAAAACAGGACCGTCTCATGCGGACGTCCGATTATTACGAAAAGGAAGGTATTTTCCTGGACGCCTACTGTCTGAACCCGGCGACGAACTATAAAATGCCCATCTACGCGGCGAATTTCGTCCTCGCGGACTACGGGACGGGGTGCGTCATGGCTGTTCCGACCCACGATCAGCGGGATTTCGAGTTCGCCCAGAAGTTCGGCCTGGAACGTATCGTCGTTATCCAGCCGAAGGACCGGGAACTGGAAGCCGCCGCCATGACCGAGGCCTACGTTGAAGAGGGAATCCTCGTCAATTCCGGGCCTTTCAACGGGATGGTCAATACCCAGGCCCTGGAGGCCATAGCCGATTATTTCGAGGCCAATGGACGGGGCAAGCGGACGATTCAGTACCGTCTGCGGGATTGGGGCATTTCCCGGCAGCGTTACTGGGGGGCGCCCATCCCGGTTGTCAACTGTGAAAAGTGCGGAACGGTGACGGTTCCCGAGAAGGATCTTCCCGTTGTGCTGCCGACGGACGTGGTGCTGACGGGAGAGGGAGGGTCTCCTCTGGCCAGGCACAAGGCATTCGTTGAGACGACCTGCCCCGCCTGCGGCGGGCCTGCCCGGAGAGAAACGGACACGATGGATACCTTCGTCGAGTCGTCCTGGTATTACGCCCGGTTCTGCAGCGCCGATTTTAATCAGAAACCGGGGCTGGACAGGAAACGGGTCGATTACTGGCTTCCGGTGGACCAGTATATCGGCGGAATCGAGCACGCCATTCTCCACCTTCTGTATGCGCGGTTTTATGCCAAGATGCTTCGCGATTTCGGAGTCCTGAGTATCGATGAGCCCTTCGCCAATCTGCTGACCCAGGGCATGGTCTGCAAGGAGACGATGCGCTGCCGGGAACACGGTTATCTCTACCCGGAGGAAGTCGTGGACGGGAAATGCACCCGTTGCGGTGGCGAAGTCGCTATCGGCAAAACGGAAAAGATGTCCAAGTCGTTGAAGAACGTCGTCGATCCCGACCACCTGGTCCGCCAGTACGGTGCGGACACGGTCCGGATCTTCTGCCTGTTTGCGGCGCCTCCGGAAAAAGACCTGGAGTGGAGCGAACAGGGGGTCGACGGGGCCTTCCGCTTCCTGAACCGCACCTGGCGTATCATCGTGGATTATCTCGACGACATCCGGGGACTTGCGCCCTTTGACGGGAAGGAACCCCTTGCCGATGATTTGAAAAATTTCCGGAGGAAGACTCACCAGGTGATCCGTAAAGTGAGTCTGGATGTCGAGGATCGTTTCCATTTCAATACGGCGATCAGCGCAATCATGGAATTGGTGAATGCCCTGTATCTACTGGAACGCCCCGGCAGGGATGACCGGGTCGGCCTGTCCATCGTCCGGGAGGCCGTCGAAGCCGTTGTCCTCATGCTTGCGCCGATCGTTCCCCATTTCACCCAGGAGCTTTGGAGCCTGCTGGGGGGAAAGGGACATCTCTTCGATGCCGCATGGCCCGTGTGGGACGGCGAAGTCGCCTCGGAAGAGAAAATGACGATCGTCATCCAGGTTAACGGAAAAGTCCGGGGGAAGATGCTCGTTGCCGTTGACGAAGCCGCCGACAAAATTCAGGCCCTTGCCCTGGCGGATGAGAAAGCCGCCAAGTTCATCGAAGGGAAAAAGGTTGTCAAACAGGTTTATGTGCCGGGCAGGCTGGTCAATATCGTGGTTCAGGGATAAACAAACGATGAGCCGGGGGCAGGGATCGCAGAATGAAGATGATTGTCAGAAACAGCGGTGACAGGAGAAATCCGTGCAAACAAGATACGTGATAAGAGGTTTGGTCCTTTCGTTCCTGGGTCTTTTGATCTTGGGCTGCGGGTATCATTTTAACGGTGTTTCCGATTCTTTGAGCGGCATCCGGAAAATCTACGTCGGCAATTTCCCGAACAAGACCGACGAAGCCTACCTGGAGAATATCTTCCGCAACGCCCTGATCGATCAGTTCATCCGGGGTAATCAGTTCCAGGTCGTCGGTGACGAGGCGGAAGCGGATGCGGTTGTCCGGGGCACCGTCAAGCGTATTTCGACGTCGCACGTGTCCTATGAGGATGCGGATCTGGGTGCGGAAGAACGGGTGAGCCTGACCGTGGAGATTGTCTTTGAGAACCGTGAAACGGGACGGACCCTCTGGGAAGACCGGAATTTTTCCGATACCGAAGATTACCTTGTGATAAAATCCCTGGAGAGCAAAAGAAAAGCCCTCATCAAGCTGTCGGGCGACATGGCTGAGAGGGCGTATCGGTTGATGATTGCAGGTTTTTGAAATTACGCTTCCTTCGACAGGGCGTTGACTTTCCTGGTCAGTCTTGAAATCTTGCGCGAGGCGTTTCTCTTATGGAGAATCCCTTTTGCCGCAGCCTTGGCGATCTCCGGAATGGCTTTTCCCAGCGACTGAGCGGCTCCCGCCTGATCCTTTCCTTCAACGGCGCTCAATACGCTCTTGATGTTGGTTCTGACTCTGGACTTGATCGCCGTATTTCTTTCCTGGCGCTTTTCCGTCTGCCTGCTTCTTTTTTCTGCGGATTTATGTGTAGCCAAAAAAAGTTCCTCCTTCTTCTTTCTCTCTCCTCAAATGATGAGCCGATATTCCTATATGAATTCAAGGACTCTGTCAAGGGACAACTTGAGGATCCGGAAAAAAAAGGTCAGGGAAACAAAATCGATTCCCTGACCTTGATTTGTGGTACGCAGATCATGCTGCCTTCTTAAACAGGTTGCCCCACTTTTCAGGCCTTCTGGAAAAAGTAGATGTCCTGGCCGTTGGCGGTTTTGCCGGCGACGACTTTCATGCTCATGCCGACTTTCAGCTCCTCGTCGGGCGAGGCGATGGCCTTGTCGATACGGCCGAAGACCTTGTAATCGCCGTAATCGACGACGGCAATGGTGTAGGGCAGGTCGCCTTCAAAGCCGACCGGCGCATACCGGAGGGTGCTGAAGGTCAGAAGCGTACCCGTTCCGGTTACTTCGAACCACTCCATTTCGCTCGTAAGGGAATGAAAGCAGTCCGACCTGGGGGGGAAGAACGCCTTGCCGCAGGCCTTGCAGCGGGTGCCCATGACCTTCCCCTGCTCGAGATAATCAATAAAATCATTTGTCTTGGAGACACCCATGAAACTTACGGTGCCGAATTTATTGAAACGACGATCGATTTCTTTTTTCGCCATGGCTATTCTCTCCCTAAAATTGTGACGTTACCGTACAGTCCGACCCCTCCGATGTTGTGAACCAAACCGATTGTCGGATCCTTTACCTGAATTGCGCCTGCCTCGCCCCTTAACTGCAGGACGATGGTTCTGACCTGGGAGCCGCCGGTCGCACCAATGGGATGACCCTTCGAGAGCAGACCGCCGTCCACGTTAACCGGGATTTTGCCTTCCTTGTAGGTTTCCTTGGCCCGGACGAGTTCGGGACCGCCGCCGGGTTCTGCAAAACCGAGGTTCTCGATAGCCATCATTTCGGCGATGGTGAAACAGTCATGGACTTCTGCCACGTCAATATGCTTGGAGGTAATGCCTGCCATTTTGTAAGCCTGCTTACCGGCTTCGATTCCCACCAGCAGCCCGGAGAACTGGTCGCGTCCGGCCATGTTGACGGGGGCCGAAGCGGAACCGATGCCGAGAATCCAGACGGGTTTCTTGCACAGGGCCTTCGCCTTTTCTTCGCTGGCGACGATGATGCAGGAACTGCCGTCGGCGTTGGCGCAGCAATCGCCTACCCTCAAGGGGCTGGAAACGGGGCCGCCGAACCCGTCCTTATCCGCGAACATTTCCGGGGTCACTTCCTTGCGGAAGACGGCCCGCTCGTTCAACTGGCCGTACGTGCCGGACTTGATGCGGATGAGAGCCAGATCTTCGGATGTTGTGCCGTATTTGGCCATGTGGGCCTGGGCATGAAGGGCGTAGTAAGCGGGCATCATGGTGCCGAAGGGGGATTCCCACTGAATGTCGGCGCCTCTTCCCATTCTTTCCTGGGACTCCGCCGAGGTCAACTGCGACATGATCTGGAAGCCCAGAACCATGACGCAACTGTGGAGCCCTGACTTGACCAGTGAATAGGCCAGCTTCAATCCCGTGCTGCTCGAAGAGCACAGGGTTTCCACGTAGAAGGTCGGCTGAGGATTCAGCCCGAGATACTCGGCGACAACACCGGCCGGCGATCTCTGCTTGTCGTATTCGGGAGACGAACAGATAACCGTCGCGTCAACGAGATCGTTCGTAATCTGCGCGTCTCTCATGGCGTCGCTGTAGGCTTCGAAAGCCAACTCCCTGATGGAACCGGGGTAGCTACGTACGAACGTACTTTGCCCTACACCAATAATTCCAACTTTGCTCATACATATCCTCCTGATTAGTGATGGTGATTTTGTAAAAGGTCAAATTCGAGAAAACACCGGATGAAGCTTTATTGATTCTAAACGGGCGATTTACTTGACCTGTCACAGTGTGAAAGAGTAGACAAACGCTTAAATCTTAAGTGCGTTCGGTACCATACTTTGCTTTCCTTGTCAATTTGAAAAGTAGGTGTCAACGGGGGGGATAGGAGACTTGAACAAGGGGTGATTCACGGTGTCACGCCTGTGGAACAGGCGCGTGTAAGATCCTGATTTGGCGTGATTAAAAGGAATGTGTCCCGTTTTCCCGCCGGGAATATTACTTGACAAAGATCGACTTATTTGGTACGAGAACCCTTCTTATAGAGGACGGTGTTTTGTCAGGTTCGAGATGCCGCCCGTCTTTCATGTAGATCAGCTTGATCAGCGACAAAAAAACAGGATAGGGGGTTTAGGTGGCAATGGGTAAACTGGAAGGCAAGACCGCTGTGGTAACGGGCGGTGGAAGAGGTGTGGGAAGAGCGATCTGTTTGGCCTTTGCAAAGGAAGGCGCAAATGTTGTGGTAAATTACGCGGGGAACCACAAAGCAGCGGCGGAAGTGGTGGACATGATCACGAAGATGGGCGGCAAGGCCGTGGCCGTTCAGGGTAAGGTGGAGAACAAGGCCGATGCGGAGAAAACCATCCAGACCGCTATCGACAACTTTGGAGCGATCCACATTCTGATCAACAACGCCGGTGCGACCAATCCGGCTATGCTGCATAAGATGACGGAAGAGCAGTGGGACGAAATCGTGGACATTCACATGAAGGGTCCCTTCCTGCTCATTCAGGCGGCCTATAAATATTTCAAGCAGCAGAATTACGGCCGCATCGTCAACGTCACTTCCGTGGCGGGTATCGTCGGGACGAAAGGGCAGGTTCAGTACAGCGCCGCCAAGGGCGGTATCGTTTCCTTCACCAAATCCGTGGCCAGAGAATTGGCCGGTATCGGCGTTACCTGTAACGTGATTTCCCTGGGTATCGTCAGCACCGACATGACCGAAAAGATCACGACCGATCCGAAGCTCAAGGACATCTACGCGGGCCGCATTCTCCTCAACCGCTTTGCGGATCCGGAAGAAGTGGCGCGTCCCTTCGTGTTCTTCTCATCCGACGATTCGAGTTACATCACCGGCCAGCTGCTCTGTGTGGACGGCGGTTACGGCATGACCTAAGATATTCGGGGTGCTCCTCCATCGGCGATTCCGCTCGGAGGACGTCCTGCAGCCCAGCTTTGCAAGCGGAACACAGTGAAACGAACGGATGCCTGACGGGATGAAGAGATGATCCCGTCAGGCATCTGAATTCAATGAACAAAAGAACAAAAAAGTAAAGAAAGGGGTACAAGACATGGCATTGGATTGGTTAGTAAGAGACAACGTTCTTAAGGATCACAATTTATTCGGCGAACAGTTTAACGGAACCGAGGCGCCCTGTACGATGTACGAGAAGAAACCCCTTCTCGATCCTCAAGGAAACGTAGTCGAGGGACTTTACACGGCGTGGATTACCCTGAATAACCCGGATCAGTTCAATTCTTACACGACGGAGATGGTGAAAGGCGTCATCGCCGCTTTCCATCGGGCCTCGGTGGATAAGTCCATCGTGGCGGCGATTTTTACCGCCGTGGGCGACCGGGCATTCTGCACGGGCGGAAACACCAAGGAATACGCCGAGTATTACACCCGCAGACCCAAGGACTATGCGGATTACATCTATCTGTTCGGAACGATGGTCGACGGTATCCTGAACTGTCGTGTACCGACCTTCTGCCGCATCAACGGTATGCGGATTGCGGGCGGCCAGGAGATCGGCCAGGCTTGCGATATGAACATTGCCGCCGATACGGCGACCTTCGGTCAGGCCGGCACTCGTGTCGGTTCTTCCCCCGACGGCGGTTCGACGGACTTCCTCCACTGGAACCTGTCGATGGAAAACGCCATGTGGAACTGCATTTCCAACATTCCCTGGAGCGCCTACAAGATGGAGAGACTCGGATTGATCGGCAAGGCCCTTCCCGTGAAGAAGGATAAGGACGGCAACTGGGTCAGAGATCCCCGCGTCGTCACGGAAAAGTACGTGGATAACGGCGAAATCGTCTACGGCGAGATGAAGACGGGTGATGCGCTGAAAGAAGCCAACGCATACATGAAGACCTTGACGACGGATTTCACCCTGTTGGACAACCACATCAACAGCATGGTCTGGACCTTGGCGAATACCTTCCCCATGTGCCTCATGAAGGCCATCGAGACGATCCGCCTGAAGAAGAAGTTCTTCTGGGATACGACGAAGGTCCATGCGAGCTACTGGCTGGGCGCCAATATGAACGGCGATGCCTGGCTGGGCTTCAATGCCTTCAACAACGCCGGACTGACGGGCAAGAGCACCATTGATCACATCGAGCTCCGTCGCCAGATCGCCAAGGGGCAGACCTACGGCGAGGAATTGGCGGAAATGGTTCTTCCGAAACCGAAGAAGTAACACCACAGGAAGGAGTTTCCCGGTGAGCGAAGAGGTTGTCGCGAGTTGCATTGATCGCATCAGCATCGCAGTTTTTGATGTGGTCAAAGCCGAGCAGGATTATTGCCGGCTCTTTGGCTGGGACGTTGCCGAACGTTATACCGACAACGATTTGCATATCAACGTGTCCTGCTTTGCCGTCGGTCCGACGATCGTGGAGTTGATGGAAGGCGGCGACGAGTGGTACGAGCTGCTGGATAGTCAGGGAAACGTGGTGAAATCCGGCAAGGGTGATGAAACCCATTGGGCGCGAAAGGCGAAGCCCATGAGAGAACGGGATGACTACGCCTTCGGTGTACAACTGCTCGGTCTCCGGGTCGACAATGTCGCCGATGCCGTGGCCGGCCTCAAGAATAACGGTGCGAAAATTCTTCCCGAGCGAACGCGGAAAGGGCAAGAGATCCGTTACTGGCGGTCACAACAGAAGCACCAGGCTTTCATTCATCCGGAGAGCACCCATGGCGTCTACTGGCGGGTGATCGAAAAAACACCGGCTCCTGAAAAACAACAGTGAAGCGAAAAGCCCCACATTCATGTGGGGCTTTTCTTTTCCCGGGATCACGTTTATAATGGGCGACAAGGCCTTACGGTCATTCTTCTGAGATGCAGGGCGGGCTCAACCTGCCGGTGAATGAAATGGTTTGCTGAGTCCGCCTTAAATCGACATCTCATTTGCCAGTCTGAGGAGCGAAGCGGCGAAGAATCTTGATGTAGCGGTTAGGACTTTCCGGCGCGCAAACGGATAATAATTCGTCGGGTTTATTGGAGATATTCATAACAGAGGAGTAGGCGTTACCGTTTGTTTGAATCAATGGAGCGGTCCGATGCCGGAATCAGGACGGGAGTCGATGCGGGGAAAGAAAAAAATCCTGCCGGAGTTGGCGGAGAGCGAAAAGATCAAGTGGTGTGAAAGCCACCAGTACTTCGTCGACCTGGATGCCTGCCTGGCCCGGTCCCGCCGCCACCCTGCCTGCCGCCGCTGCCTCCGCAAATCCCACGTCCGGCAGCTAACCCTGCCGTTTATGGAGCAGGAGGAAAATCAGGAAAATCAGGGACGTCCTTGAGTAACTAACTATATTATTCGATTAAGCTATATTGGTGGCGTTTTGCAAGCGCTTCGCCTCTTCTGGCGGCATAGCCGGCGCCCGAAACGGTCATTTCAAGCTTCCTTGCAAGTTCGGTCAGCGACATGCCCAGCCCGCTTGAGCACCAGTAACAAAAAAGACCCCGGGCGTTTGCACGGGTTTTCTGGCGGCCTTTTTGAAATATTTCATCCGGATCGATTTCATAAATGGCAGCAACTTTTTCAGCAACGCGATCAAAATCGTATCCAAGCCTTTTGAGTTGGTAGCTGCGCTCAAACCGCTCTTTTGCGCTGGACAGCACGGAAAGCGCGAAATCCGAATCGCCGAGTATCCGCTCATCGCCCTTGATCCGATCCATCCCCTTCAGCCGCATCTTTTTTACTTCAGCCCAACCGCCCAGGCTGCGGATCAAACCGCCGCCGACCAGTTCCGGTCGCCGGCCAAGGGCAATTCCGGCTTCCATATAGGCAAGGTATCGTTTCGAAGCAATGGCCTCGCTCTCTCCAAAGTATCCGAGCACATAGCCACCATCCTGCCAGCCGCAATCGGCCTTTCCCGCCAGCAGCCTGTGGCCGCTGAAAGCATAGCGGTTGAGCGCTCCGAACTCTTTAACCATATTGGCCCTGAGCGGATTTAAGTGAATATAGCGCACCAGTTCCTTGAGGTAGGCGTCTTCCTGGCAGATAATGGATTTGTACCGGTTCTGAAACAGCTGCCCATGGCGCTTGTGACGGTGGTTGAAACTGACCGCATATCCGGTCAAAAGCCGCCGCATGAGTTCGGCAAGTCCGCAAGGTCCGGAGCGAAACAGAAAATGGGCATGATTGGTCATCAAAACCCATGCATAACAGCTTGTCCGGGTTTCGGGGACAAGTTTTGACAACCGGTCGACAAAATCTTCCTGATCCGCTTGATTCCGGAATATGTCCTGGCGTTCAATTCCCCGGATTATCACGTGATGCAGAATTCCGGGCGCATCCAATCTGGCTGATCTCGGCATGGGTTTTCAAATATCACAGACAGGAGCATCGTTCAGGTTAGTTAGTTAGATAATTAAGGACGTCCCCAAAGTTCCACTCAAAGTTCCTCTTTCTTGAACACGTAAATCGCCCACCCCAGTGTTTCCCGTCCCCACCTCAGGTACGCCGTCTTGCTCTCACGCACCCGCTTCAGCACGGTCTCCACATCTGGATCATCCCGATGGTCACTCGCCCAGGTTTCCGCAGCATACCACTGTAACCCTTCATATCTATCCCAGTCATCCTGGCTGCTTACGAGTGTGTAAACCGCCTCCAATCCGTACTCTCGCCCGGCCTCGACATTCTGATAGTGTGTTCCGAAGTCGTTCCGTGACACTCCGATCGCTTCTAAATACTCTTTTTCCGGTTCATGCCGCCAGTACGGCTCTCCCACAACGATCCAACTTTCCGGGGCCGCCATCTTCCGCAGAGCGTTCAACGTCCCCCGATGCCCGCCATAAATCCAACTCGCACCGATGCAGGCTACCAGATCAAAGCTCTCCAAGGTTTCCGGGACATACTTGGCCCCGTCCATCTCCAGGAAATGGAGTTGGGCATCCGGAACACGTTCTTGATGCTTCTTGTGGACGTCAGTAATGAAGTAGGGAGAGAAATCAACTCCTGTCCCTGTTATTTGTCGGTAACGCTCTGCAAGCCTGATGAGAAACTCGCCCTTTCCAGTGGCGATATCAAGTACGCGTGCCCCAGGTTTCAGAGGCAGAAGCGTGATAAGCTGTTCAAGTTTCTCAAGATTGAACGGGTTGCAGAGAATGTGCTCCCGATGCGTGATGTCAAAGAACTTCCACATGTCCATGCGTATACCCACCTCTTTTATCAATGCCAGCCGAACATTTCATATACCAAGTTGGTATTTCCCGAAAATCTTGCGAGAGATTACCCCTTTCTAGATCAAATAGAAAGCAAAAAACGCTGTCTTATCAGCTAAAAAGAATTAACCGGCGGTTGGTGTTTTGTGATAATAAGGACCAAAAAGGGAGTTGGTAAAACATGGGAAATATGGCACTGGGACAAAACGATGCGCCGCCGGAATTCCAAAAATACCTTTGGGAAAAGAAACGGGTTCCGGCTAAAAATGAGCCCTTTTTTGCCTATTGGGTCAGCCGTTTTCTCGAATATGCGAGAAGGCATGAACGGCCTGTCCTCGAATATCAGGAATCGACCATTTTAGAGTTCATGAATTTCCTTGAATCTGGCTGTCGTGTTCTCGACTGGCAGTACAGACAAGCGACCGACGCAATAAAACTCTATTCCCCGAAGCCCCCTGGATCTGCTCCTGGTGAAAGAACAAAGCGGGAACGAAGCTTGGCTTAACGGGACATGATTGATCCGCGGAGAAAAGGGCCTGAGATTGACAACCCGTAAGCCTGAAAACCAAGGGGTGTTGCGGTGATCAGTCATGATCATAAAAATCTCATGATATCAAATATTTGTATTGAGAAGGAATTATCATGAACGTCCTCGTTTTTGCGCCCCATCCGGATGACGATGTCATCGGCTGCGGGGGAGCCATTTGCGAACACAGAAGGAAGGGTGACGGCGTGACGATCGTCTTCCTGACCTCGGGCGAGGCCGGAAGCCTGTCCGTTTCCCCTGGTGAACTGGGGACCATCCGGGAAGGGGAGGCCCGGCGGGCGTCCGAAATCCTGGGTGTGGAAGACCTTGTTTTCCTTCGTTTTCCTGACGGTTATCTCGACTTTTCTCCGGAAAGTATCCGCACCCTGGTCAAACTTGTCCGGGAACACAAACCGGATGTAGTTTACCTGCCCCACGCGCAGGAAGGTCCACGGGACCACCGGGTGACTCATGAACTTGGCCTGGAGGCGGTACGCCGGGCAGCCGGACCCTGGTTCCAGGACTGCGGAGGGGAACTTTGGCCGGTCAAGTATGTCCTGGCCTACGAGGTCTGGACGCCCATCGTTTCACCTACATATTATAACGATGTGACTCCCTGGATCGATCTCAAACTGGAGGCGCTACGCTGCCATGCCTCCCAGGTATCGACCGTGGCCTATGACGAGGCGGTCAAAGGTCTGAACCTTTATCGCGGTATTCTCTCGGGAACCGGAGATTATTGTGAAGCATTTCAGGTCATTGCCGGAAATCCGCTGGCAAGGGAGTGATCAGATTTCTTCTGCCAAGTCATGCCGGGTTCCGAGAAACGACGTCGCAATATCATTCTGAGGTGTCAGCCGAAGAATCTCTTCCTTTATCATATTGTTTTCATGAGATTCTTCACTTCGTTCAGAATGACAATAGGCAGACTCATGCATCACGACATAGCCTCCATATTTCCCCTGAAGTCATTTCGAGCGGATGCGAGAGATTTAAAGGCATGGGTATGCGCCGCCTTCAAGAATTTTCCCTGCGGTCGAATTGACATCCTTACATTGAAGCCAGATTGAAGTTCAGCGACTGTTTTACGCCATCTTCGATGGGATGGAAGCGGCGGAACTTGCGGGAGCGGGACTGGAATTTCCGGTGCAGCGTGGCGGTATGGGGCTGTAGTAGGACATAGGTCGCGCCGGCGCCGCCGTCGCAGGTCCGGGCGCTGGCAAAGGCGATGATCCATTTTCGCCAAGAGCGGCGGGTCAGCCAGTCTTTTACCAGATTTTTCAGAACCGGTTCTCCCGGTGAAGAAAGCCCCCGCCCGTGGATGATCAGGACGGACTGTTTTCCTGAAGCAATCGCGTCGGACAGAAAAGACTCCAGGGTCAATTTGGCTGCTGAAGCGGTATAACCGTGAAGATCGATGTGGGCCTGAATGGGAAAATCTCCCCGGTGAAGCCGCCGGGCCCATTCCAGCGGCAGGCGGTAACCCGTCCCTTCCATGTACTCCGGTGTATCGGATACGGTGTATCCTTCCCCCCGGACAATGAGGCGGCGCATAGCCGCCAGGGTTTCTTCCCGGTCATGAATGTCCGGGCGCCGGATGGGACAATTTTTCAAAGGTTGGCGGGGACAACGGCGATCACCGTCCAGGGGGACGACGTCCGCCATGGCGGCACGGAAAAGAGACTCTTCATCCTGCGGTGAATGTTTCTCAGTGCGGATTTTGGCTATGGCGGGCTTTCCGCCGGGGGAAATCTTAAGCTTCCGCAGGCATGCTTCCGCATCCTTGAAAGGTCGGTGGAAGGCGGCGTCTTTCATTTCATCGCCTTTTCATCATGTTTATCATGTCATTTAAAGCTTTTTACTCGTGATCAAATGACAATTTTGGATACCAGTGGTCTAAACCCGATTTCCGCATTCGAAATAACAACGAGGAAAACCTCAGAAATGAAACGGCTTACAGATTACTTCCCGGACCTTCAAATCGAAGAAACGATAACTGTTGGCGGGCTGTAAAACCAGTGCCGTATCGCACCCTTCGGCCGTGCCCCCGATGGCGATCACCTCTTCATCGGTTCGGACGAGCCCCGCATCGGCCGTCATCAGGGCGATTTCGATCGCCACCTTGGTCCCCTGGCCGAAGGTCCGGAGCGTATATGCCATAATCTCATCGACCTGGTAGGTGTTGAGCTTGTTCCGGACTGCACGCCCGACCCCGCCGAAGGCATGCTGACCCGTGAAAATGGGGACACCCCTTTCCGTCAGTACCCGGTGGTTTTCTTCCGTGAGTTCCTGGGTATTGGGGGCGGCAAACCCCGCTACGTGAGTGACGGCGATAATCGGGGTTCCGGGAGGAAATATCTCCAGGGCCTCCAGGACCGTCCTGCCGCTGCAGGTGGCGATCAGCACATGGCGGATCCCGCCTGTTCTGAATCGCTTTGCCGCGGCTTGAAGAACGGCCCGGGTATTGACGGGACCGGCGTTGGGGAAGTACGTGACCTGCCGTTCCCGGTTTTCCGACGATGCCGACATGCGAGCGCTCCTTTCTCCCGGTTGCGATGAAACCCGTTAAAAAAGCTGGGTCTGCCTGTTGTCTTCTTTTTTCGTTTCCGGGGCTACGATGGGTTGTTCCTTGGTTTTTCGGGCCGGCTTCTCCTTTTCGGTAACGATCAGAAAGGTTGCCGTACACCGCAGGACCGGCCGGTCCTGGTCGTTCTTGATCAGGCAGTCGCCGATGATGATCGATTTGCCTTTCTTGAACACCGTCGCCTCGGCGACCAGGTCTCCCTCCTTCACCGGGGCCAGGAAATTGCTTTTCAGCTCCACCGTCGTGAGACCTTCGTTTTCTTTCAGCAAGGGCATGATGGCGTGGGCGATGCTTTCATCGGCCATGGCCACCATGACCCCGCCCTGAACCAGCCCCGCCCCTTGAAGGTATTCCGGCCGGATGGTCATGCGGAACCGGGCGTATCCCTCTTTGATCGATTCATATCTGATCCCCATGAAACCGAGAAAGGGATTGATTTCTGAATTTCCCTCGTGAAGCTGCTTGAGGTATGTCGCGTAATCGAACATGGTTGTTTGGACCTCCTGAATCCCGGGTTGAAAAATCATCGGGTACAAATCACGAACCCGGGTTGAAAATCCTATAAATAGGAAAAGAAGGGCTGTCAACGGGAAAGTTACGGCGGCGCCGGAAGCGCCGACGGCGTGCCGGCGGGATGGGCCCGGTCGTTTTGCCCTGATGATGCCGAACCTCGGTATCTCCCGGTTACCGGAGTACATCCGCCGCAAACGGGGGCAGGACGAAGGAAGCCTTGTGCGTTTCGGCGCTGTAGTACCTGACTTGATTGTCAAACCCGGGTGGCGGTGAACGGCGCGGAATCCTGAAGTCATGTGCAAAACCGCCCAAAAAGACGCCGAGAGTCCCTCCCGGATAGGTGGGAACGGGAAACCAGCAGTAGGAGACGGACGGGAAAACCTCTTTCATCAATCCGGCGAAGGATCTGAAAAATTCGAAATGGACGATAAAAGATTCTCCCTGCGAAATAAAAATGCCTCCGGGTCGCAACGCATTTTGGATATCCTCGAGAAAACTCTGCCGGAAAAGGGCTTCGCCGGGGCCGATCGGATCCGAAGCGTCCGAAACGATGATGTCGTAGAAACCCCTGCGCTGTCTCACGAAAACAGCGCCGTCGTCGTAATGGATGCTCACCCTGGGATCGGAAAGCCCGCATGAGAGGGAGGGGAGAAATTCACGAGAGGCGGCCACGACGTTTCGATCTATTTCACAGAGATCAATGTGCCCGACGCCGTCATGCTTGAGCAGTTCCCGGACGGCACCGCCGTCGCCGCCGCCGACGACCAGGACTCGCCGGGGGGCGGGGTGGCAGAAAACAGCGGGATGGATGAGCATTTCATGATAGATGAACTCATCCGCTTCCGTGCACTGCACCCGGGAATCGAGGGCCAGCATTCTGCCGCAGCTTTCCGTTTCGAATATCTGAAGCAGCTGAAACGGGGTCTGCATTTCAAGGAGCAGGGATTTGTATTGGATGGACAGGGCGCAGCCCGGCCACATCTGGCAATGTTCGTAAAACCAGCCCGATCCGGAGAGGGGATTCCGTGAAAGTCCCATTAAAAATGTCTCCGGAAGGCAACCTTCATCCTGTAGGCTTCCGCGGAAGTCTGCGAAGCGATAAATTCGGCGGTATGCCGAGGGTCACGGTATCTTTCCGAAAAAATGTCGAGAAACGCCGACTTCTCCTCCGGGAAGAACATCCCGTTTATTCTGACACCCGCCGTTTCCACGCCGGCTGTGACGAATGTCCTTTTGGAATCCGGCAGGTGGGATTCGTTGAAAAATACCGCCAGATCTTCGACAGGTCCTTCGTGATCTCTGAGATATCCGCATAGTGCCCTCATGAAGGAATCCAGCTTTTTACGCCCCGCAAGGTCCAAGGAAATATCCGAAAGATCCATCATGAAAGAAATGCCGGATGCCCTGAAATGATTGAATTTTTCTTTCCAGCAAATGGTATAGTTCGAGTTCGCGGCTTCGTTTTCCGAAGCGTTTTTCTGAATCAGGGTGTTTCCTCGTACCAGGCCCCGTCCGATGTCGGAACGGATGATCATCCGGTCGGAGAAAAGTTTCTCCTGCAGGAAAGTGACGGCGGTGCCCAGATCGAGGTTTTCACTGCAGGTGAAGATATCGACGGCGGCGTAATCGTGCTCCGGCCAGCTATGGATCGAAAAATGGGATTCGGAAATGACGATGAAACCGCTGACGCCCTGTGGTGAAAAGGTTTTGAAAAACGATTTCAGAATCGTCGCCCCGGAAGCGGCCGCCGCCTGCAGGAATATCTTTTCCAGCAAAACGGAGTCCGTCAGGACTGCGGGATCGCAATCATAGAAGTCGACCAGGAGGTGGCGTCCCAAGGCATGGTCCACGCATTCATGTGATTCATACCCGCCATTTTGTGTAAGCAGTCCCCCCGCCGATTTTTCTTCAAAAAACAACTTTCATCACTCCTTTGAATAACTGCCGGACGATCGGTTTCAAACCGGCATCCGATCAAAAACGAACCGCAATCAAGTCGTGTGTGCGAAAAAGTGCCTCTCTCCGGCACATCGGGATGCCGTGATGCCCCGGGAGCCGGTTCCCGGACTTTCCACTGTCCGAACTCTCCGCCGTCTGGCCGGGGATTGGGCATGGTCAGGTTCCCTTGTTGTCCCGGTCGCGGCAGGCCGGTGACAGGGGACGATCGCCATCGCGGCACAACCCGCCCGACGGATTTCATCGGGTGAACCGGCAGGGAGCGGATGGAGGCGCGGAACAATTGAACGGCTTGATAAGGTCTCGGATTTGGTTATGCCATTGTAAGCGGCTGGTATTCGCTGTGGTTTCCTGAAACGGAAACGAATTCCCGGCAAGCGCCCCGGCCTTCTCTCGCGCATGACAAACTGGGAAAATTCCAAGCCATCCTTGGTTTGCCGGTTCACCTCGACAAATCAAACAGGGGGATCGGGCCTTTATAACTGAAATGATATTATTTTTAATGGCGAAGTATAGGATATGGGTTCCGGCGTGTCAATCAAAAACGTGGTCGATCCCATGGACCGCAACCGCATCGGGAAAAAGAAAGCGGCAAGGTCCGGTGGCGGAAGCGCCTCCCGGCCGGCCGGATAAAATCGGGTTGACAAAAACGAATTATGTTATACTTTAGCGCCGGGTTGAAAACGACATGAAGGAGGAGACCATGCTGGAAGTGACGGATAACGCCATTCATTTTCTCACGGAAATGATGGCCCAAATGGGAGGGGATCAGAAAGTCCGCCTGTCCATGGTTGAAACCTGAGGGGGCGGCGGATTCGGATTGGTTCTGGATGAGCCTCAGGAAAATGACGAAGTCTTCGTAAGGCAGGGGGTTACCTTCCTGATCGAAAAAAGTCTCTACGAGAAGGCAAAACCCATTGAAATCGACTTTTCCGGGACTGCCCCCGGAGGCGGTTTCAAAATCACGTCCAACCTGGAAACAAAGGGAACCTGTTGCTGATCGGTGCCTTGAGGGTACGTCTGTCAACAAGCGAAAGAGCGGATTTGGGATCGTTCCGGTTCGCCAGTGCAAAATCGGATTCACGGGAATCGATCCTATTCCTTCCTTTCGGCAGCGGGATGAGTACCATGAACGGAGGAAGATATGTTGGAGGTAACGGAAAAAGCGATCAATTTTCTTATGGATCTGATGGAGAAGGTTGAAGGCGAACAGAAGGTTCGCCTGTCCATGGTCGAGAACTGCGGAGGAAATACCCTGGGCCTGGTTCTGGATCAACCCCATGGCGATGACGAAGTGATCGTCATTCAGGGCATTACTTTCCTGGTTGCCAAAGATCTCTACGAAAAGGCGAAACCGATCACGATTGATTTCATTGAATATACGCCCGGAGCCGGTTTCAAGATCACATCCAGCCTGATGGGCGAGGGTTCCTGCTGTTGCTGATGGGATGGCGGACCGGAACGGCAGGGGAACCGCCGTTTAATCATAAATGCCATGAGCGATTTTCACGATCCTGATCAAGATTTGATGCGGGCGGAAGAGCTTGCACGGGCCGGCCGTCATGATGAGGCGATTGCGCTGTACCGTGAGTTGATGAGGACCCACCCGGAAGACGATTCCTATCATTTCGCCCTGGGCTGGATTTATCATGACTGCGGCCGGAAGGAAGAGGCCCTCGCCTGCTTCCGGGAACTTTTCGAGAAAGAACTGCAGCGGAAGGTTTTCAGCGGTTTTGCCTTCGACGAACTCGTTCGTATTTACAAGGAAGACGGCAGCCTGGATCGGCTGGTCGATACCTGTGAACGGGCGGTGAAGGCCCAGGGAGACGATTTTGCGCTCTTGGGCGATCTGGGCGACGCCTATCTGCGTGCCGGAAGATGGGCGGATGCCATCGGAATCTTCAAAAAAATGATCACCATGGAACCCGATGCCTCCGCCGTTCATTGCTGTCTTGGAAACGCCTACGCCGCGGCCGGGGAGCTGCAGGAGGCCCGGGAAGCTTATGAAAGGGCCGTGGAAATCGAGCCGGAACGGAAAGAGGTTTTTCTCTGCCGTTTAACCGAAGCATACTTGAAGGCAGGCCATACCAAGGCGGCAGAGGAGATTCTGAAAAAATGTCTCGATGAAAGGGCGAACCCGCTTGTATACCTGGACCTGGCGGATCTTCTGCTGGGTGAAGGACGCATTGGGGAAGGACAGGACCTGCTGAAAAAAGCGGTGAGCCTCGATCATGCATCGGAAGGGGTGTTTTATAACCGGTTCGGCAACAGCCTGGCTCGGGCGGGCCGTCATGAACTGGCCATAGAGTATTTCCAGCTGGCGATTGCGGCCGACCCTGGAAATCCTTTCTATTACATGCATCTGGCCGCATCCTGCACGGCTATCGGGCGGGAGGATATCGCGACGGCCATGATTTCCAGGGCCGATTTGACCTGACCCCGCCTTTTCATACTTTTCCCGCCGTCTTCATGATCTCCGCGAAAGTGTAGTAGAATCCCTCGTTTTCCGCCATGCCGTTGGTGACGAGGGTGATGAAATCCTTCATGCTCGAAACGTTGATGATCATGTTCACGCTTCGGTCCAAGGCGGCCATCCTGTCCAGGCTGCGGATATGCCGGCTGATCAGGGTGACGAACATGCGCCTCCTGTCCGACATGGGGATGTTGGCCAGGTAGCGGATCAAATCGTTGCTCCCCGGGTCGGCCGTATCGAAATTTTCGTCGATTACCATGAGTGTATAGGTGTGAAAACGCATTTTTTTCAGCGCTTCCTTGACCGTTTTGGCTTCGGTGCTGTAGAAATCCCGATTTTTCAGATCTTCGGTGATTTGATTACGGAGCGTTTCGTCGGTTACGCAGATCAAAGCGGTTTCCGTATCCGTACCGATAAAGTCAAACGGTTTTCCCGAATCGTCGTATTCAAACCATAAGAAGTCGTCCGACAGGTTCTTTGTCTCCGCCATATTACCATCCCTTCGATTTTCCGTATTGACTGTCTACCTGCAGTTTGCCCAAGGACGTGGTCTTTTCCCCCTTGGAACTCTTCACGGCGTCGATACCGCGGCCGACGATGGACCGGTTCGATGCGTAGGCCTTTGCCGTTTCTTCCGTGATGAGGCCTTCCGAATACAGTTCAACGATATATTGATCGAAAGTGATCATACCGAAGGCCCTGCCTGCTTCCATGATGTCGCGAAAAGTTTTGCCCTCCGATTCGCCGTTGAGAATGGCGTCCTTGACGCGAAGACCGGTGCTCAACGCTTCGAAAGCGGCGACCCGCCCCCCCCCGACTTTGGGAAGAAGCCTTTGGCAGACGATCCAGCGCAGCGTGTCCGCCAGGCGGACCCGGATCTGGTTTTCCTCTTCCGTGGAGAACATGCCGAGGATACGGTTGATGGTCGAACCCGCGTCCACCGTATGCAGGGTGGTCAGGACGAGATGCCCTGTTTCGGCGGCCGCCAGGCCGATTTCCACCGTTTCCCGGTCCCGCATTTCGCCGACGAGGATGACTTTCGGCGCCTGGCGCAGCGCCGCCCGCAGGCCGTTGGGGTACGTGTCGAAGTCGGTGCCCAGCTCCCGCTGGTTGAACGTGGCCATCCGGTGAGGATGAGAAAACTCGACCGGATCTTCCAACGTCACGATATGAATCGACTGTGAGTCGTTGATTTCATTCAGCACGGCGGCCAGGGAAGTGGTTTTGCCGCTGCCCGTTGCGCCGGTGACCAGGACGATGCCGTTTTTTTCCTTCGCGATCCGGTCAAAAGCCTCGGGAAGATTGAAATCCTGGATGGTCGGAATTCTGGACTCCATTTTCCTCATGACGATGGAAAAATTACCCCGCTGGGAAAAGACATTGACCCGGAAACGGGCCTTGCCGGGAAGTTCGTAGGACAGGTCGCAGGAGCCGTGGCTGACCAGGTGTTCGGTCAGGCGCCGGTCATGGCCGATCAGGTTCAGGGCGAAAACCTCCGTCTGGAACGGCGTCAATTGGGGAAAGGCGGGCGACGTTTCGACGGGCAGGAGTCGGCCGGCGCTTTCCACCTGCAGGGGTTTGCCGACGGTGATGTTCAAATCCGATATGTTGTCGTGGGAGTCGAGCATCTGGGTCAAGAGATAGTCGATTTCCTGTTTTCTCATCGATGCACCTCCTTGGGTCAAGTCATTATTCTTTCAACTGAAAAGTATCCGGACCAAAAGACGAACCGGTCTTTTCCCCTTGCGATGGGAGCAGGGGTTGCTCAAGCTTCCGTAAAATCCGTCGGGGGGTTCTTCAGATACGAGCGGAAGCGTCCCTTGTCGTTGGCCTTCATGTAGGCTTCGTCGCCACTGATCCATCCCCTGTTCAGGAGGTCGAAGATCGCGTCGTCCAGGAGTTGCATACCGTATTTTTTGCCGGCCTGCATCATGGAGGGAATCTGGAAGGTCTTCGATTCCCGGATCAGGTTGCGTACCGCCGGCGTGGCGATCATGATTTCCGGCGCGGCGCACCGGGCCTTTCGGTCGATCCGTTTGAAGAGGACCTGTGAAATGACGGCGCGGATACCGTCGGCAAGGTTGGAACGGATCTGCATCTGTTCGTCCGCCGGAAAGACCTCGATGATCCGGTCGATGGTCCGTGCGGCGCTGGTCGTATGGAGGGTCGCCAAAACGAGATGCCCGGTGGACGCCGCCTCGACGGCCAGGGATACGGTTTCCAGATCGCGCATTTCACCGACCAGGATGATGTCGGGATCTTCACGAAGGGCGCCCCTGAGCGCCGTGGAAAACGTTTGCGTGTGAAGGCCGACTTCCCGCTGGTTGATGATGCAGTTCTTGCTTTTGTGCACGAATTCGATGGGATCTTCGATCGTGATGATGTGATCTTTCCGCATGCGGTTGGCTTCGTCGATGATGGCGGCCAGGGTGGTCGATTTTCCGCTCCCCGTGGGACCCGTGACCAGGACCAGCCCTCTGGGCAGGGAGGCCAGCTTCGCGACAACCGAGGGCAGTCCCAGCTCCGCCACAGTGAGGATGTTGCTGGGGATTTCCCTGAACACGGCGGCGATGCCGTTATTCTGCATGAAAAAATTGGACCGGTAGCGGGCCAGGTTGGGAATTTCATAGGCAAAGTCCACATCCCCCGTTTCCTCGAAATGCTTGATCTTGTGTTCCGGTGTGATCTCGTAGAGCATGGCCCGAAGGGAATCATTGTTCAGGACATCATATTTGATCCGTTCCAGGTCGCCCCGGATGCGGATGGCGGGTTGCTGGCCGGCGACGAGGTGGAGGTCGGAAGCGCCCTGTTCGTTCATCAACTGGAAAAAAGCATCGATTTTTGCCATGAAATTCTCCTTGCGTGGTGTGGTTCCATTGCGGAATGCGCTCTTCTGAACCGGTAATCAGTGAGGAGATCCACTCCCCCCAGCAGCAAAACGGCGGAAAGTATAAGAAAAGATGCAACTTGTGTCAAGCCGGGATTCTCCGCTTACAGAAAGGCAAAGGGCCTGAAAGAAAAGGCTTTTGTCTCCGTCTTTTTAAGTCTTCTGTGAAATATTCACACCTGAGGAAGGCGCTTTGACGAGATTTTCGGTTCAAAAGACCGAAGCATACCGTGCCCCCTGGAGGCTGTGTCATAATTCGCAATATACTGTGTGGTGTCATTCTGAGCGAAGCGAAGAATCTCGTCATCCCGGCATGTTCCTGTCAAGAGATTCTTCGCCTGACGGCTCAAAATGACATTACGACACAGCCTCCAGGGAGAAGGGGCACGGTAAACCATGTGTCGCCGATTGCACAGTGTCGAGCCGTTCCAGGCTGAAACAGCGAATTCATCCCGACCGGTCAACCGCCTGTCCGGCCTATTTCTTGACCGGTTCCGGCCTGACAAGCAGGATGGGGGTGTGGGCGTCATGGAGCACCCGCAGTGCCACACTGCCGAACATGACCTGCTTGAGCCCGGTGTAACCTTGCGTCGTCATCGCGATCAGGTCGATCCGGTTGTCCTTTGCATAGTCCACGATCGTTTCGGCGATTCTACCCTCCAGGACCAGTGACCGGACCTTGAATCCTTCCTTGACCAGGCCGCCTTCGATCCCGGCCAGGTAATCCAGGGCTTCGTTAAAATGGGCGTTTTTCAGGGCGATGAAGTCGAACCCCTCTATGACCCACTCCGGGGGAATCTCGACGACGTTAAGGAGAATGATTTCACCTGCAAGACCGGCCTTTGCCAGGTTCCTGACCTGGGGCAGAGCGCATTCGGCCGTTTTCGAACCATCGAGGGGAACAAGGATTTTCTGATACATCGTCACCACTCCTTTCTTTTGCCGGACCTGAAACGTATTCTGAAAAGATGTCGAACAACCGTTAAGAGAACCATGGCGACCCGCAGGCGCCGTTCATGTGTATGAAATAAAATTACCACCGGAAAGGGATCTGTCAATACGCATCGCCGGTCTTTCAGGAAGAGGTTGTGGAAAGGATCCCCGCCAAAAGTGGTGGTCTCGGTAAATGACGAGGGGATCACCCAACGGCAAATCAGTATTCCACGCCTTTTTCGGCCCGAATTCCCGCCTGGAAGGCGTGTTTCCGGCATTCCATGACCGTTACCGTGTCTGCCATGTCGATCAGCGCCGGCGGCGCGTTTCGGCCGGTGAGAACCACAATGGTGCCCGGCGGTGCGTTTCCGATCAGGCGAATGACCTCGTCCAGTGAAATCAGGTTCATGGCACAGGCCGTACAGATCTCGTCCAGGACGATCAGGTCGCAGGCTTTCCGGCAGAATCTTTCCTCCGCTATTTTCATGGCTTCCCGTGCCGCCTGCCGATGAACGGGAAAATCTCCGTGGTTCCCGGCGGGCACGAACCCCAGACCCGCCTGGATGAATTCGACCCCCGGCAGGCGGGACAGGGCTTTCCTTTCACCCGTTTCGGGATCGTTCTTGATAAACTGGATGACACAGATCCGCATGCCGTGTCCTACGGCCCGCAGAACCATTCCCAGGGCGGCGGTGGTCTTGCCCTTGCCGTCGCCGGTGAAAAGGAGAAGACGTCGGTGAGAGTTCATGCAACTAACGATTCCTGTATAAGATGTTTCCCGATCCGGATCGGGCCGGGGATGTCCCGGTTTTTCTCGGTCTGAGTTCCGGCGTGACGGTCTCGATCATCGGGTGCGGTCAACCGGTTCCGTGCAGACCATGTAAGGTTCATTTTCGACGAGATAGGCAAATTCATCCTGGAAAACCTGGGGAGAAACCCCTGCCGTGGCGGCGAATCTGGCGAGATTGTGGGGATCCGTGAAATCTTCCCGTGACAGGCGGATCATGTAACGCCGGGCGATGGCGTAGCGTGTCGATTGGATATCCACCATGCGGATTCTGGCCCGCCCCGTTTCCCGGTCGATCATGTTGCTGAAAGGAATGGGGAGGAATTGACCGCCCTCAAGGGAAATGACGACGGCATTTCCCCCATCGATGATGTGCTTCGCCGCGCAATACCCAAGGTCCCTCGTATACTCCATGTCCAGGGGAATCGGGTCGGCGCAGCGCAGTTCATATCCGATGTTCTTGGCGACCACGGTGGTCTTGATGTGAAAATCCCGCAATCTTTTTTCGACACGCTTTTTAAGGATTTCTCCGATGTTGATTTCGGCGATCCGGATGTTTCCGTGATCGTCCTTTTCGATTTCTTCGATTTCCGCCAGATCTTCGTGAGCCATGTCAAGCACCAGTCCTTCGGCGATGACGGCAACCCCGTCCGAATGACCGTAACCCAGCCTTTTGATGATGGCGCCGGCCAGGGTATCCGCGACCGCTTTCATGCGGATGCTTTTGCAGGCGAATTCTTCCGGGATAAGGCTCAGGGTGGCCCCGGCGGCTTTCCCGATGCCGAGGGCGAGATGGCCGGCCTTGCGTCCCATCGTGATGACGAAATACCAGCGTGACGTGGTCTGGGCGTCGACCATGAGGTTTTTCACGATTTCCACGCCATAATGGCGCGCCGTCTGATAACCGAAGGTATCGACGTACGGCGGCAGGTCGAGGTCGTTATCGATGGTCTTGGGGACGTGAACGACCCGGATCCGGCCCCGGGCCTTTTCTTCGAGCATCATGGCGGAATAGGCCGTGTCGTCTCCCCCGATGGTGATCAGCTGCGAGACGTCCAGGCGCAAAAGAGAAATGATCGCCTTCTCCAGCTTGACCGGGTCCGTTGTGGGATTGGTGCGGGAAATTCCCAGGTATGAACCGCCGTGAAAATGAATTCGGCTGACGGTTTCAATATTGAGCGGCGTGACATGCTCGATGTTGCCTTCCATGATCCAGGAAAAGCCGTCACGGATGCCGATGACGTCGACCCCTTCCAGTTCGCTACGGATCGTTGCCGCGCTGATGACGCTGTTGATGCCGGGAGCCGGTCCCCCCCCTACAAGGATGGCCAGTTTCTTCTGTTGTTTCACGTTGCCCCTCCTTCCGTGGTGAGCGCGTCAAGGCATCGATGTTCGATGGTTTCGTAAAAAGTCGGCGCCGCTGTCATCCCGGACTGGATCCGATATTCATAACTGGTTGAAAATAATGAATTCCGTGTCGCATGACCCTCGCACGGAATGGCAAAATGGACTTTTTACGACTTCATCATGTTTAACCACGTTGAAAATATAAGGAGTAAAGCATATCCCGTCAAGAGCTTAGATCAGCAGTCCCCCCGTTAACAATTGCTTGACTTTTCGTCGATGAATCATGTATGTTCCCGGAGCCTTGACCGACTGATTCCGCCGTGTGGAGCAGGATCGCGGTTTGGGGTTTCTTCGGGGATGTAGCTCAACTGGGAGAGCGCGGCGTTCGCAATGCCGAGGTCAGGGGTTCGAGCCCCCTCATCTCCACCAGAACATAATCCAAAGGGATGCCATATAGTCCAAAACCCGCTAGAAATAGCGGGTTTTTTTCTTGCCCGAGTGTCCGGCAAGGGGCTGTGGAGTTTATCAAAATACGGGGCGGCTTAGGGGAACTTTTCTCGTAAGCGGCTTCCATACGCCGAAGCAGCGACCCCCTTTTCGTTTTTCTCTTTTTACTCGTTCGTCCGCCGCAACGGCCTCGTGAAAAATCCTGCTCATTCTCCCGCCGAGGAGCGGCCGCGATATGGAAAAAGGGCGGTTTCCGGTTTGGAATCGCCCTTTTCCCGACCTTATTTTCTGTAAATGGTTGCGTAACGGCGCTTGTCCCTCGTTTTCCAGTTCCCCTTTTCGTAGGCATAGGCAGCCAGAAGCGGGAGGACCGACGTGGCTTCCGCGTAGACCATCTGTTCATAGGTCGTATCGACTTTGCCCCAGGAGGAAGCTTCTTTCAGAGTCGAGCTGGAGCAGGCCCCGTCGCGGACGTCGGCGACGGTGATCTGGATGGCGTACCTGTGCATGGGCACTTCCTTTCCCAGAACCTCCGCGCAGATGACCGTATCCTGGGCGAAGTTTTTCGGAACCCCTCCCCCGATCATGAGGAGCCCCGAAGTCGGCGCCTGCATCTTGATCTGCGTCAGTTCCAGGAAGTCCTTGACCGAATCGATGGAAACATGCTTGTCCGGGCGGTTGAACTGATGAAGAACGAGGCCGAATCCCGCGCTGCTGTCCGAGAAGGCGGGGCAGAAAATGGGGACATCGTTTTCGTAAGCCGTCTGGACGAGGGAAGTTTTCTTCCGGGCGTTTTGGGTCAGGTATTTTCCCATTTCGGAGATGAATTCCCGGGAGGAATAGGGCCTGGGGTCCAGTTCGTCGGCGATGAGGTGAACGGTTTGGTCACAGACTTGAAGTTGTTCCTCATCGATGTAGGTGTCGTAGATCCGGTCGATGTAAAGACGGCGAAGCTCCTGGTCGTCCACGTTCGGCGTGCCCTGGTAGTGCTTGAAGCCCAGGGCTTCGAAGAAATCCATGTCGACGATGGTCGCCCCGGTGGCTACCACCGCATCGACCATGTTGTATTTCACCAGGTCCGAGTAAACCTGCATGCACCCGGCGGCGCTCGTTGAACCGGCAATCGTCAGGATAATCGAACAGTCCTTGTCCGACAGCATCCGGTCGTAGATATCGGCTGCGTTCGCCAGCTCCCGGGCGGAGAAGGACATTTCCCGCATGGCGTCGATGATTGGAACGGCGTGAATGGTCGTTATGTCAATGTGTTGGACGGGCTTCCCCAAGTAGTCGGTCTTCTTTTTCATAAATATCCCCTTGTATCTTTCATTGAAATTCGACGTGTGCTTTTATCCGATTATGTTAAAAAAGTCAATGATTTTAACCATAATCTCCTTTTTTTGAATGGATTTCCCGCCGAAAAGGAGCCGCCGATTGGACCTGTTTTCCGCTTTTTCAAGCTGGCCGGTGTTTCAGGTGCCGAAGAGTTCATTCCGGCGGGCGTCGAAACCGTCCTTGCCCGTTGCCAGCATGAGTGTCAGGGGCATGGCCGTTTCTGCTTTTGCGATCATGTCCACGGCCAGGTTGCGGATATCCCACTGGGCATGACGGTCGGCCCGGAGCCGGGCGATGTGGTACAGTTCCCGGGCGTTGATCTTGAAGAAGACGCGCTTGCGGTGTGCGTTGGTCAGACAATAGCCGGCGGCGGCCGGCACCGTTTTGCGCAGTTTCGCGTAGAGGTCTTCCGTTGCCCCGATTGCCTCCAGGAAAACCGTTTCCATGCCCGTTTCCCGGATGGCGTCGGGAATCGTGACCCCCAGCTCCGGGTTGTAATCCTGGCACAGGAGCGTCGCCATCCGGTGCCGTTTCAACTGGGCGAAACAGCTGGCGCTGATGACGAGTTCGTAGGTGAGGTCGACGCTCTCCAGTGCGCGGGGAGCGGCATCGTGACTTTTCATATGGCGGAAGGCGGTTCGGAAGATTTCTTCTTTCTGTGACAGGGGCAGAGCCGACGCCAGGCGCAGACAATCCGCCAGGGGGCGGTTCGTTGCAGCGTGGATAAAGGCGGACAACACCCGGTTGTCCGCATCCGGAGTTATCTGGATCAGATCAACCATTGATGAGGGAGCGCAGAAACTTCGGGTGTCGGAAGAAATCTTTTCCTCGTGGGGCATTTCCTGAAGGAAGGTCGAAATTCTCTCCGACAAATTTTTGCCGGTCAGGTGGTCGTAATCCGTCTTCTCCGTATAACGGATCAAGGACGGTGCGACGGGTTTGACGATTTCGTAGAGCTTCCGTCCGTATTCGTTGGCTTCCTGGAGGATGTGGGAGGCCATGCGCCGCATGACCAGCTCCAGGTTCCGGGCGTTCAGGGTCATGCCGAGCTGGGTCTGCGTGGCCAGGGAGAGGATGTAGCGGGCGTCTTCCTTGGCCCATCCTTCCAGCATGGACCGGTTTGCGGGATCGTCCGCGAGATCCCGGTGCTTGTCGAAGACATGGGGACGCAACTTCTCATAGAGCCGGAAATACAGTTCATTCTGCCGACGGATCAGGTCGACGAACCGGTCGGCCATTCGTGCGTTTTTGATCTCTTCGGGAATCACGAAATCGTCGGAAAAAAGGACATACCGCTGGGATTTTTCCGTGTAGGAGCAGAGGCGGAACTTCTCGATCTCTTCGACCAAAAGACGCGAAACTCCGAGGACATCGATGTTGAAGACGGCATGCTCGGCGATGGAGCTGTGGCCCATTTCGAAAACGATGTTGTTGTTGGACTGGCGGGCCTTTTCCACTTCCAGCCTTGCAGTAGCCCTGAGTTCGTTGACGGGTTTCGGGCTCCGGCTGATGCGGGCATAAGCGGCGGAAACCGTTTCCGGGGTGAGGCCGGTCAGCTCCGGATGGATTTCCCCCATGCGGCGGATCGTTTCATAATCGAGATTGTAACCTGCCAGGATAATGTCCATAATCTACCTTCCAGATAAGGGCAGTCGGTTAAAAACGGTTGATGGCATCGATCATCTGGCGTAGACGCCCGTAATCGCGCCTGTTGAACACCAGGGAAATACGCGGGTATTCCAGGTCCGATCCGTCTTCCAGTTCCTCGGGAGTCGGTTCGATCCGCTGGATCCGCCCTTGGGAAAGGATGTCCCCGAAATCTTCGTTTAGCCCGTCGATCGCATGGTCGGAGGGGGCGTATTTCATGCGGATCACGAGGGAATCCCTTACGAATCGCATGGAATGATAATTGCGATAGAAGCGGGTGATGGATTTGACGGCGGCGTCCACGTCGTCCGACATTTCGAAGAGTTCGAGATCGTCCGGGCTGATAAACCGATTCCTGAGCAGATGTTCTCGGATGTGCTTATCCCAGGTTTTCCAGTAGGTTCCGCCCGGCCGGTCCATCAGGACCAGCGGCATAAGGCGGCTTTTTCCCGTCTGCATCAGGGTGAGAGCTTCATAGCCTTCATCCAGGGTGCCGAAACCGCCGGGGAAGAGAACGATTGCATCCGAATGCCGGAGAAAAGTGAGTTTTCGGGTAAAGAAGTACTTGAAAGTAACGAGTTTCTTATCCTTCTGAATGACGGGATTGGCGTTTTGTTCCCAGGGCAGACGGATATTGGCGCCGAAACTTTTTTCGCTGCCCGCCCCTTCGTGGCCTGCCTGCATGATGCCGGGACCGGCCCCGGTAAGGACCATCCAGCCTTCTTCGGCGATGCGCCGGGCAAATGCAGTTGCCTGCCGGTACTCCGGCTTATTGGGTTGCGTCCGGGAGGACCCGAACAGGGTTGCCTTGCGGGTAGCGGCATAGGGGGCGAATAGTTTGAAAGCGTAGCGCAGTTCACGCACGGCGGTTTGAATGACCCGGACATCTCCCCTGGATTCCACGTCGGTCAGGAGTTTGAGGGAGTTTTCGATGATATCGGCCACGACCGGCATATTGTAGCCGTTGCCGTAGTCGTTGATCAACTCTTGAATCCGCTTTTTCAGTTCCGCATCACCTGACGACCGGTCTTGTCTTCCCATGTCTTTACCCGAAGGGAGTGCGTGGTGCGTTATCGATACGCATGAAAACGGCTTTCACGATAAAGGCGGGGGCAGCAGGGACAGGTACCTGCCTACCGGAGTCTGCTTCCCCAGGGCCAGCTTGAGATACTCGAGCATCAGTTCCTCCGCCATCTGCTCTTTCGACGTGCCCGCCAGGGATAAGGGTTCCTCCGCTTCAGAGCGGCTGATCTTTCCGGATTTCAAGGCGAAAGTCCGCTTTGCCTGCTGTAGTGACGCGTATTTGCTTGTGATATCGGAGGAAGACATGTTTATAAGCCACTGGTATACGGATGCCATCTGAGCCGGGTCCGGCAGGCGAGGCGACTCCAGGATCCCCCGGCTGTTACGGGCAAACCGTTTCTGCCCTTCAATGATATGCTTGGGTTGCACGAAATTGATACCCGACCATCCGGCCTTGATCCATTGGAAGACCCCGGTTTTTACCATGACCGGAGCGGAGCCGGATTCCACGTAAACTCCGACGGAAAAATAATCGTAGATATAGGACTTGACCCAGCCGAGGCCGGCCTTCGCCGAGCCCGGCTTCCCGGAATAATAATAGTGCCAGTCGCTGTCGTTGCCAAGGATCACCCCTTTTTCTCCGACATTGGAGGGGCTGGTCTGTTTCGATACGGATACCAGGACCTGGCGCCCCCGGTGATTCAACAGGATGAGCGTTCTTTTCAGGTCGTATTCATAGTAGACGCCCGTTGTAAGATCGGGGGTGTTGGAATCGTGCTGCAGTCCGTGAAGGACAACGGGATTTCCGCTTGCCGGTACGGCTTTCCAGCTGACGGGCAATTTTTGCACTTCGCCCCGGGGTCCTCTCCACAGCGAATATCTGAGCGAAGAGGGTCTCGTAACGATCGACGGGACGAGGGAACTGTAGGAATATTCCATGAACCGGGGAAACGTAATTTTCGTGTCGAACTCATAATAGGCGCCCGGGCATTCCATGGAATTCGGGAGGGCGTACTCCTTCCGCTGCTTGGGAGCCAGAACGTGATCCACGAGAACGGCGACAGACCGCTCATCCAGGCCCGTTTTCGGATCGGTGCAGAATCTGACCAGCCGCATGACGGCATCGTTGACGGACATTTGTCCGTTCCCGGATGAAAGGGCGGCACTGGGCCGGAAAAACAGGAACGAAAGGGACAATAAAACGATTAACGAGATGACACACGATAAATACTGGCGATATTTCATATGGCGAAACTTTTCTTCTCCTCTTTAGTTATGAACGTTTCACGCCCATTGGGGGCCGGTTTGTTGAGGAGTAACATTTACGTTACCCGGAAGGCGGAGCATACGACGGGTGCCGGAGCCTGTCAACGAAATTGTGAATGTTTCTCGCGGAAACCGCTTTCCGCCGGCGGTCACAGGGAATGCATCGAACAATCCGGTCCGCTTGAGAGGAGAACGATTGAAAAACGAAGAATCGGATGCAAGTTCTCGCGTCATCTGCTATAGATTGGCCGGCTCGGGAAGAGGAGGCGGGGCGATGAGACGGAATACGGGTCGGTCGAAGGGAATGAAAAAATGCTTCCTGGTGCTGTTTTTTCTGCTTCTCGCTTACGCCGGTCATGCCTCCGAAGCCGTTACCCCTGACGGATCCTTCAACCTGACCATCCTGCATGTAAATGACACCCATTCTCATCTCGATCCTTCCATCGTGGACTATTCATGCCGAAACCGGGATTACAGGGCGGAATTGGGAGGATTCGCCCGCCTTGCGAAGGCCGTGAAGGATCTGCGGCGGCAGGAAAGGCATTCCCTTTTTCTCCACGGGGGCGATATGGTGCAGGGGACGCTTTACTTCACGAAATATGAGGGCCGGGCGGATGTCGATCTGTTCAATGCCATGGGCCTCGATGCGGCTACCCTCGGGAACCACGACTTCGACCGGGGGGCGGAGGCGGTGGCGAAGCTTGCCGATGCCGCGGTTTTTCCCCTGATCTCGGCCAATGTGAATACCTCGAAGGCTCCGGTTCTGGGCGGAAAGATCCGGCCTTATGTCATCAGGACCTTCGATGGTCATCCAGTTGCCGTTATCGGCGCCACGACGACGTCGGCCCCGGCTGTTTCCAGCCCCGGCGGACTGGTTTCCTTCGAACGGATCATCCCCCGGATTGCTGAGGTTGTCCGGGAATTACGGGAAAAGGGAATCGACAAGATCATTCTGCTCACCCACATCGGCTATCACGAGGATCTGCGCCTGGCCCGGACGGTGCCGGGGATCGATGTCATCGTCGGGGGGCACAGTCACACCCTTCTCGGTCAACCGGCAGGCCCGCAAGGCCGTGACACGCGCTACGGAATGCCGTTCCAGCCGGAGGGCGATTATCCGACGGTTGTCCGGGGTCCGGACGGCGGGACGGTCTTGATCGTTCAGGCATGGGAATGGGGTAAAGTCCTGGGATACCTGGACGTTACCTTCGACGAGGGGGGAAAAATCACGTCCTGGAAAGGGCGGCCCCTGATCGTCGTCGGGGATGTCCGTCCGAAGAAAGGCGATCAATCAGGCAATGTCGCGGTGGCGGGAACCGCAATCGATGGTGCGGATGTCTGCCTGCCGGCGTGGCCGGTTCGTTTTGCCGAGGACCCTGCAATCCGGGATCGCCTGGCCCGGTACCGGGAGCCTCTCGAAGGCATCACCCATGTCAGGCTGGCAACGGCTTTGAAACCCATCAGGCGCGGACTGAAAGGCGGACCGGGAGCCCTCGTTGCAGAGTCCCTGCTCTGGAAAACGAGACACCTCAAAACAGAGGTGGCTCTGCAGAACATGGGCGGCATCCGGTGTGATATTCCCGCCGGGGACATCACCGCCCGGACCGTGTACGAACTTCTACCTTTCGGCAATACGCTCTATATCCTCGATTTAAAAGGATACCAGTTACGCGATACGCTGGAGGAGATCATTCAGAACCGGATCCAGGGGAACAGGACTCCCGGTGTCCATGCGGCGGGTGTACAGTTCAAAATCGATTCCCGTGCCTCCTTCGGGAAACGCGTCCTCGAACTGAAGATCAGAAAAGGAAATCGCTTTGTTCCGGTGAAGCTGGCGAATACGTACCGCCTTGTGGTACAGAACTATCTCGCCCGGGGAGGAGACGGTTGTAAAACCCTCAAACGGATTTTCCGGTTCGGTTACGATACCGGCTTCGTCGACGCGCTTGTCTTTATGGAATATCTCAGGCAGATGCCGGGTGGCGTTGTCATTGAACCGCCGGTTTCGGTCACCTTGCTGAAGGATTGATGAAAGAATTCTCGGTCTGCGGGAGAGTGATCGGCCCGGAAACATGTTTTTGACGCGGAAAATCGACCGGGACCCGCCGGGATTTTCCGCGGGAAGAACCCGGATTACAAGCTGACCATTTTTTTCGTATTCTTCCTGTATTCGGCGATGACCCGCTTGGTGTAGGGCGTCCGGGGGCTCTTGTCCGCGGACAGAAGACGTTTCGCCTTATGGTGTCCGACACTGTAAGCGAAGATTGCCGTGGGAATATCATTGAAGAGGTCCATGAGTTTGGAGATGTAATGGGTGCCCAGGCGGATATTCTTGCGGGGATCATAGAGATCCTTCAATCCACGGTAATGAACCCCCGCCTCCTTGGCAATGCCCTTGGCCAGGGACGGATGGATCTGCATCAGTCCGCGGGATCCGCCGCGCGAGACGACATCCGGGCGGTAATTGCTTTCCACCTTGATGATCGCCAGGACAAGACGGTAATCTACGTTACAGCGCAGCGACTCTTCGAACACGGTCTGAGCGACCACGTTGAGATTTTCTTCGCTCATCCTGACGGCTTTGGTTTTTAAATGCTGGGTAATCTGCTGGAGAACCGCCGCTCCGTTTTCCTCCGCGCCCCAGCAGAGGTTCGACGGCGACAGCGCCGTAGACGGGGATAAACCGAGAACCAGAACGATGAAAAGAATCCCTGCAAAAACCCTGGCGCGTTTCATAGATTTAAATCCTCCTTTCTTTGTGGATTCTGAAGGCGAACCGATTTCCGGCGATGCCTTTCAAAACCCATCATCCGTCTGAGCCTGGTTTGTTTTTGATCGGTGTGAAGAGAAAATCGCCCAGAAGGATTCATCCCAATACAGGATGAGATTTAAATGATGTGAGACCGCTTTACAGGTTCAGGGTTTCATATAGGAAAAAAAAGGTGGATGCAAGAAAAAACTGAAACAAATTATCATATTGCATTTAAATATCGAATATATTTCAATATTATTGATGCCTTGCCAACATTTTCGTGCCCTTGGGGGCAAAATGTGTTAAATTCGCCATCTGGTCGGCCGGGACAGGGGAAAACGCGTTCCTCGGGCCGGACGCCGGAGTTTCAATAAACAGGGGTGAATGATGGATGAGCGAAAAAAAGACCTGCTGAAGCACCTCCCCAAGATCGACGAACTTCTTCTTGCCCTGGAAAAAAAGGGCGCTTTTTCCCAAAATGGAAGGGACTACCTTGTCGCTGCAAGCCGGGCCGTGGTGGAGGAGCTCAGGGAAGCGATTCTTGCCTCGCCGGGAAACATGACGGAAATGCCTCGCCTCGACGATGTTGCCGGAAAGGTTGAAGAGCGGCTGACGGCAATGCACCGCTTTCGCCTGAGGAAAGTCGTCAATGCCACCGGTGTGGTTCTGCACACGAACCTGGGGAGATCGCCCCTGTGCGGGGACGCCCTGGAGCGCCTGATGGAAGTGGCCGGTTCCTACAGCAACCTGGAGTATGACCTCGAAAAGGGGGAGCGGGGACTCCGGTACAGTCATGTCCGGGAACTGCTCTGCCTTCTCTCCGGTGCCGAGGAGGCGCTGGTCGTCAATAATAATGCCGCCGCGGTCCTTCTGGTGCTCGATACCCTTGCCAGGGGGCGCGAAGCCATCGTCTCGCGGGGAGAACTGGTCGAGATCGGCGGCGAATTCCGTATTCCGGATATCATGGAAAAAAGCGGGGCCATTCTCCGTGAAGTGGGAACGACCAACCGTACCCGCCAGGGCGATTACGAGAGGGCCGTCTCCGAGCGGACGGGCCTCATCATGAAGGTCCACACGAGTAATTTCCGGATTGTGGGATTCACCGAGGAGGTTTCCCTGGAAGCCCTCGTTTCCCTGGGAAAAGCCTACGGCATCCCGGTCATGGACGATCTTGGCAGCGGCTGCATGATCGATTTGGCCTCCTACGGTCTGGGGCGTGAACCGACCGTCCGGTCGGTCATGAACTCCGGCGTCGATGTGGCGACGATCAGCGGCGACAAGCTGCTGGGGGGGCCTCAGGCGGGTATCATCCTGGGTAAGAAGGAAATCATGGCCGATGTCATGAGAAATCCCCTGAACCGGGCTCTCCGGATTGACAAGCTGACTCTGGCGGCCCTCGAAGGCACCCTGGTCCAGTATCTCAATCCCCAAAACGCCGTCCGGGCAATACGAACCCTCCATAGTTTGACGGAACCTCTGCCCGTTACGGCCAAAAGGGCGAAAAGGCTTGCCGCCGTTCTGCGCCGCGCCGGGATTGAAGGGCTGGAGATCACCCTGAAAAAGGGTTTCTCCGCCGTCGGCGGCGGGGCCCTCCCGATGCAGGAAATCGAGACGATGCTGGTCGCGATGCGATATGACGGCCTGTCTTCAGTCCGCCTGGAAGAGCGCCTGCGTTGCCTGGATGTTCCCGTGATCGCCCGCATCGACGGCGGGGAAGTCCTTCTCGACGTGAGAACGGTCGATGACGGCGAATTCCCGCTGATCCGCGATGGCATGAAGATCATCGCCGGTCGGAGCTTTGAACATGCTGCAACCTTGCTGACCTCGTAAAAAGTCGAAAATTGCTCAATTCGTCATCCTGGGCGAACGCGGCGGGGCTGATCTGACAAGAGACTTCCGTCGCCGTCGCTCCTCAAGCGGCAGGATCGGACCTTTTCCGGGGCTGTCAAACCCATTAAGGCGGTAGGGCCTGTGAATGATATTCGGCAGATCTGCACGGTTTCGGACGAAGAGAGGGCGCTCCGCCTGGATGTTTTCGTTTCCGGGAAATATCCCTCCCTTTCCCGTTCCCAGGTCAAGAAAATGATCGAGGACGGCGAGATCCGCATCAACGGGTCGGTCGTGTCCAAGGCGGGCTTGAAGCTGAAAGCCGGGGACGTCGTCGAATTCATCATCCGTCCGGCTCAACCCTGGCAGGTCACGGCCCAGGACATCCCCCTGCAAATCCTGTACGAAGACCGGCATCTCCTGGTCATCAACAAGCCCGCGGGCATGGTGGTTCACCCCGCGCCGGGCCACCGGGAAGGAACCCTGGTCAATGCGATTCTCCACCATTGCGGTGACCTTTCCGGTATAGGCGGCGTCATCCGTCCCGGCATCGTCCATCGATTGGATCAAGACACGTCCGGGATCCTCCTGGTGGCGAAGGATGACGAGACCCACCGGCATCTCTCCGGGCAGTTCAAGGACCACTCGGTCGGGAAAACCTACCAGGCCTTGGTTTTCGGGAGCCCGCCGGAAAACGAAGGGATGATCAGCCTTCCCGTGGGGCGCCATCCGGAGGATCGGAAAAAAATGTCAACGCGAAGCAGGCGGGGAAAGGAGGCCGTTACACGCTGGCGGGTTGCCGCCCGCTACGGTGAAGTGACCCTTCTCGCCGTGGATATCGAGACGGGAAGAACGCACCAGATCCGGGTTCATCTGTCGGCGGCAGGTTATCCCGTTGTCGGGGATCGCGTCTACGGTGGGAAAGGCCGTCTCGCTTCCGTCAGGGATCCGGCCCTGCGGGCCAGGCTTTCGATGTTGCCGCGCCAGGCCCTTCACGCCTGGCGGATTGTTTTCGTCCATCCCCGGGACAGCCGGAAGATGGAGTTCGTCGCCCCCCTTCCCGAAGATATGCGGGATCTCATGGACTACCTGGCATCCCGACATGCTTGATGCCGCATCTTGACGGGTGATCGGAAAAACGATAAAAGGAATTGTATCACTTTATAAGGATGCGAAAATGTTTCATTTCAGAACCCGGGGAACCTTCGCCTATCTCCAGTCGGACGCGCTTGATCGGTTTGGTTTCTTGTCCCATGCCTTCTGCACGAGGCTGGGGGGGACGAGCCCTGCACCGTTTTCCAGCCTGAATGTCAGCGTCAGGCTGGGGGACCGGCCGGAAAACGTCCGGAGGAACCGCGAAATCATCTCGGAAACGTTCGATTTTCCGGACGAACGCCTGATTTTGGCCCACCAGGTCCACGGCGACGATTTGCTGATCCTGACGGAAAAGGATTCTATTGCGCCGGGGACGGTGCCGGCGTGCGACGGTTTCATCACGGATCGCCCGGGATGGGTTCTCTGCGTCAAGACGGCGGATTGTGTGCCGGTTCTGATTGCGGACGGAAAGAGGAAAGTCGTTTGCGCCGTTCACGCCGGCTGGCGGGGGACGGCACTCGGTATCGCGGAAAAGGCGGTGGGGATCTTCCGGGAACGTTTTTCTGCCGATCCGAGGGACCTCTGGGCGGCCATCGGCCCGGCGATCGGCGCATGCTGTTATGAAGTGGACGGCAAGGTCCGGTCTGAATTTGCGGATTCCGGACGGTTTGGGAGCTTTTTCATCCCTTCGGACAAAAAAGACCGGTGGATGCTGGATTTGACCGCGGCAAACCGGATTCAACTGGAAGAGGCGGGAATTCCGTCCGGTCAGGTCACTTCCGCGGATCTCTGTACCTCGTGCCGTCGGGACGCCTTCTTTTCCCACCGGAGGGAGGGGGCGGTGACGGGACGGCAACTCAACTTCATCCTGATCAGGGAGGGATAGTCAGGCATCGGCGGATGCGGTCCCTCGAATCGTGTGAAATCGGTCGGGTCAGAATCCCACCCCGATGTGAACCCGGGGACTGCCTGCCCTGCGCCGAGAGAGGCCATAGGTAAAGCTCCCTGTTCATCCCGACTCTTTGTCTTCGTTCAAAGATAAACTTTGAGAAGGCCATAATATTACAAGAGATTATTCCCCGCTTGCGCTCCTTGAAAGGATAAAACAGATTCTTTTACGAAACCGTCAAAAATTGGCTTCCGGGACCCGAAAAACCGCTTGACAGGAAAACCAGTTTCATATAGATAATTCGTAACTTTGGATAGGCGTGTGTAGGACCCCTGCCTTAAGAAAAAAAATCCAATCGTTCTCAAGAAGGAACCCATTATACTAACCCACGACTTTTAAGCAAGTATTCGTTGCAAGATCTGCAACCTATCTCCGCGATAGATCACATGGGATGCCTGAGGTGCTGCTTCTATTGTGGCGAGTCTCCACATCGGTACGACTATACATTTAACAAGGAAATTCAGTATGGACATCGAAGAAATCAAGCGACAACCAATCAGTGAGTTGACAAGGCTGGCGAAAGAGTTGAACGTTGCCGACGCCAGCGGAATGAGACGCCAGGACCTGATTTTTGCCATTCTGCAGACGCAGGCGGAGAAAAACGGGGTCATCTCGGGGGCGGGCGTCCTCGAAATTCTGCCCGACGGATTCGGTTTTCTCCGGGCCGTCGATTACAATTACCTCCCGAGCCCCGATGACATTTACATTTCTCCTTCCCAGATCCGGCGCTTCAACCTCCGGACGGGAGACACCGTTTCCGGTGAAGTCAGGCCGCCCAAGGAGGGGGAAAAGTATTTCGCCCTGCTCAAGGTCGATTCCGTCAACTTCGAAAGCCCGGAAGCGGCCAGGGACAAAATCCTCTTTGACAACCTGACGCCCCTTTATCCCCAGGAGAAGTTCGATCTGGAATCGGATCCGGCGAATCTCTCGACCCGTGTCATGGACATGTTTACCCCCATCGGCAAGGGCCAGAGAGGCCTGATCGTTTCCCCGCCCCGCGCCGGCAAGACCGTCCTGCTCCAGGATATCGCTCACAGCATCACGAAAAATCACAAGGAAGTCACCCTCATGGTCCTGCTCATCGACGAGCGGCCGGAGGAAGTGACGGACATGCAGCGCAGCGTCGCCGGGGAGGTGATCTCCTCGACCTTCGACGAACCCGCTTCCCGTCATGTCCAGGTGGCGGAAATGGTCATCGAAAAGGCGAAGCGCCTGGTGGAACACCGCAAGCACGTAGTCATCCTGCTGGACAGCATTACCCGCCTGGCCCGGGCCTACAACGCGGTCGTGCCGCCCAGCGGCAAGGTGCTCTCCGGTGGCGTCGATTCGAACGCCCTGCATAAACCGAAGCGCTTTTTCGGTGCCGCGAGAAATATTGAAAACGGCGGCAGCCTGACGATTATCGCAACGGCCCTGATCGACACGGGGAGCCGTATGGACGAGGTCATTTTCGAAGAGTTCAAGGGTACGGGGAATATGGAACTCCACCTTGACCGGAGAATCGCCGACCGGCGGGTTTTCCCGGCCTTCGATCTTATCCGTTCCGGAACCCGCAAGGAAGAACTGCTCATTCCGAAGAACAACCTGAACCGGATCTGGATCTTGAGAAGACTGCTCCAGGAAATGAATCCCGTGGACGCCATGGAGTTTATCCTGGACAAGATCCGGAAAACGACATTGAACCAGGAATTCCTGGATTCGATGAACCAGTAGGCCGAAATTTTTCGGTTGATATTATTGTAAAAATCATTATAACTTCCCCTCGCCCGTAAGGCGGGCCTTCGGGAAATTGATACAACGATAACGATAAGGAGAACAGTTTGCAATGAAGAAGGGAATCCATCCGGAATATACGGAAACGACCATTACCTGCGTATGCGGTAATGTCATCCCCACGAAGTCGACCAAGAAGGACATCAAGGTGGAAATCTGCTCCCAGTGTCATCCGTTCATGACGGGAAAACAGAAGATCGTTGACACCGCCGGTCGCGTCGATCGCTTCATAAAGAAATACGCTGCCAGGGGAGAAGGGAACAGTAAATAATCTCCTGCTGCAACTCTCCGTTTCTTTTCTGATACCCGGACAGGGGGAACGTTATTGCCGACAATGGCTTTCCCCCCTGTCATGAAAAGGGTTTTGCCGTGGCCGATGCCGGCAAAGTCTTTCCGATGAAGAATATCCCTATTTACAAGCAGGTCAGGATACCCGGCGGAAAAGTCCGCGGGGATTTTTGCCCTGATCAACCGGAAAAATCCGATAATCTGGAATAATATGTTTGCGAGACTGAAAGACATCGAAGAGCGATACCGCGAGTTGGAGGGCCTTCTGGGCGATCACGAGGTGGTGGCGAAGACACAGCTCTACCAGAAATACGCCAAGGAGCACGCCGACCTGCGCGAACTCGTGGACACCTACCGGCAGTACAGGGGGATTCAGAGGCACATCGAAGAAGGGGAAACCATTCTGCGGGGAAACGATCCGGAGTTGATCGAGATCGTCAAGGAAGAGCTCCCCGGTCTCAAGGAACAACTGGCCGATCTTGAAGAGAGGATAAAGATCCTTCTCCTCCCTAAGGATCCCAATGACGAGCGGAATGTTTTTCTGGAGATCCGTGCCGGTACGGGAGGCGACGAGGCGGGATTGTTCGCCGGGGATCTTTTCCGGATGTATGCCCGGTATGCCGAGACGAGACGATGGAAGGTCGAGGTGGTCAGCAGCACGCCGTCCGGCGGAGTCGGGGGGTTCAAGGAAATCGTCGCCCAGATCACCGGTGCCGGTGCCTACAGCCGCCTGAAATATGAAAGCGGAGTCCACCGGGTCCAGCGGGTGCCGGTGACGGAGGCCCAGGGGCGGATCCATACGTCGGCCGTGACCGTGGCGATCCTGCCGGAAGCGGAAGAAGTCGAGGTGAATATCGACCCGAACGAATTGCGGATCGACGTTTATCATTCGAGCGGCCACGGCGGTCAAAGCGTCAACACGACCGACTCGGCCGTGCGCATCACCCACCTGCCGACGGGGCTGGTCGTGACCTGCCAGGACGAAAAATCCCAGTTGAAGAACAAAGCCAAGGCTATGAAGGTCCTCCGTGCACGGCTCCTGGATATTGCAACGACCCGTCAGAACGCGGAAATCTCGGAGACACGGAAGACGCAGGTGGGAACGGGGGACCGCAGCGAACGGATCCGGACCTACAACTTCCCCCAGGGACGGGTGACGGATCACCGGATCGGGTTGACTCTCTACAGCCTGGAAAGCTTTCTCGACGGGACGATGGATGAGGTGCTCGACAGTCTGAATGCCCATTTCCAGACGGAAATGCTGAAAATGGCGGCGAACGAAGGACGATGACGACGATCGCCGAGATCCTGCGCGAGGCTTCCCTTGCCCTCGAGGCCGCCGGTTCTCCAACGTCCCGCCTTGACGCGGAAGTTCTTCTTGAATATTGTCTGAAGGTGGATCGCCTGCACTTTTACACCCATCCTGAACAGGCGTTGAATTCCGAGGCGGCTGAAGATTACGCAAAAAAGATCGACAGGCGGAAAAAAGGGGAACCCATCGCTTACATCATCGGGGTCAAGGAATTCTGGTCTCTTCCTTTCCAGGTTGGTCCATCCGTTCTGATTCCCCGTCCGGAAACGGAGGTTCTGGTCGAAGAGGCGCTGATGGTGATGCGTCAACGGCGTCCAAGAGGGTGGCGCGTCCTGGAAATCGGGACGGGCAGCGGGGCGGTTGCGGTTGCCCTGGCATCGGAGAGAACGGATATCCGGGTTACGGCGACGGATCTCTCCGGCGGAGCTCTGGCTGTGGCAAAATGCAATGCCGAACGGAACGGTGTGGGAGACCGGGTTCTCTTTTTACAGGGGGATCTGTTTGAACCTGTTACGGGCCGGTACGATGTGATCCTTTCGAATCCACCCTATATTTCCAGCCGTGATTTCGAGCTTTTGCCCTTGGGAATAAGGGATTACGAACCTCCTGATGCCCTTCTGGCCGGCCCGGAGGGCATCGAGTTTCACAGGAGACTGATCTTTCAGGGGGCATCCTTCCTGAAGCGGGGCGGCTGGCTGTTGATGGAAATGGGGGAGGAACAGGGACCGGGCATCGGGAGATGCTTTGATGCACAGGGCGATTACGAGACCGCCGAAGTCCGTTCCGATTATGGCGGTGCGGAAAGAGTGGTCAAGGCCAGGAGGAAATGATTTGTGGATAAGATGATCATCGAGGGTGGAGAGAAACTGAGAGGGACGGTGGAAATCAGCGGGGCCAAGAATGCCGCGCTGCCGATTTTGGTTTCCTCTCTTTTATGTGAGGGATGGAGCACGTTTTACAATGTGCCGGAGTTGATGGACATCAAGACCGTCGTCAAGCTGATCCGCGGTTTCGGCGCCGAGGTGAAGGGGGCGAAATCCATCCGAGTCGATGCGGACCGGCTCGATAATGTCGAAGCGTCTTATGATCTGGTCAAAACCATGCGCGCGTCCGTTCTGGTGCTGGGGCCCCTGGTGGCCCGCATGGGCCGGGCGCGGGTGTCGCTTCCGGGCGGATGCGCCATCGGTGCCAGGCCGGTGAACCTTCACCTCAAGGCGCTGGAGGAAATGGGAGCGGAGGTGACCCTGCAGGACGGCTATATCGAGGCCAAGGCTTCCCGTTTAAGGGGGGCCACGATTTATTTCGATATTCAGACCGTTACGGGAACGGAAAACATCATGATGGCGGCCTGCCTGGCCAAGGGGACGACGGTTCTCAAAAATGCGGCGAAGGAGCCGGAAATCGTCAATCTGGCAGAGGTCCTGAAGGCCATGGGCGCCAGGATAACAGGGGCGGGGACGGAAACGATCACGATCGAAGGCGTGGACCGGATGACCGGAGCGGAAGGAACCGTCATGCCGGACCGGATCGAAGCCGGAACCTACATGATCGGTGCGGCGATCACCGGGGGCGATGTCAACGTTTTAGGGTGCGATCCGCTGTATGTGGATGCCCTGATCACCAAGCTGATCGACGCCGGAATCACGGTGGAGACGATTCCCCGGGGTGTGCGGGTTTGCGGTGGAAACGGGATTCGCAGCATCGATATCAAAACCATGCCCTATCCGGGATTTCCGACGGATCTCCAGGCGCAGATGATGGTCCTGCTTGCCGTCGGCAACGGCTTGGGTGTCGTAACGGAAACGGTTTTCGAGAATCGTTTCATGCATGTCGCGGAACTGATCCGGATGGGTGCGGATATTATTGTTCAGGGTGGTTGTGCCATCGTCAAAGGGGTTCCCGCGTTGAAAGGCGCTCCGGTCATGGCGACGGATCTCCGGGCGTCCGCCTGTCTCGTCTTGGCGGGACTCGTTGCCGAGGGGAAAACGGAGCTCTCGCGCATCTACCATCTTGACCGGGGGTACCAGCGCATGGAAGAGAAATTTTCCGCCCTTGGGGCGCGGATAAGGAGGGTGCCGGCTTAGAATGAGAGTAATCAGCACGAAAGATCCGTCTTTTGAACAGGCGTTCCGCACCATTCAGGGCAGGGGAAAGGTATTCGATCCCGAACTGTGGCAGCGGGTGGCGGTCATTGTCGAAGATGTCGCGCAACGGGGTGATGAGGCCCTGTTCCACTATACGGCGAAATTCGACAACCACGTGATCGATGAAAAAACCGTCGAAATATCCTCCTCCGAGCTGGAGGAAGCCGCATCGAAGGTGACGGAGGAAGACCGGGCCGTCCTGGAATTATCTGCTGAGCGGATCCGGAAGTTTCATGAAAAGCAGGTCATGGAAGGCTGGATGCTGATGGAGGAAGAGGGGATAGAACTGGAAAATCGGCTGCTGCCCCTGGAACGGGTTGCCGTTTACGCCCCCGGAGGTTTGAATCCCTATCCCTCGACGGTGTTCATGGCCGTGATTCCGGCACGGATCGCGGGGGTGGAAGAAGTGATTCTCGTTTCTCCGACCAAGGGGAAGGGGGTTCATCCCCTGATTGCGGCGGCGGCGAAAATCAGCGGCGCCGACCGGGTCTTCGGCATCGGAGGAGCCCAGGCGGTGGCGGCCCTGGCCTACGGGACGAAATCAGTGCCCCGGGTCGATAAAATCGTCGGCCCCGGAAATGCCTATGTGACGGCGGCCAAGAAGATGGTCTACGGCCAATGTGCCATCGATATGATCGCCGGTCCCAGTGAAGTCCTGATTGTCGCCGACGGGACGGGGAACCCCGCCCATGCGGCGGCGGATCTGCTTTCCCAGGCGGAACATGACGACATGGCCAGCGCCGTCCTGGTGACGCCGGTCGAGGAATTCGGGCGCCGGGTCGCCGTGGAAGTGGAAAGGCAGTTGAATGCGCTATCCCGCAAGGAAGTTGCCGGACGATCGCTTGCAAGCTTCGGCGCCGTCCTGGTTACCGCGGATATGGACGAGGCCGTAGCGATTGCCAATCGGTTCGCCCCGGAACACCTGGAACTCATGGTGGCCGATCCCCGGGAGGTCCTGCGGAAGATCCGCCATGCCGGCGCGGTGTTCCTGGGGCATTGCACGCCGGAAACATTGGGAGATTATCTGGCCGGTACCAATCACGTTCTGCCGACGGGAGGTACGGCGAGATTCGCCTCGCCTTTGGGCGTGTACGACTTTGTGAAGCGGATGAGCGTCCTTTCCTTCACGGAGGATGCCCTGAAGCGCTACGGCAGGCAGGCGGCGAGGTTTGCGGCCATGGAGGGCCTCGATGCCCATGAAAAGGCGGTAACCATCCGCCTGAAGTAAAAAAATCTTGACAAAATGGCCGTCTTGATTAAGATGGCAAGACTTTTCAGGGTTCTCTGAAAGAGTCTGAAACAGATTGAGCGGGCGTAATTCAGCGGTAGAATGTCAGCTTCCCAAGCTGAAAGTCGCGGGTTCGATTCCCGTCGCCCGCTCCAATAAAAACAAAGGGTTACAGCAAATAAGCTGCAACCCTTTTTCTGTTTTATGTTCCGTGTAACCTCTGGTGTAACCTCTTCTTTATTTGGTATGTGCTTATTGGAAGCGAAATCCCCCCGCGAGTTCATAGCCAGAGTCCGGGGTGAACCTCAAAATAAAAAAGCCTGTGGAGCTACTAGGATGCTAAGACAACACCCCCCGGTCCTTATGGATACCGGACTCCACAGGCGGTTTATATGGGTGGCGCAAACAAAGAATAGACAACTGACGGGTGTCCTTTCCGGTCTTAATTGTTTTAGTGCCGCTGTTTTTACCATTTTAGGGGATAAGTCCAAGCTAATTTGGAAGGCAATCGTTGAGCAGGGATTACTCGCCGGTTCTCTTTTTTTCTGTTATTTTCTGAAAACTGTAACTAGAAAGCCCTACTTTAGACACATACTACATGTTGTATGCCAAATATTAATACATACAACATGTAGGTGTTTGCCAGTTAGATATAAATAAAGAAGAGGCATTATTTCTGGTCGGAAGCGGATCTATGGTTTTATCAGGTCGTCAAGCTCATAGTGGCGGGTCTTTCATGGGGGCGAAAGTGGAAAAGCGCCCAGGGGTTTTGGGAAAAATGGATTCCTGTTACTCGGACAGAATCTTTGGGGGATTCTGTTTGATTAGATTGGCCAGAGCCTCCTAGCCCTTCTTGAATTCCTCCTCGGTCCAGCCCTGCTTGGTAGAGGACTCCTGATTTTCGTTTGTCAAGCTCTTCTCTAAGGGCTTCGTTGGCTTCCCGACGAAGAAGATCCGCGCTCCTTTGAGCGGATGATTGTCGGGAAGAGGCCCTTCCCGTCTGCTGTATGCCATACCCGTAATTCTCCTTTTCAATATACGTGGATGCTTAGCTCTTTTCGGGGGGCTTTTGAGTAGTGGACTCCGACTGCGGAGATGGAGCCGGGTTGTACCGGTCGCCGAACTCCTCCTTCGCCCATTCCTCGTTCAGGTTGTGCAGCCGAATCTGACCCTCGTCGGGCAGAAAGTTGGCGTCCACCGTTTCCTCGCTCAGAAGCCCGGCCTCTTTGAATGCTTGTATGCAGGCGTTCTTGAATTCCTCGAAGGGCATCCCTCCGAATAAACACCTGCTTCTTTGAGCTTTGTGATTCCGTCAACTGTTCTTATCTCCTCTTTCGGTAATTTTCATGCGATTTTTGAATTTTTTGAATATAAGCTGAAAGATAATTAAATGATTTAGGGAGGCGAATATTTGTTTCACGTGCCATTCTGCACAATTTGCTACGATGATAAGGATGACAGAACCTTAACCAATCAGGAGGTTCTCCAAATTTAGAACGATACTGTTGCAACTCGTGTAAAGAACCGAAACCGACGGCTAGCGAAAGTCTATGTGTTACCTTAAGTCCTGAAGGCAGAAGGCATTCTTCCGTGAAGCTACCAGACCCGGCGTTTCCAAGCAATTGTTCAATGGTTTTCAGGAAGTCCTCGTTGGGGGATTCAGAGAAACACTCGTTTTGGCATGATGTATTTGTCATGATCAGTTCTTCTTTGTTTTTTCTTCTATTTCGACTCGGCAGCATCCCTCAGGGCGGCTACTCTGTCGGTCTTTTCCCATGGGAAACCCTCGCGGCCGAAGTGGCCGTAATTACAACTCTTGCGATAGTTCCATCCTTTTGGCGCCGTAAGCCCCAGATCCCTGATCATCATAGCCGGACGGAAATCGAAAATTTTGCCTTCTGTGAGAATTTGTGCGATTTTATCATCGCTTATTTTCCCTGTGTCGTAGGTGCAGACATTGATACTAAGCGGTTTGTCAACACCGATGGCATAGGCGATCTGAATTTCGCATTTATCTGCCAGTTGCGCCGCTACAATATTCTTCGCAACGTACCGAGCATAATAGGCAGCTGAACGATCCACTTTTGATGGATCTTTGCCGGAAAAAGCACCGCCGCCATGTGATCCCACGCCCCCATAAGAATCGATAATAATCTTGCGACCTGTGACACCGGAATCACCGCAGGGTCCGCCAATCACAAATTTGCCGGTCGGGTTTATAAAAAACTCGGTTCGTTTGGTCAACAGTCCGGTTTTCTTGAGGACGTCATGCGCAACCGCCTTCAGATCTTTTTCTATTCTTTTCAACGGCACGTCACGGGTCTGGTGGGAAATAACGACTGTGGTTATTCCGAGAGGTTTTCCATCCTCATGCAAAACGCTAACCTGTGCCTTGGAATCTGGACGGAGGTATTCAATCGCCTTGTCCCTGCGAAGCCTGGTCAACTCCTCCAGCAAGCTGTGCGCGAACACGATCGGGGCGGGCATGAATTGGGGTGTGGCATTGGAGGCATAGCCGAACATCATGCCTTGATCGCCTGCACCCTGTTTTTCCATACATCCGCGGTCTACGCCTCTTTTGATATTCTCCGACTGACCATGAATGGCGCAGAGATAGTTAAAATTATCGTAACTGAATCCCTCGGAAGGGTCATCGTAACCGATGTCTTTGACAACTTCGCGTGCAATTGTTTGCGGGTCAATTTTATTCCAATTTTTGCAGGTAATTTCACCCAGATTGACCACTAGATTTTGGCCGACAGCAGTCTCACAGCCCACATGGGCCATTGAATCCTGAGTTAGACATGCATCCAGAATTGCGTCGGAGATCTGATCGCATACCTTATCCGGATGTCCTTCCGAAACCGACTCGGATGTGTAAATGTGACGTGTCTTCAGTTTACTCATGCTTTTACCTTTCTTATGTAGATTTATTTTAACCTCGGCGCACCCATGTTCAAAAAAAACAAAAAGCCCGCGCCTGCTAGAGGCAACGGGCTCATGATCAATATCATTCCGGCCTTTAGCACATTTATATAGCGGAGCAATTAACCTACTTAAATCGCCGCTTTTTTATAAGCTATCGTGAGGATTTATTTTTGTCAACTGGAAAACTGGAAAACTCAGTTACCACCTGAAGTTAGCGCGATTTCCCATTTTCAGTTTTCCAGTTTTCCCATGCTTAAAAAACACCCCCCGGAAAACTGCCAAACTCAGTAACCATGCGGGTTCCGGGGGAATGTCCTTTTCAGTTTTCCACGGTTTCCGTTCTGACCTTTCCAGTTTTCCCCCCCCCCTTTAGGGGGGAAACTGGAAGTCGGAATCAGAGACGGTCAAATTGGAAAATACGTTTTAGAATTTCTCGGTCCCCGTTCTGATTTCCAATGATGGCCGTCATATCTATCCAGCAGGGTCCGCAATTTCTTTTCAACGATATGGGTCACGGTACTTATCTGCTGCACACTGGAAGGAGATTGCAAGTCGAGGGCGAACAGAACCGAATTGATGGCCTCTTGGTCGGGATTACCGGCCGGCATAAACAGCTTCCTGTCCAGATCAAATTTGATGGTCTTCTCGAAATGGCCGTATCTTGTTTTTCCGGACGTACCGAATCTATACGATCCATTGGCGTTCGGCATGAGCGAAACAATATGATCGGATTGCGAAATGATCACCTGGGCTCCTATGAATTTAGATGCATCCCGTTTGAGGGTATGATTCAGAAACAGGATGGTGGCCCCCATGTTACGGAGTTCCAGCAGCCTCCGCATAACGGGTGCGAGGTCTGAATTTGAACCGATGTCGGAGCTTGTACAGGCCGACGCCAGGGTGTCTATCAGAAAGACGGGATTACCCAGATTAGAGGTGATCATCTTCATCCTTACCCATTCGGGCTGGTCAAGCTGCGGTGGATCTTCCAGAAAACGAAGTTGATCCGCGCCGTCAATACGTTCGATCAGCGCCTTGAGCGCCGATGGTGCGTTTTCGTAATCACAGACCACCACTGGACGCTTCTCCACTTTCGACCCCAGGAAAGCCCCGCCGATGGCCACCGCTCCGAGCGCTTGCAGGGTAAGCGTGGTTTTTCCTTCCCCCGGTGGGGCGTGCATTTCGATTAACGTTTGATTCGGTATGAAGTCCGGGACGATAAACGAAATATCCTCCGCATTCGCGGCAATAGTAGCTCCTGTTTCCAGGCTGTAATTCAGTTCCGGTGCGTCGAGGAGGTCAAAGGCCATATCATCTTCCCGGAACTGGTTGTTAAGAATCTGCTTCAGCGTTCGTAGATGGTCTACGTTTGCTTCCCCCCAGCAGAAACTGTCCCGAGGCTCGATGCCATCAGGGCTGGCCTCCCATTCGGCCGTTGACCGTCGGGTCGGGTCATTAACCGCGATGACGTCTGTCTCCTTTGGGAGGCGATCCTCATCTTCTATGTCCTGCAATAGCCAATAGGCATCACCAAATGTAGGCACATAAAGCACTGGAAGACCGGTGGCTTTGCGGATTTCCTCCGCGTCGGACCATTCGTGGGCGATCACTACGCGTTCCGGCTTATCCGAAAGCTCCCCCAGGAGGACAAAATTACGCTCGGAAAAGTTGGAACCATCGATAATCCGGAAATCCGGAAAGGTTCTGACTATTCCAAAGACCCCCCCTTCCCAATCCCGCGCCGGCAGATATAATGCTTCCTCATGCTTTCTATGTTGGCCGTCCGAATGCTTCGCCATTTTTTCCCATGTGGTGCGGAATTGTTCGTTCAGTTCATCCCGGCTTTGATCAATAAATTTGTTCCAGAGGGTTTCAGATCTCTCATCCAGGGATATATTGTACTTTTTACCGTTTAATCCCTTGCGGGCCCCCACGATGGTTCGGTCAGCCCCCTCTGTTGCGAAATGGTAATCTTCTCCCGCTCCGGCCAGTGTGCCGAAATAACCCGCGGCGTATTCCTCTATCTCGTCTTCCCATTCTTGTTTTTTGACCACCAGGACATAATGCCACTCCTTGCCTCTGACCATGAAGGTGTGAATTTGCCCGTCCCCATGGACAACCTGGGGGGTGTCTCTCCCCAAGCGGTGCGTCATTGCCTGTTTGAACTGCTGAATGATGTTCATCATATCGCACCTCCTGAGTTCGCCTTGCGTCCGCGCTTTGCACCGGGGGCCACCACTTTGGCCGTTCCCGGCTCGATCACTTCGCAGGAGTCCAGCCAGGCTTGAATATCTGACATCCTATACCCGACGGCATTCTCTCCGAGTCTTATACGTTTGGGGAATTTTCCGGCTTGTTCATCGCGCCAGATGGACGCCAATGATCTGCCGGTAAGGATAACTGCTTCCGATGGTCTTACGATACGATCTGTCTGCATAAAAAACCTCCGCATGTTGTGGGATTTCAAGCGGTGCGCACGCTTTTCATCCCATTTCTCATAGGAGGTTTTCATGTTGCGGGAGCTTCTAATGGAAGTTCTCCGCTACTTACTAAATTATTTTAGGGAAGCACGGTTCCGCCTTCTCCCTCTTTCTTTTGCAATTAAGCCGGAGATTTGCCCGCCGTTATAATGGTTATATCCCGGAGTTCCAGGTTTCCGACCTTCCTTCGCTCCGTTCAAATATACGCCTTCCCTCGAGCCCGTCACTACCGGCTTGTCAAAATAAAAGTTGTAGCTCTGCCCGTCTTTAAGTACTTGCTCGGTTGCAAGTTTCAACTTCCCGTTCAAGAATTCGTAAAATCCGGCTCTTTTGCCGTTCGGAGCTTCATCGAGGTAGTTTTCTATTGCGACTTGGATGGCGCTCCTGGACTTTTTACCCCGCTCGCTTTCGGTGATCACATGTCGGCCACGGGAGGGCGGCGCTTCAATCCGTTTGACCTCTGACAGGGGTATGATGATTTTGCTTCCGAAAGGCCGACTCACGCCCCCCACAGGTAGGCGGTAAGGATGAGGCACCAGACGGTTGCACCGTTCCCACTCGCACATCTCCTTCGAGTTGGAGGAATCGAAAGGGATTTTACCCTCCTTTACCTTTGCGTGAAGTTCTCCGCTTTCAATCAATTGCTCAATATAGTCTTCGTCTTTCCCCCAGCGTCGCGCCAGGGATTTGATCGTAAACTCTTCCTGTTCCGGTAAATTCATTATAAGTCCTCCACTCATCCGGCCACCCCCTAATATTTGGCTTCACCATTTGCCCTGTAAGGCCCGATCTCCCTCCGGCCTATGGGAAGTTACCCCCTATTCTCCGGCCTTCCTGCCCGCAATCAGGGGGATTACATTGCTCTCCCTGTCGCTGATAATGCTGTTCAGTTTCCGCTCCCATGCCTCCAGCGCCAGCTTCTTCTCCCCGTCATACTTGTGGCGGTTGTATCTCTTCACAACCCCGGCCTTTTTGTGGTTCAGCACGGCGTCGATAACCTCGTCGGTAAACCCCAGCTGCGCGAGGAAGGTGGCGCATGTCCGGCGCAGGTCGTGCGGCGTAAAGTGGACCATAGCCATCTTCCGGTTTTCGGCAACCTTAACCATTCTTAGCATCTCACCTTTTAAGGGCCTCCGGGGTTTGTAGTCCTTCAGGTTGCGGCGAATAGCATATGAAATGGCGTTGGCGTCAATATGGGTGTAGACAGGCTTGTGGTCGGCATCGTACTTTACCGCCGGTGACTGGAAGTAATATTCGCTGTCCCCCGGAACGAGGACTTCAAGTGCGGACTTGGTCAGGTATACCCTGTGCGCTTCGCCGTTCTTCGTTCGTTCGGATGGGATAGTCCACCAGGGGCCTTCTATCTCGCGAGTGCTGATTCCGCATATCTCCCCAACCCGTTGACCGGTCAATAATGCCAGCTTGAGGATTCCCTTCACCTCGGCGCTCATGGACGACTTCGGGAGTTCAGTCGTCCAGAAAGAGCGAATCTCCTCCTCCGTGAGCACTCTATCCCGGTGGGTGATCTGGACAGGGGGTTTAACACCGACGAACGGGGAGAACTCCAGGATGTCTTTTTCAATGGCAAAATTGAACATCTTGCGGACCAGCTTGAGGATGTTATGGCATAGAGCCGGGCGGTCCATGTAGGAGTCAAGCAACGCCACGCAATCACGTTTTCGGATTTCGTTTGCCTTCCGCTCTCCCCACACCGGCAGTACGTTCTTTTCAAGAAGGCGCTCGTCTTCCTTCCAGCTGGATTGCCGTTTATTTACCTTGGCGTGGCGGGTCATGTAATCGGCGGCAAGCTGTTTGATCGTGGGGTTCTTCCGCTCCGCTTCGGCGGCTTTGGCAGCTTCACGCCTTTCCCTTTCCGGGTTTCGATGCCACTCAAATCCAACCTCCTGGGGGTCATGCCCATCCTTCAGCGCTTTCCGTACATCAAGAAGCCGGCCTCTCGCATCTGCTAATGTAATGTCCGGGTAATCCCCCAGGTTCATCTGACGGCGCTTCCCGGCCATGGTGTAAATGAAAATCCATATCTTAACCCCGGAAGGCAAAACCCGGATACCGAAGCCTTCTGCTTCACGCACCTGATACATTTTATCCTTCGGCCTGAGGTTGAGGATGTATCTGTCTGTGAATTTCATAGCGCCCCCTTTTTCGTTTGCAGAGGTTACACGGCTTTCTTGTAACCTCTCGTGTAACCTAGGATTGATTGGCAAGCGACGAATTGCTATGAAATTGCATAAACGATAAGTATATGAAAGTCAATAGGAAATAATCAATATAGGTTACAGGACTGAAACGTCGTAAAATGCTAAAAAGGCCGGTATCTACATATTCCCAAGCTGAAAGTCGCGGGTTCGATTCCCGTCGCCCGCTCCAGAAATATCAATGAAAGGAGATTGCCGTTTTTCGTCAGTCTCTTTTTTTGTGTGCGGATGGACCAGTTCCCATCCGCCGAACCATGGAATCCGCCTTTCCTCTTGCGGCATAGCATGCCCGAAATATCAGATATTGACTGATATCAACCCAGTATTAATCAGGTATTGTCTTATATAATTGACAGAAACCACAGGATAAGATCCGTATCGAACCCGCATTCAATCCGTATTGTATTTTTTCTTTCCCATCCTTATATAACCTCCCGAGCAAAGATTCAAAAACGTCATGCCACAACGGATAGGCGTTAACATGGGAGGACGGAATATGTTTGCCAGAATTTTGAAAAGCTTCATCGTTGTTGTGTCTGTCATGTTCGTTTTTTGCGGGACAGCCCTGGCCCAGCATTTCGAGGCCACCATTCCCCAGGGATACTGGCTGGAGGCCTGGATGATGCGCTTCCATGCGAACGAGTTCCTCGATACGGAAGGTCATAAGATGAGGATGGGTGATGGGAAACATATTGATCTGACGCAGGATATCCTGTTTCTACGTCCGATCTACGTCACCAAGTACTGGATCTTTGATGCCCACATTCCAATATCCCGGCTGGAGTGGAAGAATTTCCCCGGCAGGGACGAAACGTCAAGCGGTTTGGATGATGTCTGGCTCAATGTCTGGATACGGAACGAGAACGCCGAGGCGAAGTGGCGGCCCCTGGGGATCAACCTGGCCCCGGGCATCGGCGTCAAGTTCCCGATCGGCAAGTACGATAAAGACCGGGCCGTCAACCTGGGAGACGGCCAATATGACGTGCGGTTCGACCTGCGCTTCTCGAAATTCTTTTTCCAGGGAAATCCCTTTGGTGAAACGGGAAAGTGGGCGATCGAAGGCGCCGTCGAATATACCTATCGTTTCGAGAATCAGGATACGAATATCAAGCCGGGAAACCGCCTCGACTGGATCATCGGCCCGACGGTCAGCGTCGGCAAAAGCGTGAGAGTCGGCTGGGATATCGGCGGTAATATCAAGGAGCGTGATGAAACGGGCAGCGGGCAGGAACTAAAAGGTCCTTATTCCTGGGGCAGAAAGGTTTCAACGGGACCGACCCTGTACTGGGTCATCACCCCCCAGATTCATCTGAGTGCCTACGCCATGGTCGATATTGACGCCAGAAACGAAGCCAAGGGGTCTCTGTATTACCTGCGCTGGCTGTTCTACTGGCCCAAAAAGTAACGGCGGTCTCTTCTCCTATAAGACTTCCCCCTTATAGGTCGCAGAACGGCCGGTCCAATTCCCCCATTGGGCCGGCCGTCGAGCGATAGGAAAAAGAAGTTGAGTGCAAATTCCCGCCAGAGAACCGGCCAGGCGAAGCGGAACATCACGTCATACCCCAGGATAAAAAGCGGAGCGTCTTTCTAAAGATCGTTGTGGTCGTCCCTTTGAGAAAGTTCACTCTTTTATATTAAGTACGAGATTGGAGTTTGGAAAATGGGAAAGAAAACTGAGCAATTGTTAAATGAAATTAATCGTCTGCGTTCAGATGGATTGACAAACAGGGAAATCGCGCAAAAATGCGGCGTTTCCCCGCAATATGTCGGTAAACTGATCAAGGTTTATGAAGAGAATCGGCAAAGCCCGCCCGAATGGAACTATGGATTATCCACCCGGGTTCTGAACTGTCTGAAACGGAACCGGATTCCCCTGGATCTCCAGGTGATTGCCGACAGCATCGACCAGCTGCTTTGCATGAGGGGGATCGGGGATCGTTCCCTGAATGAAATCGGAAGCGTGCTTAAGTCCCAGAATATTATCGATGATATCGGGGATTGGATAGAGGAAGGGAGGAGGAAACAGTACCGTCGGCATCAAACCTTATCCGAATCGTTTTCTTATGATTTTCCGCGGCAGTATATTGTGCCCAATATCTTCATATAAGATCGTTTCATCGGAGAATTTCCACACGGAAAGGGAGCGGCTTTGCCTCCTGGTGACAGTGAGATCATAACGTATCCCCTTTGAGGGGTTATGGTTGGGTCTTTTCCCTGTAAGGGGTGAAGTGCGTCAAAAAGGCGGGTTGTCGAGGGGTATGAACCTCGATCCGAGGGGGGACTTCCTGAAAAGGAACGCTCAGCCGGGATACGGGAGCCGGTTCGCTGTCATTTGCTCACTTGGGCCGTCTGTGGTATGCCCATGATCAATTCTTAAAAGAACATCCGATTACGGGTTAAGAACTCAAAAAAGATTTTTCTGACGAACTTTATCGGAACATCCCCGGTCATGACTGCCGGGGACGCCGGTTCGATGTTGCGTGAGATGGGGATGATGGGGTTGCTGCAGAACATGAACGAACTCAAGACAACAAAGAAAGCCCTGCGTGAAGTCGAGGAAAAATATCGAATCCTGTTTGAATCATCCCGTGATGCGATTACGATGTATGATGAAAATGGATTCTTCGACTGTAATCAGGCGGCGCTCCATCTATTCGGATTCGCCGGAAAGGAAGAATTGATCGGACGAACCCCGGGTGATTTGTCCCCGGTGTTACAGCCGGATGGCGGCAGTTCGCTGCTTGGGGCAAAGCACTACATGGACAAAGCCCTGCGGGAGGGTTCTTGTTTCTTTGAGTGGCTTTCCGCCCGGAGAGATGGGACGGAATTCTATTCAAACGTTCTCCTGAGCAAAATGGTGCTGGATGAAAAACCGGTCCTGCAGGCGGTGATTCGTGACATCACCGGACGAAAAAAAGGGGAAGCGGCCTTGCGTGAAAGCGAGGAGCGGTTGCAACTCGTTCTCCGCAGCGGGGAAATCGGGTATTGGGACTGGGACATTGAAACCGACGTCGTTGTGTTCAACCGCCGCTGGCTGGAGATGCTGGGGTATCGGTCCGGCGAGGTTCCCAACCATTTGAACTCGTGGAAGGGAAGCATTCATCCCGAGGATCAGGAAAAAACCGTTGAGGCTTTATATGCCCATGTCGCGGGTAAAACGGCCTTTTATGAAACCCAGCATCGTCTAAGAACCAAGGCGGGCGAGTGGAAATGGTTTATCGGTCACGGTAAAGTCGTGGAATGGGATCCGGAGGGCCGGCCTCTGCGAGCGACCGGAACGAACATCGACATCACCGCTTTGAAGCAGGCAAGCGAGGCGCAACGGGAAAGCGAAGCCCGGTATCGCGCAATTTTTAATTCCGCCGCCGACGCCTTTCTCCTCATCGACCGCGACGGGCGCATATTCAAAGCCAATCCTCATGCCTGCAGAATTTACGGCTATTCGCGAGACGAGATTCAGCAGCTGATCCTGAAGGATATCGTCCATCCGGATTTTCATCATCTTCCCGAACAGGCCGAAAACGACATCAAGACCAAAGGGGAGTTGCTGGTTGAATCTCTGGCCGTCCGCAAGGACGGCACCTGCTTTCCTGTCGAGGTCAAAGTCGGCGAAATCGATTACCGGGGAGAAAAGTATCTCCTTTACATTGCCAGGGATATTACGGAAAGGAGAAAAGCCGAAGAAAAACTGGCTGCCGCCCACCAGGAACTGCTGGACATCATCGAATTCCTGCCGGATGCCACATTTGTGATTGATCAGGAGCATCGGGTCATTGCCTGGAACAAAGCCATGGAAGAGATGACCGGCTTATCCAAGGCGGACATGATCGGCAAGGGAGATTATGCCTATGCCGTTCCGTTTTATGGAACGAATAAACCGATTCTCATCGATCATGTAAGCAGGCGCCGGCCCCGGATCGAGCAGGAATATGAGTTTTGTGAAAGCAGAAACGGAATCCTCTCGGGGGAAAAATTTTCCTGCAAAATGAATCATGGCAAAGGGGCGCACCTCTATGGCGTGGCGGCGCCGCTGTTCGATCAAAAGGGGAATTTGACCGGCGCCATCGAATCCATCCGCGACATCACCGAGCGCAAACGAATGGAAGAAGAACTCGTCAAGATCCAGAAACTTGAATCCATCGGTGTGCTGGCGGGGGGCATTGCCCACGAGTTCAATAATCTGCTGATGGCGATCATGGGGAACATCACCCTGGCCAGGTTGTATTCCCATCCCGAAAGCGGCGCCTGCGAACCGCTGGACCGGGCGGAACAGGTTTCTCTGCGGGCCCAGGGGCTGACCCAGCAACTGATCACCTTTGCCAAAGGCGGAGGCCCGATAAAACGGATCGTGTCCATTTCCGATTTGATCCGGGATTCAGCCCTTTTTGCATTGGGTGGTTCCGGATCACGGTGTGAGCTCTCTGTCGCCCGTGATCTTTGGCCGGTCAATGTGGATGAGGATCAGATAAGACAGGTGATCCACAACATTGTCGTCAATGCCGATCAGGCGATGCCCAACGGCGGTACGATCCGGGTTTTTGCTGAAAATGTCAAGAAATCATCGGGATGGGATCCCCGTCTCGAGCCGGGTCCTTATGTCCGGATTACCATCATGGATCATGGGAAAGGCATCTCTTCCGATCACCTGTCCCAGATTTTCGACCCTTTTTTTTCCACCAAGGAAAAGAACAGCGGACTGGGACTGACCACCGCCCATTCCATCATTCAAAAACATGGGGGGCGGATTCGGGTCGAATCCGAAAACGGGGTAGGCAGCACGGTTATCTTTTACCTTCCGGCGGCACTTCCGAAGCTTCTGACCGACGGAGTTGATACGTGGGATGACTTCACGGAAGCGCCCAAAAGAATTCTCTTGATGGATGATGAGGAGATTTTGCTGGATGCCGTCGGTTCAATGCTGAAATTCCTGGGATATGAAGTCGATCTGGCCCGGGACGGGGGCGACGCGATCGCGCTTTTTAGAAGGGCGAAAAAAGCCGGAACGCCTTATGATCTGCTGATCCTGGACTTGACCATCGCCGGTGCGATGGGGGGAAAGCAGGCTATTCAGGAATTGCGCCGGATTGAACCGGATATCAAGGCCATTGTCTCAAGCGGTTATTCAAGCGACCCGGTCATGGAAAATTATGAAGCGTACGGATTCAGCGGGGTATTGGCGAAACCCTTCAATCTGGATTCGCTCCGTTCGGTCGTAGAAAATGTCTTGAACTGATTGAGTGAGAATTCCTGTTCGATGAGCCCGCGACGGCTCAATACAAGGTCGCTTGCGCGAAATGATTCCTGAGCAGGGCGAAGGATTGTTCGGGATGGCATTTGAAATTACGGGGGCCCCAGTGTCGTCAGAACGAAGGCGGTCAACGCCGAATAAACGAGAAAAAGAACTCCTTCAGATTCTTGAAGCCACAACGGACGGTATCTGGCAATGGAACCTGCGTGATCACAAAATTCTGTTAAGTTCCAAATATTACGCCATGCTCGGCTATGAACCCGGTGAGTTTGCCGCCGATTTCGAAACCTGGCGGGAAATGATTCATCCCGCCGACCGGGAATGCGCCGTTGCCGCCATCCGGGATTTTGTTCGGGGAGCGACGGTGGAGTACCGGAATGAATTCCGCTTCCGGGCAAGAAGCGGCGGTTACCATTGGATTCGTGCCGGTGCCAGGGTCGTTGAGAGAGACGATCAGGGCCATCCGGTCAAGGTGATAGGCAATCACCAGGACATCACGGATCTCAGGCATGCCGACGAAATGATCCGCGAAAACAGGGAATTACATGAAAAATTGACCGATTTGTCCTTCGCCGGCATTTATCTGATTGAAAAGGGGGAAATCAGATTCCTGAACTCCCGGGCGGCGTTCATGATGGAGTGTGTGCCCGGGGAACTGGTCGGTCACCGTGCTGACCAGTTCATCCATCCGGATGACCGGGAAAGCGCCGGGGAAAACGCCCGGAAGATGCTTCGGGGAGAACTCAATGCGCCTTATGAGTTCAGGATCATCACGAAAAGCGGTAAGACGCGGTGGGTCATGGAGGCCCTTTCGGCTATTTTTGCAGGAGGCGAACGGCTTGTTTTAGGGAACGCCATGGACATCACGGAGCGGAAAGCCGAGGAGGAAAAACGGAAATTCCTTGAAAGGCAATTGCAGAAATCCCAGAGGATGGAGGCTCTCGGCACCCTTTCCGGAGGGATTGCCCACGATTTCAACAACATCCTGTCCTCCCTCATGGGGTTTACCGAATTGGCCATGCGGGAATCAAGGGCAAACAAAAGACTTGCTTATCTTGGACAGGTGATGCAAGCCTGTGAACGCGCGAAAAACCTGACGACTCAGATCCTTGATTTCAGCAGACGGGAGGAAGAGGGGAAAAAGCCTTTCGATGTCAGGGTGATCATCAAGGAGACGCTGAAACTCCTGAAAGCGTCCCTGCCGGCGACCATCCGGATCAGATCGGAAATTACGATGAAACCCGCAACGATTCTTGCCGATCCGACGCAGATCCACCAGATCATGATGAATCTGTGCACCAATGCGGCGCATGCCATGCATGAAAAGGGCGGCGTTCTCCAAATCCAACTCTCCGTGATCGAAGCGAACCGGGAAAATTTGGCGTTGTTGGATGCCGATCTCAAGGCGGGACCGTATATTCGATTGAAAATCAGTGATACGGGGCACGGTATCGCCCCCGCCGATCTGGACAGGATTTTTCATCCCTTCTTCACGACGAAGAAACCGGGCGAGGGAACGGGTTTGGGGCTTTCGGTGGTGTACGGAATCGTCAAGAATCATGGCGGTGCGATCGGCGTGGAAAGTGGGCCGGGAACTGGAACGGCTTTTACCGTTTACCTGCCTTACGTTGCCGCCGAAATGGTTGCCGGTGAGAAGAAGCCCCCTGGTCCTGTTCCCAGCGGGCAGGAAAGAATCCTTTTTGTCGATGACGAGAGTGCGATTGTGGAGGCTGCGGAAAACTACTTGAGATCGATGGGTTATAATGTCATCGCAACGTGCGATTCCCTGGAAGCCCTGGAAATCTTTCGCCAGCGGCCGGACCGCATCGACCTGGTGATTACGGACATGACGATGCCCCGGTTGACCGGCCTGGAATTGAGCAAGGAACTTCTCGCGATCCGGCAGGACCTTCCGATTATCCTCTGTTCGGGATATAACCAATCCATACAGGAAAAATTATTGAAGCAACTGGGTGTCAGGCATTTCGTGAAAAAACCGGTTACCCTGGCGGATTTGAATCGCAGAGTACGGCAGGTCTTGGATGAATCGCATGAAAATTAAAGGGGATAGTTCTCATGGACCGGGTTCTGATTATTGACGATGACGTGATGTTCTGTCATTTCGTGAGCCATGCCGTACGGGGCGAAGGGTATGACATACGCAGTGCCCATACCTTTTCCGAGGGATTGATGCTTGCCTCTTCGGGCAGCTTCTCCGTGATTTTTCTCGACGTCCTGTTGCCGGACGGGAACGGATTGGACCGGTTTTCGGAGATTCGCGGCGTCACTTCGGCGGAGATCGTCATCCTGACCGGCGCAGGAAGCGCGGATGGTGCGGAACTGGCCATCAAAAGCGGGGCCTGGGATTACATTCAGAAACCGGCTTCGATCAACCTGATTATTCTGACCCTGGTGCGGGCGATCCAGTACCGGGGAGAAAAGCTGAAGAGAAAACCGGCCGTCACCCTGAAAACGGAGGGAATTGTCGGGAAGAGCGAAAGAATGCGGACGTGCTATGATTTGCTTTCACAGGCCACTTCAATCGACGTCAACGTCCTCATTTCGGGCGAGACGGGGACCGGGAAGGAACTCTTCGCCAGGGCCATCCACGAGAACAGCTGCCGGTCCGATCAGAATTTCGTTGTTGTCGATTGTGCCTCCCTGAAAGAAACCTTGTCGGAAAGCACGCTTTTCGGACACCGCAAGGGTGCTTTTACCGGGGCCGATCAGAATCGTGACGGCTTGATCAAGCAGGCGGACGGGGGGACCCTCTTCCTGGACGAGATCGGTGAACTTCCCCTTTCCCTCCAGAGGCAGTTTTTGCGGGTTCTTCAGGAGCACCGTTTCCGCCCCCTGGGGGCCAATCGGGAAATCGGAAGCAATTTCAGACTGATCGCCGCAACCAACCGGGACCTCGATGCCATGGTCAAAGAGAGGCTTTTCCGTGAGGACCTGCTTTTCCGGATCTGCGCCTTTACGATTGAAATCCCCCCGTTAAGGGAAAGGCCCGAAGATATCGTCGATATTGCCATTTATCATATCGAGAAAATTTGCAGAAGAAACGGGATCGCGACGAAAAAAACCTCTCCCGATTTCTTCGAGGCCCTGTTTGCCTATCACTGGCCCGGCAACGTCAGGGAACTGGTCAATGCGCTGGAAAGAGCCATTGCCGCCTCCATGTCCGCTCCGACGCTTTTTCGCAAATACCTTCCCCGTCACATCCTGGTTGATGTGGCCCGGACCGGCTTCGGTGACAAACTTTCCCTGGATCCCGATGCGGCTGAGTGTTTCGCGCCGACGTTGCCGACGCTGAAGGAGATGAGAAATTCCGTGGTTGCCAAGGCGGAAAAAGAGTATCTCCGGGAGCTGATGGTTTTCACGGAAGGGAATATCGATCTGGCCTGCCGCATTTCGGATCTCAAGCGGGCGCGATTGTATGAGCTGCTGAAAAAACGCGGCGTATCCTAAGCCAAAAGGATCGCGTTCCCGCCGCTGGAATTTGTCTGATTAAATCAGACAAATTCCAGTTTCCCTTTCCTCGTTATGAAATTTCCGGACAGAGGATAGTCCGATCTACTCCTGTCTCAGTGAATTATGCGGCCTCGTGAAAGGCCCTGCCTTGTTATTTTGAGGCGCGCCGTCCACAAAATTCGACCCTTCCCATTTTTTTTTAGAATGACAAAATGAGCATTTTCGGCTTTTTACGGCTTCATCAGGGATCTCAACGCTGTTGATTTGGTCCATACGGCTCGGTTATTGCAATATCTCAGATTATTTCTCTGTAGAGAAGAGACCACTCAAAACCCTTTGATAAAAGACGGTGAGTCATCCCATGGCACTGATTCTTTATTTATCCCAGGAAGGCGAGTTCGAGGAACGTCTCAGGAAAACCGTTCAGGAAGCACTTCCGAAAGAGAAAATGGAAGTTTATCGGACGTTGGGCGAGCTGTCATCAAGAGTCCGTAGATCCATCTTTGATATCCGGGCGATGGTCATTTCGGCCTCAAACAAAGAGGAGCTTGCGGGATTTTTACATCTCCGCGACTTTCTGTGGGATTTGAGGATCGTTCTCATTCTGGCGGAGGATGACGCGGAGACGATCGCCATGGCGCATGCTTTGAGACCGCGTTTTCTCACGTGGCGGGAAATTGATTTCAAAAGCATCGGCCTGGTTTTGCATAGGATCGTCGGTTTTGATTCAATTCGATAGAGATTGATCCGGGGTCTCGTAAAAAGCCCGGTTTTGCATCGGTCATTCTAAGAAGCGGCAGCGACGAAAAATTCTTGTTATATTCGGCTTCTTGAGGGTTCATCTGATTTCAGCGGTACAGAAATTCTTACAGGGTGTCGATAAGTAGGCAAGGTGTTCAGAATTTTGAAAGGAGTGGACGGGATGGTGATGGAACCGGGAGAAAACACGACCATGGATCAGGGTATTGGAGCAGCAGGAAATCGGGAAGGGAAGTATCTGACCTTTATGCTTGACGATGAAGAATACGGCATCTGGATAAAGAAGGTAAGGGAAATCATCGGAATGATGCAGATAACGACGGTTCCCCAGACTCCCGGTTATGTAAAGGGGGTCATCAATTTGCGGGGAAAAGTGGTTCCCATCGTTGATCTGCGGTTGAAATTCGGTATGGAATCGATGGCCTATACAGAGCGGACCTGTATCATTGTTGTTGAAGTCAGAAGCAAAACCCATGCGATTTCCATGGGGATTGTGGTGGATGCCGTATCGGAGGTCGTGAACATCAGGGAGAACGAAATCGAGGAGACGCCGCATTTCGGTGTCCGCCTGAACACGGATTATATCCTGGGCATGGCCAAGGCGGAAAACGGGGTCAAGATCCTTCTCGATATCGACAGGGTCCTGTGCGCTGAGGAAATATCCATGCTGGCAAATGTCGCTTAGCTTTTGTTTCTTGGAAGGAGGAATAACGGTTACATGAAAAATTTGAAATTGGGCTACAAATTAACGGGAGGATTTCTCATTGTTGCGGCGATCGCATTGATTGTCGGTTTGACCGGGATCGTTAAAATTCATGCCTTGCAGAAGGCGGATCAACAGATGTACGAGATGAACACGAAGCCCGTGATCGCCATGGGGAAAGTGGTGACGCTGTTTCACAGAATGCGCAATGAAGTCCGCGGTGCCATGTTAAACAGGTTCCTCTACAACGGGGACGTCACGGAGTTCGTCAACCGGATCCATGCCATGAACGAAGAGGGGAAAAAAGAGCTGGCCGCCTGCGGCGGCAGCCTTCCCACGGAGGAGATCAAGAAAGAGTTCGACGCCACCATTCAGGCGTTTACCGAATATAATCCGGGTCTGGAGAAGCTGCTCAAAATGATCGACAACGGCCAGAAGGATGAAGCCGTCGCTTTTCTCGAGGGGGATATGGTCCGCCTGGGTGCACAGATTACGACATCCATGGATAAGCTGATCGCCCTGGAAGAAAAGCGTGCCCAGGAAATCGCGGAACAAAACAACGCCACGGCGAAAAGCGCGATCGTGATCACATCGGTTGCGACGGCGATTTCCACGCTGCTGGCCCTGTTTTTCGGAATATTTCTGACCCGTTCCATCACGCGCCCGATCAACCAGGTCGTTGCCGGTTTGTCGGACGGTGCCGAGCAGGTGGCCGCGGCCTCCTCCCAGGTCGCCTCGTCATCGCAACAGCTGGCGGAGGGTGCTTCCGAACAGGCTTCATCGCTGGAGGAGACCTCCTCGTCCCTGGAAGAGTTGTCGTCCATGACCAAGCAGAACGCCGATAACGCCAATCAGGCAAGCCTTCTGATGACCAAGGAGGCCGGCCCGAGTTTCCAGTTGATAACGGATAAAATGTCGACGATGCACGAAGCCGTCAACGACAGTGTAACCGCCAGTGAAGAAACGAGCAAGATTGTCAAAACCATCGACGAAATCGCCTTTCAGACCAACCTCCTGGCGTTGAACGCCGCGGTTGAGGCGGCCCGGGCCGGCGAGGCGGGGGCCGGTTTTGCAGTCGTGGCGGAAGAAGTCAGGAATCTGGCGATGAGATCGGCGGAGGCAGCGAAAAGCACGACGGATCTGATTGCGGGTTCGACGATGAAAATCAAACAGGCGTCGGATATCTTTGCCGAAATCGACAAGGAACTGGAGAACAATCAGAGTATCGGTGCGAGGGTGACGGCTCTCGTCGGAGAAGTCGCCGCCGCGTCGCAGGAACAGGCCCAGGGTATCGAACAGATCAACCGGGCGGTGGCGGAGATGGACAAGGTGACTCAGCAGACGGCCGCCAACGCCGAGGAATCGGCAAGCGCTTCCGAGGAAATGAACGCCCAGGCGGAACAGATGAAAACATATGTTCAGGACCTGGTCAGGGTCATCGGCGGCAGCAGCGGGGATACATTCGGTGCCGGAACCGGCAGATTGGGCGGATCGGGCGGGAAAAGCGCGATCGGATACGAGCGGAACAGGGCGGCCGGGAGTGGGAAGGGCCTTCCATTGCCTTCAGGTAAAGGAAAAGCCCTTGCATTGACGGCGGGCGATGCAGGGCGGGGAAAAGTTGTCAAACCGAATCAGGTGATTCCTCTCGATGATGCGGAATTCGAAGATTTTTAAGCGATCTCGATAAACCGGTAAAACGTTTCCCCTCCCTCGCGGGAGGGGATTTTTTTACGATACTCCAATTAGGATGACTCCCAGGAAAATCAGTCCGGCCAGCATAACGGCCGGGAATGAAAAAACGGACGTTTTTTCGCCTTCTTACGGTTTCATCAATTATACGGGCTTTTTCAGCTTTCCTTCTTTTTTGTGACCTCTTTTTTGACCATGTTGACCGTGTCCATCAGAACAGGAAAGACATTCTCCCGGAAATCACCGGCCACGGCAACGTACATGACATCGTCGCCGATTTTCAGCTTTCCTTCGTTGATCTCCACGAGAACCTCGATGATACCGGGACGTGCCTTCATCTCCGCAACAATTTCCGCCAGACGCTGGTGATCCGCGGTGACGATCAATTCGCTGACGGGCCGGCCGTCCCGCGAAGTCGCCCGGGCCACGCCGTTATGGCAAAGGATCATGCCGACCTTGTGATAGTCGGGCCTTTCCTTGATCTTCCCAATCATTTCTGTTATTGCCATGAAAGCCTCCTTGACGGATTTTGACGGATATCCTATCGTATTTGCCATGAGGGAGCAACCCATTTGATGGCGGTTCACCCGAGATATTTTCGTGGCGATCGCCGGGTGATTTCCCGATTGGAAGAGGATTCCCATGACCAGAAGATCAGGATCGAGACAGCTGCAGAAAATCGGAGAAATCCTGGAAAGGGTGCTGAAAAAAAAGGGCATTGCGGTTCCCATGAAGGATGTTTCCCTGAGGGAGCTCTGGGACAGGACCGTCGGGCCGATGATTGCCGTCCAGACCCGTCCTGAACGAGTCTGGAGGGGAACCCTTTTCGTGAAGGTGTCCACGTCGGTCTGGATGCACCAGCTTCAGTTTCTCAGGGATGACATTCTGGAAAGGCTGAAGAACCAGTGGAGGGAAGAAACGATCGAACGGCTTCACTTTTCCATTGGCCCGGTCGGACCCGCCGCGAAAAGCACGGATGATTTCTTTCACCCGACTGCCCGCCTCCTGAAGAAACGGGATAAGGTGATGATCGAGGAGAGCCTGGCAGAGGTCAGGGATCCGGAATTGCAGGACATTTTAAGGCGGGTGATGATCAAGGAATTGAGCCGCCGCAGGTATTTCGAGCATCACGGAAAGATCCCCTGAAAAGCGCCGTTCCGGACGTGTCGATTGGGGCTTCTGAAAACAGAAGCCCCTTCATTTGGCGACTGTGCCGCAATGTCATTCTGAGGCGTCAATCGTGATCATTAGATTCTTCTCTTCTCTCAGAATGACCTCGAATGTAAATTGGGTATTACGACACCGCCTCTTGGCGAAGGGGCTTCGGAATGCTCCTTTTTTTACCATGACAACCCGGTGCAGAAAATGTTTGCGACATGGATGCCACCGGTTGTTTCTGTATCAATAACGGAATACCGCAGCCATTGCCATGCCGTCGGGAATCTCTTCCTGCGGGAGAGCGAAAACGCTGCCGCCGTTCACGTAAGTCTGGATCGCTGCAAGATCGAAGAGGTCCTCCCCTCCCGCTACCGGTTCATCGTAAAAGCTGGTCTGTTCCGAATCGCTTTTAAAGTTGCCCCAGAGTTGTTTTCCCAGGGGGACAAAAATAACGCCGATACGACCGTGATGAGCGGCCGCCAGAATATTTTTGACATCCGAGGACGTCAAGCCTGTTCCCTGGGACCGGCGGTAAAGGTCAACCGCCTCCTCGATTTCCTGGTCGTAACGGGTGCTGACGAGGGACCAGGCTTCCTGGTGAAGCTGTTCCATCGTCATGCCTTTGGGGTTGCCGGTAATGGTCTGATCGAACAGATCCGTATACGTGTTGGCTTCCCGGTAGATCGGAAAGAGATAATCCACACCGGCCAGGACCAGGGGAACGCGTTCGTCTTGCAGAGTTTCTTTTAAAACCCGGTCTACCTGGCGAAAATAACGGAACAGGTTGTCCTTGGTATCCTCGATTTCCGCCCCGTGGCCCGACATCATGGAGCCTCCCGCACCGCCGGAGCGGAACCGGACCTGCTTTTCCGGCTCGTCGGCCTGCAGGGCGTCGGTAAGGCCTTGGGGAAGTCCCTCCAGCACGACTTCCCGGATGCTCAGACGGGTTCCTTCGTATAGTTTCACTTCGTTCTGGCTCAATGCGAGAAGATAGAAGCGCTCATCCCGGGAGAGAACCGGCAACAGCGGTTTGAGATGAAACCGGTCGGTTACGACGACGAGATCCGGAATATTCAGCGGCAGGTTATAGTGCAGAAAAAGGTCCGACGACAAAAAGAATGCCAGGCTGTCCCGTTGCTGACGCCAGAACAAAACGTTATTGACCAGGCTCTGTGCCTTCTCCAGAAAACTTCTCGCATCCTGGATGCGCATGCCGGACGCGACGAGCCTTTCCTCCGCCTCCCTGATCAGGTTCTTGAACCGGATTTGATTTTGTTGCGTATCCACCCCGGAACGGTGGGTGGGCATGTAAATGGAGATACAGAGGTCTTTACGCTTTTGCATCAACGCCATTAGGTCGTCTTTGGACAGTGTTTCCATAAGCTGCTTACCTCCTGTGGAAAGAAATGTTAACGGTTTAAAATAGGATGCCGACGCAAAAAGCCGGAAATTCACTTCCCCCTGGAGATGGTGTCATCATTACAAAAAGGGTCATTTCGGGCGAATGCGAGAAATCTGAATAGGTTGAAATAACTTCACTTAAAGATTTCTTCCTGCGGTCGAAATGACAAAATACCAATTTCGGCACAGCCTCCTGGCAGGGGGAATGGACTTTTTACGACTTCATCAAAAATATAAACATCCGTTCATGAAAAATCCACCGTTGTAAAGAGCTCGTTTATGGGGAAAGGATAACGAAAATGACCGGACAAAGCAAACCCTTTATCAGGGAATCGATGAGAAGCGGGGTGTGCCGATCGTTCGCAGAGCACGTAGCAGCGGGACTCCAGGAAATTTCAAAGACCATATAATGCTTTCATGTGGGGTGGATTTATGGTAGAAGCTGGCCCCTGAAACAGCCGGATCTAGAGGGAATTTGACAGAAATGGACCCAAAAAACGGGATTGTCGCAAAGCTTTGGGGAGATGTGCCGGAGAAAGACTGGAACAGCTGGCGCTGGCAGTTCGCCCATCGCCTGAAAAGTCCGGAACTCCTGCCGGAGGCGTTCTTCGAAACGGCGGAGGAGAGGAAGGGAATCCTGGAAGTATCCGCGTATTATCCTTTCCGGGTCACGCCTTATTACCTCGGCCTGATGGAGACCGCCCGTGCCGCCGATCCCGTCCGTATCCAATGTATTCCCCAACGGCGGGAACTGGATCATGCCGATGGGTGTGATCCCGATCCGCTGGGGGAGGGGGCGGCCATGCCTGTCCCCGGCTTGATCCATCGTTACCCGGACCGGTGTCTTGTCCTGGTTCATCCTCTTTGCGCGGTTCATTGCCGTCACTGCAACCGGAAGCGCTTCTGGGGATCGGGGCCTGGGCGGAGTGAACAGGATCGCTTCGGACGGATGGTCGATTATGTCCGTGCGAACAGGCGGATCCGGGAAGTGATTTTTTCCGGCGGGGATCCCCTTACCCTGGGTGACCGCAAGCTTGACGCCCTGCTCGGCGCCTTCCGGGGGATACCCCACGTCGATGTTCTCCGCATCGGGAGCCGGATGCCCGTGGTGTTGCCCATGAGGATAACCGGGGCGCTGTGCCGTGTTCTGGCACGCCATCGCCCCCTGTGGTTCAATACCCAGTTCAACCATGTAAACGAGATTACGAAAGAGGCGGCCCGGGCCTGCGAGATGCTTCTGCAGACGGGCATTCCCGTTTCCAATCAGTCGGTGCTCCTGCGGGGTGTGAATGACTCCTTCGAGGCCATGCGGGATCTCCTCTACGGGCTTCAGCGGATTTCCGTCCGCCCCTATTATCTTTTCCAGTGCGAACCCGTAGCCGGGGCCGGTCATTTCCGGGTTAAAGTGGGTGTGGGAAAAACCGTGATGGAGCGGATCTGGCGGGAATGCTCGGGGCTTTGCCAGCCGAGCTACGTGATCGATACGATCGCCGGCCGGGGGAAAATCCCCCTGCCCCTCCATTCTTCCTTGTCATGCGATGAGCTTGCATGTTATGGGAACCTTTCGTAACTCGTCAATTATCAAATAAAATAGAAACTTAACAAGAATGTTCCCGTAGAGAGCCCGTTTGGGTCATTCCGGGGAGCCCAAGCGGCGAAGAATCTCTTGTAATATGAGATCCTTCGTATTCGATCAGGATGACAAATTGAGCGATTTCGGCTTTTTACGAGGTCACGGAGAATAAACTGGAACAGTAAAGGAGAATCAGGATGTATAACGCAAGTGATTTGAGGAAGGGGTTGCGGTTGAAAATCGAGGGAGATCCATATGTCGTCACGGAGTTCAATTTCGTCAAACCGGGCAAGGGGCAGGCCCTTTACCGGTGCAAGCTGAAGAACATGATCAACGGTTCCCAGTTCGAACGGACGTTCCGCTCCGTGGACAGCTTCGACGAGGCCGACCTGCAGGAAAAGAAGATGCAGTATCTCTACATGGAAGAGGAAAAGTACTGCTTCATGGATAACAACACCTACGAGCAGGTTTTTCTCACGGCCGACCAGGTCGGGGACGCCTCCAACTTCCTCCTGGAAAACCTGGAGGTGGAAATCCTGTTCTTCGAGGACAGACCCTTGGGCATCAGCATTCCCAATTTCGTGGACCTGGTGATCACCGAAGCGGAACCCTGGGCCAAGGGAGACTCCGTTACGGGGAACAACAAACCCGTCGTGGTGGAGACGGGGTACCGGATCATGGTTCCAGCCTTTGTCGAAGAAGGGGACAAAATCCGTGTCGATACCCGGACCGGAGAGTACCTCACGCGGGTGAAAGATTGACGTGACCGGCTCTGCAATCTGGCAGCTCGACGGGAAAAAAGGGGTCCTGCAATCTCGTCAGGCCATCATGGAGGCGGTACGCCGGTTCTTCATTGAACGGGATTATCTCGAAGTCGAAACCCCCAACCGGATTCCCGCGCCGGTGCCGGAAACCCACATCGATTCCTTCGCCAGTGGCGACTGGTTTCTCCATCCTTCGCCGGAGGTCTGCATGAAGCGCCTCCTGGCCGCGGGTTATGAAAGGCTCTTTCAGATCTGCAAATGCTATCGAGAAGGCGAACGGGGGGCAAGGCACCTGCCCGAGTTCACCCTGCTGGAATGGTACCGGGCGGGAGCCGATTACACGGACCTCATGCGGGACTGCGAGGCGTTGCTTTCCTGCGTGGCCGGTTGGACGGGTGCGGGTGGGCGGCTCGCGTTTCAGGGGGTGCCGTTGGATCTGGAGCCGCCATGGGAGCGGATAACGGTTGACGAGGCGTTCCGGCGTTACGCGGCCATGCCGGTTAAAGAGGCCCTGGACGCCGACCGCTTCGAAGAGATCCTCGTGGACCGGGTGGAACCCCGCCTGGGATTCGGCAAACCGGCCTTCCTCTATGATTACCCGTTGCCCTTGGCCTCCCTCGCGAAGAAAAAGAAGGCCGATCCCCGCGTGGCGGAGCGCTTTGAGCTCTACCTGTGCGGTATGGAACTGGCAAACGGATTTTCGGAGTTGACAGACCCTGAAGAACAGCGATGCCGCTTCGAGGAGGCGATGGAACAGAGAAGGCGGATCGGCAAGCCCGCTTCGCCCATGCCGGAGCCCTTTCTCGCGGATCTGGCCGGAATGCCGGAGGCGGCGGGGATTGCCCTGGGACTGGACCGGCTGGTCATGGTGCTGACCGATTCGGCGACGATCGATCGCGTGGTCGCGTTTACGCCGGAAATGTTATAAAAAAGGAATGAAACATTACCTCGTTGAGGTAAAGCGGACGGAAGGGACGGGGAGATCACGGGCTGGAACATCGCCCCGTTCAAAATGGCGGAAAAGGGGGCTGTCCTGTGGCATCCGATTTCTGGAGACGCTTTGTCAGGAATAAAATGGCGATGGCGGGGGGGATCGTTGTCCTGTTCCTCTTTGCGGTCTCCCTCCTTGCGCCCTGGCTTTCTCCCTATGATCCGACGGCCATCGATTTGCGGAACGTGCTGGCGCCGCCGTCCGGAGATCACTGGTTCGGCACGGATCAGCTTGGCCGGGATGTTCTGAGCCGGATGATCTGGGGCGCGGGCATTTCCCTCAAAGTCGGATTCGTCGCCACGGGAATTGCCGTCCTGATCGGAACCATTCTGGGGGCTGTTGCCGGTTATTACGGCCGCTGGGTGGATACGGTCATCATGCGGTTCGTCGATATCATGCTGTGTTTCCCCACCTTTTTCCTGATTCTGGCCGTCATTGCCGTTCTGGAACCGTCCATCTGGAACATCATGATCATCATCGGCGTCACGGGATGGATGGGGATCACCCGCCTGGTCCGGGCCGATTTCATCTCCCTTCGGGAACGGGATTTCGTCCTTGCGGCACGGGCCATCGGGGCCGGCGATCTGCGGATTATCTTTATCCACATCCTGCCCAACGCCATGGCATCGGTCCTGGTGGCCGCGACCCTGGGTGTCGCCGGGGCCATCCTGACCGAGTCGGCCCTCAGTTTCTTGGGCATCGGCGTCCAGCCCCCCACGCCCAGCTGGGGCAACATCCTGACGGCCGGAAAGGACAACATCGATATCGCCTGGTGGCTGTCCCTTTATCCCGGCCTGGCCATCCTGATCACCGTTCTGGGATATAACCTGCTGGGCGAGGGGATCCGGGATTCCTTCGATCCCCGTTTAAGATGATGGGGGCTCCGGCGGTTTTCCCATTTCCTTCAGGCCGGAGGCGCAGATGACGACGGCGGCGAGAATGGCCAGGATCGAAAAGACCATGAGGATTCTCATCCCCCAGAGCTGACCCAGCAGATCCTCCTGATGCCCGGGTTCGAGGACGGAGATGGCCGGGTTTGCCGGGTTGTAGCGAACCCGCAGAGGGGTCGTCTTTTTATACCGCTGAACGACGGCCTCCGCGTCCGCCCGGTTGTCCGTTCCCCGGTATCCGAAGAAAAGCCGCTCCCCCGTGTGGACGCGCCCTGCCACGGTGTAGTCGTAACGGAGAGCCGCTTCATAGATTTGGGGTTTCTTCTTGTTTTTATTTCCCGCCGTTTCATCCGATTCACGGGCGAAGGCATAGGACAATTTCCCTTCCGCGGCTGGCCATTGCCGGCTTTGGCCCGCCTGGAGATAGGTCTGGTGGAAATTGGCCGTTCTCCAGAGTTGATAGGCGAAGATGGCCAGGAGGAACAGAACCCCCAGGGACGCGAACCCGAGGATGATCCGCTTCCGCCTCCAGGCGGCCCGGTGGGCCTCCTCTTCGGAAAGAGGATAACCGAACAGAAAGCGGCGGTCGGAACGGATGACCACCAGCCTGTTTTCGTTTCCCGGCAGGCGGTGGACATCGACGGTGGACTGTCCGGCCGGAGGGATTTTCCACCGCGTAAGGATCAACTTGACGGATTCACCCTGCTCCGGGGTAGAGGATCCGTTCGGAGGAAAAAGCTCCACGACGGTCCCTTCGGGGGATCCGGCACCGGAAAAATCCATCCTCCTCTTTTCGCCGATCGATGTGCCGAGAATACGGGATGCCTGGCGCAGGCAGCCCAGGTGAACGGCCAGAAGATAACGGCTTGTAAAGATGAGGCCGAAAGCGATCCCTCCCGTTGCGATCAGGATCGCGGCCGTTGCCAGCCGGTCCAGGGATTGGCTGACGACGCCCTGCCAGGTCAGGATAATCGCCGCTATGAAGATGACCAGGCCGGCGAGAACGCCTCCCAGGAAGAAAAGGCCGGCTTGAAGGGCTTCTCCCCTCAGTTCCGGATGGATATCAGTGTTCATTCAGATCAGACCTTTTTCAGCAGGGGGTAACCCCGGTTCTCATTCCGCCTTCTTCTTGACAGGCCATTCGTTCCGTTCCTTCAGAACGCTCCGGTAGACCTCCAGGGCTTCGTTGACGGCGGGCATCCCCGCATAGGGGGCCATCTGGAAGAACACCTCCGCCAGCTTTTCCGGATCGCAGCCGACGTTCAGGGCGGCGTTCACGTGGAGTCTCAGTTCGTCCGTCGCCCGGATGGCGCCCAGGACGGCGCAGGCCACCATCTGCCGTTCCGGCAGGGTCAGGACGGTCCGGGAATAGAGGCCGCCGGTGATGAATTTGGAGAATTCGTTGGCCAGGTCACGGTCGAATTCCTTCCACATGACGTAAGGCGGGTCCATCTTCACCCCGCCGCCGAAGAGTTTTTTCGCCGTTTCCTGGGTTCGTTTGCGGATTATTTCTTCATCGCTCATTTCATCCACTCCTTGTTCGATAAATTTTCATCTCCATACCACAATCCGGAGAAAAATGGGGAGATTGGTTACGCATCACTTCACCCGGAACAGGTCCCGGTCCTTGTCCTGGAAGTAGACGCCTGCATACCGGCGGTTGTCGGCTTTATCATAGGCCTCCTCTCCCGCCTGCCGGCACCGGGGGCAGGCGAGGTAAGGTACGATGACGGCGAAGATTCTCCGTCCCGTATCCGCCTGGGAATCGATCGTCACCATGCCGCCGCAATCGTCGCATATCCGGACGGTTTCTTCCTGTTCTTCGCTGATTCCGTCCGTGTCGTAATAGACGTGCTTCCGCCTGGTCATGGATCGGTTATGACCCACAATCCTTTCTCTGAAGTTCTTCCGTTCTTTCCAGACCTGATAGGCCATTTCCGCCGACTTTTCCACGAACCGTGTGATGTCGCCTGTCTGTTTCAGGGTCGCGGCGTCGTAATCCGGTTCCCGGACATGGCTGTAATCGATCCCGGCCATGGCCAGGATGATCCCCACGTTGACATAGGGGAGGGCCTTTTCGATGGAGTAGCCCCCCTCGAGAACGGCGATGTCCGGGGCGAGCTTTTCGTTCAGGCGGGCGTAACCCTGGGCGGTGAAACGCATGTTCGTGATCGGGTCGGTATAGTGGTTGTCCTGTCCCGCCGAGTTGATGACGAGGTCGGGTTTGAATTCCTCCAGGATGGGCAGGATGGCGTGATCCAGGGTATGGAAGAACCCTTCGTCCGACGTTCCCGGCGGCAGGGGGATATTGATCGTCGTCCCGAGGGCGTTTGGCCCGCCCATTTCCTGATGGAAGCCCGTTCCGGGGTAAAGGGTGCGCCCGTCCTGGTGGATGGAAATGCACAGGGTGTGGGGATCGTGCCAGAAGATATCCTGGGTGCCGTCGCCGTGATGGCAGTCCGTGTCGATTACGGCGATCCGCTTCGGTCCGTAATGCCGGCGGATGTAATCGATCATGACGGCTTCCATATTGACGTTGCAGAATCCCCGCGCGCCATGGACGACTTTCATGGCGTGGTGCCCAGGCGGCCGGACCAGGGCGAAGGCGTTGTCGACCTTCCCTTCGAGGACGGCCTGGGCCGCCCGGATGGTTCCGCCCGCCGCGATCAGGTGCGAATCCGTCGTGACGGAAGCCGCGTCGGGGACACAGATGTGGGTCCGGTCGATATCTTCTTTCGCTGCAAGCCCCGGCTTGTACTCCACGATGTTGTCAAAGTCGAGAAGCCCCTCTTCGAACACCTGGTCCTGCGTGTAAAGCAGACGTTCTTCCCGCTCCGGATGGGTGGGCGAGATCGCCCAGTCGAAAGCGGGGAAGAAGATCAGGCCGGTTTTTTTACTTTTTCTTTCCATGGTCACTCACCGCTTTTCAGGTAAGACGCCAGGCCCGGTTTGATCTGGACCTTGATCCGGATGTTTTTTCCGGTGGCGTAAAAATCCCGGACCATGGGGAACACCAGGTCTTCCGTGATCTCCATGTCCATGTCGTTTTCCGAAGCCCCCAGGCGCCGGGCCTTTTCCAGGAGTTTCTCCCGGGCTAAACCGATCGCTTCCTCCCGGCTGAACCGTTTGGAAACAGGTATCTGCAATCCTTCTTCCGCGAAGGTCAGGATCCCCCGTTCCGTATCGGCCAGAAGGGCGACTTCCGCCGTCGTGCGGGACAGGGCGACGCCGATGGCGTTGGCGACTTCGGCGTTTCCCGGCACATGGGAAGACCATCCCAGGCGTTTCCCGAGGGGGGCCGCCATGACCTCCGCGGGTCCCCCGACGGCGTAAAGCGCCTTCGGAACGACGGTTTTCCCTTCCAGGAGTTCGTGGATCGTATAGACGGGCTGCGAATTGATGTCTTCCATGACCTCCGTGACAGCCTGGGCAATCAGGTCGCAGGTCAGGGAGAAGATCGCTTCCGCCGTTTCCGGCAGCGAACGTTTCATCTGCTCGGCCAGGGGCTGCATGGCCTGTTCGGATGCCTTTCTATCGCCCAGCGGGAGGCGTCCCGAGGCGACCATAGCGTCCGTCGGCGTGGGGGCGGGACCTCCGAAGGCGACGGCCGGACCGGTTCGTTCCGGTCCGATGACGATTCTCCCCTGGACGATTTTCACCGTACTGTCCCCGCCGATCCCGATCGAGCGGGTCCGCAGTCCCCGGATCAGGGTCTTGTAGCCTCCGAGGGTGACGCCCAGAGGTTCCAGGAGGGGAACCCCATCCGCCAGGACGGCGATGTCCGTCGTCGTGCCTCCGATGTCCAAAATGACGGCATCCTGCCCCGGTTCGACGAAGGGAAGCGTCCCCATGATGCTTGCCGCCGGTCCCGACAGGATCGTTTGCGCCGGTGTGTCCACCGACTGGGGCAGCTCGATGGTGCCGCCGTCGGCCTTCAGGATATAGCAGGGGGCCGTGATCCGCTTTTCCGCCATGAAATTCTCAACTTCACGGACAAATTGCCGGTGCCGTGACCAGATGGCGGCGTTGAGGTAAGCCGTCGCCATGCGTCTCGGAAAGTTGAGCTGGCCGGACAGGCGGTGCCCCAGAGATACATGGTCCGTGGCGCCTTTCAGGCCGTTTCCGATCCGGATTTCCTGCTGCGGATTCCGGCAGGAGAATTTGCCCGCCACCCCGGCGTGCCGAATCCCCTTTTTTCTAAAATCTTCAAGGATGTCGTCAAGTTCCCGTTCTTTCAGGGGGGTGACTTCGATACCCCGATGGTTCATGTATCCCGAAACGTAATAAGTGTCCTGAAATTTCGGCAGTTGCCCGGGGGAAAGGCCCGGACCGGAGGAAATCACCATGCCGACGCGGTCGATTTTCCGCTCCACGATGGCGTTGGTCGAAAGGGTCGTACTGATGGCCAGCCTTTCGATCCGGGAAAGATCCTCTCCTTCCAGCAGGTAGTCGGCGGCGTCCAGGAGAGACGCCATCAGATGGTCTTGCCGGGTGAGAAGCTTGATTTTTTTGGAAAGCCTTCCGTCCCTGATCAGGACGGCATCCGTGTGGGTTCCTCCCACGTCGATTCCGATAATCACTGTCCTACCTCGCCGTATCCTGGTTACCCAGATCGATGGCCCTGTAAAAGAGTCCGTTTTTGTCTTTCTGAGGGGCGCCTGTCCCGGTTATCGGGTGGTCATTCTGAGGAACTGCCGGCGACGAAGAATCTCTTTGAAGAGGGACACCCGGCTTCGCTCGGAGTGACGACTTAAACGAGAGCTTCCACCCAGGATGATCAATCGAACACTTTTCGACTTTTTACGAGGCCGCCATTTATGATTGACAAGCCCCGGTCGGTTATATAGCATGAAAGCCCGAAATGGGGGATAGAAAGTTTCTCCAGGGGCTTCATCGACGGGATGCTTTGTAAAGGAGGGAACGGGCGATGGCGGTTGGAAGAAAGAAACTGTTCGGCGATATCGCGGAAACCGTGGTTTTGATCCGGGGGGCGGGGGAACAGGCGAGCGGCGTTGCCCACCGGCTTTTCAGGGGAGGGTTCAAGCTCTGCCTGACCGAAATTGCAGAGCCCCTGGCGGTACGGCGGGAGGTCTGTTATTGCGAGGCCGTCTACGACGGAGAAAAAACCGTGGAAGGGGTGACGGCGCAACGAATCTCCGACCCGGCCGATATCGATCTTCTCTGGCGGAAGGGCCGGATTCCACTTCTCGTTGATCCGGATAACCGGATCAGGGAAACCCTGCAGCCGCAGGTGGTCATCGATGCGATTCTGGCCAAGCGGAACGTCGGAACGGCCATGACGGATGCTCCGCTGGTCATCGGCCTGGGACCGGGGTTCACGGCCGGGAAGGACGTGCATATCGTGATTGAAACCAACCGGGGCCATGACCTGGGGCGGTTGATTTTCAACGGGGAGGCGGAGCCCAATACGGGCGTTCCGGGCGATATCGCGGGCTACGGTATCGAACGGGTCCTCCGGGCTCCCGCCGACGGAATTTTCCATGATGTCCGGGCAATCGGCGATCATGTCACGCCGGGGGACGTCATTGCCGAAGTCGAGGGAAAACCGGTGAAAGCGGCCATCGCCGGCGTGGTGCGCGGGCTCCTGCGCGACGGGATCCGTGTCACCGAAGGCCTGAAAGCGGGAGACGTCGATCCCCGGGCGAAGCGCAGCGCCTGCTTCACCATTTCCGACAAGGCCAGGGCGCTGGGCGGCGCGGCCCTGGAGGCCGTTCTCTTCCAGTTGCCGCGGCAAATCACCTGATTCCGCTGGGATCGAATCGGAGAGCATGCCCATGCCGGAAACGATCGATTGGATAGGGGACGTGACCCTTGCGCACCAGAGAAGCGGTAAGGAAAATCTGCCCCTGTTCCTTTTCTTCTGTTCCCCCGGTTGTTATTTCTGCCAGAAGATGGAATCCGGATCATACGTTCAGGAAAAGGTGATCCGCCTGTTTGACGGGAAAATTCTTGCCGCACGGATTACCCCGGACGATCCGGCATGGTTCAAATCCTACGATGTCCGGTTCACGCCGACGTGCATTCTTCTCAATCCGGAAGGCGGGGAGGAGGAGCGTTCAACAGGACTGCTCGAAGGCAATGCCCTCATGGCCTTTCTCCTGCTGGGACTCGCCAAATCGTATTACGATATGGGAAAACTGGAAGAAGGGGGGGAATGCACCGAAATCCTGACCCGGGATTATCCGAACAGCGCCCAGGCTCCGGAAGGGTTCTTCATGCGGGGAATTTTCCGCTACCATGCCGACCATAACCGCGATCATTTCAAGGAGTCTTTCGAGATCCTCCATGAGCGCTACCATGACAGTATCTGGATGAAGCGGGCACGCCTGCTTTACCTGTACCCCTGCGCCCTTTTCCGCTGGCAGACCTTCCGGGATCAGAAAGGGGATTTCTGGGACAAGAACGATTGACGGCCTTTCACGGGTTCATCAACTGATGCGATAGAGAGTCTGTCCCAGTTCGATCAGGCTGTTCAGATTGTGGATCGGGAGAAACTGGTCCACGTAGGGAAGGGCCGTGATCATGCCCTTGCAGGTCGGCTCGTAGGAGGCGCCGCCCAAAAGGGGGTTCAACCAGATCACGTGGTATGCGTTCTGCTTGAGACGCGCCATTTCCTCCCGTAAGGTGACTTCGTCTCCCCGGTCCCACCCGTCGCTGATGATCATGACGATCGTTTTCCGGTCGATGACGCTTGCCGAATACTTGCGATTGAAGATTTTCAGGGATTCTCCGATCTTGGTGCCGCCGGACCAGTCCAAGACCGTCTGGGATATTTTCAGGAGGGCTTTTTCGAAGTTTTCCCGATGGAGGATGTGCGTGATCCGGGTCAGGCGTGTACTGAAAACGAACGTTTCGACCTTTCCCTGCGTCCGCTGCTGCAGGCCATAGAGAAACTGGATGAGAAAACGGCTGTAGCGCTCCATGGACCCGCTGACATCGCAGAGAAGGACGATGTGGGTCCGGTTGACCTTCCGGGTTTTCCAGGCGAGATCGATGATATCGCCGCCGAACCGCAGGTTTTTCCGCAGGGTCCGCCTCAGGTCGAAGAAATCCTTCTTCCTGCTGGCCTTTTTCCTGCGGCTTTCCCGGACCTTCATCCGCTGCGTGATCAGGGTGATGGCCTTTTTGATCATGTCCAGGTCTTCGGACCCGAAGTCTCCGAAATCCTTTTCCTTCATCCGTTCCGCCGGGCTGTAAGTGGGGGCCTCCGACTCCTCCAGGTTTTCCTCCGGATTTTCATTCGCCGAATCCCCCAGGGGAAATTCATCGCTCGGTTTCTTTTCCAGTTTGACCGGGGAATCTTTCTGCGAGGTTTTTTCCTGCCCTTCAATGGGCATGGCCGTCTGTTCTTTTTCGGAGAAATCCCAGAAACTGTAGAAAATGCGATCGAAGACGGGGATATCGTCATGGTAGGAGACGAGATTCGTTTTCATGGTGGCGTAGAAGTCGGCGAACTTCAGGACATCGATGAAGTTCAGGGCCCGGCAGGCGTCGATCTCCTGCCTCATGGTCAACTTGATTCCTTCTTTCTTCAGTTCACGACAGAAACTGATGAAGTACCGGAAAAAAAGAGAGGCGTTTTCGCAGCCCCGTTTTTTGACCGGAGCCGGTCCGTTTCCGTTCATGACGCACCCTTAACCGATATTGACGGGCGAGCAGCCGCCGCAGGTTTCCGATGTGGCCTTGAACAGCTGCCGGAATTTATCCATGTCTTCCCGGTACTTCATGATGCAGCCCAGGGTCTGTTCGATCGTTTCCTCGTCCAGGGATTCCTTGTTCAAGGCGACCAGGGCCTGTGCCCAATCGAGGGTTTCCGCGATCCCCGGCGCCTTGAGGAGATCCATCGTTCTGATCTTCTGCATGAGGGCGCAGACTTGCTGGGCCAGGCTCCGCTGGACTTCCGGAACCTTCTTCAGCATGATGCTCAGTTCCTTTTCGAAGGACGGGTAATCGATCCAATGGTACAGGCAGCGCCGTTTCAGGGCGTCATGCAGCTCCCGCGTGCCGTTCGACGTGACGATCACGTAGGGGATCACCTTGGCCTTGATCGTCCCGATTTCGGGGATGGTGATCTGAAAGTCCGACAGCACTTCCAGCAGGAAGGCCTCGAATTCTTCGTCGGACCGGTCGATTTCATCGATCAGAAGCACGACGGGAACGTCGGAATCGGACGTGATCGCTTCGAGCAGGGGCCTGGTGAGGAGAAATTTTTCACTGAAGATGGTTTTCTCGATACCGTCGTCCTTGACGGCACAGCCGATCTCACCCTGGGCCTGGGCGATCTTGATGGCCAGAATCTGCTTGGGGTAATTCCACTCGTACAGGGCATGACTGGAATCGAGGCCGTCGTAGCATTGCAGCCGGATCAGTTTGGTCTGAAGGATTTCCGCGATGACCTTCGCCACTTCCGTCTTGCCGACGCCGGCCTCACCCTCCAGAAGCAGGGGTTTTCCGAGGGCCTGGGCCAGATAAATGGAGGTGGCCAGCGATCTCTCGCAGATATATTTTGCCTCTTCCATGGCGTTTTGGACTTCGTCTATCGATTTCAGCATCATTTTCCCTCCTCATTTCAAACCAACCGCCGGACTTCGGTGTGACGGAACGAATCGGAGTGGTGTCGTATTTATCGGCAATTTAATCATTCGGGTTCGGGGAAGCAATACGCCTTCTCCCTTAACCCGAACAGCAGGCGCGCTTCGCGTCCGGTTCTTCGCTATGACGGACCCCGATGATCTCGGCCATGATACTGACGGCGATTTCACCGGGAATTTCCGCCTTGATGTCCAGGCCGATGGGAGAATGGACGCGTTTTTCAATGTCATCCCGGGGAAATCCCTTGGAAACGAGATTGTCGAAGACCTGGCGTATTTTTTTTCTGCTGCCGATCATGCCGATATATCGCGCGTTTGTCGTGACGGCCCATTCAAGGACCATCTGGTCATGGGTATGCCCGTGGGTGACGATCACGATGAAAGACGAGGGGTTTACGGCAAGTTTTTTAAAAAGACCGTCGTATTCTTCGGCAAAAATTTCGTCCGCTTCGGGGAAACGTTCCCGGTTTGCATATTCCGGCCGGTTGTCGCAAACGACGACGCGGAAGTCCGCCATTTTTGCGATCCGGGCAACGTAAAATCCGATGTGGCCTGCACCCAGAATATAGACGGCGGATTTGGGGACGATGGCTTCGATATAAACGGTGGCCACGCCTCCGCAAACCATTCCCCCTTCTTCCTTGCCGGTCAAATCGAAGTGAACCATCTTGGGAATGCCGTTCTCGATGACTTTTTCCGCTTCTTCCCGCACCATCTTTTCCATCAATCCCCCGCCGATCGTTCCTTCGATACCGCCGTCCCGGCGAATCAGCATCTTGGCGCCCTGTTCCCGCGGTGTCGAGCCGTCCGTGGAAATCAAGGTGGCCAGGGCCGCACATTCCCCCTTGTTTTTAACCTTTAAAATTTCTTCGTAGATGTCACCCATTCCCTGTCCTCCGCAACCTGGTGCCGACAATCGGCCTTTCGGCCAATATAAGCATGAAATAATTGAATAAAAGTAACTTCATGTTACTGTTTCCGCACAGGTTGTCAATATAAAAAATGGAAGGGGGCGATCGTTGCACGGACGGAAGGACGCTAAAGGGATGTTTTGTATACAAATAATAGAATTATAAACATTTTTCGGGAAAAAATTGTCTTGACAGCAAAAAAAAATGGTGTATCTTGCAACCCAGTAAAGGTGATTAAAATCACCTAAGGGTTTGAAATTTACGAAAGGAGGTGCAATTAGATGAAGAAGGTATTTGCAATTATTCTTTCCATGCTCTTGGTAGCAACGATCTCTTTTGCAGTCGTTGGTTGCAAGAAGGCTGAAGAGCAGAAACCGGAAGAAGCGGCAGTTGAGGCTCCCGCTCCTGAGGCAGCACCGGCTCCCGCTCCTGAGGCAGCCCCGGTAGCCCCTGAGGCAGCCCCGGCAGCGCCTGAGGCCCCGGCAGCTCCCGAAGCGCCGGCAGCTCCTGCGGCAAAGTAAGTTAACAAAGATCAGTTTTGAAAAGAATAGAGGGTCGTTCGGCCGGTTTGGCCGATCGACCCTTTTTTCATGAGCGGGATTTTTTATCTTGAGCCCCTTTTTCGGATGTGTTATTTTTTTGTCTCAAGCGGGAAGGTATTTTCATGCCGGTCATTTACCGGAGATCTTTTCAGGACGGGTATTCGGGAAGCGGCAATCAAATGACAACAGCTTGGAAAAGGAGGAGAAATCATGACCATGAAATCCAGTGATTTTCTGAAAGGGGTTCTGATCGGCGGTCTGATCGGCGCAGCCGCGGGAATTCTTTTTGCTCCCAAAAGCGGTAAGGAAACCCGGGAGGACATCGCCCGGAAGACCGACGAACTCATCCAGAAGGCCAGGGAAGAATATGAAGTCGCCCTGGAAAAAAGCAAGAAGGCTTACGAAACGGCGATCAAGAAAGCGAAGGAAATCCAGTCGATGGCCCGGGAAAAGGTGGAAGATGTCGAGGAAACCGTAACCGACCTGACGGAAAAAGGGAAAGAAACGTTGCTGGACAGCAGGACGCGCCTGAAGAAAGCCCTTGACGCGGGAATCGATGCGTTCAAGGAAGAGAAGGACAGGACGGACGCTTAACTCCTTGACCGATCGATCCGCGGGGGCATGCAATGCTTGAAATCAGCTTTGTTATCCTGAGTATCGCCTTTCTGCTGCTGGCGGGTTCCCTGGCGGCGGTTTTCTTTCAGCTCTGGAAGATATTGCAGCGGCTTCATCCGGCCGTCGAGCAGTTGAATCGCTCCCTGCCGGGAATTCTCCGGAACGTGGAGGACACGACCGCCCGCATCAGGGACGTTTCGACTCATGTCCATTTCCAGGTGGAGAATCTTTCGCACCTTCTCAACCAGTTGCACGCCTTGATGGCGGTGATCCCGGTGGTGGAGGGCAGCTTGAAAACCGGTATCCTCCGCCCCGTTTTAGGCGGGAGGAGAAACCTGGCGGCTTTATGGAAAGGGGTTTCCACTTTCGTGCGCACTTTTGTTGCCTGTGGAGACAAGAAGACTGTGTCATGATACTTGGTTTTTATTCAGGGGCATTCCGAGTCCTTCGCTTCGATCGAGGATCAACTCCGCGAAGAATCCAATCATTACGGTAGGTTGTAAGGACAAGGTTCTTCGGCCGGCGCCTCTCGGGATGACCTTTCGACACAGCCTCATAAGGCAGAGGCCTTCTGAAGGCCAAGAATCTATTTGGGGTTTTGCAGTGGGTAAAGTCAGCTTCGGCAATAAATGGGGCCGTGTACAGACAAAGATTAAGAAGGACCCTTCGCAACCGGCCCGTTCCGCCGAGGAAGTGGTCAGGGAAATCAAGCAAAACAGCCGGAAACCGCCGGGCGAGGATTACCGCGAGCGGTCCCTCCATCTTCACGGTCTGGTCTGCGCCCGGTGCGGCAGGGAGTTCGACGAGACGAACCGGCAGCTTTTGACGGTCCATCACAAGGACGGAAATCACCAGAACAATCCTTCCGACGGCAGCAACTGGGAGAATCTCTGCGTGTATTGCCACGAAGACGAGCACAGCCGGGGCCTCCTCGGGGAATATTACGACGGGACGTTGCACGAGCGGGAGGCGGCGGTGGTTTACGCCGATGAGTCTCAAACCGGTGACTCGGAGGCGGGCTTGGGCAGTCTGGCGGAGAAGTTGAGAAAAGCCCTGGAAAATCAAGGAAAAAAGGGCTGAACGCCTTCGATCGTACCTGGCCGACGATCATTCTGAGACCTTTACTGCGCTCGAGGATGAAAATTCCACCCCGGCGACTATCATCTGCGTTCCATACATGGTTCGCCCCCCGATCCTTCGCCCTTAATTGTTGTTCGTTCCCACGATTCTCCCCCCTGATTGTCATCCGTTTTCACGCCCCCCCATTGTCATCCGCTTTCACGATTCTGGTTTTCGCCCCTAATTGCCATTCGTTTTTACGGCCCTCTCCCCATTGTCATCCTGAGCGCAGCGAAGGATCTCTCTTTTTGTGCACCAGAGATTCTTCGTCGCTGCCGCTCCTCAGAATGACAAAAAGGTGTGCCTCGTCATGATAAAAAGGCTTGCGCGCCTTGAAACAACAATCTTGTTATGTTCGCCAATCAATAACTTTCTCACCAATTGATAGCACTCAAGAGAATATCCGGCTCGATAAATCCAGCCATTTTGGGTTCTGTGATTCGATCAGCGCAATTTTTTTCGACCTTGTCCAGCCCTTTATCTGTTTTTCACGTGCAATGGCTGAAAGCACATCCGCTGTCTGCTCGTAGTACAGGAGAATATCCAAATTATACTTGGATGTAAAACCGGGCACGAGTTTGTTTTTATGTTCGTATACCCGGCGCTCAAGGTTGTTGGTCATTCCTACATAGAGCGTCCTCGATTTGTTTGTGAGGATGTAGACGTAGTAATTGTTCATGAGCTTTTATTCCACCGATGAGATTCTTCGTCGCTGGCGCTCCTCAGAATGACAAAAAAAGGGGCTCCTCGGGATGACAAAAGAATGATGCATTTCAGAATGACAAAAAAGGTGCGCCTCGGAATGACAAACGCAGCCGGAGGTTCTTGTGTCGCATGCCAGTGTGATTTTAACCGCCAGTCTCCCCTTAATTGTCATCCGTTCTCGCGATTCTGGTTTTCGCTCCTAATTGCCATTCGTTTTTACGGCCCTCTCCCTATTGTCATCCTGAGCGCAGCGAAGGATCTCTCTTTTTGTGCACCAGAGATTCTTCGTCGCTGGCGCTCCTCAGAATGACAAAAAAAGGTGCTCCTCGGGATGACAAAAGAATGGTGCTCCACACAACGACAAGAATGGTGCTCCACACAACGACAAAAAAACGGTGTATCTCAGAACGACAAAAAAAGCTGGTGCTCCTCGGAATGGCAGAGAATGGTGTGCCGCGGAATGACAAGCAAAAAGTCGGTGCGCTCAGGCGTGACGATGGTGCAGATTCCTACTCCACCAGAAACGTCAGACCATCGCCGTCTCCGCGGGTCACCATCTTTTCCCCCACGGATGCACCGCAGTAAACGCACGTGTAGTCGTATCGATCCCCTTCGGCCAGGACGAGCAGCAGCCTTTTCCTCACCGGGACGGCCTTCCGGCAGTTGGGGCAGAAAAGTTCCGTCGCGTCGAAATCTCTGTAGGAAGCGTTTGCCATCTTCAGTCTCCGTCGGGGATTTCTTTCAGGTTTTCCAGCCAGACCCTGGCTTCGCCGTCGCTGGGCGCCCGGTAATCCCCCCGGGGAGAGAGGGAGCCGCCGGAGCCGACCTTCGGGGCGTTCGGGACGCAGGAACGCTTGAACTGGCTGATCTGGAAAAAACGGTAGAGAAAAACGCCCAGCCAATGCTTGATCTCCTTCAGGGAATAGGCATGCTTGTCCTGTTCCGGCATGTCGGGCCAGAGCCCCTTTTTCCTGTCGCGCCAGGTGCAGTAGGCCAGGAAAGCGATCTTCGCCGGCAGGTAGCCGAAACGGGAGGTGTAGAAGAGGTTGAAATCCTGCAGCTCGTAAGGCCCGACGACCTCTTCCGTCTTCTGGGACGGTTGATCACCTGTGTCCCCGGGGATCAGTTCGGGGCTGATTTCCGTTGCCAGGATGTCCAGGAGCGTCCGGGACGCCTCCGCCGAGAACTGGCCGGAGGAGGCCGCCCAGCGGATGAGATACTGAATGAGGGTCTTGGGGACGGAGGCGTTGACGTTATAATGGGACATGTGATCCCCCACGCCGTAGGTGCACCACCCGAGGGCCAGTTCGCTGAGGTCGCCCGTGCCGACGACCAGGGCATCCTGCAGATTGGCGAGGCGGAACAGGTGGGAGGTCCGCTCCCCCGCCTGGACGTTCTCGAAGGTGATGTCGTAGATGGAATCGCCGTTGTGAAAGGGATGGCCGATATCCTTCATCATCTGCAGGCAGCTGGGACGGATGTCGATTTCGTTCGTGTCCACGCCGAGGGCCTGCATGAGCTTCCGGGCGTTGTTGAGGGTTCTCTCCGTCGTGGCGAAGGCGGGCATGGTGTAACCCTTGATATTCGACCGGGGATGGCCCAGCAGATCCATCGTCCGGGCGGCGACGATCAGGGCGTGGGTCGAATCCAGGCCGCCCGAGACGCCGATGACGACGTTTTGGATTCCCGACGAAACCAGGCGTTTCGCGAGCCCCTGGACCTGGATGTTGTAGGCTTCGTAACATCGCTGTTCGAGTTTTGCCGCGTCCGCCGGGATATAGGGGAACCGGGAATACTCACGGTCGAGGAGGAGCCTTTCCTCCTGCGGGGTTGTAACTTCAAAAGAGATCCTGCGGAAATTTTCCAGTGTCCGCCGGTGGATGCGGGTGCTCTGGCCGAAACTGTTCAGGCGCATCCGGTCCTGGATAAGGCGGTCGAGGTCGACATCGGCGTAGATGACCTGGGGCTTCCGGGAAAAGCGTTCCGATTCGGCCAGGAGGTTGCCGTTTTCGTAGATCATGGCATGGCCGTCCCAGGCCAGGTCCGTCGTCGATTCGCCGGGTCCGGCGGCGGCGTAAAGATAGGCGGAGACGCAGCGGGCGGATTGGTTGGCCGCCAGGTCGTGGCGGTATTCCGATTTCCCGATGGTGACGTTGGAGGCCGAGAGATTCCCGATGACGGTTGCGCCGGCCATGGCGGCGAAACTCGACGGCGGAACGGGAACCCAGAGGTCTTCGCAGATTTCGATGAAAAACCGGAAGCCCGGGATGTTCTCCGCTTCGAAGAGGAGGTCGGCCCCGAAGGGCACGTCCTTCCTGCCGCAGAGCTCAATCGCGCCCCCCGGCGCCTCTTCCGCGGGGCTGAACTGGCGCCGCTCGTAGAACTCCCGGTAGTTGGGCAGGTACGATTTGACGGCGACGCCCAGGATGTTTCCCCGGTACAGCACCAGGCCGCAGTTGAAAAGGCGGGCCTCCACCCGCAGGGGCGCGCCGACCACGATGACCACCGGAATATCGGCGGTCGCCTCCAGCAGGCGCCCGATGTTGTCGACGACCCCCTTCAGGAGGGCCTCCTGGTGGAAAAGATCTTCATTGGAATAGGCGGACAGGCCCAGCTCGGGGAACAGGGCGAAGACCGCCTTCCCCCGGGCCGCTTCCCGGGCCGTCTCGATCGTCCTGTCCGTGTTGAAGTACGGATCACCGACCTTCACGTCGGGAACGCAGACGGCCGTCCGGATGAATCCCTGGTGGTACAGGTTGAAAAAAGATTTTCCGCCCTTTCCTTTCATGTCATTCCTTCTCCACGTAGGCGTAAGCGCTGTGGTTGTGGATGCTCTCCAGGTTTTCCGCCTCCACGCTGTACCAGGTGAAATTGTCGATCCGGTTCAGGCGCAGGGCGACGTTTCTCACGACGTCCTCCACGAACAGGGGGTTTTCATAGGCTTTCTCCGTGACGTATTTTTCGTCGATCCGTTTCAGGAGGGAATAGACCTCTCCGCTGGCGGAGTCTTCGACGAGGCGGATTACGTCTTCGATCCAGAAAAATTTCTGGAAACGGAGCTTTACCGTCACCATGCCGCGCTGGTTGTGGGCTCCCGCCACGCTGATTTCCTTCGAGCAGGGGCAGACCGTGGTAACGGGGACCACGACGCCGACGAGGAAGTCCGTCTTGTCGCTGCCGTTTTCGCCGGCGAAGGTGCAGCGGTATTCCATCAGGCTCTTCGCATGGGAAACCGGGGCGGTCTTTTCGATGAAATAGGGGAATTCGATTTCCATGTGGGCCGATTCGGCGTGGAGCTTTTCCCGGGAGCGTTCCAGAATCCGGTGGAATGTCCGGATGTTGATCTGCCCGCGGAATTCGTTCAGGATTTCCACGAACCGGCTCATGTGGGTGCCCTTGAAGCGGTGGGGCAGGTTCACGTACATGTTGATCGTGGCGTTGACCGGCTGGGTGCCCTTTGACTTGTCCAGGACGGTGATCGGGTACTTGATGCCCTTGACCCCGACTTTCCGGATGTCGATATGGCGGTGATCCTTCTGGCTCTGAACGTCAATCATGGCCGGGACCCGTATAGCTGACCTTGGCGGTTTCCGATTCCCACACGGTGACGCGGGTGACCCGGATGCCCGGGGCGGCGACTTTCGCGGAGAGCCGGTTGAAAATATAGTTCGCGATGTTCTCCGACGAGGGGTTCATTCCCTGGAAGACGGCGATCTCGTTTAAGTACTTGTGATCCAGTTCCTTGATGGCCTGGTCCGTCCAGTCCTTGAGGACGCGGAAATCGACCACCAGGCCTTCGCTGTTGAGTTTTCCCGTCGCCACGGACACCTCGACGGTGAAGTTGTGGCCGTGCAGCTTTTCGCATTTTCCCCCGATCTCCTTCAGGGAATGGGCGGCGGAAAAGGTTCGTTTAATCGTGACTTCGTACATTCTTTCTTCTCTGATTTCCTTTATTGATGGCCCCGTAAAAAGCCGTAAAATGCTCGCTTTGTCCTCCTGGGCGTCGTTTCACCCCCAGGGTGTCCTTCTGCACGTCGTTTCACCCCAGGGTGTCCTTCTGCGCGTCGTTTCACCCCCAGGGTGTCCTTCTGCACGTCGTTTCACCCCAGGGTGTCCTTCTGCGCGTCGTTTCACCCCCAGGGTGTCCTTCTGCACGTCGTTTCACCCCAGGGTGTCCTTCTGCGCGTCGTTTCACCCCCAGGGTGTCCTCCTGCACGTCGTTTCACCCCAGGATGTCCTTCTGCCAGGTTGTCATCCTGCACGCCCCCCCCCTGCTGTCATCCTGAGCGCAGCGAAGGATCTCTCTTTTGGAGACCCGATGAGATTCCTCGTCGCTGTCGCTCCTCGGAATGACAAAAGGGGCGGAGATTCTTCGGCTGACGCCTCAGAATGACATTGCGGCACATTTTCCAAGTCCCGTATGACATGCAGGTCATTACCGCTGTTTTCCTCATGGTTTCATCCTCACCCCTGAACCTTCCGTGGTGTCCACCTGCGCGCCGCCCCCCCTTGCTGTCATCCTGAGCGCAGCGAAGGATCTCTCTTTTTTGGAGACCCGAAGAGATTCCTAGTCGCTGCCGCTCCTCGGAATGACCCTGGTCAAGATATTGCGAATGATGACACAGCCTCGCGACCCCGGCGCGGAACGACAAAAGGGACGTTTGTTCGACCCTTTACGACTTCAATTTTATTAAACCTCGGTCAGGCCGCTTTTCCCAGGGCGGCCTGACGGACTTTCACAGTGATCCTACAGGTTTGCTTGTATAATACGTCAAGGAGTCTTGTAAAGAGGAAAAACCAAACCGGTGCCGGGCCTCTCCGCTTC
>Ga0302246_1000066_pt1 | contig 103953 bp, 95 predicted proteins | sample AAG_UR_Trp_MG_FD_193533 | JGI IMG/M metagenome (GOLD analysis project Ga0302246, IMG submission 193533) | Enriched activated sludge microbial communities from anaerobic digester in WTTP, New Holstein, Wisconsin, United States - AAG_UR_Trp | ecosystem: Engineered > Bioreactor > Anaerobic >... | reverse complement strand
GCCTGATTTATATTCAGGCACTGAAGATGCGAAATGAATTCAAATCGACACGTGACCTTATCGCTTGTAATAAATTATATATTAACCATTTACAATGGTTTTAAAATAAATCTTTTGGACACTAGTGATAAATAATGATTATGAAAGAAATTTTTAAAAAAATCAAACGAAGGGTAAAGTATTGGTGGATCTCGCTTCTGGTGGGAATACTTGCATTTATTCTTGCTGCATGGGCACTTGTAACCCCTGTCGAAACATTGACCGCCATGATCTATGTGTTTATCGCAATGTTTTTTATAAGCGGGATCTCCGATATTGGTTTTGCAGTGAGTAACCGCGACGTAATGCGCGGCTGGGGATGGAGCCTGGTGAATGGCATGCTGGAAGTTATATTAGGCATAATTTTGCTGATAATTCCATCAACATTGCTGACAACCATTCTGCTTTACCTTGTCGGTTTCTGGGTGCTTTTCCGTTCCATATGGAGCGTGGGAGAAGCCATCGAATTGCAGATCCTGGGGATACACGGCTGGGGATGGTTCCTGGCACTGGGTATCCTGGGAATCATTGCATCGATAGTATTCATAATAAGTCCCGTTTTCGCCGGTATCTTTGTCGTGGCGCTTATCAGTATGGCCCTATTGTTTTACGGAATTTTCCGCATCTACCTGGCTTTCGGACTCCGGAGAATCAATAAATTCATTTCCGGGAACGATTAGGGCGAACTGTTACAAGGACAAATAAATCACCATAACTTGACAAGACGCAGTCTGATAATTATCCTGGTTTTCCTGGTTTCCTGTAATGGGATTAAAAGCAGAAAGGATAAAGATGTATTTACCGAAAACCCGGCAGCAGAATGGATAACTGATGCACGATCCCTGCCTGAAACTGACTCCTTGTTCTATTCAGATCAGCCGGCACCGCTGTTTCGCAGGGAATTCAGATCAAACAGTAATATTCGCAGTGCCAGATTATATATTGCAGCTGCTGGTTATTACAGGTTTTTCATTAATGGCCGGTCCGTTGAAGATAATATTCTGGATCCTGCCTGGACGAATTTCTCAAAAAGGATATTCTATCCGGAATATGATGTCACATCACTCCTTCAGGAGGGTGCCAACTGCCTGGCAGTTTCGCTGGGAAACGGTTTCTACAATCCCCTTCCCCTCCGGAAATGGGGGCACCGTAATATGAGGGATGTTGTACCTGTTGGAAAACCGGCCTTTATTGCCTGCCTCATCATTAAGTACAGCAGCGGGAAAACGGAAAAAATAGTAAGTAACGAAAGCTGGAAGTTCGCTTACGGACCGCTCCTGAAAAACGATGTTTACATAGGAGTTACCTATGATGCCGGGAAGGAGCTATGCGGATGGAACAAAGCGGGCTTTGATGACAGTGCCTGGCAGACAGCAGTTCCGGGAACAAATCCGGGAGGTAGGCTGGAAAGATCATTTTTCCCTCCAGTGAGGATAACCGAAGAGATCCGGCCGGTGAAAATCTATTCTCCTGGAAAGGGGAAATATATTGCCGACATGGGAGTAAACTTTACCGGAACATACAGGATCAGACTGTCTGGCAACAGCGGTGATACAGTTGTTTTCCGCTTTGGGGAGAGGGTCTACGACGACGGAAGCCTTAATCCCATGACTGCAGTTATCGGCCAGATCAAGAGTAAGGGAACCGGAGGTCCGGGTGCTCCTGATATTGCATGGCAGACCGACAGTTTCATTTTTGGAGGAGAAGACGAGGCCTGGTTTACGCCTGATTTTACATATCACACATACAGATATATAGAAATTTCGGGTCTGGATTATAAGCCGGATCCGGAAGATATTACCGGCCTGTTCATCCATTCGGATATTCAACGGCCGAATCACTTCACGTGTTCTTCCGATCTGCTGAATTCAATACAGAAAATAACGGAAAGGACATTCAGGGCAAATCTTGTAAGTATTCAGTCTGATTGCCCTGCAAGGGAGAAATTTGGTTACGGCGGAGATCTGAACGCAACATGCGAATCCTTTATTTACAATTTCGACATGCGGTCATTTTACCGCAAGACAATACTTGACTGGGCTGATGCGATGAATGATTCCTCTTTTGTTGACACAGCGCCCTATGTGGGAATAGCCTACTGCGGCATCAGCTGGGAATCTGCATTCCTTATCACCCAGTATTACCTTTACCAGTATTATAACGACCGGGATATTATCAGGGAGTTTTATGAAGCGGATAAACGCTGGATGGAAAAGGTTGCACGAATTCATCCTGAAGGAATGGTTCATAAAGGATTAAGTGACCATGAATCACTTGAACCGGTACCTGTGGAACTGACCGGAACATGTCATTACCTGCAGTGTGCAGGAATAATGCAGGCCTTTGCCGCCGTAATGGGCGACAGGGATGGTGAAAGAGAATATGAGCAACTTGCGAAAAAGCTCAGATCGCTTGTCAAGGCGGAATTCTGGGACAAGCCCGTGCAGGGTGAAATAAACCGTCAGACTTTGTTTTCCGCTTTGCTTTATCATGGCATTATTCCTGAAGATGAGATTGATGCGGCAAGGGATTCACTGAGAGCTGCAGTAAGAAATGGTCCGTCCGGACATTTTTCAACCGGGATATTCGGAACAAAATATATCCTGGAGGCTCTTTCGGAGTATGCTTCGCCTGAAGAAGTTTTTTCCGTTGTAAACAGTACTGAATATCCCGGATGGGGTCACATGGTCAGCCGAGGGGCAACAACGGTCTGGGAAACCTGGAAGGAAAGCGACAATGTCTATTCAAACTGTCATCCCATGTTCGGCACGGTGTCGGAATGGTTTTACCGCCGGCTTGGAGGGATCCGCCCGCTTCCGGATGAACCGGGATTTAAAAAATTCATCATTTCCCCTGCTGTTCCCGGCGGTCTTGATTTTGTCAGCTGCTCCTGGCATTCGCCCTGGGGCGAAATCGTATCAGACTGGGAAAAACATGGGACTGATGCTGTTCTGTACCGGATCAGGATACCCCGGGGAAGTACCGCTATTGTTGATCTCCTGCCTTCCGTGGTTAACAGGATAGAGTTCGTCAGTGAAGGAGAACCTCAGAAAGATATTGTTCCTGAAGGAATGAGCAGCGGGAAATTCGAACTGGGAGAAGGTGAATATCTGATCAGCGCTGCCTTGTAAGGAGATGGTTCAATGTAAGGCCGCCGGGTGAAATTCTAATGCTCCACTTGCTCATTGATCTTTTTAGGGGCCTCACCGGGAATCCCATGAAACTCACTTTTACTTTTAATTGTCTGGCAGCCAGGATTATTCTTTTCTGTCTGGCAGATATATGCCGTTACGGAATTTTCACGAGGACAATCTGAATTGCTTTCTGCTGGTTTTGATGCAATAAATGATCGTTCGTTATTGCATCGTGAATTTATGTGACACAAGGCTGGAATCCGAAAATGAATACAACCATCCGGGATGAACTGAAATAAGTAAAAGATTTACATCTGCTCATGACAATCTGTACAGGCAACGGTATGAATATCGTTTTTACTTGAAGGTGAAAAATAAGTTGTATTCATAGTCCTGACATCAAGCCGGCAGTTTTTTGATTTTCCGGCATGGCATTTATCACATGAGTTTTTCTGATAATTTGAATGCGGTTCATGGCATGCCATGCAGCTAATACCTTCATGAACTCCTGCCGGGGTATGATCGTCACTGCTGCCGGCCTGGTGCCAGACGGAGGGGGCATGGCACTGCACGCACAGCCGGTAGACCGGATCAGCCGGAGTCTGAACCGTGTCTTTTCCGCTTAAAATAACCGGTTTTGGAAGATCGTCCGGGGTAAAATGGGTTTTTTCGTGCCGGAAGTAAAATCCAAGTGCATTGTTACCCCTCATTCTCCTGTAAAAAACATTTTCCGGAGTTGAATAATCCGGTCTTTGCGCCGGTTCACCCTTTGAATGGATCATATGGCAGGCCATACAGGGTATTGTGGCTTTGCCGGCCATTTTTTCATCTTTCATGCGCCACGGGCCCTGCTTCGAAATAGGCTCCACCAAATCCAGAATTGTGCCCTCATAGAACATGCCATGGCAGCGCAAACAGTCAAAATTCAGCTGTTCGGCCGTATTGTGAGTTTCATCAAGCATAATATCGGCATAGGTTGCAGAATGTCCTCCTGTAAGCCAGCCTGCATATTCGCCCTGATGGCAGGATCTGCACCTTTCCATTGTCCCGAGTATCTGCTCTTCTGACAAACGGATATCATCGGGATCCGGTTTGTTCAGGAAATGACGTACTACCATGCGTGATTTTTCAGACAAGCTTTTAAAACCATTTTCAAGTGCGGTTCCGTGACATTTCATACAGGAGATTTCAACGTGTGCGGAAGAAGTCCAGCTGCTGTGCGATGAATGGATTTCGTGGCATCTTGCACATGTTTTATCCGGAGTTGCAGTATTCCACCATGTATAGGAGGCACCCAGAAATAAAATGAATATGAATAATGCTATTGATGTTCCGATTAAACCTTTTAAATATGTTTTTGCCATATTTTACCTGAATTTTGAACCGTTCCAGTTTTTAATAATATAGTCGCTTACCCAGTAGCCGAGGGCCATAATTGTCAGGACAGGATTAAAGCCGCCGTTTGTCACATGCAGGCTTCCGTCAGCAATAAAAAGGTTGTCAATATCATGAACCTGGCCGTATCTGTTTGTAACCGATGTTTTTGGATCATTTCCCATCCGTGCGGTACCTGACTGATGCTGTCCTCCGGATCTTCCTCTTCCGCCAACGCTCTGCCATGTATAAACGGCCCCGGCTGCCTTTAATATTTCCTCTGCGCGTTCTGACATGAACTTGCATCCTGTCAGATCGTAGTTGTGGCGTGTGCCGGAAAGCCTGGCAACCGGAATACCCCAGTAATCTTTGATACCAGTATCAACAGTAACGCGTGATTCAAAATTCGGGATCTCCTGAAAAGGTCCGATGAGCTGGATTAGTTTTTTAAACTGATTCCGTTGAAAATCCTTATGTTCCGCGCCCCAGCGTTTAGCGCCGGGCGGACGTATTTTTGAAAAGTGATAAGGCATTGGGGTAAATTCATTGCACAGGACACCCCCGCCCACTATACCGGGATTATAATGATTAAAGTCTGAAAGCGCAAGAGTTGCGCCGGGGCCTACATCGTCATAAACGTCGTAATTCATTAATCCGAATGCCCCGGTATAGGCATGTCCCTGTAAATTTCTGCCAACCCAGTCATTATTGTTTCCGGCACCGTCAGGAAACAGATTTGATTTTGAGTTCAGCAGCAGTCGTGCTGTTTCTATGGCTGCTCCTGCAACAATGACAATATCTGCTTTCTGAATTCTGCCGCGGTTGTTTTCGTCGAAATATTTCACCCCGGTTGCGCGTCCCTTTTCGTCAATAATGATCTCAGCAACCTGGCAGTTTGTCCGCAGTTCGCAGTTTCCTGTAGCAATTGCCCTGGGGATAACAGTGTTGTGAGTTCCGTTCTTTGCATTGACGGGGCAGGCAAATCCCACACAGCTTCTCATTCTGTAACATGCCGGACGGCCGTCGTAGCTGACCGAATTGCGCAGCATCGGAATGGGGAAAGGATGCAGCCCCAGTTTTATTGCAGCGTCCGCCAGAAGATTTGCCGATTTGTTATAGGCAAACGGGGGCATCGGGTACTCTTTTTTGCGGGGAGCCTCAAACGGATTTGCTCCGCTTTTGCCCGACACGCCGATTTCCCATTCTGCCTTTTCGTAATATGGCTCAAGATCGTGATAAGTTATGGGCCAGTCGTCGAGTGTTGAGCCTTCCACATGGCCATAGGTTGATTTCATTTTGAAATCTTTTTCCATAAACCGCCATCCCATGGCACCATAACTGACCGTTCCCGAGCCCACGCATGCGGCATTGTTACTGTATTCTCCCTGACTCGCCCTTAAAACCTGCGTAGAGCCGTCGCTGTTAACTGCCACCCTCGGATGGCGGATATCATCAGGTCCGAATGCATTTCCAAGAACAGTTATTCTTTGTGAAATAAGTTCATCATCATCATGATCATTATATGTTGCCCATCCGCCGCGCTCGAAAAGGACAACCGAAAGACCGGCAAAAGCCAGTTCCTTGGCTGCCACTCCTCCGCCGGCCCCGGCCCCGATTACTACAGCATTTACATGTTTGTTTTTCATGTATCCCGAAGTTTTTCAGTTGCGCACTTTGATACGTAACGGTTTTGTCCGATCACATGCGGGTAGTCAAGCTTCATCATCTTATAGCTTGCATAATTTTTGTTTCCCCCATGCCTCGGAGAACCATAAAATCCCTGCATGGAATGGTCGAGCAGCATATTGAAGAAAGTTCTCTGATTTATTTCTTTCCAGAATTCTTCCGGAAGTTTTCCCGATTCCATTTGCTCCATGAAATCTCTTTGAGTATCCCTGTCAAGATCACAGAAATACTTGTTGTAAACTGCTTCTGATGAACTGACTATGCCAGAGATTCCAAGCCTGTATTCGTTCCGGTGCCTTGCGTAGGGACCGGTGAGCTGTTTGTCGATAAAGTTTACAACATTTGCCTCAGTTGCTCCCGGATCATTATCGGACGGAATAATCTGCTCCGCAAATGCTATGATGATCCTTGCCTCCTCGTTGGAAAAAAAACGCCATTCTGAATCATTCCCTGCACAGGCAGGAATTAACAGAATGCTTCCGCAGGAAAGGCTGAGATGATACAGAAATTCTCTCCTGTTTGTTCTCATATTTGCCAATTAATGGTTATAAAGTCCGAATATAATATTTTCAGTTTATAAAGTAAGTACCTGATATAAGTTTACATCACCGGTAAAATTTGACTATTCCCTGCTCAAAAGAAGATTTACAATGTAATTCAGTCCCTGTTCCAGACAGTGATAAAATCGCATCCCCGGTCAGACCTGCAGACTCGTCCCCATTTCGCTTCGCAGGGACAAGATCCTGTATCGTGCCGCATCGCGGCAACGGCAACGATACATATCGTCAAACCGGTAATTTCAAAAAAATCTCCAAAATAATTTGTCAGAATCAAAAGTATTATTACATTTGTATTATACATCTTGCATAATACTTAATTTCAAAATGGATAAAGAAAAGAAATTAAATGAGCTCCTGGCCTCCTGGGAAGATACATACAAAAAGGGGCAGCTTACTTTATGGATTTTTCTTTCTCTTCAGGATAGTAAAAAGTATGTTGAGGAAATCAAGGATTTTGTAGAAAAGAAATCCAACGGAACCATAACCTGTGAAGAACAGAGCCTATACAGGGCTCTGAGGAAATACGAACACATTGAAGTATTGAAACATGAACCGGGGAAGGGGAACAATGGTCCCGACAGAAAGTATTATTATCTGACAGAGCTGGGGAAAGAACTATTTAACCGTTTTGTAACCAGGAATATAACCTTATTCTTTTCGGAAGAAATACAAAGACTTTTAAAATCATAAATTATGAAAACAATAACACTCTTCCTTATCAGATTTGCACTGTCAGCAACCGCACTGACCATAATATTCAGGTACGGATTGAGCTATGGAATGGAAAACAAATCAGCATTTGTCGTTGCATCAGCTGCAATTATATACGGGATCACCATGTTCATCCTGGGATGGTATTTCGGTAAAAAGGACGGAGAATATTTACCTATCTATGATGTAGGCTTCAGATTTCACTTTACAACATATTTAGTCTTCAATACAGTATCGCTTTTATGGTTTGTTCTTGGCCTTAATGCCCATAACGAGAAAGTTAAAATAATATACATCACGGCCATTATCTGGGGGGCGGTTTTAATTACACATTTCCTATTCTTTCTGTGGACAAGGAAAAACTCAATTAATAATCTTTACAAAGAAGACTTGTTTGACTGAAAAGGCAGGTGAGAGGATGTTTATACCCAGGCAGGAGTTAAGTGTCTCGCAACATAATTCCTGCAGATTCCGGATACAAGTGGCACTTCTAAACGGTAGCGGTAAAAGGCCCGGCCCGTAACAAGCCGCCGGGCACCGGGGGCCAGTTTAAAACAGCAGGTGCCAACCAGGGGGATGGCCAACCCCCTTTGACAGGAAAGATAAAAGCGTATAACCGAAAACACTTATTAAAACAGGCCAAACCCGAAAATGCAAACGAGTAGCAATATTAAAAAGCAACTACTATGAAAAGAAGATTATTAATAATCGTGATATGCGTGATTACATGCAACACACTGGCCGGACAATCAGCTTATTCAGGCAGCTTTAATTTCAAAAATCAGACAACCTTTAATCTGGTTTCAGAAAATGACAGTGTTACTGTTCAGATTGCCAGAAAGCAGATAATCTTTAACAACGCTTCAGGAAATTTATCCGGTATCAAAAAGATAAAGCGGAATCACCTTTTGATCTTCAACAATAGTGATACAAGTCAGGTTGTTCAGACAAAAAGGAAACTAACCTTTCAGTCCGGTTTATTTTATCCCTATAAAAAAAGGACTTCAAAAGAATTGATACTTGCGGATCATGACGGACAGATTGTACTTAACGCTGAATATGGTTTCAGGTACCCGGTTGCAAACTATAAAATCACTATTTACGACAAAACAAAGTTTACAGAGTTGCTCTCCTATGCAACTTATTATTTGTTCGCGAACAGCAGGGATCTGAAAAACGCCTATGAAACACCTTATATCTATTTTGGTCCTTACTGAAAACCAGCCATAACACTGATTAGACGATAATTGCCGGTTTGGTGAAAAACCAAGGATTTGTGCAGGGAATAATAAATATGCAAATTTGCATGGGACTACCTTGAAACAGTGCAGCTGCACATATATTTGTAAATTCGTATCAGGGCAGGCCCGATTAACAAAACAGTCCGGTCATGAGAGTGCGTATAAAAATCTGCTGCATCAGCAGTATTTCTGAAGCGTTCACAGCAATCGAACATGGTGCTGATGCGATCGGGCTTGTCGGTAGAATGCCAAGCGGTCCCGGACCAATACCGGATGAACTTATCAAACAAATTGCAGAGGCAGTCCCTCCTGCCGTTGCAACCTTTCTTCTGACAAGTGAAACCTCCGCTTCCGCTATTATCGAACATCATTCCAGAACCTGTACAAACACCATTCAGATTGTCGATTTACTCTCTGCCGGAACTTATTCTCATATTAAAGATGCATTGCCAGCCGTGAAAATTGTGCAGGTGATTCATGTTATTGACGCAAAATCAGTCGAACTCGCCATTAAACTATCGGAAAGTGTGGATGCCTTACTGCTCGATAGCGGAAACCCTAAACTGAAAATAAAGGAACTTGGAGGTACCGGCAGGATTCACGACTGGAAATTAAGCAGGCAAATCCGCGATTATTCAAAGTGCCCCGTATTCCTTGCCGGAGGACTAAATTCAAATAATGTAAAACAGGCTATTGAAGAAGTTCAGCCATTTGCAATTGATGTATGCAGCGGAGTCAGAACAAATGGGAGTCTGGATAAAAACAAACTAAGCGCCTTCGTGGCAAATGCCATGATTCAATAATAAGTTACTGTCTTCAATTTTCAGCAATATGCCCGGTTTAAGCGGACGGCGCTATGTTCAGAAAGTTCAGCACAGATTTTCGATCTGTACTTTCAGGTGCAGGTCAACCGGATCACATATGGATGCAGCTTCAGGGAAAAGTTTAACAGGTTATCGGGTCATAATGTGCCCGGACAGGTCGCTGACACAATCCGGCTTTACCATTATGATCTTCAATGCCTGATCCATTTAAAATAAGAACCCGGGTCGTGCAGTTTACTGTACCAGAAAATATTTCGAGATGAGTAAAATAAAAGATCTTTCAGAATCAGTATTATCAAGGGATGAATTCAAACGGAAATTCAGTTTGCGGGAACTGTATTGCTCTTTCGTATTTATCCCGGGAGCAATGTCAAAACTGATTGGGAACAACAGAAGTAAATTAGTCGACAAGCAGTTTATAGAGCGGCTGCAGTTAGCTGTCACAGAAGTAAATGGCTGTGCTGCATGCTCTTATCAGCACACGAAGATGGCCCTCCAACTGGGAATGAGTAATGAAGAAATAAGCAGCTTCCTGAGCGGAGGAAGTGACTTTATTAAGCCCGAAGAGGCAAAAGCAATCATGTTTGCCCAACACTTTGCAGATTCAAGAGGATATCCAGGGAAATTTGCCTATGATTCAATTGTAAAAGAATATGGAAAAAAAGAAGCATTAATTATTTTTTCAGCGGTCCGTGCAATGCTAGCAGGAAACATCTATGGTATTCCCTTCAGTGCATTCCTGTCACGTCTGCAAGGAAAGCCATATAAAGGGAGCTCACTTTTGTACGAAGCAGGAATGCTCATCGGCGGGATCATCCTTTTGCCTATTGCTGTAATTCATGGATTGTTAAGAAGTTTGACCGGTGCATCTGATATTGGATTTGATGAAAGTTTAAACGAGTGATATTAATCCGAAAAAGTAATCTAAAAATAACCGGATTAGTGAACAGGGTCACGACCTGTCCGGCAACAAAAATATAATGTCAGTTGTTAATCTGAATATTAATGAACCCACAAACAGGATATAAATGAAAAACAGAATACTGTTCATTACCGTGCTGGCAACTTTGATTTTTGGCTGCAGCGAACAAAAAAACAAACCAGCTCACAAGCTGCTTTCAGACGGGCAGGCAAACGTTATGTCCGACAAACAGGCATCAGCAAATCAAACGTCAGACGCGGGCCCCGGTCTTTCCAGCAAGGAGATACGCTCACTATCCGGAAATGTCAAGACATTGGATCCAAACCTGCCAACTATTGGCATCCTGATGTTTGATAAGGTTCTGATGACAGACCTTACTGCACCAATAGACGTTTTTGCAAAACACTCTGAAGACGGGAAGCAATTATTCAATGTAATAACGATTGCCGAGCAATATGGCCTTTATACGAGTGAAGAAGGTTTGAAAATGTTCCCGGACTACACCTTCTCCAACGCCCCAAAACTGGACATCATTATTGTTCCCAGCGCTTACGATATGACAAAACAATTAACAAATAGCAATATTGTAGAATTCATTAAGGACCAGGACAAAAATACCGACTATACAGTGAGCAATTGTGCCGGAGCACAATTAATTGGCGAATCGGGCATTGCTGACGGAAAAAAAATTGTCACCTGGATTGGCGGAGGTACCGATCTCCAGAAGAATTATCCCAATTTAAAAGTCCAGGACGACTCAAAAATCAGTTTTATTGAAGACGGGAAGTTCATGTCATCAAACGGGAACCTGGCTACTTATATCTCGTCACTGGAATTATTGGAAAAACTGACAAGCCAGGAACACAGGAAATTTGTTGAATCGCACCTGTATCTTGACCGATTGCAGGAATGGAAAAAATAAACAACAACACCAGGGCTGGGCGGACTATATACCCGCTTACCAGCCGGATAAAATAAAGAAATTAAACAAATACAGGACCCGGTATACGGTTCCTTAACCAGTTATCTGGTTCCAAAATCTTTTTTAGCCGGCCAAATTATCACGCTGATCAAATTTTTTCTGCCAGTTAGTTTAGGAAATCAGGAAAATCGATTCACTTTGTTTAAAGGATTTTCAGGCCAGATAACATCCACCCGTAATCGAGAAGTTGCACCGTGAGTCTTAAAACTTAAACTGTATTTCCGGGCATCAGGATAATCCGTTCAAAAATAAAAGAATCGTCCAGATTGTTTCGTCGGGCAACACTTTGTAATTTTATCTCCGTAACCTTTGCTATCAATATGAACTGATACCCGACATACAGGAAAAACTTTAAGGCGATAAAAATGGAAATAACAAACTTAATAACAGGGCTTTTAATTGGGGGAGGCATTACCGGCATAATTCTTTTTTTAGTCAGTAAAACCAACAGCGTTTCAAAAAGAAGATTTGACGAATTATCAGTCAAATATTATGACACCATCACGGATCTCAGATTGTCTGAAAACAAGGTTCAAACACTTCAGACAACGTGTGATAGCCTGTCTGAAAGATTGGGAACGAAAGAAAATGATGTTATTCTGCTGGAGACAAGGAAAGCTTCCCTGGAAGAAAAGCTTGTTCATAGCGAGAGTAGAATTACTGACCTTTCAGAAAAATTGACCGCCAATCTTGAGATAAATACAAACCTGCAGGACGATATCAACAGGCATAAACAGACAATATCTGAATTAACCGCCAATAACAACTCGATATCTGAAAACCTGACAAGGCAGAACGACATTAATGAAAAACAATCCCGGCAAATTGAAGAACTAACGGCAAAAATAACTGAACTTACTTCCCGGGTGAGCCAACTGACAGCAAACAACAATGCTTTAAATGACAAACTCACTACCCAAAAAACTGAGATTGAAGAACTTCAGAAAACAGCCCACCTGCAGTTTGAAAAGATTGCCAACAAGTTGCTAGAAGAGAAGTCTGAAAAATTCACTGCAACGAATAAATCAAATATTGAAACTCTGCTCAATCCTCTAAAGGAAGACATAAATAAGTTCAAAGAAAAAATTGAAGCAACACATACGGAAGAGACCAAGCAAAGAACTTCACTGGAGGAACGCATTAAAGGTCTGATTGAGCAGACCAACAAGGTCAGTGAAGAAGCCAATAACCTGGCTGCGGCATTGAAAGGCAAATCCCAAAAAAGGGGTAACTGGGGTGAGTTAATCCTGGAAAGAATCCTTGAAGCATCAGGGCTGACAAAAGACCGTGAGTATTTCATTCAACAAAACACCAGGACAGAAGAGGGTGCCAATCTCCGGCCTGATGTGAAAATTGTTTTACCCGATGAAAGGGTAATCATGATTGATTCAAAAGTCTCTTTAATCGCGTATGACCAGTTCGCGGGCAGCGAAGACCAGGAGGAACAAAAGAGGTTTGTCTCTGAACATATTAAATCAACCAGGAGGCACATTGATGAATTAAGCGCGAAGAAATATGATGATCTTGACCTGTCGTCACTCGATTTTACAATGATGTTCGTGCCAATTGAACCGGCGTACCTGCTGGCCATTCAGGGCGACACGGACCTGTGGTCCTATGCTTACTCGAAAAGAATATTGCTGGTAAGTCCCACAACATTAATTGCATGCCTCAAATTATTTTCAGACTTGTGGAGGCGGGAATGGCAAAATAAAAATGCAATGGACATTGTGAAACGGGGGGAATTGCTTTATGAGAAATTTGTTGGTTTCACGGAAAACTTTGAGGAAATAGGTAAAAAACTCGACTCAACCCAGAAAGCATATGATGATGCTTTAGGACAGTTAAAAACAGGAAGAGGCAATGTTATAAGCCAGGCAATACAATTAAAAAATCTGGGGTTGAAATCAAACAAGAAAGTTCCTGGCAAGTTGCTGCCTGCTGCATTCAGCGAGACGGAAACTGAAGATGAGAACGTCAAGGAAGAAGAAAGCCAGAACTAACCAACGAACCTTAAAAACATTGAGTCGCACGTAATGTACCTGCTGATGGATTCAGGCTGTTAAAATTTGAATTTGTCTGCTCCAGTTCGGGTACAATGCCGCGGGCTGTTCAGAATTTCGATATCCGCCTTAAAACGAAGTCCGAAATCTCTCAAACACATTCTGCCAAAGCTGACCAGAGTCCCTGCTTGCTTTTGCACACTCTGTTTTTCGGATAATGTGACGGAACTTTGCTCTGAACGGAATTACTTTTTTCCTTTAAATAAATAATCAGCTTTCACCGGACATCGAATCAAAAAGTGCCCAAACAACCGCTTAAGCAAATCTGCCACTGTTTTTGCGGGCTTCCCTTTCGCTCGGGGCAGACCACGGCGAAACCGCTCCCGATCCGGAACTTTGTTTAACTAGGCGTTGGTATAACAAAGAATTGGTATAGAATATTTTTTTATCTATATTTACAAACGATCTAAAAAATGAAACATGGTGATACCTGATTGATTATTTTCAGAGCCTGGATTGGGCATGCTGAAAAAGAACCGGGTAACATTGGGTCGTTGGCAATGATTATTTAGTGTTGAGAAAATTATATATATTCTTTTTATTATTAACCTAAATTTTTAATCATGAAGCATGTTTCATATTTATTTGTATTAGTAGGGTTAGCCCTGTTTCTGCCCGGTTGTTCGTATATCGATGATGAACCGGATTTGGATTCCAAAGGCGGATCAGAGTTTTTGTTTCTGTATGAACCTACCAATAGTGCTACTCACGGTAGTGAAAAAGGGTTTTTCAAGGTCACAGCCAATAAGGGAGAGGCTGATGTTAAGCGTTTAAATAATTTTTATCCCGGACTTTGGATGCATGTTGACGTCAACAAAAAAGGCATGGTTGCATTTAATGCTCATGCCAGTGTCATCCCCGGAAATGCATCAAAATATTCAAAGCTTGCCTACTTTAATATTTCCGACCCGGATAATGTGAAATTTTTAGATCCTCCGAAAGAGGCACCGGAAAAATGGCGCTGGAGGATAAATGAATCATTCAGGCCTTTAGTGCTGAAAGATAACAGAATTGTTGTCCATCTTAGTTTGGAGTATTATGTTTATGGTCCAGGTTCAAAACAATTCATGGGTGTATATGATCCTGCAAAAGACAGCTGGACCATAAGTCCGGATATTAGTACCTTTGTATTAGCCCAACCCGAAAAAGGCTGGGATACCGAAGCGGGTCTGATAAAAGGCGATCCTGTGAAAAGCCCTGACGAAAGCAGAATTTACATTACAGCACAGGGCTGGGGAGTTGATGGCGGGGCCAACCATTATGATTACGAGTTTCTGGCCTACTACGATATCGATCGCAATGAGTTTGGAAGGATTCTGTGTGGCCCTCACGTCAAAAGAGGAGCTTCCAACAAAAGTGTCTATTACAGTAATGAAGGTAAACTACATGCTTTTGACATAAATACTAAAAATGATGTTGAATTTGAAATCAGGAATGGATTAATCACCGGAGCAGGTACTAAAGATGAATTCATTTTAACGTGGAGAGGTTCAGGATTGGCGACATATGCAAGAGCAGGTAATTCTTTTGATGAAAAACATATTATCAATACAGAAACATTAACTGAAAAAAAATACAGAGGTTTGGGCAGCCAGGCTTTTTATATTAATAATGAAAAGGAAATAGTGTTTTCCGCCACAACCGACTTTTATACCAATTACGCATCTGAAATGGTAATATATAAGACTCCTTTAATATCTGAAAATCCTGATCCGGAATTGCTCTTAACACTACCAAAAGATTTTAGAGCTAATTTCTGGCTGATCAAATAATTGCAGATGGCTTTTTAAAGGAACACTGCAGGTTTTTCTTGTTCGGAACAGGATGGACTTACAAATAAGGGTTAACGAGGAAATCAGGCCAACCAATTAATCGGGTCAGTGATTTCTGCTTTTATTTGTTATCCTGATGTAAAATATATATCTAATACAAGCTTGCTCAATAAATGGATCTTCAGTCGGGGAGGTAAAGCTTAGTTGAAAATTGATTAACTTTAATCCTTTGTTTGAATGCAATGTCACCACGCAAAGTATACCAGGCCAGGGAGGCGTATCTGTAACGGCTTCACCGCGGATGGAGAAGGAAAGGCCATAATTGTGATAGGATCGTACATGTCGGGCAATGAAAATATGTCTTTTGATTTAGGGTTTGGATACGGATCAGTTTCTGTCATATGGATTGATGAAAAATAAAAAGATACTGCTCATATTGTTAACAGGATTTTTTTTCCCCCTGCTTCTATCCGGACAGAGTGATAACCCATCCGTCCGATATGCAAATGCCTATAAGCAGTATTTGAATGCCGGCTGCCCACTGGAAAAAGACAGTATTAAACATTTTGTTTATTTCGCCCGCGACCGGGAAATGATCCATAATCATCCGTTCCTGAAAGTTCAAAGAATTGCCGGGGCGCAGATAATGTACTCCTGGAGACAGCTGGAACCCGAAAGGGACGGGTATGACTTCTCAATTATCCGTGAAGATTACAATTATCTTTTATCTCATGGTAAAAAATTATTTATACAGTTTCAGGATGTAACCTTCGATTTGAAATACAAAGCCATTCCCGATTATTTGATGAGTGTTGAATTTGATGGGGGCTGTACCCCATCAATCAATGACAATGGGATTGCAGACGGATGGGTGGCCAAAAGATGGAATGCAATGGTGCAGCATCGATTTGCTATCCTGATGAAAAAGCTCGGGGAAGAATTCGATGGTAAAATTGAAGGAATCAACCTTCAGGAAAGTGCCGTGGATATTAACGGGAAGGTCGATTCCACCTTTACCCCGAAGCGCTATGCCGAAAGTATAAAAACAAATATGCTTGCACTTAAAAAAGCCTTTCCGGTCTCGACTACCATGCAGTATGCTAATTTTATGCCCGGAGAATGGTTGCCTTGGGAAGATGAAGGATATTTACGTTCGGTTTATCAATACGGGCAAAAGATTGGTGTGGGATTAGGAGGGCCTGATCTAATGGTTCGGAGAGAGGGACAGCTCAATCATATCATTGCAATGATGCACGAAAATAAATTTACTGTTCCGCTGGGAATTGCTGTTCAGGATGGAAACTACATTGGAAAAACATGCGCGGACAATGATTATGAAGACAATCCAGGCCAGGGACTGCATGGACATGAAAATATTGTTCCTTTACTGCACGCCTTTGCAAAGGATTTTCTTCATGTCAGTTATATGTTCTGGAGCTGCCAGGAACCTTATTTCAGTAAGGACTTACTCCCCTGTTTAACCAAATAATGGAACAGGATCAGTTGACTGAAAGGAAAAAACCGGTTACAGAACATACGATGACTGGCCGTAGGGATTTCAGTACGATTTGCAATTCATCTGACACAGTGAATAACCGGCATAAGATGATCTTGCATCATAGTTCTTCCCTGCGGATCAAAGCGTCAGATGTTGGCGGAGATCAAAAAACCAATACTATTGCAGATGAATGAAACAGCAACAAAAGATTCCTGGAAAACCCAAGCAATTGACAACCCGAAACGGATTGCAATTGATTTGCATTTTACCGGCAGGCAATTTTTAAAATTGTCAAAAGGACTTGTTCCCCAGCCGATGGAGGACAAATGGTTTGTCTATTACGAAAATGAATGGCTCTATTTTCATCGATCCCGGACGGGTTATGGAATTTATAAAGCAAAACTCAATAAAGAAACTGATGGATATTCAATAACAGAATTCTGGACAGAAAGAAATCATGAGAAATATAAAAACAATGACGATGACACTGACGTTGGAATTTTTACATTTCTTATTGCAGGGGCACTTCTGGGAAGCGATGTTCACAACATCCGTTCAAAGCGAAGTGTAAAAACCGGATCAGATGAAGTAAAGGATTGGGACAGTCATGGAAACATGGTTTCCGCACCCCGGAGATATTGATTTCCGGGAAGAAATAAAATCTGCTCTCTTCGGTGTTGCCGTTGGTGATGCTTTGGGTGTGCCTGTTGAGTTTGAAAGCAGGCATTCCCTTAGCAAAGATCCCGTAACTGATATGAAAGGCTTCGGCACTTATCACCTGCCGGCCGGAACATGGTCGGACGACAGTTCACTTACATTTTGTCTTGCAGAAGCATTGACGCAGGAATTTGACATGAATACAATCGGACAGAATTTTGTCAGATGGTATTATCAAAACTTCTGGACACCCCGCGGAAAAGTATTTGACATTGGCATCACAACCCAACAGGCAGTTTCACGACTTGCAAAAGGCATAAAACCTGAATTGGCAGGCGGGTTTGAAGAAAACGAGAATGGCAATGGTTCCCTTATGCGGATTTTGCCTTTGCTTTTTTTATCTGATTGAAAAACCAGTTAATGAACGCTTCGGCATTACACAAAAAGTATCGTCAATCACTCATGGGCATATTCGTTCGGTAATAGCATGTTTTTACTACCTGGAATTTTCCCGGCAAATTCTTTCAGGTAAGGACAAATTTGAAATTTACAGCAATCTAAAAACTGAGATTCCAGATCACCTGAAAAGCATTTCAATCAGTCAGGCAGAGATTGCGCATTTCGACAGATTGTTTAAAGACGACATTCACAAAGTGTCCGAAGATAAAATTCAAAGCGGCGGCTATGTTTTGTATACACTTGAAGCGAGTATATGGTGCCTGCTGACAACAGACAATTACAAAAGTGCCGTTTTAAAAGCAGTAAATCTGGGTAACGATACTGATACGACAGGCGCAGTGACGGGCGGTCTTGCAGGGCTTCTGTACGGATTTGACAACATTCCAACAAAATGGATAACCCAATTAGCAAGGAAAGATGACATTGAAAATCTGGCAGAACGGCTTGCCGGAAAACTTGCCGGTCAATAACCATCAGACTGACAAGAGGCTGACAGGAAAGGCCCCGGAGTGCAGGGAAGTTCTCAGGTGGATAGGGTGGGCCTGTTTGCTTGCGGGCATTGATCAAATTACAAAGGGACTGATCAGGGAAACAGTTTTGCCGGGAACACGAATTACTGTCATAGCTGATGTTTTGTTTATTTACTATGTTCAGAATTATAAAAGTTTTTCCTGGTTTGTACCCGACCTGCCAGACTGGACCAAAGTGATCTTTCTTGTTCTCCGGATGATCATAATACTGTCAGCATTTCCCGTATATAAATATTATGTGAAGCTAGATAATAGGAACAATAAGCCGGCATTTATTGCATTGGTATGCCTTACGGCAGGAATTCTGGGTAATTTACTCGATGACCTGTTTGCTCCCTTCACAACAGATTTCATTCAGGTGTTTCAATCACCGAGTGGTAATCTGGCAGATCTGCTTTCATTCATTGGTGTATCTTTCTTAATTATTGAGATGATCAGACGATTTAAGAAAAAGAGCCGGTCGGGTTAAAGAGGAGGTTGAACCCCTGTCCTTTCCCGGAGCCTTGTGTGAATATCACGTTTCATCAGATTTTCATGGTCCTGACCGGTACTTCCATTTTTGTTCATCCATGGAAGCGGGCTTTGGGACAGTCATCTGCCGGGAATTGCAAGCTCCATGACCCGTGAAAAGGTTGAATGATTTGATCCCTGGCTAAACCGGCTTTTTCAAGTCGATCCTGTCGTGCGGACCCATCTCGCGTTCAGGCTGAAGGACCGTTTGATCAAAGAATGATAAATCTTCCGATCCGTTAAGGAATGGTTTCAACCGGTTAGTCCGTTGCATGCATCAGTTTTTCAATGTCGGCTTTCTCTTTCCTGTTCCTCCGGGCAGGGTGCAGTATTTTATACACTATCGGCACCACCACCAATGTTAAAAGGGTTGACATTGTCATTCCTCCGATAATCACCCAGGCCATGCCGTTGCGTAATTCAGCGCCCGACCCTTTCGACAGAGCCACGGGTAGCATTCCGATAATCGTTGACAGGGCTGTCATCAGGATGGGGCGGGTACGGATCTGAACGGCCCGGATCAGGGCCTGGTCAATGCTCATGCCTTCATGCCGCGCATCATTGGCAAAATCCACGAGAAGTATGGCGTTTTTAGCCACCAGTCCCACCAGCATTACCAGTCCCAGCATTGCATAAATACTCATGGCAGTGTTGGTAAGTGCCAGCGCCAGTATGGCGCCGACGATGGAAAAAGGGATGGAGAACATTACAACAAACGGATCTGTCCAGTTGTTATACAGCACAACCATTGATAGATATATAAGCATCAGCGACAGCATGAGTGCGGTGGTAAGAACGCTCATGGAATCGCTCATTTTTTTCATGTCGCCCGTTGCCTGTAAACGTAAACCTTCAGGCATATGCATCTTGTCTATTTTTGCCATGAACTGTTTTGAAACAGCACCTGGGGGCAGGCCAAAAACCTGCGAACGCAGGGTCACTGAACTGTTCCGGTCAAAGCGCTCCAGGCGGTTCGGACCGGTTCCCATCGAAATATCGGCAAATTGCGACAACCTGACGTTTTCACCACGATTGTTCACAAATACCAGATCTGACACGTTCTCAGGTTTCTCCCTGTAAGCCCTGTCCGAGCGTATGTTGATATCGTACTCGTAATTGTCCCGGGAGAATTTCATCTGATAATTTCCCTGGAAATTCATTTGCATAACCGCGCCGACATTATCAAGGGAAAGGCCGAGCAATGACATCTTATCGCGGTTTATTGTCACGTTGATCTCGGGAGTTGCATTTTCAACCGAGAGCTCCTGCTGCATTACACCGGGGATGGTACCAAGGGTTTCAAGTGCCCTTTCAGCGAATAGCAGAACAGAATCGGCGTTGTTCCCGGTAATAATATATTCCACCGCAGCTTTCGATGCTGTTCCGGTAAGGCTCACACTGAATATGTTCACCCTTGCATCAACCAGGAAATCCGACAGCGGTTTCCGGATCCGGGTGATATAGGTTTCGGTTCCTTCTTTTTGTTTTTTAAGCTTCACATTCAGCTCGGCGAGATAAGGGGTTCCTTTTGTGCTTTGGGTATTGTCGCTGGTAATTCCCACCATGGTTACGACATTTTCGACTTCCGGGCGGCTCAGAAACCAGCTTTCGGCCCGCTGAACAAGGGCATTCGACTCTTCCATGGAAATGCTTTTTGGCATTTCCAGCTGCACGATAAACTCACCACGGTCAATATATGGCTGAAACTCGAAATTTATAAATCCCAGCGGGAACAAAGACATAACGGCCAGGGTAATAACGAATACCACCACTCCCACCCTGCGTTTGTTTCCCAGGCCCCAATTCAGAATACCGGACACCCACATGCTGAAACGGGATATGCCGATGTTAAAGCTTTTCAGCATTTTATCGAAAATGCCGGCCGCTTTAATTTCCTGAATATTCCCGAACCTTGAAGTCAGCAGCGGCACAAGGGTGAGGGCTGCCAGCAGACTGAACAGAATGGAAATAACGATCACAGCGCAAAACTGCCGAAGGATGTCTGAAACGAGAGTGTTTGTAAAGATGACCGGCAAAAATACCATCACCAGCACAATGGTTATGGAAATAACCGTGAAGCCGATCTCGTTCATCGCATCAAAAGAGGCTTTTACCCGGTTTTTGCCCATCTCCACATGACGGTATACGTTCTCGATAACCACGATGGCATCATCCACAAGCACCCCGATAACCAGCGACAGTGCGAGCAGCGACATCAGGTTCAGGGTAAAATTGAAAAGCTTCATCCCTATGAATGTCGATATGAGCGATACCGGCACAACCACCATTATGATAAGCGCATTGCGGATGTTGTTCAGGAAGAACAGTATGACAAGAGAGACAAGGAGAACGGCAAGCAACAGATCAGTGATAACGGAATTGATGGACCGGTGAGTGAAATCAGTGGTATTTTGCACCACGCCTATCGTCAGCCCTACTGAGTGATAGGCGTCATGCAACCGGCTGATGGTTTTCATCACCTGTTCGCTTACCCTGATGGCGTTTGCATCAGATTGTTTTTGCAGGCTGATAAGGATAGCATCCTGCCCGTTAATCCTCCCCAGTTTAACCGGATCCTTCACAACATCCGACACCTCTGCAATGTCGCTCAGCCGGATTTGTGCTCCGTTTGGCGATGTGTTTACAACCAGCCTTCGCAACTCCTCAATATTGTTAAGCTTGCCTGAAAGGCGGACAGCAGTCTGCGATTCCTCACTGTGCAGATAGCCGGTCGGGAAATCAAGATTGGCAGCCCGAATTGCGTTCTGGATCATCATTGGCGAGATCCCGAAGGCTTTCAGCTTTTCCTGGTTGAAATTGACCTGTATCTCGCGCTGGCTGCCCCCGATCAGTGTTATCCTGGCGACACCCCTCACACGGGAGAGCTCAGGGATCAGGTACTTGTCTGCAAGGTCGTAAAAGCGGGCTGGTTCCATACTTGAAGTTGCCGAAAGAATCAGGATTGGTTTTTCATCCACTGATATTTTAGAAATGGCCGGTGAAAGGATCTCGCGCGGCAGTTCCGCCCGTTTTGCACTTAGCAGGTTCTGGGCATCTGTCATTGATTTGTCGATATCTGTTCCGTAAACGAACGAAACTATCAGCATTGACATTCCTTCAAATGAAAATGACTGCAACTGATCAATTCCTTCCATCGCAGAAAGGGCATCTTCAACTTTACGGGTGAGGGAGTTTTCCACCTCACCGGGCGAGGCGCCCGGATAAACAATCTGCACATTGAGCACCGGAGGAGTAAACTTCGGCATCAGCTCCACGCTGAGGCTGCTATAGGCTAAAACACCCAGAACCGCCAGCAACAGGAACAACACGATGACATATGTCGGCCGTTTTATGGATATTTCTGAAATTTTCATCTTCCTGGTTTTTAAAACGCTGCGTCACTGAATGATTCTGACTTTTATGCCGTCCGTAACATTTATCAGGCCTCCTGTCACAATACTATCGCCGGGCTGCAATCCCCGGAGAACTTCCACCTGCCCGCCAACCATATTGCTGATGATTACATTCCGCTTATTAGCGACATTGTTCGAAACTACAAACACATGTGCAGACTGCACGCTTCCGCTGACGGCATTCCTGGGGATAAGGATCCCCTTTTTCATCGCTGCGGAATTAAAATGTATTGTAACAAACATCCCCGGTCTCAACTCTTTTTTATGACCTGCAACGGTTATCTCGACGGGGAAGTTCAGCGAGCGGTCAGCCTTTTCGCCGATATATGTGATCTTCCCTGTGAATGTTTCACCCGGGAAGGTTTCACACTCAACAGTCACAGGTTGCCCCCTGCTGATCTCCAGAACTTGTTTCCCCGTAACGTAACATATCGCCCTCATATGCGAATAGTCGATAATATCGAACAACACTGTTCCCGGGTTCACATAACTGCCCACTTCCACATAACGCCGATAGATTGTTCCTGAAATAGGGGCCTTTACCGAAGCGTCGGAAAGATGACGCCTGCTGGTTATGTAACGGCTTTCAGCCGCAACCATCTGCGTGCGGATATTATCGAGCTGCTGGTCCGTTACTCCGCCCTGTTCATTCGAGCTTTTATACCTTTCATAATCCTTTTTCAAACCTTCAAGCGCTGCTCCGCTTGAGGCTGCCTCGGCACGAAGCATTTCATCATCGAGCTGGAGCAGCACTTTACCCTTTTCCACGACACTTCCTTCGTCAGCAAAAATATCAACCACGCGCCCGGAGGCGTCCGATATGAATTTCAGATCGCGCAAGGCTTCCAGCACCCCGCTTGATGAAAAACTCACGAGATAGGTACTGTCTTTAACAACCGCCGTTCTAACCACAACGGCAGATGAAGCATCGGCTACCATCCGGGTTTTCCTTTCAGTGCTCCTCTTATTCGAAACGAGAACAAGTACAATTACCGCAAGCACTGCACACACCAATAATATGTTAGCTGTCTTTTTCATGTAAAATAAATTTATATACTACTGAAAGTAAGTGGTTCACATGGAACCCACATGAGTTTTATTTTCAGGCTTGTTTGTGATTTTGTATCATGTGGATTTCATAACGTATTAATTACTCATTCATTAAATTGTGGATATTGCCCCCGGATTTATACAGGTCGATATATGCCTTCATGTAATCATTCAACGCGCCGGCATAACTCAGCTGCGCCTGCACAAGCGACTGACTGGCATTGAGTATATCGGACATCGAGGATAATCCCAGCACGAAATTGTTTTCTGCAATATTCAATACCTCCCCGGCCAGTATCTGATTTTCCCGTTGCAACGCGATCGTGTTGCGTGCATCATCCAACTTCATCCGGGCATTTTTATATGCCATGCCAAGCGATTGTTCGAGCATGGCGGCATCTTCCCTGGTCTTAAGTATCTCCACACTGATCTGCCGCAATCTGGCCCTGCGCGAGAAACCGCTGAAAACAGGGGCTCTCAGGTTAAGTCCGATTACTGAACTGGGAAACCAGTAATTGGTCGCTCCCCTGAAAAATTCATCACTCACCCCGTTGTATTGATAATTGAATATGAGTGAAAGCGTGGGCAGATTTTCGTGAATGGCTGATTTCCTTTGGACTTCAGCCATATTCAGGTTCTCCAGCAGCAAACGATATGGTGTCTGGTTAGTCAGGGAGAATGGTAAATCAACATTTTCATCAGCTTTCTCTTCAAACAAGGCAAGATTGACGGGCTGAATTTCAAGCGGACTGTTCACATCAAATCCCATTTGAAGCTTCAACAGATTTTTTTGAACCTCTGCAGCGCTTTTGACGGCACTTTTCTGAGTTGTCAGGTTTACGAGATTCACCCTTAGCCTGTCGACATCTACTTTTTTTACCAGCCCGTTCCCGTAATTCACCTCCATCGTTTTCAACATTTCCTTTACCAGCTCAACGCTATTCTCCAACTGATTTACTGCATATTCGGCGGATTGTACGGAATAGAACAAAATTGCCGTCTGATATATAACTTCCTCATCGCTGGCTTCAACACCAAGGTTTGCCATTTTTTCGGCAATTCTGGCAATCTCCAGCGTATTGAAAAGTGAGAAATTCAATATTTGCTGATTAAGTGACACCCCTGCACTGGCATTGAAATTTGTTCCCATCTCAATGGTCATGTATTTTTTCGCGTTCGGATCCTGTGCCTGGGGCGGCAACATGTCGTTGATGAAATTGGGCATTATGAATCTTGCCTTTTTCAGGTTGTCGTTCAGGCTTGCCGAACCGCTGATTTGCGGCAACAGGGAACCCAGTATCTCCTGCCGGGCATAGGCAGCCTTTTCCTTGTCATATTGTGCTTTTTTCAGATTATGGTTGTTACTGACAGCAGATTCAAGGCATTGCCGCAACGAAAAGGCCTGTTGCGAATACACGCCTGATACACCAAACAAGAGAAAACACACCATAAGTGCTGATTTAATAAAATGCGGTTTCAAACGTAAATGGTTCTGAACCTGGTGTCCCGATGAAACCATACATGACTGGAAATGAACTGTTCTCATACGTGCCTGGGTTTATTGTCTCTAACATTAAGTCATACTTTGAGCATGATGCTATAGCAGAAGTTCCCCTTTTTCTGAAACAATGGCCCGCAGATTGTATTCGGCGATATCTGCGAAATATGATTTTGTTATGTAGGGATTTCTGTTAATCAGACCGTTGATATAAAACCCGAAAACAGAATAGGCAATATAGCGGCTTATAAATTCCACGTCGAGGTTTTTTCTGTAAATACCATCTTCAATCCCCTGCTTCAGGTTTATCTCCATTTTTTGCTGAAAAAGATCCGACCCGATAAGATGTTCTGCCATTGCCTGATTCGGGTTCAGCCGCATGATATCATAAAAGAATATCGGGCTGAGAACTGTAAAAAAATCATTTATCCGCGAAAAAGCCTGCCGCATGTTCTCAATGGCGGAGCGGGTCCTGTCATCCAGTCCGCCCATGGCTTCACGCATATCGGATGAAATTGAGAGAATACATTCTTTCAGCAATTCATCTTTTGAGTCGAAATGGTTATAGATTGTTTTCTTGGTTATGCCCATTTTGCCGGCTACCTCCTCCAGTGATAACCGTAAACCATCCTGCTTAAAGACTGCTATTGCTTTGTTTATATACTCTTTTTTCCTGGTAATCAAATTCATAATTGCTTCCCCGAATTTTCTGGTAAATAATATTCTTTACAAATTTACACTATTTATATTATAATAGTATATATAATATAATTTTTTTATGCCCAGGATCTTGTCCGTGAATTCACAGACAGGCTTAAACTGCATCCGTGTCCTGTTTAATTTCCTGAAAATTTTTTTCAGTAAGCAGAAAAGCTGCAGGGAAATGAAAATGTTGCTTCCGCTTCGTTCGTTTAAGCGGTTCCGGGATTACGACTGTTACAAGAGATCGTAATCGCCTGACTATCAGAAAATGTTTAAATGAATATGCTTTTAATGAGTAAATGTTAAACACTTTTACAGTTAAAATGTTTAACTTACAAAAAACACTATATTATGAGCAAAATCAGGTGGAGTGTGGACCCCGTACACACACAAATACAGTTTTCGGTACGACATATGGTTATATCAAAGGTCAGGGGTGAATTTGAACAATTTGAAACCTGGATAGAAACCGACGGTGAAGAAATGCAGGGAGCAAAAGCTTTTTTCTCTGCGGCAGCTGCCAGCATTAACACCCGTAATAAGATGAGGGACGATCACCTGCGCTCCGGTGATTTCTTTAAGGCTGATGAGTTCCCGAACCTGACTTTTGAATCTACCTCTTTCGAGAAAAAGGGAGGGGAAGATTACATCCTGAAGGGTAATTTAACAATGAGGGGTGTGACAAAACCGATCGAACTTGCTGTTGAGTTTGGAGGGATCATTACTGATCCATATGGTTTACGGCGGGCCGGTTTCTCACTGAGCGGAAAATTGAACCGCAAGGAATTCGGCATGGTTTATAACGATCTGATTGAAGCCGGCGGTGCCGTTGTCGGTGATGAAGTCAGTCTCGACCTTCATGTTGAATTTACATATAAGCCTTCGTAGAGCCAGCCTGTGTTAACTGTTAGTGGTGCTGAAGCTTATTGGGCAAGCAGCACCATTACTCCGGAGAAAGAGATAATTCCCGGGTTTACCGGCGGTAATTCCTGTCAGAAGTATTCAGCCTTTTTAAAAGCTTCAGGGAAGATTTTAAATATTCCCATCCTGGATGACAGCGATTGGTGTTATGTGAAGGAACGTACCGGAATTCCATGATTTACGATCAAAATATGGAAACCTCGCTTCACTTTTCTTACAACCGTGTGTCTGTGCCGGGAAGCAGATGCTTAATGACCAGTGAAAATATCAGACGCTTAAACCTGGTATGAATGAAACTTTGATTAATTTGGGGCTGCACAGACGTACTGTCACAGTATGCCAGGGCATCAGGCAATGGACCCACGATTTACTCCAGATTTTCATTCAATGACAAAAAATTACCAGTTTCACAGTATAGCGCGCACCAGAATACCAACATTTGACATTTTTGCGGTTGGTTTGAGAAAGCATCATATCGCCGCAATCCTTGAATTTGATGTTACAGAAAGCAGGACCAGACTAAGGTCGCTCAGGAAAAATGGCACCAATGTTTCTTTCAATGCCTGGCTTGTTAAAACAATTGCCCGTGTCGTGCAAAAACATCCTGAAGCAGCAGCATATCTTCATAGCAAAAAAAGGCTCATTATTTTCAATGACATTAACGTTTCAATGATCGTGGAAAAGGAAACCGGGGGAAATAAAGTACCGATGCCTGTGGTCATTGAAAAAGCAAACGAAAAATCTCTCTCTCAAATAACACAGGAGATACAATTTGCCAGGGAGCAGGTCGTAAACCCGTCCGATATTGTTTTAACCAGGAAGTCAACGGCATATCAAAGGATCTATTACCATCTGCCCGGGTGGTTCCGGAGGCTTTTCTGGAGTATGCTGCTCAAGATCCCAGGGGCTGCCTATAAAACAATGGGTAATGTTGCTGTCACATCAGTAGGGATGACCGGCAGAATTAACGGCTGGTTCATACACAGATCGGTTCATCCTGTATCATTTGGTGTGGGATCAGTTATTCAGAAACCTGTGGTTAAAAATAATGAGATAAAGATCAGGGAGATTTTAAATATGACAATCCTGGCCGATCACGATGTAATGGACGGAGCACCCATGGTAAGATTTCTGAACGATCTGACGCAAAGCCTGGAAACGGGGGAAGAGATTACTCCGGAGTAAGCATGTCCCGTTAGGATGATCAGGATGTCCGCCAAGAAATTAAATATACCGGATGAAAAACAAGATCCTTGAAAACATAGATGATCCAGGGTATCTTGAAGCACTATACAGGGCCGACAAAAAGGGCTTTGAAAAAGCTTTCAATGAAATCTATCCGGAAATTGCTGGCAGAAGTGGCACTGACTTCTGGAAAATCCGGCTTGAATTTGATAAAACAAGCGGAATTTCTGCCAGGATCAAAAAGACGGACGTGTTGATCCTTATCATTGTTTGCGCGATAACAGGATTTCTGATTAAGCTCCCACAGCTGTTTGACAACCTGATTAGAGATAGTTTCTTTTATGAGAAAAATGCAGGCCTGATTATATTTGGTGGACTTTCCCTGTATGCTTTTCTTACAAAAGAAATGATCAGAATCAAACAGGTATTGATTTCTTCATCAGTGTTTATAATATCTGCAGTTTATATAAATTTTCTTCCATCCGACAAATTCAGCAATTCTGTAATCCTGGCCTGCATTCATCTGCCATTCATGATCTGGTGCTTATACGGGTTGATTTTCATCGACTTTGATATCAGAAACAAATCGAGGCGCATTGATTATATAAGATATAATGGTGACCTGGCAGTGCTGGGAGCACTTATTTTAATTGCAGGCGGAATTCTGACAGGGTTGACCCTTGGGCTGTTTACTGCCATTGACCTCACAATAGAACGGTTCTATTTTAATTACATCGTGGTGTGGGGCCTGGTATCCGTCCCTGTTGCAGCAACATATATAATCCGTAAATACCCGTTTATAACGAAACAGGTTGCCCCTGTGATCGCAAATTTATTCAGTCCGCTGGTTTTAATAACACTGATCGTTTACCTTATTGTTATCCCGGTTTTCGGTAAGGATCCATACAACGACAGGGATTATTTGATCGTTTTTAATCTTATGCTGATCGGAGTAATGGCAATTATTATTTTCTCAGTCTCGGAGATGACAGCAAACAGGAAGTACCGTTTCTCCGAAATTACCCTGTTTGCGCTTTCAGTTATCGCATTGATAATTGATCTGGTCGCCCTGTCAGCAATTCTTTACCGGCTCGGGGAATTTGGATTCACACCAAACAGGACAGCTGTTCTAGGTTCGAACCTGCTGATCTCTGGAAATCTGTTTCTGATAATGATTGATCTCTACAGGGTTAATTTTTCGGGCCGGGATATTAAACAGGTTGAATTAACCATAGCCCGATATCTGCCCGTTTATGCCTTGTGGACAGTTTTTGTTGTATTCGGATTACCCTGGATCTTCGGTTTGAAATGACCGGAGCAGGCAAACATGCATCACCTGAAATGGTTGCGGATGCCGGGAGTCTGGATCCTGCAGCCTGAGTCACGGTTCAGGATTAAGGCCCATCTGCCAGTTTTTAATTATGTTCAGTTTCAAAGTCGCTTCATCCGTCTTAAAAAGAACCACAAATCCAAACTGCCTCAAATGCCTCAACAGAATCACCGGTGTAATTATAACCGTTATCCCGTAGGATCGAAAAAGCCGGATCCTCAGAGATCTTAACGGTTATTTTCCCTTTTTTCCTTATAGTTACCGGGCATCTGTTCCATGAAAAAATTAAGAATATCCGTTTTGATCTCATCAGTGAATTCATGGCCCGTACCTGAATATGTTCTGAATTGTGCTTTCACGTTTTTTCCCCGGTAGATATTAATGCATTCATTCCATCGTGCCGGCTGCATCTTCTCTCCCAACAATTCCAGGACCAGTTGTCTTTCCGATTGATCATATGCGTCTTCAAACAGAACTGCATCATTGTCATCCAGTTCTCCAATATAATAATACTGGGGTGTCCGTGAAAACAATGACAAGTCAAACTTTCGCCCGAAAAGAGACAAGAAATCAACGGTTCCCAGGGGAAAGGGAAGCGGTTCTCCTTTCAGGCTGTCAACCGGCAAAATCAGTAACCCGTTTGTACCTCCTGCAGCAGCTGCCATTATTTTTTCCGGATGTATGGCGGTAAACCTGTTTACAAAAGAACCTGAGGCTGAAAAGCCGGTCATGAATATTTTTTCATCTATTTTGAAGCCCATCTCCCCCAGTCTCCGAGCTGCATCCCCAATCATTGCAAGAAGCTGCAGATCGATCCGCTCAAGGGAATTATCCTTCTGAAGAGCAACATCCCTGTCGAAGGCATGGGTGTATATCTTCCATTCAGTCAGCGGACGGGGAAAAACAGGTACAAGAAGGGGGAACTTCAGTTTCCGCGCAGCATAGTTGCCAGGATAAAAATCACGGGATGCTATTCTCCCTGCCTTTTCCTTATGCTTCTCAAAATCATCATCAGCAAAGCCCGAATTATTTGGTTCAACAATCAATATCATTTCATCCTCATCAGATATTCCGTGAGGAATAAAGAGAAAATAGGGATAATTGAAGCCGGCTGAAGGTATTGCATCAGCAAGGATCAATTTATCCTTGTGCGATCCGGAAATGCAGGCCTGCATCAGAACGGCAAGGGATACTGCTGAAATAAAACGACTAATCATGGTAATAGGATCTGTTTTTTATCAAGTTGAATCCTCTATTACAGTAAGACAGAACAATCGGGTTGCCTGTCGATTTGAAGAATTTCAGTATGATCGGATGCAGAACGGCCAGATAGGAAAGCTCCCGAAGCATCAGACCGCGCCAGTCAGGTTCATCCCCGAAACCGGCAACAGCATTGATGGTAATTCCGTCAATTAGTCCCTCCACAATGGTTACAAAAAAAGGATGCACCGGTATTGGCGCGTTTTTCATTTGTTCAATCTGATCAGGCGTAAGAACATGACTAAATCTGTCATACCTCCCTTTCTTCTCAGGAGGAAGCTTTACCCCGGGAATAAGCAACCCGAATGCAGATGTTGCCAGTACAATGACAAGAGGCGACAGTCATGCTATCCACCACCAGCGGTTCCATCTGAATTTGAGAGGGTAAACATTCCAAATCCAGCTCTTAAAAACAACTTTTCAATAATAATGACACGGATCATAGGAGTGAACATAAAAACCAGCGTCATTATGAAGAATTCTGCAGACTCAGGAGATATATTCCCTCCGGCAATTGCATAACCAATTACAAGTGTACAGCTGATTCCGAAGGTGAAAATAATATAAAGGCTCAGTTTAAATGTAATTTTCATCAGGAAATTTTTCATGAAATATTATAAACATAAAAGGAATTAAGCCAAGTAGTGGTGGCCAACTGCCGCTTTTTCACTTTGGTTGAATGAGGCAACTCCTCCTGTTGCCGGATTCTTGCCATAAGTGCTCCTGATCGTGACAACAAGGCGCGCGGCAAGGATACGTGTAGTAGCTCGGGGAACCTGCTCCCAAAGGTGCCAGTAAAAAGTAAGGGCTACTGGAAGTCCAGTCCTCAGGGCTGGAAATCTGTATAAAAAGTAGTTCAAAGAGTAGTACCCATATAGGGGGTTTTAAATAGCATATAATCAATAAGCCACCTTTAGGACCTGCCTGCTGTAATGGCAGTGCAGGCAGGGATTCAGGACTGTGCAATAAAAGTGTGTCTTTTGATACAACCTTCTCCCTTAAAATATCTAAGATCATGCAGGATATCCTTGTAATCCTTGCCCGGGGTTGTAGCAGTACTATTCTTACCTGTTTTCCTTGCATTACGCGTTGCGGACGCGGAATTCTTGCACGGATCCATCGTTAGATTATGTTTTCCGTATAGCGGATATGGAAGTTAATTAGAAACATTATTTTCATTCCGCCAGGGTCTCATGCTAAAAACGAAAAATAAATGATTTCCAGGAATCTGTTAATATCATGGGTCTAAGCAATGGTAAAAATTTACAGCTTTGGGTAAATTATCTATATCGTTGCTAAAAAGGGTCTCACCCCGGGGAAAGATCACAACATGCCAATTACAACCCCGGAGGGGTTGACTTCCATCGGTTTCCAGTAGTCCGTGCAGGCAAATCCATTCTGCTTTTCCTGGGAGGTGTTTCCAGCCCGACACCTGCGGTGTCGGCTTCCAGCAGCCCGGGTCTCACCCCGGGGAAAGATCACCACATGCCAATTACAACCCCGGAGGGGTTGACTTCCATCGGCCTCCAGTAGTCCGTGCAGGCAAATCCATTCTGCTTTTCCTGGGAGGTGTTTCCAGCCCGACACCTGCGGTGTCGGCTTCCAGCAGCCCGGGTCTCACCCCGGGGAAAGATCACCACATGCCAGCCACAACCCCGGAGGGGTTGACTTCCAATTGTTTATTATAATTGTTTTGTTTATATTTGTTATGCTGCATTCTTTAATTGGAATAAATATGTCAACCTACACACAGATTCTTTATCAGATAGTCTTTGGTAGTAAAAACTACACCGATTTCCTTAATAAGGAAAATCAAGGCCCTCTTTTTGGATATCTAGTCGGTATGTTAGGCAAAAGGGGATGCCATCCTTACCGGGTGGGAGGATACGGAATCTGATATTCAATGTTTGATCTGTTAAGATGTTCAAGCCATTAGTCCCCGAAGAACTCTTTCAACGTATCTGATAAAGTTGTTAATTTGTTTTCAATCCGGGTAGTCATTGTTATTTTTGTAATGGTGGCTCAACACTAAATAACTGAATATCAATACTGTGTTCCAATATTTCATTCCATATTTATTAATAAAGCAACATAACATATTAATATCCAATAAGTTGAAATTTTAACATATAATAAGTGAAAGTTATTAAAAAAAACAAAGGTTCATGCAGTTTGCTGACAGTGCCGGGAGTTGGTAAAAGCATTGCCAGGGATCTGCATATTCTTGGTATTCATAGTGTTAATGATTTAACAGGTCAGGATCCCGAAGAATTGTATAAAACTTTGTGCGCCGAATACAGGAAAAAGATCGACCCATGCATATTGTATGTATTCCGTTGTGCCGTTTATTATGCCGAAAATGAAAGGCATGATCCGGAGCTGTTGAAATGGTGGAACTGGAAAAACAGAAAGCAATAGTATATTATCCGGCCCGATCTTTTTTGTTTTTGCATCGCCGTTGATTAAGAAACTAGAGCAACTAGCCGGTATCTTTAATTCCGTCGTGTTTACCTGAAGTCATTGCCCATCTTATTTAATATCATTACCCCTATGAAACGAATTAACATATCATCCGGATCTCCTTATGAAAAGCCCATTGGTTTCTCAAGGGCTGTAAGAATCGGCAATATTATTTCCGTGTCGGGCACTGCACCGATAGATAATGATGGTCACACTGTTTATCCGGGAGATCTGTACCGCCAGACGGACCATTGCATAAGAATAATCGAAAAAGCCATATATGATGCTGGCGGTAAGCCTGAGAATATCATCAGGACGAGGGTTTACCTGAAAAACGCCTCCGACTGGAAGGAAGCTGCAAGGGCCCACGGAAAATATTTTTCCGGAATAAGACCGGCATGCACATTTGTGGAAATCAGTCGTTTTGTGGAAGCAGACTGGCTGGTGGAAATGGAGGCTGACTGTGTAATAGCTGAATAATGATAAACCCACATTTCAGTAAAGTTTAACGAACTCTTAAAATATTTTAACTTATTTGCTCGCAAACAATCCATAGTATTGCATAACCAAGCTATCTAACCTAAGCGCGCATCCTATGGATATTCCATTCTCAGATAAAACTTCCCTTTTATCGTCACCCGGTTATTCCCAGGATTATATAATGCAAAGTAGGCTGAAACTTCTAAAATTCAGCAATTTAATAATTACCCTAACCTAAAATTTTATTTCTATGATGAAAAAATTGTATCTATTTCTGCTGGTACTGGTTACCACTACTGCGACAATCTTTGCGCAGGTAAGAGTAAGCGGTACTGTTACGGATAGCGACGGGGAGGGTCTTCCCGGTGTTTCGATCCTGCAGGTCGGAACAACGGTTGGAACCACCACCGACATTAACGGGAGTTATACTCTCAATGTCACGAACGCAAATGCCGTACTTCGTTTCACTTTCGTGGGAATGAAGACTGTGGAACAACCATTGAATGGAAGGACCACGGTTAACGTGACCATGGAATCCGAAAGTATAGGGCTGGAGGAAGTTGTTGTAACCGCTCTTGGTATAGCACGTGAAAGGAAAACTCTTACGTATGCATCACAACAGATCTCAAGCGTTGAAATATCAAAGGCAAGGGATATCAACTTCATGAGCAGCCTTAGCGGTAAAACTTCCGGGCTTGAGATCAAAAAAGCTGCATCAGGTGCAGGCGGTTCTACCAGGACAGTTCTCAGGGGAAGCAAGTCGCTGCAGGGTTTGAGCGAGCCTCTGTATGTTATTGATGGTGTGCCCATGGTCAACAGGAAAGGCGGTCAGCCCGGCATGTGGGGAGGCTGGGACGAAGGTGACGGTATTTCCCAGATAAACCAGGAAGACATTGAAAGCATCAGCGTTCTGAAAGGTTCGAATGCTGCCGTGCTTTATGGCAGCCAGGGAGCAAATGGTGTTGTTATGATCAATACCAAAAAGGGAAAAGCAGGTACAACTGACATCAACATCAATTCAGGTACCATGTTCGAGAATGTAATGCTGTACCCTGAACTGCAGTATAAATACGGTGCGATCAACAATGCAAAGGAAAGCTGGTCAACCACACCCCTTTCCAAATATGATGACAAGTTCGTGAAAGACTTTTTCCAGACCGGTTACAACCTGGTAAATTCGATCTCAATCAGCGGCGGAACTGACAAAACCACCGCATACTTCTCCTACGGGAACACTACCGCCAGGGGCGTGATACCAACAAACAAGTACAATAAGAACAACATTACATTCAAGCAGTCTACAAAACTTTTCAAGGATAAAGTCAGACTCAGTTCCAATGTGATGCTGGCCAATGAAAATACGGAAAACAGACCCCCGAACGGCTATTACCTGAATCCTCTGACTGGACTATATTTCTTCCCGCGCGAAAGGGACTTCCAGTCATTCAAGGAAAATTATCAGGTATGGAACGATGCAAGAAACATGTTTCTCCAGAACTGGTTTGTGGCAGACCACCATCAGTCAAATCCATACTGGATTCTTTACAAGGAGCCCAGGACCGACCTTACAAAAAGAGTCATTGCATCAGCCACTGTTGAGTATGACATAGCCAAAGGGCTGAAGTTCCAGACCAGGACAAGCATCGACTATGCCGTTAAAACAAATGAACAACAGCATGCTGCAGGCTCGAATGCCACCAACGTTTCTCCGAACGGAAGATGGTACTACCGCAAGTATGACGATCAGCTGCTGTATGTCGACGGCATCTTCACCTACAACAAGCGGTTCGGGAACATCAGTTTTGACGGACTCCTCGGGGCAAGCTGGCAGAAATCGGTATATGGACTGGGTGTTTCAGTCGACAACGGCACAAATGCCCTGTTCTACCCCAATGAATTCAATTTCCAGAACCTCCCCCTGAACGTACAGGTATTATCAACACTAGCATCAAGGGCAGTAAAGCAGGGAGCATTTGCCAACCTGCAGCTGGGATTCAAGGATATGGTGTTCCTCGATCTGTCGGGAAGAAATGACTGGTCATCGACCCTTGCAGGAACAGGTAACGAATCGTACTTCTATCCGTCGATCGGGCTTAGCGCAATACTGAACCAGATGCTGCCGTTACCCGATCTTATTACATTCTCAAAAGTAAGGGCTTCCTACACAACCGTTGCCAACGAAGTACCTTTCAACAGGATCAACCCCATGCATACAGTGACAGCCAGCGGCGGCGTGAGCAGAAATACCGTGGCTCCTTTCCCGGATGCAAAACCCGAAATGCTGCGCAGCCTTGAAATAGGTACTGAATGGAGATTCTTCGAAGGAAGATTCGGATTTGATTTCACATATTACAATATCAACAGCCAGGATCAGTTCATTTCTCTTCCCGCACTGGCTGGTTCAGGATATACAACCTACTATGTTAACGCCGGCGAGATCATAAACAAGGGAGTTGAGTTAACCCTCGACGCAGAACCGGTAAGCACGAGTGACTTCAGATGGAACACCACATTTAACTTTGCAAGGAACAAGAATATCGTATCTGAACTGTGGCCCGATGATCCGGGTAAAAGAGTTGATCTTGGCAGTTCCGAAGGCTATTTTAACTACATCGTTGCCGGAGGGTCATTCGGTGACCTTTATGGTTACAAATTCCTGAGAAATGATGCAGGTCAGGTCATTCTCGACGCCAAGGGTGCCCCGAGAAAGACCGCTCTTCCCGAACTGATCGGAAGCCTTGATCCCGACTTTACTCTTGGATGGAACAACAACTTCTCTTACAAAAGATTCTCACTCGGATTCCTTATCAACGGGATTTTCGGCGGCAACTGCGTAAGCCAGACCGAATCGATGCTCGACGGTGCAGGAGTTAGCAAGAGATCAGGCGATGACAGGGACAGGGGATATACTGTCATCGATGCTGTAAGTGAAGAAGGCGGTGCAGTTACACAGATTGATCCGGAAAAATGGTACAGGGCAATCGGCGACAGGAACGGTATTCTTGAAGCTTATGTTTATGACAGAACCAATATAAGGCTGACACAACTTGCACTGAGTTACGATATTAACGTAAGGGCCCTTAACTTGCCAATCAAGGCTGCTGCTGTTTCAATAGTGGGGCAAAACCTGTTCTTCCTTTACAAAAAAGCGCCCTATGACCCCGAACTGACAATGAGCACCGGCCTGGGAAGCCAGTCACTTGACAACTTCAACGTCCCGGCCACCAGGACTCTTGGTTTTAACATTAAACTTAATTTCTAATATTGTGATAATTATGAAAAAAATTATATCGTTAGCAGTGTTGCTGGTTTTACTTGGGGCCTGTACGAAGAATTTTGAAGAGATCAACAGCAACCCTTACCAGATCACTGATGAATCACTGACGCAGGATTTCAATCACGTCGGGGCATATTTCCAGGGATTGCTGTCCAATCTCCAGGGCCACCAGGTCGAGGAAGACCTTGCAACCGACAGTTTCGTACGCCATTTCGGCACACCGACCCCATTTGTTTCGAACAGGAACAATACCACGTACTATATTACCTGGAACAGTTTCTGGGGACGAATCTATAACAGTGTGATGTCTCCTTCCAGGCAGGTGATAAAGATTGCCGAAGAAGGCGGATATGACGTTTTCGCAGCATGGGCAAAATTCATCCAGGTAATGGGGCTCTCGAGGCTCACAGCCTACCACGGCCCGCTTATTTACTCGGAATATGGCAAGCCGACAACTCCCATCCTGTATGACTCTGAAAAGACCCTGTACGATTCTTTTTTCAGGGTTATTGACGAAACCCAGGCTGTGTTTGCCGCAAACAAAACCTACCCGGGTCTCAAGAAATTTGATGCAAGCTACGGCGGGGACATCACCAAATGGATCAAGCTTATGAACTCAATGAGGCTGAGGCTCGCCATCCGTCTGAGCAAAGCTGATCCTACCCTTGCAAAACAGCAGGGTGAGAAGGCAATTGCTGATGCCGGAGGCCTGATCCTTACAAATGCCGACAACTTCAACATTTCCCTCTATGGTGCAAAAATGCCCCTGGCAGTTATCTGCTTCGAATGGCAGGACACCAGGATGGGTGCGGGTATGGAAGAATTCCTTGTCGGGCTGAAAGACCCCAGGATCGGAAAATACTTTGCACCCGCAAAGGATGCTTCACTGTATACTGACCATCCTGCCTTCCCGTACAAAGGAATTGCAAGCGGCGCGTATCTCGGAGCAAAAGATGACAGGCAGCTGTACTCGGAAGTCAGTGAAGACTGGAAGTCCGTTACTTCCAGAAGATTCTTCACCGCAGCCGAAGTGCATTTCGCCCTTGCCGAAGCAGCATTGAGAGGCTGGGCAGGTGCAGGCGACGCCAAAACCCATTATGAAGAAGGAATTAAAATGTCGTTCCAGAACTGGGGTGCAGGCGGTGTTGATACCTATCTTGCAGATGCTACCAGCACTCCCATTAACTACGTTGATCCCAAGGATTCAAGAAACAGCTACACTACCCGCTCTACGGTTACCGTTGCCTGGGATGAAACTGCCACAAAAGAGGAGAAACTCGAGAAGATCATAACCCAGAAATGGATCGACGCACTTACCAATGCAAACGAAGTATGGTGCGATCACAGGAGGACCGGTTATCCCAAACTGCATTATGTTCCCAAGAACGACAGCAACCAGGACTGGGGTATTATCCCGGCCGATGGTTTCCTTCAGAGAATGCCGTTTGTCGATGCTGAAAGGAACAGCAATCCTGAGGGTGTTGCCGATGCAACAACCAAGCTTGGAGGCCCCGACCTTATCAGCACCCGGCTCTACTTTGCACCGGCCGGACCTAACTTCCCGGACGAACCCTAACTTCCAGGATTTTAGTTAATCCGCTATAATTCAGGGAGGGTATCGCTTAAACGATACCCTTTCTTTTTTGATCAAAGCCCATCTTTTTCCCTTCGCCTCCGCATATCAGGATCCGGAATCCGGATTTGTTCTCCTGGCATCCAACATTTCCGGACATAAGTCCCTTTGTATCCTTTTTCGTGGCAAGTAAAACACCTCCCTGATCATTTTTTTATGTCAGAATAAATGATATTTTTGCTGATGAAGTGTGATTTTTAAAATATCCCGGCAAAAATATCTGTTGCCAAAAAACGGGGAAACAATGTTTTTAAGCCGGATTTAACAAAATCCGTTTAGTGCAAGGATTGTATAAATATTTCCTGTCGTTTGCAGGCCGGCTGACCTATCCTGGTAAGATACCAGTAACCATAAAGATATCACCCTAGTATTAACCTGAATAAAGTAGTTATCATGAAAAAAAATCTGATGTTTCTGTTGGTTCTTGCCATTTCCACTCTTACTGTCATGGCGCAGCTTGATTTAAAAAAGACGGGTACCCAGATCAAAAAGCAGGCCGGGCAGCTCAGTAACGAGAAAAAGCCTGCCGAAGCACCGGCATCAGGCGGCGCAAGCCAGGCCGGTACTTCAACTGCCACATCCGGACCCAGCAAGACATTGTATGTTTCTTCAACAGGAAGCAACCGCAACGATGGCAGCAGGGAAAAACCATTTAAAGATATTCAGAAGGCCATCGATGAAGCTCCCGACGGTGCTGTTATTTGTGTAACACAGGGCAATTATCTTGGCAAGCTCGATGCAGGCTACATCTCAATTAAAAAATATATTTCGCTGGTGGGCGGGTATTCTGAAGATTTTTCGGAGCGCGATCCCGTCAGGTATCGTACAACCATACAACCAGGGCCGGAGGCAGGCGGAACAAACGCAAACTTCGGACTGATCGATATTGATATACGAACCAATCCCAAAGGCAGGGTGCTAATCGACGGATTCATCCTTGACAAGGGACAGATGAACCGTTATGTCGGGCTCAATGCAAATGATGCAAGATTCAAGGCTCCCGAGGGTGTTGAAACCGGTCATCTCAACCCTCCCGGAAAACAGATCGGCCAACCGTCAATGCGCGGGCCAAGCACAGTTTCGAACCAGCTTATCCATGGCTATGTCAAAGGCGATCTCATTGTGCGTAACTGTGTCTTCCTCAACGGCAGCCATTTTGGTATACAGGTAGGAAACATTGGCGGGCACTTTGAAATTTACAACAATATATTCCTTGCAAGCCGAATGGCGGCATGCGAAATATACAGCATGAACAATACTCCCGGGGAGGCTGTTCTCGATTTCCACCACAACACTGTCCTTTTCACATGGCGCCGCGACTGGGTGCCGGGAGACAAGGATATGGGCTACGGATTCCGTTACATGACCGGTATCAATGCGAATGTCAACAACAACATTATAGGATGCAGCGATTTTTCTGCCCTCGACCGGACCCGTATCGATTCTGACAAAAACAGGGAGGCCCAGCGGAAAACCTCTGCAAATAACAACCTGTTCTTCGGCAATATTGAAGCCGACCTGACATTGCCTTCCGGCGGCGGAAAATTCATGCGCATTTTTGCAAGGCAGTTTGAGGATGTTGATCAGCTGGCCGAGGCCGAAGGTAACAGGGAAATGAGCGAAGCTGAAATAAAAATCCTGAGCAGGGCGATTGATGCAGCATACCTGAAAGCATTTCTTAATATAGAGGGTTCCTCATCGTCAACCTACAATCCGAACTCTTCCGAAAACCTGTTCCGCTCAGCGATGGGCATGAACCAGCGCGGCACCGAAACAAACTATGTTTCCATGTACGCCAATTCATATCCGTTCGATAAGGCTACCGATCTTTTTGGTGCCCTTGAAGGCTATGGAGCCCAAAAGATCAGGGATTAAGAATTGATTAAGGAATAAAACGCAGGCAGGGGGCATGATACTTCCTTTTCCGGCATTTTACCCGGTTTAATTATGAAGGCTTTTCCAAATGAACTGGATTCAGGCTTGTCCTTTAAAGGCAATATTTGCATGATAGGATGCGGCAGTATCGGGCAAGCCTTCCTGCCTGTCATCGGCAGGCATCTTGGGGGAATATACAGCCGTTTGACCGTTCTCTCTGCCTGCGAATCAGGGCGAAGGGTGGCGCAAGGCCGCGGCAGATACTTCCCTGAAAAGCTCGATGTGCAAAGTCCCTGGCAGCTGCAGAATATCCGCAGCAGACAGTATCATGGGGAGTGAGAAAAACTAATTGCAGGATGATAGCCTTTTTTATCACTATCCCCTTTACAAATGAAATCAGGATTCCAGGTAACCGGTCTGCCTATATGCACCGAAAACTGCAGAGTCGTGCCCTGCTGAACATAAAGCCAGGAAATAATTTTCCTTCTCTGAAATACTGACTTAACTTTGACCAGACGTTCGATCATGTGTGATTCCATCCGGACATCTGTCAGTATTATCCAGGGCAGGCCCGGATGATGCAGTTAACAGGATAACAGGATTTCCCAAATGACCAGGGATGAGATTGATCTTAAAAAATATCATCTGGCTGACTGTTCACGGATTTATTATGAATCCTGCCTTTTCCCAGGGCATGACTGCAGCTGATATCGTCATGAAAGCCGACGAAAAATTCAATGGCGAGAAAAGCAGTTATAGTATAATATCGATGACAATTGTACGGCCGTCATGGCAGAGGACCATTGATATCAAGACCTGGAGCATGGGAAGGGATTACTCCCTTGCCCTGGTGACCGCTCCGCCGAAGGAAGCAGGACAGTCTTTCCTGAAACGAGGTTCAGAAATGTGGAGCTGGATTCCTTCTATCAGCAGGCTCGTAAAATTGCCTCTTTCAATGATGTCGCAGGGCTGGATGGGTTCGGATTATACAAATGATGACATTTTACGGGAATCATCACTGGTTAATGATTACTTGCATGAGATTGCCGGGGAGGAAATAATCGACGGCCGTTTATGCTACAAAATATCAATGAAGGCCAGGCCTGACGCTTCAATAGTTTGGGGCAGGCAGACAAGATGGATTGACAGGAAGGATTTTCTTGTTCTGAAAGCTGAATTATATGATGAAGACGGCTACCTGGTAAGAACCGAAACTGCATCTGATATCCGGATCATGGATGGAAGAACCGTAACAACCCGAATAGAACTTGTCCCTGCAGAAGAACCGGGAAACAAAACCATTCTGGTGATTCGTGATATTAAATTCAATTTACCACTAGGCGAAAGTTTTTTTTCCCAGCAGAATATGAAAAGGGTGCGCTAACGGAACGGTCAGGTATGAAAGAGGAATTCAGGCTGGCATGGAGAAATCTCTGGAGGAACAGGCGCCGCACGGTTATTACTGCGGCATCTGTATTTTTTGCAGTGTTCTTTACTGTTATAACCCGATCGCTTCAGCTTGGTTCCTACGATCACATGATAAATAATATCATACAATCGTTTACGGGGCATCTCCAGGTTCAGCATATCAAATACCACGATGATCCGTTGATCGATAATTCCTTCGCCTACAATGATTCATTGATTTCAGCGATTTCCGCCATTGAAAAGGTTGTTTCCGTCACTCCTCATATTGAGTCATTTACCCTTGCCTCCAACGGACCACAGACAAAAGGGGTGGCAGTGATCGGTATCGATCCCGCAAGGGAAAAGCATTTTTCCGATCCTGAAGCAAAGCTTGTCAGATACAGGATAACCGGAGAAGCTGTGGAAGGCATGAGAACCGGAGAGTTACCTGAAAAGGTCCTGGAGAAAGTGGAAAAGAACATTGGAAGATCCTATTCATCGGCTGCCAGGATCGAGCTTGAACTTGGGCTGACCGACGAGGAAAAAAATCATTGTCTTTCGCAGATCCTTAAATATTCTGAATTTAAAAACGGCTATTTGTCCCCGGATGACAAGGGAATACTGCTTGCCGACAAGCTTGCAGGATTTCTCAGGGCGGGGATCGGGGATTCAATAATCCTGATGGGACAGGGATATCATGGTGTTTCTGCAACCGGTATCTTCCCGGTCAGGGGAATAATTAAATTACCTTCCCCCGGGCTTGACAGCCGGCTTGTCATAATGACAATACCGGCTGCCCAGCAGCTCTTTGATGCAGATGGAAAAATAACCTCCCTGGTGATTAATCTTAAAGACCGGTCGGGCAGGACCATAACAAAAGCAAGGAATAAGATCAACGCGCTTCTGCCTGACACGAACACATCAGCCAGAACATGGTACGAACTCAACGAGGTGTTATATCAGCAGATGAGGGGCGACAGCCAGAGCGGAAAGCTGATGCTGCTTATTCTTTACTTTATCATTTTTTTCGGCATATTCGGGACCGTCCTGATGATGATTTCCGAAAGGAGGAGGGAATTTGGTGTACTGGTGGCAATAGGCATGCGGAAGGGGAAGCTGAAAAGGATTGTTATAATTGAAATGGTCATGCTTGGCATCATCGGTCTGATAACCGGCCTGCTTGCCGGCACCCCGTTGATAACCTACTTCAACCACAATCCGGTGATAATTAAAGGGGATCTCGGGAAGATGATGGAAGACTGGGGATATGATGCAATGATGCCCACTGCGCCAGTCGGATCATACTTTTACTGGCAGGTTGTGATCGTTATCCTGATGATATTGCTTGCAGCCATTTACCCGTTGCGGAAAATCGGAAAACTGAAGGAAACAGAAGCATTGAAAAGTTAATCTGCCGTCATCTATGATATGGACACTCGCATGGAAGAATATCTGGCGTAACAAGAAAAGAAGCCTGGTGGTAATTTTCGCGGTTACCCTGGGAATCATTTCCGGAATGTTCCTTATAGGATTTGTGGAAGGCTGGAGCAGGCAGCGCCTGCACGATGCCATATACAACGAGGTGTCGCATTTACAGATTCATAACAGTGAGTACCCCGGAAATGAGGAAACTGACCTTACGGTTATAAATCCTGTCCGGCTTGTTCTGCATATTGATTCCCTGAAAGAGCTCCGAAGCTGGGCAAAAAGGACCAGGATCGTTGCCATGGCTAATACACCCTGGGGAAACACGGGTCTGACCTTATTCGGTATTGATCCCGAAAGGGAAAAACTGCTGACCGAAATCCACGACAGGATTGTTCCGGGCGGAGGCAGATACATTGATTCCGGAAATCCTTCGGGGATCCTGATCAGTGATAAAACGGCTGATTTGCTCAGGTTAAAGCATTATATCCTCACTGACAGCGTAATGGAAGAATTAAGGCATGAAAAGATACCGGTTTCAGTTCTTGAAAGAATCAATCAGCTTAGGAATGTCCGCTTCCGGTCATTAAAGGATTTCAGGGAGGGTCTGATGCCGCTACTGACCGGGAAAGAGACGGCCAGGTATGGCTTTCTGATATCAGGAAAGGCGCTGAATTACCGGCTCAGGAACAGGGTCCAGGTCACAATTTCCGATATTGACGGGAACCCGGTTCAGGGAATTTTCAGGGTGTGCGGGGTATTCAAGACTGCCAATACGGGCTTTGATCAGTCAGCAGCCTTTGTAAATGCCGCGGAGCTTGCCCGGCAATACGGGAGCGGGGAGATTCCTGTTCATGAAATTGCCATTTTGCTTAATGACATTGATGATGCTGACATGGTAAAAAACACGCTGAACGCCGTTGCAGGAGGAAATTCAGTCATGACCTGGAAAGAGCTGGCTCCGGAAGCGGCTCTGATGAACGAGTTCATGTTTGCTTATTACCTGGTTTTCATCGGGATAATAATGCTTGCCCTTGCATTCGGGATAATCAATACCATGCTGATGGCAGTGCTTGAAAGGACAAAAGAGCTGGGCATGCTTATGGCGATTGGCATGAATCGCAGAAGGATCTTTACAATGATCATGCTGGAGACCATTTTCCTGACCTTCGTGGGGGCAGCGGCAGGGACCGTTGCGGGCCTGGCACTTATCGCTGTCCTTGGAAAAACGGGAATCCATCTTGGCAGCTGGCGTGAGGGATTTGAAGCAATAGGGTTTGCTGCAACGGTTTACCCGTTTGTTACTCCCGCGTTTATTGTCTTTACCGTGATCATGGTCACGGTCACGGCAGTAATCTCCTCAATATGGCCGGCGAGAAAGGCTCTGAAACTGAACCCGGTTGAGGCCCTCAGAACAGAATGAAATATTTCCGGCAGACGGATTCATTGATTCCCGGATCAATATTGCGCAACATTTTTCGATTTGTTTAAGCTCAAAATAGTGAAACATGAAAGTACTTGAACTTAAAAACGTGAATAAAATATACAATTCATCGGAAATTAAAGTTCATGCGGTGAATAATGTGACTCTTGACTTTGAAGAGGCCGAATTTGCTGCCATTGTCGGGCCTTCAGGATCCGGCAAGACCACCCTGCTGAATCTTATCGGAGGGCTCGATATGCCCAGCTCGGGTGAAATAATAGTAGGCGGCACCATTCTGTCGGAGCTTAAGCCATCTCAACTCATTGATTTCAGGCTCCACAATATTGGTTTTGTATTTCAGTCGTTTAATCTCATTCCCGTACTTACTGCCAGGGAAAATGTTGAACTTATAATGGTGCTCCAGAAATGGCCGGAGAATAAAAGGAATCTTCGTACGATTGAGCTGCTGAACGCGGTGGGTCTGGGCGACAGGCTGAACAGCCGGCCTGCCAGGCTGTCGGGCGGAGAGCAGCAAAGGGTGGCAGTAGCCAGGGCACTGGCATCAAAACCAAAATTCGTTCTTGCTGATGAACCTACGGCAAACCTCGATTCAAAATCAGCAGCTACACTCCTTGAAATAATGGTAAACCTCAACCGTGAAGAGAATGTTACATTTATTTTTTCAACTCATGACCCGAGAGTGGTGAAAATGGCACGGAGAATCATTATTCTTGAAGACGGAAAAATCGTCTCGGATGAAAAACAATGTCAATGACTTTATGTCGATAAATCAGAGAATAGTACTGTGCCTCCTGGCAGTGTTTATATTCTTCCCGTCTGTTTCCCAGGAAAAGGAAAGGAAGATTGAACTGAAAGGATACTTTTCAACCCTTCAGACTGTGATTTTCGATTCTCTTTCAGGGCCCTTTGCCAATGAGAATCTGCTTCATAACAGGCTCAATTTCAAAGCATACCTGAATGATCATCTTACAATTGGCGCAGAATTCCGGAACAGACTGTTTACCGGCGACCTGACGATGCTCGGAACAGCTTATACCGATCTGATCGGAATGGACCGGGGTGTTGTGGATATGTCATGGGACTTACTCAGGGAACAGTCAATCTACCTTAACAGCAGGATAGACAGGCTGTGGATAGACTATAACTACAGGAAAATCCAGGTTACCCTCGGGCGCCAGCGGATAAACTGGGGGCAAACCCTGGTTTGGAATCCAAACGATATTTTCAACGCATATTCCTTTTTTGATTTTGATTACGTGGAAAAACCCGGGAGCGACGCACTACGGCTGCAATATTACCCGTCATCCTCTTCCGTGGCAGAACTGGCGTTTAAACTCGACAATGAATATGATCTGACTGCTGCAGGATTGTTCAGGTTCAATAAATTCGGATATGATTTTCAGTTTCTGGCGGGACTGGTAAACAGCGAGGATGTGGTTATGGGCGCCGGCTGGTCTGGCTCTGTCGGGAGTCTGTCTTTCAGGGGAGAGGGTTCATGGTTCAGTCCGTATGAGCAATTTCCCAAAAGCAGGGGAACCATACTTGTCACCTCGGGCCTGGAAAAGGTCTTTAAGAATAACTCATCAGCTGCTATTCAGTTGATGTACAGCAACAATCCTCTTGGTTTCATTGATTTCTATTCCATCCTGGGAGGTGAGCTTTCGTCAAAGAATCTTGCATTTTCCGAGTTTACTGCTTTTGGTCAGTTCACATGGGCAATCACTCCGATGCTCAACCTGACTGTTTCCTCAATGTGGTTCCCTGATCTCGACGGATATTATGCAGGTCCGTCGCTCGAATATTCACTGGCTGAGAATGTAGATTTTTCGGTGATCTGGCAGCACTTCGACGCCGTCCTTGCCGGGGTAAGGAACATCATAAACCTCGGATTTCTGAGGTTCAAATACAGTTTCTGAAATTTTTATACTTTTGAGCCATAAAATTTTCTGAACGAATCCGATGGCTCTTGTCCACGAACTTGAAAAAAGCGGCAACTGGCTCTTTAAAAGAAGAAGCTGGCTTCCCCTGATTCTGATAGCCGCCGGTATCGTGGTTTTATATCATACGAATCGTCAGGCAATTCTCTTCAATCCGGTTAAGGAACTGATCTTTCTGGGTGTAAGTCTGTTCGGTGAGGCACTACGGGTTTATACCGTCGGTTTTGCCCCGAGAAACACTTCAGGACGAAATACTTCTGCGGGTCAGATAGCCGACGAACTTAACACCACGGGAATTTATTCGGTGATAAGGCATCCCCTTTACACCGGCAATTACTTTATGTGGCTGGGGCCGGTTCTTTTTGTGAGAAATCCTGTTTTCATTCTTTTCTTCCTGCTTGTTTACTGGCTTTATTATGAAAGAATAATGTTTGCCGAAGAACAGTTCCTCAGGCGTAAATTCGGGGAAGAATATGACAAATGGTCCGAAAATGTGAAAGCTGTTATCCCGTGTTTCAGGAAATTCAGGAAACCCTTGATGGCATTTTCATTCAGATCTGTTCTCAGGCGGGAGTATCACAGTTTCGTCAATATATTTATTATTTTCCTGATCCTTGACATTTTCAGGAATTATTTCATTTCGTCAAGGGTACAGGTTACGCCAATGTGGTTATTTATTTCCATCGCTGCCGGCCTAATATGGCTCGTTCTCAGGATTATCGCCAAAAAAACTTCCTGGCTTGAGTGCGATGACAGGTAAGCTCCGGGGTCAGTCCCTGCTGCTTCCCATGAAAATCATGATATAGTACAGCAATGTTGCGAGCGACCCTAATGCTGCCACAACGTAGGTATATGCGGCCCATTTCAGTGCATCCCGCGCTTTGTCGTGATTCATCGTCGATGTGATACCCGTATTGGAGAGCCATGCCAGTGCCCTCTGGCTGGCATTGATCTCAACCGGCAGCGTTACAAAGCTGAACAGGGTTGTAAGAGCAAACAGAATGATTCCCGTAAGCAGAAGTGCCGGAAATGTATTAACCAGGATTATTCCTCCAAGCAGGATCCACTGAACCCATTTTGAAGCAAAGGTTACGGGGGGAACGAGCTTCGACCTTAAGCCCAGCCAGGCATAAGCCGTCGCATGCTGCACAGCATGCCCGGTCTCATGAGCCGCAACGGCTGCAGCAGCGATACTCCTGCCCTCATACACTTCGCGGCTCAGATTAATGGTTTTTTTGTCGGGATTGTAATGATCAGTCAGCTCGCCCTGAACACATCCTACCGTTACATCATAAATTCCATTGTCGCGCAGCATCCTTTCTGCAACTTCACGACCCGACATCCCGTTGTCGACCGGAATCCTGGAATACTTTCTGAACTTTGATTTTAATACCGAGCTTATTATCCAGCTGAGAATCATGAAGACGCCAAAAATCAGCCAGATATTCATATTTGCATGCTGCATTTCCATAATTGTATAGTTTGATTGTTATTATCCTCTAAAACTCATTCAAGGTTAAAACTACTCCAAAAGTCCTGCCAGAACATGGCCGGATAGCTGAAACTGGTCATTTTGTCAGTTTTAAAACATTGACTGTTACATCTCTGATCATAAGCGGCAAATTTAGTATGTCATTTGTTATCTTTGTTCAATGGGAAACATGGCTGAAAATATCATTGTAAGGATACTTTCCCTTCCTGTGCTGTTCTACAGACATTCAATCTCCCCTCTGCTGCGTCCTTCCTGCCGTCATGTGCCTACATGCAGCCAGTATTCGCTCGATGCCCTCAGACTGCATGGTCCGGTTCACGGATTGCTGCTGGCCGCAAACAGAATATTGCGTTGCAGGCCGGGCGGAACTCATGGCTATGATCCGGTTCCCTTATTCAGATTTAAAAGGTACCGGAGCTTCCGCCTGTATAAAAAGTGCAGCAGGCTCAGGTAAGCCGGATATTGCTGCCTGGCGGGCTGGTGATAATGGTAATAAGGTCCGTATCAGTAATCGAGAACTTCCTTCAGGTTCCTGAGTCCCGAACGGCTTACAGGCAGCCTGGCACCTGAAAGGAGAATGGCAATATGATTGTCTTTTCCGTAAGGTTCAATGCCCTTTATCTCTTCAACCTTCACAATGTATGACCTGTGGATCCTTACAAAATCCTTTTTTGAAAGGTTATCCTCATAGAATTTCATTGTATGCTGCTTCAGGGCCTTCCCCGATGAATGATGGATCATAACATAATCATCCTGGGCTTCAACATATCTTATCTGATCCACCGGGATGATGCTGATTGCGTTTCCCTTCCGCACCACGATACGATTGACCGGGGAATCGGGATCGGGCCGTTTTGACAGAAGCAGGCTGGCCGGTCCTGTGTTTCCTGCTCCCGCTCTGATTTTCAGGGTCGCTTTTTTCACTGCTTCAATAAAGCGTCTTTTGGAAAAGGGCTTGAGAAGGTAGTCAATCGCGTTGAGTTCAAAGGCCCTGATCGCAAAATGATCGTATGCCGTGGTGAAGATTATTTCGGGCTTTTCGGTCATCACCTCAACCAGTTCTATTCCCGTAAGCCTGGGCATTTGAATATCGAGGAACACCAGGTCGGGCTTCTCCGAAACAATTGTTTTCAGGCCGGCGAAACCATCACTGCATTCAGCCACTACTTCAATTTCCTCCAGGTCCGTAAGATAATGCCTGATCAAGTCCCTTGCAGGCGCTTCATCATCAATTATTACTGCTCTGATCTTTTCCATGGCAAACCAAGGGTCCGGCCGGATGGCGCAGGGCAGACCGGATTTTATTTCAACTATACAAATTTAGTTATTTCTGATTATCCTCAACATTGGCTGGCAGAACAAGTGTTACCGAAAAGATGCCATTTTCCCTTGCTATCCTGACTGATGCTTTGCTGCCATAGAAAAGATCGAGCCTTCTGGTCACATTCAGCAATCCCGTTCCGGTTCCCTTAACGGGCGAGGGAACAGTATCATAATTGTTGCTTATAACTATTTCAAGAAATCCTTCTGAGCATCTAACCCTGGTATTGATCCTGACAATTTCGGTGCTTTCATACACACCGTGCTTGACTGCATTCTCGTAGAGGGGCTGGAGCAGCATCACCGGCAGTTTTATGTCAAGGCAGTTTTCATCAATCTCCTCTCCGGTTGATAGTTTGTCGCCAAAGCGGATTTTTTCGATCTCAAGGTACAATTTAAGGTTTTCGAGTTCACTCCGGAGTGTCACGGGTTGTTCATCCTTTTTGGAAAGTGTATATCTCATGAACTCGGATAATTTTATTATCATTTCCCTGGCTTTGTCAGGATTTGTAACTGTAAGGGAGCTGATTGAATTAAGGCTGTTGAAGAGGAAATGTGGATTGATCTGTGATCTAAGCGCTTTCAGCTCGGTATCCCTGACAAGGGTTTCCAGGCGGGCTTCCCGTGCATTCTTTTCCGAAAGGTTATAAAGAGTTTCAAAAAGATAATAAGCCAGGATAATCAATGCGTAAATTAATCCCCCGGTACCGGCCCTGTAGGGGAATGTTGCCTGCCAGTAAGCTTCAAAACCGGAATTCACGGGAAGGAACAGGGGTACTGCAAACCGGGTGACAATGATCCACAGGGCTACTGATAATGTGCCGCCGATCAGAATGTTCCCGGCAACTGAAATCAATGCTGATTTACCCGCGTTTATGAACCTGAAAGGGTACCAGAGTGAAATCCCTATACCCGAAAAAACTATCATTGAAATAATTCCGTCGGGAATAAAAATCTCGGTTATTTCTCCGTATGCAAAATAGTAGAGAAAAAGCTGGCCGGCAGTAAGTAACAGCCAGGCCAGCCACCATATAATCAATCTAACCCTGTCGGAAAGTACGGGATGTCTCATTTGTTCAGGACTAGTAGCTCTTTATTTCCCCTCCGCCGAAAACCACGGCTCCCTTAATCAGCAGTTGTTTGTTCTTGTCAATGGTCATTCCGGGTGTCAGTTTCCGGGAATCGCTGAACCCGCCAAGAACAGGTGTCACGTCGATGGTTACAAACCAGTCGTTGGGCACAATTATCGTTGCTCCGCCAAACACGCATGCGACCTCCAGTACTGACACTCCCTGCACCAGATCGGCTTTGGTGAGATCAAGTTCTATTCCTCCGAAAATGGCGGTGATCTTACCTCCCTGGAAGTTCCGGGAAGTTACCTGTCTGTCGCCTCCGCTGAAAACATTAACATAATCGACATAATCATCACCTGTAACTCCCTTTGAAGTTGATGTACCCCATCCCCTTCTTTTGGTTGTAACGAATATTATACCCACTATAATAAAAACTGCAGGCCAGAACATGTTGTACATGTGCAGGGTTTCCCTGAATGCCAGTGGTATCATGAAAAAGCCGCCGACTGCCATTACAATTATTCCCGCGGTTTTTTCAGTTGCATTCAACGTCATCACAAGGCCAATAACAATAAGGAGCATCTGCCAGCTGAATATTATGTTATCTATGAAATCAGGAAAAAATCCTGTATTCCGGATTACGAGAAACAGTCCGGCCAATATAAGAACGACACCAATGACAGCCCTGTTGCTGGAACGGTGCGGTCCAAGCTGGCGGTGTTCCTGATCCTTAAAATCATTATGTGTTTCCATGGTTCTAAATATGTTGGGATTAAATTAAATACTTTTCGTCTTTCTTTTCACCAATGACGAGATAATAAAGCCCAGTCCGATAAGGATAATTACTGCGGGCCAGTAGATTGCTTTAATGATTTCCGGCATTTCATAATTAATTTTATCCATCAGAAACCAGGTTCCCGCTGCTATCAGAAGCAGCCCCCCGGTAAACTGGAGGTTCAGTATGAGCAGAACACCTATAAATATCATGCCTGTCTGCCAGGTAAAATAATCACTGATCTCACCCAGGTTCAGCAGATCATTCGTGGCAACCAGCAGGGCGAGGCCCAGGGTAATCAGGAACAGTCCGAAACCAACCTGCGGATGGTGCTCCCTGTGCCGGAGAATAAAATGGTCCTTGTTTTTCATGGCATCCTCTTTTAATAAATCGTTCCTGCGTCAAAAATAACATTTGTCCGGGGGAGCCTGTTAGCATAAATCGGTGAGTTGCGCTAAAAAACCGGTAAGCAGCCCATTAAGGCATTTTTTATGAGATTTTTATTGATAATTTTTAATTTTGATGAAGGATTTATATTTTTGCAATCCAAATTAAAAAGGATGTCCGGATTGTATCTGATACCGATTGGAGGGTTAAAGGAAGGATATCGCTCATTTGAATTTGAGATAGACAACAGTTTTTTCGGTCTTTTTGAGGAATCGGAAATTAAAGAGGGAAAACTCACTGCAGTTGTTGAAACTGTTAAAAGTCCTTCCCTTATTGAGATGCTCATCAGGATCTCGGGGACCGTAAGGATAGGCTGCGACCGTTGTCTTGAAATGTTTGATGAGGTTCTGAACTGTGAGAACAGGCTGGTGGTAAAATTCGGGAACACTGCCGATGTAGCGGATCCTGAAATTATTATCTTACCCTATGGTGAAAATGAGCTGGATATGAAGCAATTCTTTTATGAGTTCATCCATCTTGCCCTTCCAATCCAGAGAATACATCCTGATGATGAAAATGGCAACAGCGGGTGCAACCCGGAAATGCTCAGTAAGTTAAGGGAACACCTTGTCAATGAGGAAAGCCTGGTTGATCCGGGGTGGGACGAATTGAAAAAGTTAATGAACAACAATTAATAAAGAAATAAAAGATGGCACATCCTAAACGAAAACACTCCAAGGCCAGGCGGGATAAACGCAGAACGCATTTTAAAGCAACCCCTCCCACAACCGGGACATGTTCAAACTGCGGGTCTTCCGTCCAGTATCACAGGGTCTGTCCTGAGTGTGGTTATTACAGGGGTAAACCTGCCGTGGAGAAGAAAGCTACAGCCTGATCTTGTCAACAAAAAGCTGAAGAATGAGGATTGGATTTGATGTAATGGGTGGAGATTTCGCACCAGAGGCTATGATTGAAGGTGCAGTTGACTCCATTAGTTATTTTGGCCCTGACGAAAAACTCGTTCTTATCGGAGATAAGCGGGAGATATTGAAGAAGCTTGAAGAAATGAACACTGCTCCGGATTTGTTCGAGATCGTCCATTCTTCACAGGTAATTGAGATGGGCGACCATCCTGCAAAAGCTTTTTCCCAGAAAAGAGATTCAAGTATAGCAATTGGCTATGAAATGCTGAAACAGGGATTGCTTGACGGGTTTTGCAGTGCAGGTAATACCGGGGCCATGCTTGTCGGAGCAAGCTACACGGTTAATGTGATTCCGGGTGTTTTCAGGCCCGCTCTGGCCACAATACTGCCCTGTATCGACGGACGCGATTCCGTCATACTTGATGTGGGGCTTAATCCTGATTGCAAGCCCGATGTGCTGCTGCAGTATGGGATCCTTGGCAGCATTTATGCCAGGTTCGTTCTGGGCAAAAACAATCCCACGGTTGGATTGCTAAACATAGGTATTGAAGAAACAAAGGGCACCCCTGCTATAAAAGCTGCCTATGAACTGATGAAGGATTACCCGGGGCTGAACTTCAGCGGCAATGTGGAAGGCAATACACTATTTCATGAGAGTGTAACCGATGTTCTGGTCTGTGACGGCTTTGTCGGCAATATTATCCTCAAACAGGCTGAAGCTTTTTTTTCAATATCGGAAAAGTTAAAAATCTCCCATCCCTTTATTGACAGGATGAACTTTGAAAATATAGGGGGCACACCGGTTGTCGGCATTAATGCCAATGTTGTTATCGGCCATGGTATATCCAGGAGAAAAGCAATAAAGAACATGATTTTGCAAACGAAAGCGGTTGTCGGGGCAAATCTTGCCCGGAAAATAATTGAAGCTATCTGAATATGGAAGAAGTACGGGCTGTTATAACAGGAATTCATGCCTGGGTTCCTGAATACAGGCTGACCAATCACGAACTTTCAAAAATGGTTGATACTTCCGACGAATGGATAATGCAACGCGTCGGAATAAAGGAAAGAAGAATTCTGAAGGGTGAGGGGCTGGGCTCATCCGATCTCGGTGAGAAGGCTGTCAAGGGTCTTCTGGAGAAAACGAACACTTCACCCGATGAAATTGATCTCGTCATCTGTGCAACCATTACTCCCGACATGGTATTCCCGGCCACGGCAAACATAATTTCCGACAAGGCCGGCCTTAAAAATGCATTCAGCTTTGATCTGGGCGCTGCATGCTCAGGTTTTTTGTTTGCACTGCAGACAGGCGCCGCTTACATTCAGACCGGAAGGTTCAGAAAAGTCATTGTTATTGGAGCTGATAAAATGTCATCGATCACCGATTACACTGACCGGACAACCTGCCCCTTGTTCGGCGATGCTGCAGGGGCCGTTCTTCTTGAGCCGGGAACAGGGGATTACGGTATTATGGACTATATTTTCCGTGTTGACGGGTCGGGCAGGAAGTTCCTGCACATGAAGGCAGGGGGCTCGGTGAAGCCAGCCTCGCATGAGACCGTTAATGCCCGTGAACACTTTGTTTACCAGGAAGGCCAGAGCGTCTTCAAATTTGCAGTGGTCAATATGGCAGACATTGCTGTCGAAATCATGGAACGCAATAACCTGAAACCGGAAGATATCGCGTGGCTGGTACCCCACCAGGCAAACCTCAGGATAATCGACGCAACGGGAAAAAGGATGGGGCTGCCACCCGAAAAAGTTATGGTGAACATAGAAAATTACGGAAACACAACGGCAGCAACTATTCCTCTGTGTCTTTGGGAATATGAAAAAAAACTCAGGAAAGGCGACAAGCTGATACTTGCCGCTTTCGGCGGGGGGTTCACCTGGGGATCCCTCTATCTCAAATGGGCTTACGACCCTGATTAATGCAGTCCGGATTTCTCCCGGCACATTTATACTGATCCGCCTCCCTTATCCGCTTCGATTCTGCCCCGGGATACCTATCAACAGTTCCGCGAACATCATTCTATTTTTTTACAATAGTTTTTATATTTGTGAGTTATTATGTTTGTAAGTATAATTCTGGCAAATCATGGGAAAATTCAACGAAACCGACAATACTGCAATCAATCTGATCAGCAATGGCACTGAAATCACCGGGGATATCAAATCAAATGGCGATATCAGGGTCGACGGGCTTCTTACGGGCAACCTTACTACAAAAGGGAAAGTTGTAATAGGACCAACAGGCAAGGTAAAGGGAGAAGTGTATTGCAAAAACTCGGAAGTGTCAGGGACTGTTGAAGGCAGGATTTGTGTGAGTCAGTTATTGACCCTGAAAGTCGATTCAAGGATTTTAGGGGATATAGTTACTTTCAAGCTTTCAATTGAACCCGGCGCCAAATTCACAGGCAACTGTAAAATGAGTGAAAGCGAAAATAATGAAGGAGCCAGCTTCACAAAAACAAAAGAACCCGAAAAGTCCGTCAAATAAAGGTTTACACGATTTTGCAAAATATTCCGGCCTGGCCTTCCAGATGCTTGTAATAATTGCAGCAATGACCTGGGGCGGAGTGAAACTCGATGAAGTTCTGGGATTATCGACACCGGTGTTCACCATAGTCCTGTCTCTTCTCGGAGTATTTGCAGGAATTTATACTGCAATAAAGGACTTTATTAAACGATAATCTCACAAATGAATTTCAGAAAATACCTGACCGGACTTTTATGGGTTTGCCTGCCCCTGCTGGCAGCAGGGTATCTGTTATCCCGGTTCATCCCGGTCCCATTTCTTTTCACCGATCTGTTGTTACTCACTGTTTCGTTTTCAGCAATTGGCATAACTGCGGCACTGATCTCCAGGTCGGGGCTGAAGAAGGGAGCCGAGGGAGGAACAATGTACCTTATGGTTGCACTGTCGGTCAAATTGCTACTGGAGATGGTCCTTGCACTTCTGTGGTTTGTAGTTGTTAAAAAAACTTATCTGTCCTCAGTTATATTGTTTTTTGTACTATATTTGGCCGTTTCCCTGTTTTCAATTATTTTTATATTGAATACACTGAAAACTAAACCTTTATAAAACTATTCTTAATATAATGCAATTTGTCAAAGCAAGTCTGTTATTCCTGCTTTTTACAATAATTCCTGCTGCCCTCACCGCACAGGAGGAACACGGCAGTCATGCAGGAAGGGCAGAAGAGGAGTTTGATGCAAGCACCTTTATCATGGATCATATAGCCGATTCGCATGAATGGCACATTCTGACCAGGAAGAACGGCGAGAGCGTTGCAATTTATCTTCCTGTGATCCTATACTCTGCTGAAAAGGGCTGGGATGTGTTCTCTTCCCGGCAGCTTGCACACGGACATGAATATAAAGGATACAGGCTGGAAGAGGAAGGTGACAACAAAGGAAGGATAGTGAGCTTAAATGAGGATGGTACAATTAATGAGGAAGCTTTCCTGCTCGATCTGTCAATAACAAAAACAGTTGTCGGACTATTGTTTTCCGTTATAATCGGACTCTGGCTCTTTCTTTCATTGTCGCGTTCCTACAAGAAAACCGGGATCAGCCATCCCAGGGGGATTCAAAGCTTTCTCGAACCAATAATCCTTTTTGTGCGCGACGATATAGCGATCCCCAACCTTGGGGAGGATAAATATGAAAAATACATGTCCTACCTGCTTACCGTTTTCTTTTTTATACTGTTGAACAACCTGATGGGGCTTGTTCCCTTTCCTCCGCCATTCGGTGCCAATGTAACCGGCAATATTGCGGTAACCATGGTTCTTGCACTGTTCACTTTCTTCATAACCCAGATCAACGGAAGCAAATCCCACTGGAGGCATGTTTTTGCAACACCAGGGGTGCCGGTCTGGCTCCTTCCCGTAATGATCCCGGTGGAGATCATAGGCCTGTTCTCAAAGCCATTTGCACTGATGGTCCGACTCTTCGCCAACATTACTGCAGGCCACATTATCGTCCTCAGCCTGGTCTGCCTGATCTTTATTTTCAAGTCGCTGTTTGTGGCGCCGGTATCAATCGCATTCGTTATATTCATGGATTGCCTCGAACTTCTGGTGGCATTCCTTCAGACATATGTTTTCACCCTGTTGTCGGCCCTTTTTATAAGTTTGGCCGTCAAAGGAGAGGAGGAACATCATTAGTTTTTATTGTTTAATTTAAACCAGTTACTATCATGACAGGTACATTGGCAGCAGTGGGAGCAAGCCTGGCAGTTATCGGCGCAGGTCTTGGAATAGGAAGGATCGGTGGTTCAGCCATGGACGCTATTGCACGTCAGCCGGAAGCCAGCTCCAAGATCCAGACAAACATGATCGTCTCTGCGGCTCTTATTGAAGGAGCTGCATTGTTCGCCATCGTGGTTGCCCTCATTGCAAAGTAAAGGAAACAGGAGGGCTGCAACGGTTGGTTGCAGCGCCTCCCTATTAAATCAAAAGACAAAAACATAAAGATATGGTCTTACTAGCAAACAGTCTCACATCGCCGGCAATAGGCCTGGTATTCTGGACAACAATAATTTTCCTGATGTTTTTCCTCATTCTGAAAAAGTTTGCCTGGAAACCTATTTTAAAAGCGGTTAAGGCCAGGGATGAGATGATAAAGGGATCTCTGGCATCGGCCGAAAAAGCCCGGAAAGAGATGGCCAGGCTCCAGAGCGACAATGAAGCCATCCTCAGAAAGGCCAGGGAAGAACGCGAAATAATCCTGAGGGAAGCCAGGGATATCCGCGACAAGCTTATTTCCGAAGCCAAGGGAAAAGCTTCCGAAGAAGCGGAGAAGGTTGTTGCAAAGGCACGGGCCGGCATTGAAAGGGAAAAAATAGCCGCACTGGGTGAGATCCGCAAACAGGTTGCCACCCTGTCAATAGAAATTGCCTCCAAACTGATAGGTGAAAAGCTTGAAAAATCAGGGGAACAGGAAAAGCTTATTGACAACTACCTGAAAGAAATCGACTTCACGAAGAACTAATTTTTTTTTAATGAATCAAAGCAGAATATCGGTCAGGTACGCAAGAGCTTTGTTCCAGTCGGCCCTTGAAAGAAATGAACTCGACAGGATCGGCAGGGACATGACGTTGGTAAAGGATACCTGCAAAATTCCGGAGGTTAGGGAAATCCTCGATAATCCCGTAATTATGCCCTCGAAGAAGATCAGGGCATTGCGCAGCCTTTTTGGTACGGAGCTTCATGAACTTACCCTGTCGCTTATCGACCTGGTGGTAAGGAACGGAAGGGAACAATACCTCCCGGCAATTGCCAGGATGTTCAACCAGGAAACAAAAAGGCACAGGGGTATTACCGAATCGGTTCTGACCACAGCCGTACCAGTCGATCCGGGGATCAGAAAACAGGTGGAGGAAATGATAGAGAAAATGTTCAACACCAGGGTCGAGCTTAAGACGAACATTGATGAGTCAATAATAGGTGGTTTTATCCTTAAGGTTGAGGACAGCTATATTGATGCAAGCGTAAGAAACAAGTTAAGGAAAATCAAACACGAACTGATAAGCGGATCATTATGATCCTGAAAACAATAAGACAAGTATGATTTTATAGGAACAAACATGGCAAGTATTAAACCAGCAGAAGTTTCAAAAATCCTCAGGCAGCAGCTTGAAGGTATCCAGACCGGGGTCGAGCTTGAAGAGGTTGGCACCGTCCTTGAAGTTGGAGACGGGATTGCACGGATATACGGTTTGTCGAATGCCGAATCGAACGAGCTGATCCAGTTTGAGAATGGCATTGAAGCCATTGTGCTCAACCTTGAGGAGGACAATATCGGGGCCGTATTGCTGGGCCCCACTGAGGAGATCAATGAAGGCGACATTGTAAAGCGGACCGGGAGAATTGCTTCAATCGGTGTAGGAGAAGGGTTGCTAGGAAGGGTCATTACTCCGACCGGTCAGCCTCTAGACGGCAAGGGCCCGATAGAAGGTGAACTGTTTGAAATGCCGTTTGAACGGAAAGCTCCGGGTGTTATATTCAGGCAACCGGTAAAACAGCCGCTCCAGACGGGCATAAAGGCGATCGATGCCATGATCCCGATCGGCAGGGGTCAGCGTGAGCTGATAATCGGCGATCGCCAGACCGGAAAGACGGCTATAGCAATTGATACAATCATAAACCAGAGAAGCAATTTTGAAAAGGGAAAACCGGTATACTGCATTTATGTTGCGGTAGGGCAGAAGGGTTCAACCGTTGCAAATATCGCCAGAACGCTCGAGGAGCACGGCGCAATGGAATATACGGTGATCATTCTTGCAACAGCTTCCGACCCTGCTGCTTCCCAGTTTTATGCTCCCTTTGCAGGCGCTGCAATAGGTGAATTCTTCCGTGATACCGGCCGTGACGCCCTGATCATTTACGATGACCTGTCGAAACAGGCAGTATCGTACAGGGAGGTTTCCCTCCTGCTCCGCAGGCCTCCGGGCCGTGAAGCCTATCCGGGCGACGTCTTCTATCTTCATTCACGACTCCTGGAAAGGGCTGCCAAGATCATCGAGTCGGATGAAGTTGCAAGGCAAATGAACGACCTGCCGGAATCGATCCGCCACATGGTAAAGGGAGGCGGTTCACTAACCGCCCTGCCGATAATTGAAACTCAGGCCGGCGACGTTTCGGCCTATATTCCGACTAATGTTATTTCAATAACAGACGGACAGATTTTCCTTGAATCCAACCTGTTCAACTCAGGTGTGCGTCCGGCAATCAACGTTGGTATTTCGGTTTCCAGGGTAGGGGGCAATGCCCAGGTCAAGGCCATGAAAAAAATTGCCGGTACCCTGAAAGTCGATCAGGCCCAGTACCGCGAACTGGAAGCTTTCTCCAAATTCGGATCTGACCTGGATGCGGCAACACTTGCCACCCTGGACAAAGGTGCAAAGAACGTCGAAATACTTAAACAGGGCCAATATGCTCCGGTTCCCGTCGACAAACAGATTGCAATAATCTATTGCGGAACCAGCGGGCTTCTCAGGGACGTGCCTGTAAACAGGGTCAGGGAATTCGAAACTGAATTCCTCGAGTATCTCGATCTGAAACACAGGGATGTCCTTGATTCACTTGGTGAGGGAACAATAAATGATGAAATAACCGGTATCCTCGATAAAACGGCCCGTGAACTTGTCTTGAAATTCAAACAGCAATAGGCTGTCAAAACTGAATAATTACAACTTGGATGGCGAATTTAAAAGCTATAAGGTTAAGGATAACTTCCGTCAGATCAACCCGGCAGATTACTTCGGCCATGAAAATGGTTGCTGCCGCCAAGCTCCGAAAGGCCCAGGACAAGATTGTCAGACTGAGGCCCTATGCAGGCAAGCTTCATGAAATCCTGGTTCACCTTACACAAAGCCTTGCCGATGCCGATATAAAAAACATTTACAGCAGGCAGGAGTCACCCGAAAAAATACTGATCGTTGCAATAACCTCAAATAGGGGACTTTGTGGAGCATTCAATTCAAATGTCGTTAAGGAGGTTAAGCGGCTGATCACGGAAACATACCATGAACAGTATAAAAACGGGAATGTTGAATTCCTTGCAATCGGGAAAAAAGGCTACGACTCGCTCCGAAAAATGAAGCTGAACATAATATCAGAAAATAATGAGCTTCTGAATGATTTAACTTTTGAAAAAGTTTCGGCCCTTGCCGAGAACGTCATGAACGCATTTGTCAGCGGTGACTACGACAGGGTTGAACTGGTTTACAATCATTTTAAGAATGCTGCAATTCAGCAGCTTACGACAGAGGTTTTCCTTCCGGTTGAAACAATTTCCGAAGAGGGAAAGGCCGCGGCTCATGTCGATTATATCTATGAGCCTGACAAGAAATCCATTGTCAGGGAACTGATCCCCAAATCCCTGAAGATCCAGTTCTATAAGGCAGTCCTCGATTCATTCGTTGCAGAAAACGGAGCCAGGATGACGGCAATGCATAAAGCCACCGACAATGCCACTGAAATGATCCGCGACCTGACCCTTCAGTACAATAAGGCACGTCAGGCAGCGATCACGGGTCAGATTCTTGAAGTTGTAAGCGGAGCCGAGGCCCTGAAATAACTGAAAATTATTAATTGAATCCATGTAGTGAACATGTTTGATCAATCGGCTCTTAAGGAAATCGTCAATAACGCAATAATCAATCTGTCCTTTGACATCGGGTCTGACAGGCTGATTGATCCTGTTAAATATGTTCTCTCGATGGGCGGTAAACGCATGAGGCCGGTGCTGTCACTTATGGCGTGCAATCTTTTCAGTGACAAGATCGACCATGCTGTCATACCCGTGACGGGAATTGAGATATTCCACAATTTCACCCTGGTCCATGACGATATAATGGATAACGCCAGGATCAGAAGGGGATTTCCCACGGTACATACAAAATGGAACATCAACCAGGCTATCCTGTCGGGTGACGTTATGGCATTCATCACAAACGAATGCTTTCTTCAGTCACCTGCCCATCTTCTGCCCAGGGTATTGAAGGTTTTTAACAGGGCCGCCATTGAGGTCTGTGCGGGTCAGCAGCTTGATATGGATTTCGAAAGGGCTACATATGTGTCTCAGGCAGATTATATCCGGATGATAGGACTGAAGACAGCCGCCCTGATTGCCGCCTCATTAAAGATCGGTGCCATTTTTGGGGGAGCCGATGACAAGGATGCCGGACACCTGTACGAATATGGCAAGAACCTGGGGCTTGCCTTTCAGATACAGGATGATATCCTTGATGTATTCGGCGACATGAAGGTTTTTGGCAAAACAGCCGGCGGTGATATTATTGAAGGGAAAAAAACATTCCTGTATGTCAGGGCAAATGAAACCGGATCGTTTGATCAGAAAAAAAAGCTGCAGGATCTTTACGCCTCCAATGCATTCAAACCGGAGGATAAAATCAGGATGGTCACGGAATTATATGAACTGCTTGATGTTAAATCCAGTTCTGAGAAGATTGTCGCAGATTATTTTAAAGATGCCCTGGAACATCTCGGGAAAGTGAATATTTCACGTGAAAGGAAGGAAGGGCTCATTGGGCTGACTTCTTCACTTGCCGGGAGAGATCAGTGAGTAAAACGAAATGACGAATTAATGAATTGGCAAATAATTTTTAAAACTCAATAAATAAATCGGATTTATGGCAAAGAATATTGGGAAGATCAGCCAGATTATAGGCCCGGTGGTTGACGTGACATTTGAACGGCAGGGCAATGAAATGCCTGATATCTATGATGCTCTGGAAATAAAAAGGAACGACGGTACGATCCTGGTTGTGGAATGCCAGCAGCATATAGGTGAAAACACAGTCAGGACAATAGCCATGGACTCAACTGACGGTCTTCGCAGAGGTATGGATGTGGTGGCAACCGGACAGCCGATCACTATGCCTATCGGGGAGCAGATTAAAGGACGCCTGATGAACGTTACCGGTGAGGCAATTGACGGAATAGGCGTTCTTGATAAAGAGGGCGGCTATCCTATTCACCGCAAGCCCCCGAAATTTGAAGATCTTTCAACTGAAAAGGAGGTGCTTTACACAGGCATCAAGGTAATTGACCTCATTGAACCGTACTCAAAGGGCGGGAAAATTGGTCTTTTCGGGGGTGCCGGTGTGGGAAAGACCGTTGTGATCCTTGAATTGATAAACAATATTGCCAAGGCTTATTCGGGGCTTTCGGTCTTTGCCGGTGTCGGTGAAAGAACAAGGGAAGGGAACGACCTTTTGCGCGAGATGCTCGAAGCAGGAGTTATCACTTACGGGAAGGAATTTCTGAAAAACATGGAAGCCGGTGGATGGGATCTCTCAAAAGTCGACAGGGAAGCGCTAAAAGATTCGAAGCTTGCCCTGGTTTTCGGACAGATGAACGAACCGCCCGGGGCAAGGGCAAGAGTAGCCCTGTCGGGTCTTTCAGTTGCAGAACATTTCAGGGATGGTGATGAAAAAAGCGGCGGAAGGGATATTCTTTTCTTTATGGATAATGTGTTCCGCTTTACCCAGGCAGGTTCTGAAGTTTCCGCGCTCCTTGGCCGCATGCCTTCAGCAGTGGGATACCAGCCGACTCTTGCCACTGAGATGGGTATCATGCAGGAACGTATCACATCAACGCGCCATGGATCGATAACGTCGGTACAGGCAGTGTATGTTCCGGCCGACGACCTTACCGACCCTGCGCCCGCCACAACATTCGCCCACCTCGATGCCACAACCGTGCTGAGCCGGAAAATATCAGAACTCGGGATTTACCCCGCTGTCGATCCTCTCGACTCAACATCGAGGATACTGACACCCGAAATAGTTGGCGAAGCCCATTACAATTGCGCCCAGAGGGTTAAGGAACTACTGCAGAGGTATAATGAGCTTCAGGACATTATTGCCATCCTGGGAATGGATGAGCTTTCCGAAGAAGACAAACTCGTGGTTCACCGGGCCCGAAGGGTGCAGAGATTTCTGTCGCAGCCCTTCCACGTTGCCGAACAGTTTACCGGCATCAAGGGAGCCCTCGTTTCGATTGAGGATACCATAAAGGGATTCAACATGATCATGGACGGAAAGGTGGATCAGTACCCTGAATCGGCATTCCTGCTTGTCGGAACTATTGAAGATGCCATTGAAAAAGGCGAGAAAATACTTGCCCAGTCGAAATGACAACCGTTGAATGTCATATGTTGCAGCCTGCAGCCTGTTATTGCTGCTTCCCGTGCATGAAGCCTGCAACACACTGTCTTCAACACTCATGTCTTACTGAATCACTATCATGAAAATCGAGATAATAACCCCCGATCACACGATATATGAAGGGGAAATAAAATCCGTAAGGGTGCCGGGCAGGAAAGGTTCTTTCCAGGTTCTTAAGGACCATGCACCAATCATATCGACCCTCGATCCCGGGCCGGTATACATAGTTGAACAGGATAACAGGGAGGTAACCTATAATATTGACGGAGGCGTTATAGAAGTCAGGGCAAACAGGATCATACTCCTGACCGAGTCCGTCAAATAAAATATGCCCGATGACAGCCGACGAATTCCGGAAACACGCCCATGAGGTGGTCGAATGGATGGCACGTTACATGGAAAACGTGGAGAGCTATCCTGTCAAATCCCAGGTCAGACCAGGCGAGATCCTTGAAAGGATCCCTCCAGTGCCTCCTGCACAGCCCGAACCTTTCAGCGCCTTCATGAAGGATCTCGATGAGATAATCATGCCGGGAATAACTCACTGGCAGAGTCCGAACTTTTTTGCATATTTCCCGGCCAACACGAGTCCTCCCTCAATACTTGCCGAGATGATCATATCCACACTCGGAGCCCAGTGCATGATATGGGAAACATCGCCCGCAGCAGCTGAACTGGAGGAGAAGATCATGATATGGCTGAGGGATCTTATCGGGCTGCCCGCTGAATTCGAGGGTGTGATCCAGGATACCGCATCAACCGCAACCCTGGCTGCTCTGATCACGGCAAGGGAAAAAGCAAGCGGCTTCAGGATAAATGAAGAAGGGGCAGGAAGTACAGCCCGGTTAAGGGTCTACTGTTCGGAACAGACTCATTCCTCTGTTGAGAAAGCGGTTAAGATAAGCGGAATAGGCAGGAACAACCTGGTTAAGATCCCAGTCAAACCTGATTTTTCGATGGACGAGGAAAAACTGGAGAAAGCTGTTTCGGAAGACATGGAAAAAGGTTTCATTCCATGTTGCGCCTTTGCAACAATTGGCACCACGGGAACCACTGCCGTTGACCCTTTAAGAGCCATCGGAGAGATCTGCAGCAGATACGATATCTGGCTTCATGTTGACGCTGCAATGGGCGGTACGGCCCTTATTCTGCCCGAATTTCAATGGATGCTCGATGGCAGGGAATATATCGATTCATTTGTTTTCAATCCTCATAAATGGATGTTCACCAATTTCGACTGTTCTGCTTTTTTCATAAAGCACCCTTCGCTTCTTCTGAAAACATTCGAAATTTTGCCCGAATATCTGAAAACCCGCACCAGGGGGCTGGTAAATGATTACCGCGACTGGGGCATACCGATGGGAAGAAGATTCAGGGCCCTTAAGCTCTGGAGCGTTATAAGGATGTACGGGGTTGAAGGACTCCGGGAAAAAATACGGCGTCATATTGAGTTTGCAGCGGAACTGGCTGAAATGATAGCAAGGGAGCCGGATTTTGAAGTGGCAGCTCCGGTGGTGATGAATGTCGTCTGCTTCCGTTACAGGCCCGCAGGCAAGTCAGCCGGGGAGATCAACGGAATAAATGAGACCCTTAACCACAGGCTCAACGATACCGGCAAAATCTATCTCACCCATACAGTAATCAACGGTCATTATACCCTCAGAATGGTTACGGGGCAGACAAATGTGACCATGAATCATGTGAGGAAGGCCTGGGAGCTGATTAAAACAACAGCGGCTCAGCTTTAAAGATTGTATGCCCTTGTCCTGTTTCTTCCTATACTCATTCCGTATATATCCATGTTGAACAGGAGCCTGATCACGGGAAAAGTTCCAGGCTCACGCCATGCTGCCTCCACTCCTGCAGAAACCATGTACGGAATCCGGAAAATAAAAAAATCACCGAGCAATTGTGCTCCAAACGATCTGAAAGTCATTTTTCCTTCCGTAAAAAACCAGATCATGCCGTTATCCGTCCGCATAAGCCTGTAATGGTCGGTGACGTGCGTATAGTCAAAAAACAGATCTGCCCTTATCCTTGTCAGATAAAGAAAGCTTGACAGATTAAAGTCGGGATAAAACAGCGGCATGTAGTAATCAGCTGAGACAAAATCTGCTCTTTTCGAGATAATATTATCATATCCTCTTGAAAATGAAATTAAATTCTTCTGCAGGAACCGTTCAGGATTCTGAGTTTCCTTTTCGAGCCTGACCCTTAAACCATGGTTCCCGGATAGGCCGGGGAAATAGAAGGCAGTTTTCAGTGTGGCCAGATCACCATAAAGCTCCCTGTCGAAGGGAAAAGCCGAATAACTCAGATCCATTGTCTGGGCCCAGCGGGGATAGATGTCCCTCACCGCGGTCCTGTAATAGTTGGAAAAATAGATCCTTCCGGTAAACCGGCTCTGGCCCGGGTCGTAATACCCGCTGTTTTTCATATAAATATGATCATTGATATATTTCCATGATGCTGAAATACGCAGATGTTCCGAGAATTTTCCACTCTGGAAATACAAAGGCAGATAAAGGGTATTCGTAATTGCCATTCCCTGGTTGTATTCAGCCGGATCGGGAACATTTTCGCCGAGTTTTTCAATCACGGGCCTGTATCCGTAATCGATGACCGATTCCAGTGCCGGATACCAGCCGAGCCAGTTTATCCTGGCATGAAGCATGTGCCGATTATCAGCATACTCATAACCAATGGTGGAAATGAGGGTGCTGAGGTTGTTCTGCGTCATAAGGGTTATTCCGGGTTTTATAAGGGCCGGATCGGATGTTATTTCATCAATGCTGGCATAAAATGGCATCCAGCTGTGAAATCTGAAAAGGTTTTTCCATTTTTTGTAAGGTTCCGGTAAAAATACCCTGGGCTGACTTTCCCCTGAACTGCCATCATATGGTCTGAACCTGTTAATAAGATAGGAAGGATTCTCACTGAAAGCCGCAGTATCAGGCTCTTCACTCCTGAGCGAAGCCTGGCAAATATTGTTGCCGGAAGTTGAATAGTCGGCAAACATTATATTGTTCCCGCTGATATTCAGATCGCTTACACCGAATCGCGATTTTGTGAGCCTGCTGATTTTTCCGTCGCCTGCCAGCAGATATACGTTATCGGTTCCCGATGCCGAACTGACAAAAAACAATGAATCGTTCCTGGTAAAGGCGGATTGAATGTCATTGGATGACGGACTGATATGGATTTTCCATGCATACTTCCGTAAATCAAATGACATAATACCTTCCCCTTCTTCAGAAAGGGAGACAAAGGTTATTATGTTGCCCTTCTCATCCCATTGGGGTTTTTGCAGCCACACACCCGGCGGGGCCGGGATTTCGCCGAGGATGCTTCCATCGGCTGCGTCAATGATTACGAGTCCCGATTCCTGTGTTATGGAACTCCTTACCGCAGCAATGCGGGAAGCGTCGGGAGATATTGCCGCGGCCATGTACCTGGTCTTCCCGGATAACTTCCGTGTTGTCCCTGATTTCAGATCAAGTATTTTTATGACTGACCATGTCCTGTTTCTCCACCGCGGATCGGAATCAGACTCAACCCAGACGATCTTACCCCTAGCGTACGATATGTTCCAGGGATAGGAATAGCCGGGAGTGTGTATCCTCCTTTCCCTTCCTTCGGCAGGCCTGATCAGTACGAATGACGGGGGATGGTCAAGGGATGTCCTTACGGCAATTATACTATCCTTGCCCGCCCTTACTGGTGAATAATAATTTATGTACTTTTTCCCTTTCGGCGGATTGACAATGTCATATTCAACACTTCCGAGGGCGGAGTCTTCAGCCGTCCACAGGACCTGCAGGGTATCGAAGGTTTCCCTGAACAGCCTTTTTTTTGTCAGGGATGCATTTGCCCTCAGGCTGAGGTTAACAGGGTTCAGGGTGAAAGGAAGGTTTGCGGTAAGGTTAAGGGCTTTTTTCCAGAGGGCTGAGTCATATTTCGCATACGACCATGCCATCATTTGGTATCCTGAATAGTAGTGATTTGGCACAAAATCCCTGAACGATCCGTTTACTATCTTGTCATACTTGTAGATTTTCCCCTTTTCAAGCATCAATGCTTTCAGAGGTTTCTGGAATGAAGGGGTCCGTCCCCTTCCCGAGCCTGTTAGCAGGGTTTCCGAAAAAACGGCATCTCCCTCCAGGAACCACAATGGCAGCAGTGCTGCCACCGCTCCGTTGAATTGCTGGCCCGTAATGTACGACATCACCCTGGTAAAACCCTTATCGAGCGATTTCATCTGGAAAACATGGGTAAGTTCGTGTATTGCCAGCTGGGTTTTCGGATCGAGCGGTATTGAATTCTGTTCGGGTGTGGGATATATCTCCATCCTGTATGGTGCCCAGGCGACATAACCATTCGAGGTTGTGGTATGATTATGGATTATCACCGGTATTCTGAACTTCATTTCAGGGTAAAGAAGCATCAGTCCCGAATACGCATCTTCGAGTGCCCTGGTAAACTCAATTCCCTGGCTGCCGTAGCTTTCAGGGTAGATCACCCTGAACTTATCAGTTTTTATTTGCATCCATTTTATGGACGACGGTTCCTGGCCCGTCTGGTAATACTGGGCAGCAGCCGGTACCAGGGCCAGGGATAACAACAGCAACAGGGCTGATCTGGCTGACTTCATCAGGAATCATTTATTCAAAAATAGTAAAATATGGCGGTGAGTCTGCAAAAGGCCCCGGTTGGGAAATTTTAATTAATTTCGTTGTCAGTTATGAATGGCATGATGCCGTCATCAAACTCATCACACTGATAATTGCATGAAAAGTTACAGGAAAATCAACAATATCACCGGATGGGTGATTTTTGCCGTTTCCGCCGTCACCTATCTGTTGACTCTTGAACCCACAGCCAGCCTTTGGGACTGCGGTGAATTCATTGCATCATCCTATAAGCTCGAAATAGGGCATCCTCCGGGGAATCCCGTATTCATGGTGATTGCCCGGTTTTTCACCCTGTTCGCCGGGGGAAATGTATCAACTGTTGCGATCATGGTAAATGCCATGTCTGCCCTTGCAAGTGCATTTACGATCCTGTTTCTTTTCTGGACGATAACCCATCTTGCAAGGAAGCTCATTATCGGGAACGGGGATAGCACTCCGGGCCGGATAATGGCCGTAATGGCCGCTGGTGCCACAGGTGCCCTGGCATTCACTTTTTCCGATTCATTCTGGTTTTCGGCTGTTGAGGGAGAAGTATATGCAACCTCTTCCTTTTTCACCGCAGTGGTATTCTGGGCGATCCTGAAATGGGAAGATGTTGCGGATGAGCCTCATGCCGACAAGTGGATCATATTAATAGCCTACCTCATGGGGCTGTCGATCGGAGTGCACCTGCTCAACCTTCTCACCCTTCCCGGAATTGTCCTGGTTTATTATTTCAGGAAATTTGAATTTTCATGGAAAGGATTTCTTATCTCACTTGGCATATCAGCCGTACTGCTTTCATTGCTCATGTACGGAATCATGCCGGGGCTGGTCACCATATCCGCGAAGCTCGATATCTTTTCCCGGAACACTCTCGGGCTGCCTCTCAACAGCGGATTGATATTCCATTTCATCCTGCTGATTGTCACCTTCATTCTTGCCGTAAGGATGACGATCATCTCAAATGACAGGACAAGGATATCCGTTTTCGCCGCAGCAGCCTTTTTTCTGTCGGGGATCTGGGTTATTTCAGGCTCTGCATTTCTCAACATAGTCCTGCTGGGTTCAGTAATCTTCCTGGCATGGTATCTGGCCGGAAGGTACAAGGTGGTACTAAACACGATACTTACTGCAGTTATGGTGATACTGATAGGTTATTCCGCAATTGCCATAATAGTTATCCGTTCGTCAGCTCAGCCGCCGCTGAATGAAAATCAGCCAGACAATCCTTTCAGCCTGCTTTATTTCCTCAACAGGGAACAGTACGGTCAGAGGCCCCTGTTCCGCGGTGCTTATTACAATGCCCCTGTCATTGATTATGAGGATGGAAAGCCCAAGTATTCAATTGAAGACGGAAAGTACAAAATAACTGCCTACAACCTGGAAACTATCCATGATACCAGGTTCATCACACTCTTCCCAAGGATGTGGAGCGACCAGCCCGATCATGCGCGCGTTTACCAGGAATGGGGAAAGATCAAGGGAGTTCCGGTTACAGTGACCGACCGCTCTGGTGAAAAGAAACTGGTAAGAAAGCCCACGTTCCGCGAAAACCTGAGGTTTATGTTCACCTACCAGTTTGGCTACATGTATTTCAGGTATTTTCTCTGGAACTTTTCAGGCAAGCAGAATGACACACAGGGAACAGGGGGAGCCTTGAACGGAAACTGGATAACCGGCATCAGATTTCTCGACGAACCCCGGGTCGGTACCTCCGACCTGCCTCCGGGAATGAAGGATGACACCTCCCGGAACAAGTACTTTCTGCTTCCCTTCATCCTTGGGGTGGTCGGTATTTTTTACCAGCTGAACCGCGACATCAAGAACTGGAGCATTATTCTTCTGTTGTTTCTGATGACCGGGGTTGCAATTGTGTTCTATCTGAACCAGTATCCCAACCAGCCGAGGGAACGTGATTACGCATATACCGGATCATTTTACTTTTATGCGGTCTGGATTGGGCTGGGAGTGCTGGCGATCTTTGAGGCAGCAAGGAAGATTGCGGGAGAGAAGACAGCTGCGATTGCTTGCGGAATAGTTTGTCTCCTGGCTGTACCGGCGGTTATGGCCTCGGAGAACTGGAAGGACCATGACAGGTCGGGTCGTTACCTGGCCCGGGATGTTGCTTTTAATTACCTGAACTCCTGTGCAAAGGATGCCATTCTTTTTACAAATGGCGATAATGATACCTTTCCCCTCTGGTATGCACAGGAAGTGGAAGGAGTGAGAACCGACATCCGGGTTTGCAATCTGATGCTTCTTAATACCGACTGGTATATCAACCAGATGAAATGGAAAACCAACGAGTCGGATCCCCTTCCCGTAAGTCTTCCGGCCCGGAAATATTATGACGGTGTCAACAATCAGGTATTCATAGTCGAAAAGACCAAGGATCCCGTCGACATAAAAACCGTTATCGATTTTGTAAACAGCGATAACAAGTCCACCAAGGTTCAGGTTTCAGCGACCGAGCTGCTTGACATAATACCCGCACGCACAATAAGGATACCCGTCGACAGGGAAAAAGTGCTGGCATCCGGAACGGTAAAGCCTGAGGATGCCGACAAAATTGTCCCCTGGATAGACATAAAGCTTACCAAAAGCTCGATACTGAAAAGCCAGCTGATTGTGATGGATATACTTGCCAACAACAACTGGGAGCGCCCAATCTACTATGTAACCGGTTATCATGATGATGCCCTGGGCCTGGAGGAGTATTTTCAGTATGAAGGACTGGCATACAGGCTTGTACCGATAAAGTCGGAGGCCAGGAGCTGGATCGATTACGGAAGGGTCGATCCGGATATCCTTTATGATAATGTGATGAACAAATTTGTATGGGGCGGTGCGAATAACAGGAAAGTGAATCTCGATTACAATCATATACGGACGCTTATGGTCGTAAAGGCCCGGCTTGTCTATGCCCGTCTTGCAAAAGAGCTGGCAGCAAGGGGCGACAGGGAGATGGCCGCCAGTGTCATTGATCGATGCATGGAGGTTCTGCCCCCCGACAGGTTCCCATATGATCCGTATTTCCCTGAACTCATTGAGGCTGCCTTAAAGGCCGGGGCATCAGACAAAGCTGAGGAAATGACAAGGGCGTTTACCGCTTATTACTACGCACGTCTCGATTATTTCCTTAAGCAGAAGCCGTATATTATCAGTTCGGCTGAGTATGAGATTCAGTCAGCCATTCAGTATGTCTCCAAGGTTGCCGGTTTCTGCATTGAAAACGGCCAGCCAGCCCTGGGAGCTGAAATACAGGAAAGGATCGGAAAATACTTCTCAGATTATTCTTCAGCGGAAGGGATAGGGATAGAATAGGATCTCAGGAGAGATTGATGACTTTTTCCTTAACATCCTGCTTCAGATATTTTTCAAGCAGGGTGAATATTGCTTCGGGGTACACGGGTTTAAGAATGTACTCATTGCATCCGGCAATGAAAGCATCTGCCTTCGACTGTTCCGATGAATATGCCGTGATCATCAGTACCGGAACATGTTTTCTTTCTTTCCTGAATATTTTTGTGCAGTCGATGCCGTTGATAAGCGGGATGAGAAAATCCATGATCACAAGATCAATCTGTGCATCATCTTTTTGTATGTAATCGACAAAATCCCTGCCTGTACGAAGCTTTACTACATTTGCACCTGAACATTGAATGAGTGTTTCATAATACCTTAGTGAAGGCACATCATCCTCAACGACAAGAATTGTTTTGCCTTCCAATGCCAGATTGCTGAAATTCAGGGACATTACATGTTTTGTTTTGACCACGGTAAAGCTACAACAAGATACAAATGACTAATTAAATAGAGTGTGCAATTTTCAACAAATTATCAACAAATTTAATGCCGGGAAATGAGATTTCCCGGAAATGAATGAAATATGCAGGCAGAATTTTCCGGAAGCTTACCTGCATTCCCATGTTATGCGGGTGTTGCCGCTGACTATATCCTCAGTAGCTTCGATTGCAACAAGTTCCGCTCCGCAGTACTCCCTTTCCCTGCCTTCCTGCACCACCGCTCCGTTCTCATAAGTGACCTGCCTGCAGATCTTGCACCCGGTAAGACCTTCACATGATGTGAGCGAGAAAACCATCATTATGAACATCGGCACTCCGTAGAAAATCCTCTTTCTCATTTTTTCCCTTTTTGATCCGGTTTGATCCCTGAGTCAGTTGATGAATAAAATTGTTCAATTTTACGATTTTTTCAGTAAATTGATGCAACAATTGCCGATAACAATAATCTTTACCGGGGAATGAAATCATAATGGACAATATTCAATAAATAATGGAAGCCACAAAAATGAAAAAGCATGTTACAGTTGTCGGAGCGATCCATATCGGTTTTGGAATACTTGGACTGATCGGGGCTCTGGGTCTGTTTTTCGCACTTAGTTTTGCAAAGGGAGTTGTTGGTGACGAAGAAATACCAAGCATGTTGCTTGGTTTTCTGTCGCTCAGCCTCCCCATCCTGTCAGGATTCATGGCCATTGTCGGTATTGCCGGAGGCATCGGACTTTTGTCCTTTCAGGTCTGGGCAAGATACCTGATAATTGTGATTGCAGCGCTTGAATGCCTTCTGATACCTGTCGGAACGCTGCTGGGCGTTTATTCGATCTGGGTGCTTCTCCAGGATGAGACCATCCGGTTGTTCACTCCGGCTAAAACATAACGGCTGCAGAAGGCTTTTGGTCATCAGAAGCTTAAGAATCCGAGCCGTTTTCTTTCACTTCAAAGCCTTGGAGGCCCTGCATTTATTCAGGAAATCCCGGGTAATGCCCTTTTAGTGATCTGTAGATCATTTGAGCCTGAACATCAGTGAATCGAGGATATATGATGTGAAAATCCCCAGGCCTCCCCTGATATTTGAATACAGCGGCTTCGCTTCCGAGAAAGGATTATCGCTGCCATTATATTCCAGCAGCGATTTATGATAGAGGTAGTAGGATTCTTCCGTGTTCATCACATAAACCGTAATGAATGCCGAATCGTAATACTGATATGAACGGGATATTCTGGTTTCCAGTTTTATGCGGTTATTCTGATCTTTCCTTACATCCTTTAAAAATGATTCCTCAAACCACAACCGCTCTTTATAGACATCTGTGTCAAATCCTTCGTATGTCTTGTATCCCGTGAATCTGCCCGTGACACTGTAAAAATTGATTTCACCCGGATCATCGGAGAATTCTGTCTTTATTATGAATTCCCTCCAGTCGTCATAGATTCCATTGCCTTCATGAACAACTGATTCCGTATCTATTTCAATCATAAGATCCCTGAGTCGTGGAATTGTTGCTGATGCCTCTGCGGTGAGACCCTTATCACTCGTGACCTTAAGGGTATAGGTTTTCCCGGGTATCAGTTCCATATTCCCGGGCCGGAAATGATATCCCTCGCCTTCTTTTATCAGGGGATACTCATATAAACCATCATCGACCGTACCGGTTATGTTCCCGGGGTCCTCCCTGTGGTCGGCAAAATGACGGAGGGGCTGGTTTGATGTTACGGATACAAAATAATCAGTGTCAGCAGGCGACAGGAACGACACGATCACAAGCTTTTGCTCAAAGTCAGGCGAGTGAAATATTATATATTTTTCACATCCGGCAATCAGTACCGGGAGAAGGAAAAAAGCTGCATATTTCATTAACTTGCCAGTCATGGTCAGAACTTAAATGAATATGTAAATGAAGGGATGACGGGGAACAGGCTCACCTGTTCAACAAGGGCACCACTGGTCGTGCCGGATGAAAGATACCGGAAACGGTAAAAGAACGGGTTCTTCCTGTTATAGACATTGTAAACCGAAAATTCCCATATCCTTTCTCCCCATTTTTTTTGCCTGTGAAACTGTATACCCAGATCGAGCCTGTGGTATGGTGCCATCCTGTAATTATTTTTCCGGCTGTATTCATTTACATCGTAAATATTATGGAAAGGGCTGCCCAGTCCTGATTCTGGTTTCAATTCCGGAAACAGGTCGAGATGATCGGGAGCATAATAGACGGATGTGGGCATTGTAACAGCATTGCCGGTCCCGTAAACCCATGTCCCCGACAGTGTGATATTCTTTTTTATCCTGTAGGTTCCCACCAGCGAGATGTCATGCCGTCTGTCGTAACGTGCATAGAATTTCTTCCCGTAGTTTAGGGAATCGAACTGCATCTGCGTCCATGACAGGGTATATCCGATCCATCCCGAAAAACGACCCGCCTTTCTGTGAACGAGGAATTCCAGTCCGTATGACCATGCCTTTCCCGCAGTAACATTGTCTTCCCAGTTTACTTCCCTGATGTCACCCATCTCATCAAACTGAAAAAACGATGCGCCCTCTTTGTATCCAAGCACATGATTCATGGTTTTATAATAACCTTCTATTGACAATGAAATGTCAGGAGTTTTCAGGTCCCTGACAGTCCCGAAGGCAACCTGCCGCGACTGCTGCGGCCCGACCCTTTCGGTGGTCGGTACCCAGAGGTCGGTAGGCAGGCTTATACCGGTGTATGAGATCAGATGGATATACTGATTCATTGAAGCATATGATGCCTTGAGAGCATAATCGCCATTGAACTTCCATGTTGCAGATAGCCGCGGTTCAAGGAACATATATTGCCTGCTTCCGGTAAGAAAATGGCTGAACCGCAGGCCCCCGTTCAGCTTCAGGTCGGGCAGCAACTGCCATGTATCCTCTGCATACAAGCCCGTTTCGAGCCCGTGTGATATCTTCTTCCGGCTCTTTTTCAGGTTTATGGGTTCGTCGATTTCAATGAACACATAGGGAGTGAACCTGTGGAAAATCATGGCACCTCCTGCTTTTACCGAGTGCTTTGGCGAAGGAAGATAATCGAGATCAAATTTAAGTGTGAGGTCCCTTATTCCTGAGAAATACTCTGCACGGAAATTCTCATTTTCAATCCTGCTCTTCAGCTTGTATGTGACACCGAATTTGTAATCGCTGAATACGAATGAAGTATTCGAAAACAGCCGGCTGCTGAAAAGATGGTTCCAGCGGAAGGTTGCGGTGGCATTGCCCCAGCCGAGCCCTGCAGTTTCTTTCAGATCATTCTCGTCATACCGGGCATGAAATCTGTCTTTGCCAAAATATCCGCTCAGGTATAGTTTGTTTCTCCTTCCGAGATCATAATTTATTTTGGCATTCAGATCGTAGAAATAATAACCCGCATCTGTTTCCTCCATGGCCCTGATTATGGGTTTCATAATTAAATCGACATATGTTCTTCTGCCCGAAAGGAGAATTGAGGATTTATTCTTTTCAAGAGGCCCTTCTAGCGTCAGTCTCGATGAAATCAGCCCGATACCTCCCTCGCCATGCCATTTTTCCTTATTCCCCTCCTTCATGTTCATTTCCAGGACCGACGAAAGACGGCCGCCGTAGCGTGCCGGGAATCCGCCCTTGGTAAGCTCCACACTCTTAAGGGCATCGCCGTTGAATAGCGAGAAGAAGCCAAAGAGATGCGATGCATTGTAGACTATGGCATCATCGAGAATGATGAGATTCTGATCAGGGCCACCGCCTCTTACATACAGGCCGCTACTCCCTTCAGAACCTTTCTGCACCCCGGGCATCAGCTGAAAAACTTTGAGCACATCTTTCTCACCAAGGAGGGAAGGAATGTTTTTTATCTGGGCCACCGGCACGCTAATAGTGCTCATACGAGCCGACTGGCTGAGTCTTTCTGCCCTTTCGGCCGATATCTCGACCTCATCAAGCAGGGTACCCGGCCTCAGGTCGAAATTCAGTTCCGTATCCTCCCGCAGGCTGATTTTTTTTGTCTGGGGGGAGAAGCCTACATAGGATGCGGTAATTTCAACTGAATCTGCTTCCGGGAGGGTCAGGGAGAAAAAACCATAGGTGTTGGTCACTGTCCCGGTTCTGTGATCCGGAAGGTAAACATTCACTCCCGTGAGAAGTTCACCGCTTCCCGCTTCCCTGACGAATCCGCTGACCGTATGGCGCAATGACTGCTGACCGCTGATGATGTTTCCGTGAAATATCATGAAAGCCAGCGCCAGGTATTGTAAGGGATGGATGAATGTGTTGTACAGGACCGACTTCATTATTTTACCAGAACAGGGATATAAATATAGCATAATTAATTCATAAACTTAAAAATGCGGCTGCAGAGCATCCGGCCGGAATTTGCCCGAAGCACTTGCTGCCTGTTCCATTTTGACCGTGACACATAAATCAATTTTTCATAAATTGTCGTCAAAATTCTGACTATGACTGACGACAAAAAGATAATTTTTTCAATGTACCGCGTTGGGAAAACCTTTCCCCCGCACCGCCAGGTTCTTAAGGATATTTCTTTATCGTTTTTCCTTGGAGCCAAGATAGGCATCATAGGTTTGAACGGATCAGGCAAGTCAACCCTGCTCAAAATAATTGCCGGGATTGAGAAGGAGTACCAGGGTGAAGTAACATTCCTGCCCGGGTATTCTGTCGGTCATCTTGCCCAGGACCCCCTGCTGGATGAAAATCGCACTGTACGCGAGATAGTTGAAGAGGGAATAAAGGAGATTGCCGATCTCGTCAGGGAGTATGAGGCAATAAACGAAAGGTTCGGCGATCCTGAAGTTTATGAGGACCCGGCCAGGATGCAGCAGCTTATGGACAGGCAGGCTGAGCTGCAGGAGAAGATTGACTATAACGACGGATGGAACATCGATCATAAGCTTGAGCGCGCAATGGATGCGCTCAGATGCCCCGAGGGCAGCGCCAGGGTGAATATTCTCTCGGGAGGTGAAAGGCGGCGGGTTGCACTCTGCCGTCTCCTTCTCCGTCAGCCCGATATCCTTTTGCTGGACGAGCCCACGAATCATCTTGATGCCGAATCGGTTCAGTGGCTGGAAACAACCCTGAAACAGTATCACGGTACTGTTATTTGCATAACACACGACCGATATTTTCTCGACAATGTTGCGGGATGGATACTGGAACTCGACAGGGGCGAGGGGATTCCCTGGAAGGGCAATTATTCCTCCTGGCTCGAGCAAAAGGCACAGAGGCTTGAGATTGAAGAAAAAGGGAACATCAAACGAAGGAAGCTGCTGGAGAGGGAACTGGAATGGGTACGAATGTCACCGAAAGCACGCCAGGCCAAATCCAGGGCCAGGCTCGGAGCCTACGAAAAGCTGCTTAACCAGGATGTCAAGGCAAAGGAGGAGAAACTTGAGATATTCATCCCAAACGGCCCGAGGCTGGGCGACAAGGTTATAGTAGCGAAAAAGGTGGCAAAATCATTTGGTGAAAAGCTGCTTTTTGACGATCTCGGGTTCAATCTGCCTCCCAACGGCATAGTTGGAGTCATTGGCCCGAACGGAGCCGGGAAAACAACCCTTTTCAGGATGATAATCGGGCAGGAAGAACCCGACTCAGGGGTTTTCGAGATAGGGGAAACTGTCGTCACCGGGTATGTCGACCAAGCACACAGCGAGATTGATCCCATGAAAACCGTATATGAAGTGATCTCAGGCGGTCAGAACGAAGTACCTGTCGGGAACAGGCTTGTAAACGCCAGGGCATATGCGGCCAGGTTTAACTTCACGGGGGCTGATCAGGAAAAGAAATGCGGCGTCCTTTCAGGGGGTGAACGCAACAGGCTTCACCTGGCCCTCACCCTGAAATCGGGCGCAAATGTCCTGCTGCTCGATGAGCCTACAAACGATATAGACGTCAATACATTGCGGGCCCTGGAAGAGGGCCTGGATAATTTTGCCGGCTGTGCTGTGATAATATCGCACGACCGCTGGTTCCTCGACAGGGTGGCAACGCATATCCTGGCCTTCGAAGGTGAATCGAAGGTAGTCTGGTTCGAGGGAAGCTACTCCGAATATGAGGAAAATTACAGAAAACGGGTTGCGGATACCACGCCTGTAAGAATAAAGTATAAAAAGCTGGTGTAGTAATTGGAAGAAAGAGGGAGATCTGTAAACGGCGAACCTTGAAATCACCGGCACAATCACCTGGCAGGCAGCCCGGGAAAATTGATTTTAATTCACTGTCACATATCCGGATGAAGCGACTGGCATTTCATAAACTGCTTGTGTCATTTGCAATCATGGCATTGCCAGCACCATCGCTTACAGCACATATAGGCAGTCGTTTCCCTTCCGAAAAGAAAACAGTTGAGGATAAGATTACAGGGGCACAGCTCACATTCCTTACCAGCCAGGGACCGGGTGATTTCGGGATCTGTAACACCGGCCGGCAATGGACGGCCGATGGCAACTGGATCATTTTCCGGTCGAACAGGGCTCCCGGCGAAACTCTTGCCATTAATGAAAAGACCGGCGATATGGTGCAGGTTACAGAGGGGAGCTACATGGGTGTGACTGCTGTTTCGGACAAATCGATGAAGCTTTTTTTCATGAGGATGACCCTTCGTCAGCCAGGTCAGTCAGGCGGCGGACCCGTTCAGATCGTGGAGGTTGATCTTGAAAGACTCCTGGCCGACAGCGAATCGGGGGATGTTAGGGATGAAAGCGAATACCAGAAGGTACGTGGTACGATACCTGCCGGGATGGAAGCCGGTGGAAGCATGAGTATCGATGCCGGCGGGGAATGGTTGTATTTCAGGGTGGGAAGGGCTGAAGCTTCTAAGCATGCCGCGCAGGTCAATCCGGCAGACCGGGGTTACTCACAACATCCTGCCGGTGAAATCCTTTCAGGCATCAGCAGCTTCAACATCAGGACAAGGGAGATAAGGTTCGTGCTGGGACTGCCCTTTCGCGTTGGCCGGATCAGGGCCGATCAGAAGGTGTCCGGGGAACTGTACTTCTGTGGGGAAAAAGACGGTACGAATCCGCTGCAAACCTGGTCAGTCAGGTCAGATGGTACGGGCCTCAGGACCGTTTGCGGCGGCCCGCAGCCGAAATGGCCCGCCGGTTCCGGCAGTGTCCTGATGCATCATCCGGCATCGTCCGACGACAGACTGGCCTCCGGGAGCGATGCCGGGGGAAACATTTACCTGGCCGACCTGCATTCAGACAAAACAATCCTTCTTTCCGCCGGACACAAAACAACTTCGGCTGATCCACCATGCCCGTCAGTCAGCCCCGACGAAACAAAAGTCCTGATCCTGTCGGCAATGCTTTCTTCCGACACGCGCCGTCTGAACCTCTGCATTATAAAGATTCCGGATGGATGGCAGGGCAGCAAACAGACAGGATATTGACTGATGCGTTGCGGATCGCGATTCCTGTAAGACAGGATCCCGCAGTATATGATTCTAAAGCTGGTGTTCGAGTGTCTCCTTTGTCACCTCGGGAGTAGTGAGGCCCCTGTCTCCAAGATTGATCCAGTTTCGTTCCCGGAACCTGGCGACGATCTTATCGATGGTATCCTGCCCTACCCCATACTCACTGAGCCTGGTTTTTATCCCGAGCGATTCAAAGAATTCAACCGTTTTTTCTATGGCAGCATCTACTTTTTCATCGGTACTGCCTTCGGTTATTTTCCATACCCTTTCACCGTACTGCAGGAGCTTTTCCTTCTTTTCCTCCCTCAGTGCTTTCCAAAGTCCGGGCTGAACGATGGCAAGTGTCCTTGCATGGTCAATCCCATGGAAGGCAGTCAGCTCATGGCCGATATCGTGGACCGACCAGTCTTCCGGAACGCCGCAGGCAATCAACCCGTTCAGGGCCATGGTAGCGCTCCACATCAGGTTCGACATGGCCTCATAATCGGCAGGGTTTCTGTATGCTTTGGGGCCCTCTTCAATAAGCGTTAAAAGTATGGCTTCCGCAAATCGGTCCTGGATTGGCGCATTGACCGGGTACGTGAGATATTGCTCCATTACATGTACAAAGGCGTCGACAATCCCGTTTGCAACCTGAGCCGGTGGCAGGGTGCCGGCTGCATCGGGAAGAAGAACCGAGAATTTCGGGTATGTGAAAGGTGATCCGAAACCCAGTTTCTCAGCAGTGGATCTGCGGCTGATCACCGAATTCCGGTTCATTTCCGAACCCGTTGCCGGAAGGGTAAGGATGGCCCCGAAAGGCAGGGCCCGCATCACGGGCATTTTCTTTGCAAGGATGTTCCAGGGATCGCCGAACGTGTACAATGTAGCCGCAGCAATGAATTTTGTTGCATCAATTACCGATCCCCCGCCTGCCGCAAGCAGGAAATCTATTTTTTTCTCCCTGATCACCTCAACGGCCCTCATGGATGTTTCATATGTCGGGTTTGGCTCTATCCCGCCGAATTCAGTCACCTCGAATCGCTTCAGGGCCTCCATGGTCTGTTCATATACTCCGTTCCTGAAAATACTGCCTCCGCCATAAATGAGCATCACCCTGCTTCCGGCAGGTATCTGGCCCGCTATTTTCGATATCTGGCCCCTGCCGAAAAAAACTCTTACCGGATTGTAAAATTCAAAATTCTCCATTGCCTGTCTGATTTAACGACCGGAAATATAGCATATAAAAATGAAAGTTTAAAACAGGGCAAGGCATCCGGAAGCCGGGCGGGCCAAAGCTGCCAACACTGGCGTCTGGCGGTAACCCGGGCATCAGGGGTTGTTCTTCAGGGATCAGGCCTGCTTCCTGCCCGGCATTTTAATGAAAATTTAACAGCCTTTCATTTTGAATTATTATTCTTTCCAATAATTTAGACCTTTTTTTCAGGCATAACCATTTTAATTATAAGCATATGGATATTGTTATTGAGAATCTGACAAAAAGGTTTGGCAATCAGAAAGCCGTTGATAACATTTCCCTTAAAGTCTCAACCGGTGAGATCATCGGCTTTCTCGGTCCCAATGGCGCCGGGAAGACGACAACCATGAAGATCATCACCAATTATATTTCTGCCGATGAAGGCAGGGTTTTCATCGGAGGCAGGCTTGTGGATGATGATCCCGGGAGAATAAAGAAGCATATCGGCTACCTGCCCGAGAATAATCCTCTTTACCAGGAGATGCCCGTAATCGACTATCTTGAATTCTGTGCCAGGCTGCACAATATTGAAAAAGGCGTTATTGGCAGACGCGTGGCCGAAATAGTCAGGATCACAGGTCTCAACAGGGAAAAGCACAAAAAGATCGGGGAGCTTTCGAAGGGATACAGGCAGAGGGTTGGCCTGGCCCAGGCCATGATTCACGATCCGGAGATCCTCATTCTCGACGAACCCACTTCGGGTCTCGATCCGAACCAGATTGCAGAGATCCGCAAGCTTATCAGGGAGCTGGGACGTGAAAAAACCGTTATCCTCAGCACCCATATCCTTCCTGAGGTTGAAGCAACATGCGACAGGATCTTCATCATCAACAAGGGAAGGCTTGTAGCTGACGGGACTCCTGAAAATCTCAGGACCCAGGCACAGGGGTCCGACATTGTGAAAGTAAGGATCGAGGACGGAGATCCGGATCAGATCTTTAAATCGCTGATGCAGGTAAGATCAGTTTCGCTCGTCGATTTTACCGACAGGCATATGAACCGGTTCGAGATTCACTGCAGGGCTGAAACGGCAAAGCGGGAAATATTCAATCTCTGCGTAAGCCGGAAATGGGTGCTGACGGAAATGACGCCTTATGAAGCAAAACTGGAAGATATTTTCAGGGAACTTACAATGAATTAAAAGCAGATGCCATGAATACTGTATGGACAATAACCCGGAGGGAACTAAGCTCCTTTTTTGATTCCCTTGTCGCAGTCATTATGATTGTTCTTTTTCTCGGATTCACCGGTTTCTTCACCTGGATATCCGGAGCCGACATTTTCATGACGGGGCAGGCAAGCCTGCGCTCATTTTTCGGGATAGCATACTGGACCCTCTTTTTCTTCATCCCGGCTCTTACAATGAAACTCCTCGCTGAAGAGAAGAAGACCGGCACCCTCGAGATGCTGCTGACCAAGCCTGTCTCCGACAGGCAGGTGATACTTGGAAAATACCTGGCCGCGGTGATACTTGTTGCAATAGCCCTGGCATTTACCCTGCCATATGTAATTACAATATCGAAGATCGGTAACCTTGACACCGGAGGAACATTCTGCGGATATCTTGCCCTTTTACTGATAAGCGCTGCCTATGCCGGCATCGGGATCTTTTCAAGCAGCCTTACAAACAATCAGATAGTTGCATTTCTCACGGCATTGTTCATAGGCCTTTTCTTCCACATTCTGTTCGGTATAATTGCATCGGGAATGAAGGGGATGGCAGGCCAGATAATAAACAGCCTGAGCATGTCGGTACATTTTGAAAGCCTCGCACGTGGAGTGATAGACACCAAAGACCTCATCTACTTCGGATCAATTATCTTCCTCACCCTTTTCCTCACGGAAGTATCCCTTTCAAAAAGGAATGAATACAGGTAGCAAACCATGAAGATATAATCATTTAGACTCCTTTAACATGAACAAGACGGCAAAAATATCTTCGACAGTCGCCCTTATGACAGGCATAGTATTGTTAATCAACATACTCTCTGAAAACTACAGTTTCCGGCTCGATCTTACGGAAGGCAGGGAATACACCCTGAGCAAGGCCACCCGTAATATTCTCAGGAATCTCGAAAAACCGGTTACCATCACTGCCTACTTTTCAAAGGATCTTCCGCCTAATATCGGAAATATTTCACTCAGTCTCAAGGATATGCTCGTGGAATACAATAACCGTTCAGGCGGCATGGTGGTTTACAAGTTTGTTAACCCGAATGAGAATGAAAGTCTCGAAGCGGAGGCAGTAAGGAACGGGATACAGCCGGTTATGATCAATGTTCGCGAAAAAGACCAGGTCAAACAGCAGAAAGCCTATATGGGAGCAGTAATTTCCCAGGGCGAAGAAAAGGAGACAATACCCTTCTTTCAGCCCGGAGCTGCCATGGAATATGGTTTATCAACCGCGATCAAGAAACTGTCGGTTGTGAATAAACCGGCTGTTGCGATTATCCAGGGCCACGGCGAGCCGCCCCTGTATGAGCTTTCACAGGTCTTTACCGAACTAAGCGTTCTTTACTCGGTAAGCAGCTACACCCTGACTGACACTGCCGACATACCTCCTGAATACCGTACCATAGCCATAGTCAGACCAACGGATACCATTCCGCAGTCCCACTTCTCAAAGCTCGATGATTTCCTTGCAAGGGGAGGCAATATTTTCATAGCATTCAACAGGGTGGAGGGGGATTTTCAGACTTCAACGGGCAAAGCAGTAAACACCGGTCTTGAAGACTGGCTCAGGCAAAATGGCCTTACTGTATCCGACAATTTCGTGATCGATGCCAGCTGCAGCAGTGTCAACGTACAGCAGCAACAAGGTAATTTTGTTTTCTCATCCCAGGTTGCCTTTCCCTATCTTCCTGTCATCAACAGGTTTGCCGACAACCCTGCAACAAAGGGACTGGAATCGGTCATTCTTCAGTTTGCAAGCCCCATGACCTTCACGGGCGACAGCACAAAACGATTCACTCCCGTTGCTTTTACCTCCGAAAAATCCGGAACCGAAAGGGCTCCGCTCTATTTTGATGTTCAAAGGCAATGGACTGAAAGGGATTTTCCACTGTCGGGGCTGGTTGTTGCGGGTGTCCTTGAGGGCCGCCTGGCAGGTAACAGCGAATCCAGGATCATGGTCGTTTCAGACGGCGACTTCGCGGTCACCGGATCTAGGCGGGGCAGCCAGCTTCCCCAGGATAACATTAATCTTTTTGTAAATTCCGTCGACTGGCTCTCAGACAACACGGGCCTAATTGATCTGAGGACAAAGGAGATCACTTCCCGGCCCATAAAGGAGCTGGCTGAAGGGACCAGGTCGCTGCTTAAATGGCTGAATTTCCTGCTGCCCATAATCCTTGTGATAGTGTATGCATTATTCCGTATGCAGGTCAACAGGAACAAGAGGATCAAAAGAATGGAGGTGAGTTATGAGTAAAAGATTTGACAATAAAAAGCTGCTTCTGGTCCTGGCCGGATTGCTTGCGGTCCTCCTGCTGACCCTTGTTGTCAGGACCCCGAAGAAAAGATCCACAATCAGGGAAAAACTGGTTGATTTTGATACTGCATCTGTGGGAAGGATACTGATCACGCCGAGGGCAGAAGAAGGAAAACAATTCGAGTTTTTCAGGGAAGATCCCGGATGGAAGGTAAAACAGGATAACATTGTTGCCGTTCCCAGGAAGAACGCAGTCGGGAACATCTTCCAGGAAATACTCGGAATCAGGCCGCAGAGCCTTGCAGCAGTCGGCAGGGCAGAATGGGAGAATTTCGGGCTGACTGACTCACTTGCAACCCGCATCAGATTCACGGATAAGAAAGGCAGGACCCTTTCCGATATCATGATAGGCCGCTTCACCTACAAACCGGTTGCCAATCCCTATGCCGGAGGACGGAACGACATCTCAGGTACTTCGTACGTCAGGCTTGCAGACGAGGAAAAGGTTTATGCAGTTGATGGATTCCTGGCTTTGGCATTCAGCGGCGGATTCGATGACTGGAGGGACCGGACCCTCCTGCGATGCAACGACAGTGAAATAACGAAGATCAGTTTTTCACTGCCAGCCGACAGCAGTTTTGTTCTCACCAGAACGGATTCAGGATGGACCGCCGGCAACCAGCCTGCCGATTCACTGAACGTCAGGGAATATCTCAGCTCTGTCAGCTTTCTGAATGGCGACAATTTCAGGGACGGGTTTGTTCCCGCCGCTTCACCCGGCTATCAGATCGCGATTGAAGGTAACAATCTCCTGAGCATCACGGTAAAATGCTACAGGGAAGAAGACGGGAAAGGATTTGTGATCAACTCGAGCCAGAATCCTTCCCTTTATTTCTCGGCCGACCGCGGGATGTTCGACAAGATATTCAGACCGCTCAGCTACTTTACCGTATCCTCCTCCGCCGGGAAGAAAAAATAAACCTGGCCCGGGCGGCAATACCGGTTCATCCCGTTGAGGCAGCCGCATATGAAAGCCATATGTGTGTCTTAAGCAGATACATGGCAGTATCATTTTCAGCGGACCACAGCACATAAAACCGCCGGGATCAGAAATTCCTTGCGATGTGAAACCATATTCATTGAACGGGCATGATCCGTTTCAGAGGATGTATTTTTCATATTCATCAATTTTTGACCTGAGCCTTTCAGCAAGGTACCGGTTTCCTTCCGCCATTGCCTCGAGTATGAGGCCGGAATCATCCCTGTACCTGATGAGAGTCTCCCTGTTCCAGTCGGGCGGGGGTGGCTGCAGGTTGGTTATCCTGTCGGCAAGCTTCACTGCATAAACTTCCTTCCTGAGCCCCCGGATCCTTGCCAGGCTGTCGGGTACCTGTTGTTCCTTCGGGAGCCTTTCATCCTTCGACAATGCAAGAACTGCCACGGCAACTTCTTCCCCGAACCTTTCTTTTAACTCGTCAAACGTAGTAGAGGTGTCTTCCAGCGTATCATGAAGCAATGCAACCTGAACCGCAAACCCCAGGTCAAAATCATCTGTATGCATGGCTGCCACGAAGATCTCCATTGCGACGTTGCTCAGATGGACAACGTAGGGAAGGCGCGTTCCCTTCACGGTCTGATTTCCCTCAAGATGCCTGTTCCCCGCAAACCTGATGGCCTCCTGGTATAGAGTCTGGATATTAAGCATGATCCGTAATTATAATTATAACTTATTACAAACCCTGTTTAAAATATTTCTAATATTACGAAATAATTGACAATCCTGATGATTGCCGGCCTCAAATGACAGACCGGCGTCTTTCGGTTGGAACTATCATTTAATCATATCATTGTGAAAAGATTAACACTTCTGTTGTGTCTGTTTATCACCGTGTTTCCTTATTTATCAGGACAGGCTAAAGGACTCAGGCAGATAGATCGGAATGATCTGAGGGCATACATGAATTTTCTGGCTTCAGACGAGCTTCAGGGAAGGGAGGCCGGAACGGTTGCCAACAATATTGCATCGGTTTTTATTGAGAGCAATCTCAGGAGAATGGGCATTGAACCGCCTTATGGCAACGGAAGCTACCTTCAGCATTTTGACCTGACGTCGACCCGGATCGTAAAGACCAGCCTGGTTGTTTCTGATGCCGGCGGAGCCAGGATTTTCTCCACCGATTCGGTTGTCACACTCATGGGAAGGTACGGCATATCGGAGACTTCCGGGGAGCTGGTTTTTGCGGGATACGGATATGATGACACACGGACAGATAACAGCGATCTCGGAGATATCGATATTAAAGACAAGATAGTACTTGTTATGACCCGCAATCCTGCCATAGCCGATTCATCAGGTGTCAATGCAGGCTATGTCTTTGATGAAAAGGCTGAAGCCATCAAGCTGCTGTCGTTAATCATGAGGGAGCCAAAAGCTGTCCTGATGGTTTATGACCCGAAAAACAGTTTTTCAGATCCCTGGGAATCGGGACTGGCAGACTATTTCCTTGACACTGAACGGACGAGTCTCCTGGAGGATCAGAGTGAAGCCAGCCTGCCGGGAATTTATTTTATCACGGGAATGACTGCAGACATCCTGCTTTCACCTGCGGGAACATCATTGAAACAGTTCCAGGAAATGATCGGCAGCATGAAAATACCGTGTTCAACAGCCATACCCGGAATAAGGGTAAGCATCGATTCACCCCCGGAGACACGCGAGTACACTGCATCGAATGTCATCGGCATGATTGAAGGTTCAGATCCCGTTCTGAAAAACGAATGCATTGTTTACACAGCACATTTCGATCATGTCGGCATGGCCTCCGACAGCACGATATTCAACGGTGCCGATGACAATGCATCGGGAACCGCCGGTTTGCTTGAAATTGCCGAAGCTTTCCGGAGCCTGCGGAAACGTCCCCTCCGGTCAGTTGTATTTGCATGGATGAATGCTGAAGAAAAAGGACTCCTGGGTTCGGAATATTATGCCAGGCATCCTGTCATTCCGACCGACCGAACCATTCTAAACATAAATCTGGATATGATTGGCAGGAGCATTACACCTGCCGACACCGGGGATTTTTTCGGAACCCCTCTCGATGTTACCGGCCCAAATGAGATACAGGTTTATTCAGGAAATATAAAAAATGAATTCAGGAAGCAGATGCTGCGCAGTGCAGGAAAAGCCGGCCTGTCGGTTCTCGAAATGGGGGAACAAATGGAGTTCGGCAGCAGCGATCATCAAAGCTTTGCAGAAAAAGGAGTACCATGGCTGTTTTTCCATACCGGTATACATGCCGATCTTCACCAACCGGAAGATGACACTTCGAAAATTGATTTCGAAAAGATGGAAAAAGCTGCAAAACTGGCGTTTCTCACGGGATACAGGATTGCCAACTCAGGCAGGCAGTGACTTTACTGTGTCAGCCGATGACAACCAGTTTCCTGCGGTGATTTCCGGTCGGCACACGGGGCCTTCGCACTCATTAAACCGTTTTACCAAAAAAAAATTATTTCCCCCTGTAACATTTCTGTTTTTTAACAGTCTTTATTGTACATGACCAATCAGGCAGGCCCGGGACGTTACCCGGATCATTGCACTGCCTGCAGTTTAAAACATGGGGTTAATATGGATCATTTGATTTTTTTCGAAGATACCTGGGATGAGATCGATGAGCTTTTAAACGGCAATAAGGCAATGATAATCCAGGGGTTTGATGAAACCAGTGAGCCTCACCCGGAGATTGTTAAGGGCGATGTGCTTTATCTTGCCTACGACAGGGGCAGGAACGGGATCAGGGCAAGGGCCGTTGCCGGGAATGTTTATTATTCACGGCGGCTGACAAGGGAAGAATCCTATGAACTGATCATCAGGAACCAGGATAAGCTGATGCTGCCTGATGATCTGTTTTACCGTTGGGCGGGCAAAAGATACCTTCTGCTTATCAGCATCAGCAGTATTGAGCCCTTTGCTGGCAGGACGGGGCATGAAATAAAGCTGAGGCAGATCTCTGCCTGAAGCTTTACCGTTTCATTTTGCCGTCCTCATCAGTTCCTCAACAGCCTTTTCAAGCTGCTGATCGCGTCCGCTGCTAATCAGTCCGGGTTCATTTTTTATCACAATGTCCGGCACCGTTTCCACATTCTCAAGCCAGCGGCCGTTGATGTCCCTTGTGCTAACCGGCACCGCGCCCCACCTTATCGTCCCGTTCTGGAGCATTTCCCAGCCGGCGTAGCTGCATGTTCCGGGAACCGGCATGCCAATGGTTGTTCCTATCCCGAGCTCCTTGTACCCGCATGCGAAACAGTGACCGTCGCTGTAATTCGCCTCGTTGAACATGGCCACGGTTGGCCCGGTCCACCTGAAATTGGGTTCATACCCAACGATGCGGCTTTCCGTGGCATATTCAAGATATTTCCTGCCGGTAAAGAACATTGTCAAATCCGATACCAGGTCGCCGCCGTTATTGAACCTTGTATCCACTATCACACCCTTGCGGTCAGAATACCTGCCCATCATCTCCTCGTATACATTGCGGTACGGTCCGTCCGACATCCCCGGCACATGAACATAGCCAAGCATGCCGTTGCTGATTTTATCAACCTCCTCCTTGTTCTTCCTTACCCATCTCCTGTAAAGCAGGCCGGCCTCTTCGCTCCCGCTGACGGGTTTCATTGAAACACCCTGGCGGCTGCCGGCCCGGGGATCGTATACTGTCAGGAGAGTGATTTTTCCGGCTTTGCGGTTAAGATATGCAGCATAGTCGCGATCCGGCAGGATAGGCTCCCCGTCAATTTCTTCAATAATCATACCCGGGAGTACCGTGAAAGAGGTTCTGTCAAGAGGACCGTCTTTTATCACTTCATCGATGCGGATTCCTTTCCCGGCATAACTGTAATCAACGAATATACCCAGCGATGCAGTATTGTCATCTTCCGGCCGCGGGGCGGAGTATCTTGCCCCGGAATGGGAAACATTCAGCTCTCCGAGCATTTCAGACAGCAGTTCGGTGAATTCATGACCGTTGCTTATGTGGGGGAGGAACTTTTTGTACTCTCCGTAAAGGAGATCCCAGGGCGCGCCATGGAGCGCAGGGGTATAGAACATTGCCTTGGTCCTGAGCCAGACATGATTAAACATGCTTTCCCTTTCCGCGTTCTGGTCAATCGTAAGTTCGGCCGTGAATGAAACCGCTTCCTTCTTCCATCCTTCAGGATTGATCTTAAATATTTTACCGTCCGAGAGCAGGAAGAGGTGCTTCATCTCCCTGTCCCATTGCATCCTGGCCGAACCGGCATCAAGGGCGAGTTCCATCCTGGTGTCTTTGGTGCGCAGGTTGGTGCTCCACAGGTTAAGCCCCTTCTCAAACCGGGCCAGATAGTATAGGGTTTCATTGTCTTTTGAAAGTACCGCATCGCTGAGTGATGACGAATGGATGGTAAGGCGGGATTTCCTGTCATGAATACCTTCAAATTCAATTACGAGTGAAGTGTCTTTCCTTGCTTCCGGCTGCTTTTTCTTCTTGTCAGACTTCTCCTTTTCCTTTTTTTCTTTTTCCTTTTCTTTTTCCTCAATTTCCTTCAGAAGTGCATAATCTTCCTTGCTGAGCCTGAAGCGGTCCCATGCATCGCGGGTAAAGAACATCGAATAGACATCGGCCTGCCTGTTGCCGCTGTTCGCATAGCTTCTCAGCCCGTCCCTGTCGCTGAACCAAAGCATCTGTTTTCCCTTGTTTGCCCACACGGGCCGGTAATCGCTGTACCCGCTGCGGGTCAGGTTTACCGGCGCACCCGTACCATCGGCAGGGATTAGGGCCACTTCAGAATTTGACATTATAGGCGAGTATTCGGCAAGTATCCACTTGCTGTCGGGGCTCCACTGGAAATACTGGTCGCCCTCCGACATGTAGATTATTTCATCGGGTGTCAGCAAAGTACGGATCCGGCCGGTTCTGATATTGTATACCTCCAGCGACCGCCTGTCGCTGATATATGCTATTTCCTTCCCGTCGGGTGAAATTTCGGGCTGATAGCAGTCATGATCGCTCCTGACAAGCAGTTCTTCCTTTAAAATGGTCGAGGCATAAAAATACGGCTCTTCCTTTCTTACGATCCTGGTCATGAAGATCTGCCATTTTCCTTCACGCTCACTGGCATAGATCAGGGTATCGCCCGTGGGTGAGAATCTTAGAAATCTTTCCTCTTCGGGGGTGCTGGTTATACGCTTAGTTATTCCGCCATCGGCTGATGTAACGAACACTTCACCCCTGACAATGAATGCAATCTCCTTCCCTTTGGGCGAGACGGTCATTTCCCTCACACCACCGCCAGGCTGTAAAACCTGTTCGTTATTGTTTTTCCCGCCGGTATTTACAATGATCCTGACTTTTTCAGGCTCTCCGCCCGGTTCCAGAGTATGAACCGACCCGCCGAAGCCGAAACAGAGCAGGCCTGCATCAGAGCTGCTGAGAAATCGAACCGGGCTTCCCTTGAAAAAAGTGACCTGTTTTCTTTGCGAAGGGTCCGAAAGCGGCAGTGAGTGCACATTGAAACTTCCGCTTTCCTCGCTCAGGTAAAAAATGGATTTTTCATCGGGCGAAAAAACCGGGTTCCGGTCCTCACCCCTGAACGATGTGATCATTGTATGCCTGTTGCCTGCCCGTTCCCACAGCCAGATATCACGGGCAACAGATGAGACATGATGTTTTCTCCAGGCATTTTCCCCTCCCTTTTTATCATGATAAACGAAGAAGTCGCCGTTACGGGAACTTTTTACGTCTTCGCCAGGGATCGTCCACAGTTGTTCTATCCTGCCGCCCGCTGCGGGCACCATGTAAACCTCAGGCAGGTATTCCGCCGGGTACTGCCTATTGCTCGCTGCGTCCAGCCGCGCGCCTCCGAAGATGACATACCGGTTGTCGGAGGTAAAAGTATAGGGATATTCATTTGCCGAATGCCATGTCAGCCGCACCGGCTCCCCCCCTTCGGCATCCACGATAAAAACATCAAAATTTCCGTACCTGTCTGATGCAAAGGCAATTTGCCTGCCATCGCGGCTCCAGACAGGCATGAAGTCATGCCCTTCGTGAAAAGTTAACGGGACAGCGGTCCCGCCGTCTGACCCGACGATATATATGTCGCCTTTATAAGTGAAGGCAATCTTCCGGCCATCAGGCGATATTGAGGGATATCTCAGCCACAATGGTTCGGTTTGGGAAAAAAGAAATACCGGTAATGAAACCCCGATGAGAAATAGGATTATCCGTTTCATTGTTAAAAGAATGAATGAAAATATGATTTTAATTTGCCCTGAGGAGGGTGATCCTTTCATCTATCGATTTCAGATGTTCCTCTTCGCTCGATTCCGGGTCCTTCATGTCGTAAAACAGACTGCAGGGAAGTTCGCTGCAGCCACCGCAATGCTCAAGGTTTTTCCGGTTTACGGCACAGTCAAATAAAGGACATACTTTTCCGGGCATCATTTCCTTTGCCCAGAAAGTTGAACCCTTTACCTCGAAACATCCGGTACATGTTGTGTTAAAGTATTCACACTCATTGCATTTTAATCCGCAGGAAGATAATAACATGGCATTGAATTTCCTGCAAGTTATTAAAAAATCAGTCACAACATGGTGATGAAAATGGCGGCATTAAACAATAAATCTGAACGGCAGGCCAGGAGATGTGTTCTCACAGCCGGAAAAAATGCAGATTAACCGGCAAACTATCGCTTCTGCGACGCGGTCAGAATACGGCAGCGTTTTTAAGGAACCTGTCGAGGAATACCAGTATCAGGGAGTCGCCCCTGATCTCATTTTCCTTCCTGATGAATCCGTGGCCCTCATCGGCGAAGACGATATATTCGACAGGAACGTTATTTGCCTTCGCGGCAGCGACTATTTCATCCGATTCAACCTTCAGCACCCTCGGATCGTTGGCCCCCTGGAGCACCATGACCGGGTTCCTGATGTTGCCTGCATGGAACAGGGGAGAAATATCGTATAACCGTACGGAATCGGCGGTGTACGGATCGCCCATTTCGTTGTAAAGGGCCTCACGGAACGATGCCCAGTAAGGGGGGATCGATTTAAGCGTCCGGAGCCAGTTGGTAACGCCGAAGAAATTTACCCCCACCATGAACTCGTCGGGATGGAAGGTCATTGCGGCCATTGTCATGAATCCGCCATAGCTTCCACCAATAATGCCTATCCGGGCCGAGTCGATGTAATCAAGGCTTTGCAGCCATTTTTTGCCCCAGATGCAGTCGCGCAAATCCTTGTCGCCATGATTGCGGTCATCCATCCTGAAAAAGCTTTTTCCGTAACCGCTGCTTCCCCTGTTGTTTACTGCAAGTATGGCATATCCGTGATTGACCAGGTACTGGACAAGAGGATTGTACCCTACCCGTGACTGGCCGCCCGGCCCCCCGTGGACCATAACGAGGGCCGGAACCTTGTTTTTCACTGTGGCAGTGAGGGGCTTATAGAATATTGAGGGTATTTCAAGCCCGTCAAACGACCTGTAGCGTATAACTTCCGCATCTGCAAGATTATCGGGATTGATTTCAGGATTCATCGTCGAGGTCAGCCTTTCAGGCTTGTCAGAGCCGATCTCCCAGAGATACAGGTCGCCGGTTGTCTTTGAACTGCCGAGAGTAAGAAGCAGATATTTCTCACTGTCGGAAATATTGAAATTCACAATGTCGGTTCCGGGGATCCCCGGATATGCAACCTCTTCGCCTGTGTCGAGATCAAACATTTTTATGACATTCCTGGCATCGTCGTTTATGAGGATTAACCTGTACCTGTCATTTTTACTCAGCCATCCTCCCTCAACGTCCCAGTCTGTTTCATAGATTGTCCGGCGCTGGCCCGTGGCTGTTTCATAGCTTGCAAGGTAAGCGAATTCCCTTTCTGCATTGGTTGTATAATAGAAGAATCTTTTGTCACTGCTGAAACCGGTTCCGGAATACAGTCCCGGTTTGTCAGGTTCCGACACTTCCGTCATTTTCCGGGCTGCGATATCGTAAAGATAAAGCTTCGACTCGCTTGTTGATACCGACCTTGAGAGGGCGATAATGCTTCTGTCGCGGGTGCTGCCTGCAAATTCAAATCCTTCGGTGTTCCTGTAGATCATTTCCTCCTTCCACTGCCCGGGATTCATTTTATACAGGTCGAAAAAACGGGGATCTCTCCTGTTCGACATGAAATACATTGTGGTCTTGTCCTTGTTCCAGCCGGTGAAGGCGGCCTTTACATTGTCGCCGGGGGTCAGATCGGTTACCGAGCCGTCTTCGCTGAGCAGGAAGATATGGTCATTCTCGTTCCCGCCCTTGTCGGATGAGTAGAGTATTTGTCCGGTGCCGTCAACATAATCAATTGCAAAGCATGATTCGGTGGTTGAATTTGTGATCTGCTTCCTTGATCTGTCGGCAATGTTTATTTCGAAAACATTATAGATCCCGGTTTCGTTACTGCTGAAGAGGATCTTTCTGTCATCGGCGGAAAATCTGCCCCCGGCAATGCTTATGTTCTTGTACAGCTGGCTTATGCTGTATTCTTCAATATGTTTTCCCTCTTTGCCCGTACAGGAGAGCATGCAGGCGGCAAGTATAGCAAGTGCTGTTCTTTTCATGGCGTTAAGCATTAATTCACAACCGGATCCAAAGTTATGAAGAAACGGAATCCAAGTCAAAATTTTGTTTTTCCGTAAGCCGTTTGTAATTGATGCAGAAGTTTCAATCTTTTCGGAACGGTTCAGTGAAGGCAGGTTTCGGGGTAAATTGATCACTGATTTGCAATCAGGAAAAAAAGGATTATTTTTATGCCTCTGAAACTGGTCCCATAGTTCAATGGATAGAACGAAGGTTTCCTAAACCTTAGATTCAGGTTCGATTCCTGGTGGGACTACAAAAACAACCCTTTAAGTCATTGTACTTAAAGGGTTTAACTTTTATTGTACCCCAGTATTGTACCCATTTCGCCTGATAATATTTTCACCAACGTGTATGTCGAAATTGTATGTTGATTTCTTATATTTGATTGGTGAAAATCGATTTAAACAGCGGTGCTTTTATTGAAATTGGTGGAGAGTTGGGTAAGTATAACTCTTTGCCAATAGATGTTCTGGTAAAACTTGCACAGGATTTACAAGAACTGGTGTTTACATTGGCAAAATATGATTTGCCAACAAACGAATCCATCGACCTTAATAATTTCAAAATCGAATTGGTTGGCTTCACAAGGGGAAGTGCTGTGCCGAAATTTGCTTATTCTCCCCGTACTGAAAACAAAACAGGAATTAATTGGCAGGTACATAGAAACACAGTCAATGATAAGTTGGAAAAACTCATTGCGGTTTCAGATACAGGGGATTATGGTAAAATTATTGAATTATATCCTGAACCAATAAAGCGTAATCCTATTGTTGAGAATCTGTATTCGTTTGTAAATAGTTTTGGAACTGCACCAGTAAGTTTTGTTGAGTATGATGAGGTTAATGAAAAAATAACACCCATCTATAAAATTAATCGATTTAAGCCAGCAGTTAAGAAAGAATTAATATCAGAAATAAAAGATATTGCAGAAGCCGTTTCAGAAACGGATGAGGCAGTTGGCAAGATAAAAATTTCAAAACGTGATGGGAAAATCACCCGTAAAATAATTGATATTTATTCTGGTAAAAGATTTTCATTGGAATATGCTCCTGATGTTATTGTGACAGAAACAAAAAACTACATATTAAAATACCCACTTCGCTGCCTTTTCGAAAAGGAAGATGATTATTTCGTTATCCAGTCTGAAATGCTTGGAATTATTGGCACAGGATTAACTGAGGATGAGGCTGAAAAATCATTTACCGAAGAATTTGATTTCATCTACAACAGGTTAAAAACATTGGATGATAATTCACTGACAAATCACAACCGCCTTATTAAGAATATTCTCACCCAGATAATTGACAGGATTGAAGAAAAATGAGTGTTTTAGACCCTAAAAAGACATATAAAAGTCTCAAGAAAAAAGGTTTTGTTGATTCCATCAATAAAAGTCCCGACCATAAATGGGTGGATTTTTTTTACGATGATAAATATGTCCTGTCAACCAAAATCAGTCATGGGAATAAGGATATTGATAAACACCTGATTAAACAAATGTCATTCCAATGCAAGTTGGATAAAAATAAATTTATTGATTTGGTTAACTGCCCTCTCAGTAAGGAAGACTATATTCAGTTACTTAACCAAAAAGGATTACTTGATTAATGTAGTCCATCGATAATCCAGTTCTCAGGAGCAGAAAGATTTCCTAAAACAGCAACCCTTCAGTTGTTTATATTTCAACAGTCTTATTTTCAATTACAATTAGTATTTTTGATATTCATTCTTTGAGTATCAACGATTACGGTTCGGCTTTTTACTATCCAGAATATTTGACGGGATGGTTATGTAACGGCACAAGAGTGAAGTATTATTAATTGGATTCTATTGACACACAGTATGAGCGAAGACCAAAAACGACAACTAAACCAGCAACTCTGGAACATTGCCAACACCCTGCGGGGTAAAATGGATGCCGATGAATTCCGTGATTACATTCTCGGCTTCATTTTTTACAAATATCTTTCAGAAAAGATGGAATTGTACGCCAATGGCATCCTGAAGGAAGACAAAATAAAATATCTGGATATAACTGAAAATACCAAGCAGGGACAGGAATATCTGGAAGCCATAAAAGAAGAATCACTGGAAAAACTGGGTTACTTCCTGAAACCATCAGAACTATTTAGTCAGGTAGCCAAGCGTGGCAATGGCAATGGTAAACATGAGAACAACTTCATCATTGAAGACATTCAGAAAATCCTTATAAATATCCAGAACAGTACGATGGGTACTGCCAGTGAAGAGGATTTTGACCACCTGTTCGAGGATATGGATTTAAACAGCACCAAACTGGGCAGAACGGCTGAACAAAGAAATGAGGTAATCTCAAAAGTCCTGTCACACCTTGATAAAATTGATTTCCAGTTGGAGCAGTCTGAAATTGACGTTCTGGGTGATGCATATGAATATCTTATAGGTCAGTTTGCCAGTGGTGCAGGTAAGAAAGCAGGTGAATTTTACACTCCGCAACAGGCATCAAAGATTCTTGCACGGATTGTGACCCTTGGAAAAAGCAGGATTAAATCCGCCTATGACCCGACATGCGGGTCAGGGTCACTTATTCTTCGTCTGGGCAGAATTTGTGATGTAATGAAATTTTACGGTCAGGAAAGAAATCGTACCACTTACAACCTGTGCCGAATGAACATGATTTTGCATGGAATCCATCACAGCAGATTCGACATTAAACTGGAAGATACATTGGTACACCCTCTGCACGGGAAACTGGATGCAGAGGCAGTGGTGGCAAATCCGCCATTTTCAGCAAAGTGGAGTGCCAGCCCCTTATTTATGACCGATGAAAGGTTCAGTGAATACGGCAGGCTTGCACCTGCATCAAAGGCAGACTATGCCTTTATTCAGCACATGATATATCATCTGGCAGAAAATGGAGTAATGGCTGTTGTAATGCCACATGGAGTGCTTTTCAGGGGTGCTGCCGAGGGTCATATACGAAAATACCTTATTGAAGAGAAAAACTATCTGGATGCGGTTATCGGTCTTCCTGCCAATATTTTTTACGGAACATCCATCCCAACCTGTATTCTGGTATTTAAAAAGTGTCGTGAACAGCCTGATAATATATTGTTTATTGATGCCAGCCAACACTACGAGAAGGTGAAAACACAAAATTACCTTCGTGATGAGGATGTTGACAGGATAGTTGACACATACGCAAAACGTATCACGGTAGATAAATACTCATATGTCGCCAGTCTGGATGAGGTCAGGGAGAATGATTACAATCTGAATATTCCGAGATATGTAGACACCTTTGAAGAAGAAGAACCTGTTGACATAACTGCTGTTGCCAGTGAACTGAAAGCACTGGAAACAGAAATGCAATCCACTGATGAAACTATTGCAGGTTTCTGCAAAGAATTAAACATCCCAACTCCGTTTTAATCATGGAAAAGCAGAAGAAAATACCGAAGTTGCGTTTCCCTGAGTTTGAGGGGGAATGGATACAAGAAAAACTTGATGATGTAGCTTCTAAAATACAGGACGGAACACACTTTTCTCCAGAATTACTTGTGGAAGGAAAGTTTCTATATATAACTTCCAAAAATGTTAAAAATGGCTATATTGACTTAAGTGACTCATATTATGTGTCATATGAAGACCACAAAAATATATATAAGAGATGTGACACAAAAAAGGGAGATGTCTTACTAACAAAAGATGGTACTATTGGTCAAGCAAGTATAAATACTCTTAGTGAAGAAATTAGCTTACTCTCAAGTGTTGCATTCATTAGGGCAAAGGATAAATATTTAAATGAATTTATTTGCCAATTATTATTATCCCCAGAAGGACAAAGAGAGATTAAAAAATCTATTGCTGGGCAAGCATTAAAAAGAATTACACTTACAAAAATTAAAAATTTCAATTATTATTTCCCTTCCCTTCCCGAACAGCAAAAAATCGCATCCTTTTTCACCGCCATTGACCAGAAAATATCCCAGCTCAAGCGAAAGCTTACCCTGCTGGAAGAATACAAGAAAGGGGTGATGCAGAAGATATTCTCGCAGGAAATCAGGTTCAGGGACGATAACGGGCAGGAGTTTCCGAAGTGGGAGAAGAAGAGGCTGGGGGAACTAACCTACAAAACTGGGAAAAAGAATAAGGGTAGTACCCCGTACCCAATTTATTCTATTAATAATAGAGAAGGCTTCTTACCGCAGGGAGACCAATTCGAAGGTGTTGACAGTAATAGTCGGGGTTATGATATCAGCCTTTATAAAATAATTGAAGAAAAAACATTTGCCTATAATCCTGCAAGGATAAATGTTGGTTCTATTGGTTTTAGTGGTGATTTAAAAGATATTATTATCAGTTCATTATACGTCTGCTTCAAAACAAAACAGGGAGTCGAAGATGCTTATTTACTTCATTATCTTAAAACTTTCCAGTTTAATAAGTCCGTTTTACAAAATGTTGAAGGCGGGGTTCGTGACTATTTGTTCTATGAGAATTTTTCGAATATTAAAATTAACCTGCCTTCTAATAAAGAGCAACTTAAAATCGCCAATTTCTTGTCAACCATTGATGATAAGATTAATCACACCCAGAAACAGATAAATAAAGCCGAGGTCTGGAAGAAAGGGTTGATGCAGCAAATGTTTGTTTAAAAAGTCATAATATGAACTTTGAAGTATATTGCGATGAAAGTGGGTTAGAAGCCTTGACCCGAAAGGATGCACACAATTTTACGGCTATTGGTGGCATCTGGATGCCTGCCGAGTTTCGTAATACATTCAAAACCGAAATAAATGCCATCAAAGAGAAACATAAAGTAAAAGGCGAACTGAAGTGGCAAAAGGTATCACCTGCATACCTCAACTTATATACAGACATCATAAATTATTTCTTCGACAAACCTGAATTACGGTTCAGGGTAATAATAATTGAATCAAAAACAGTTGATAATATCCGCTTTAACGACAAGGATGCAGAATTAGGGTTCTACAAATTCTATTATCAACTTTTACATCATTGGATTTTCGACTTCAACACGTATAATATTTTCATTGACTACAAGGTAAATCGCAACAAGGGCAGAGTTAATGTTTTGAAAAAGGTTCTTGATGCTTCCAATATAATATCAGACGTTCAACAGGTTCAGGCACTGCATTCGCATGAATCAGTGGGGATACAACTTGCCGATATTCTAACAGGTTTGGTCGCATCCAAGTTCAATAATGAGTTTTCCAGCAAGGCAAAGAGCAGATTGATTGAAATTGCAGAGGCACGGCTGGAAAAATCCATTGCACCAACGCCAAAATGGGTTGAAAAATTTAATGTGTTTAAAATCAATCTTCAGGGGGGATGGTGATGGATTATAAAAGAATTAAACCGTATACTTTTTCCGAGGACGAGTTAAGAAAGATTTGGCGTGAAGAATACTGTGAGCAGGAGATTTATACTTTCGATAATGTTCTGGTTAAATTTTATGAAGATATGTTTGACCATGTTTTTTATGAAAGTTCAAGCCGTAAAATAAAAGATAAAAGTATTCTTTCATTAAATCGGTTAGAAAAAATATATTGGATAAAGGATGCGCTGCAAGACCCTGATGCAATATTAAAAAAAGCATGGGATTCAAAAAAGAAAGACTACCATAAAGACAGACGAGCAGCGATAGTTAAAGGAAATTACGTTGTTATAATCCGTTTCACAGGGTTATTAAAAGCCAAACTTGTTACTGCTTTTGAGAAAAATGATATTGACAACATATTAAATGACCCTGATTTTGAAAGAAGTGAAAAATTCTTCGGAGAGGATTAAAAATAAAAAAACGTTGATTTTCGGGTTCAACGTTTAAAACCTTTGTGGGTTCCAGACCAATGGTAAAGAACAATACAAAAATATGTCTTTTTTTATAAAAAATGCAAATAAAATGCCAAAAAACCTCATTTCTGTCTAAAAAACTTAGTAAAAATGTCAAAGCAACCAGAACAAATACTCGAAGAACAACTGATTGCAAAACTTCAGGAACTGGGTTATGCGCTTGTGCATATCCAGAACGAAACAGAATTAATTGACAATCTGAAAGTCCAGTTGGAGAAGCATAACCACATCACTTTTTCCAACAATGAATTTGAAAAAGTACTGAATATTCTCAGCAAGGGGTCGGTATTCGAAAAAGCAAAAACGCTTCGAGAAAAACAGCATATCATCAGGGATAACAATGATAACTTATATTTCGAATTTATCAACATCGAACAATGGTGTCAGAACCAGTATCAGGTGACTCATCAGGTCTCGATGGAAGGCAAATACAAGAACCGTTATGATGTTACATTACTCATCAATGGTCTTCCTCTGGTGCACATTGAACTGAAGCGTAGAGGACTGGAACTGAAAGAAGCATTTAATCAGATTAACAGGTATCAGCGTCACTCTTTCAGCAGTAGCTATGGTTTGTTCCAATATGTCCAAATATTCGTAATCAGCAATGGAATAAACACAAAGTATTACGCCAATAACCGCTTTCAATCTTTTAAGCAGACATTCTATTGGACTGATAAGGAAAATAAACGGCTAACCAATATACTCAACGACTTTGCATCTGATTTTTTGGAGAAATGTCACGTCTCTAAAATGATATGCAAGTACATAGTGCTGAATGAAACATCCAAAATACTTATGGTGCTTCGCCCCTACCAGTATTATGCAGTTGAGGCTTTGGTCGACAAGGTAATGCATAGCCGAAAAAACGGGTATATCTGGCATACCACTGGTTCAGGTAAAACACTGACCTCATTTAAAGCAAGCCAGATATTAACACGACTGCCAAAAATTAAGAAAGTTGTGTTTGTTGTTGACCGTAAAGATTTGGACTACCAGACCACAAATGAATTTAATTCATTCAGTAAAGGCAGCGTTGACGGAACTGACAATACAAAACAACTGGTCAGACAGTTTGGCGATGATACAAAACTGATTGTAACTACAATACAGAAACTCAATGTAGCCATCAGTAAAAAGCGCTTTCAGGAAAAAATGAAGCCACTTCAGGATGAACGTATCGTTTTCATCTTTGATGAGTGTCACCGTAGCCAGTTTGGTGAAACACATCAGCGTATTATATCTTTCTTTAAGAACATACAGATATTCGGCTTTACTGGCACACCCATTTTTGCTGAAAATGCCGTTAAAAATGAGTTGGGAAAAAAAACAACAAAGGAATTATTCGGGGAGTGCCTTCACAAATACGTTATAACCGATGCTATCAGGGATGAGAATGTATTGAAATTCTCCGTGGAATATGTCGGCAGGTACAGAAACAGGGATAGTGCCAATGAGATTGACATACAGGTTGAGGATATTGATGTTGAGGAACTGATGGAATCTCCTCAACGACTGGAAAAAATTGTTGACTATATCATTGCCCATCACAGCAGGAAAACGCATAACAGGGAGTTTACAGCGATGTTCTGCGTCAGTAGTATTCCAGCCCTTATTCGCTATTATGAGTTGCTATACCGCAAGAAAATGCTTGGAGAGCATGATTTAAAGATTGCCACCATATTCAGCTATATTGCCAACGAAGCTGATGTCGATGCAAACGGATTCATCCCAGAAGAAATATCCGCAGCAGCCGAACCAGAAATTGAGTATGCAATCAATCCACATACCCGTGAAAAACTTGATGAATTTATCGGACATTACAACCAGATGTTCGGGTCAGCGTTTTCAACAAAGGATAGCCAGAGTTTTTACAACTATTACAACGACATCAGCAAAAAGGTAAAGGAGCGCAAAATAGATATTTTACTGGTGGTTAACATGTACCTGACAGGATTTGATAGTCCGTCACTTAACACTCTTTATGTTGATAAGAACTTGCGGTATCACGGTTTAATACAGGCATACTCCCGTACCAACCGCATCCTGAATGAACTGAAATCACAGGGCAACATTGTTGTGTTCCGTAATCTGAAAAATGCCACCGATGAAGCTATAACCCTTTTCAGCAACAAGGACGCCATCGAAGAAATCATAATGAAACCGTATGATGAGTATGTAAAGGCATTTAATGACGGCTTTATCAACCTGCTTCAAATAACCCCAACAGTCGATAGCGTAAACAATTTGGTCACCGAAGATGATGAACTGAAATTCATAATTGCCTTCAGGGAGCTCATGCGAATTAAAAACGTGCTGACATCCTTCTCCGATTTCAAATGGAATGATTTATCCATGACAGAGCAGCAATTCGAGGATTATAAGAGTAAATATCTCGACCTGCACGATAAAGTGAAAAGCGAACATGCAAAAGAAAAAGTCAGCATACTCGAAGACGTTGATTTTGAACTGGAACTTATTCACCGAGACGAAATAAATGTTGCATACATCATTCGTCTACTCATCAAACTTAAAGCCAACCAGAAGAAAGAAGCAGAGCAAATTGAAAAAGAAATATTCAACCTTCTGAACACTGAAATGCAGTTGAGAAGTAAGAAGGAACTGATTGAAAAATTCATCAGAGAAAACCTTCCCGTTATTCTGGATACCGATGATATTCCACAGGAGTTTGAAAAATTCTGGACGGGGGAACAGGAAAACGCATTCCTGAAAATGGTTGAAGAAGAAAAATTATCGAAAGAAAAAACACAAACATTGATTGAAAACTATCTGTATTCCGAACAAGAGCCGATGCGTGATGAAATACTGGAATTGATGGTTGGTGAAAAACCCACATTGCTTCAACGGAAAACAACGGGTGAAAGGATACTGAGAAGGATAATGGATTTTGTTGAAACTTTTATTAATGGAATATCTGGTTGATACGATACATATGTGAAGTGTTACATTAAGTAATGTATTTTATATATCTATTCATCAATGATATATGAAATATGAAGTATTGTACAAAAAGTGACCTAATTTAAGTCGGAAATGCGACCGTAATTAGTAATGAAGTATCAAAATATTAGTTTACACAACTCTCACATGATGTTGTATATCAGCCTTATAGAATGGGTTAAGGTCGCATTGTCGATGAAGTTACGGTCAATAATATGGTAATGAACCATCTTTGGATTTGTATTGGTTGAGTAATTGAAGAAAGAAAATGGTTACATGTATGATACAGAAAATAAGGTCTTGGTGAAGCATCTGATACGGTCAATAACATACTAACGATATTGATGCAAATGGTAAACGACAAAACAGACAGAAAGAAATATCAGAAAGGAGAATATCTGCCTGAAAAACTTGTACAGAAGTTACAGGATGAGATTTTCAGCAATCCCAGACTTTCGTATCCCAGTAAGAACAATTTTCTGCAATGTGTTTCCATCATTTTCTTTCATCAGGTGACTCAGGGTAATGGTTTGAACTATTATGCACCACTGGGTCGTAATTATTGGCATAAAATATATGGTGGCAATTATCACGACAGAGTTATTTCACCGCTTATCATAGCAGGTATAATCGAGAGTATTGATTTCGGTTGCCGTACAATACCCGATAAAACACAACAATCCAGCATTGTCATAAAAAAAGGTGATGTAAGCACCAGATACCGTATAAAGCCTGAACTATTAAGTGAAACCTATTCTTTTATTCCATACATAGATAAACGAAGGGTTCTCACGGCACTGGAACGAATGCTGTTTGATAATCAGGAGTTACAGATACCAGATATTCCTGACTTAAATTTCCGCATAAGCATAGATATTGGTAAAGCGGGGAAATGGGTAGAAGACAACGCAGAACAGATATGTAACGAATTGCTGAGGCGGGAATACATCAATTCATTGCCTGATGGTCTTCAAATCGAATGTCACGAATATCTGGACAGAGGGTCATTTAACGTTAAATATTGCACTGTTAAATGGGCGAAGTTTATTGCTGAATCACGTGGGAAAGAATTATTTTACTTCAACAATTCGTTTTACATAGCCACTGTTGATGAATTCCTTCAGTACCGCATACCAGCACTAATTTATCATTACAAGCATCAAATATCGCAGGTCGCAACACAACCGATTGAAGAAAAGCAAAGTCCAGTTACTCTTCGTATTTATAGCCACCTGACGAATTTCCCCAGCCGAATATTACAGTTCATCCATATCAACAATAAAACGGTTGTACAACTCGATTTGCGCACATCGCAGTTTTTGATATTTGCCAACCTGCTGAATGTTTACATAAAAGGTGGTGAACAGCATTTGTTATCGTTGTTTAAACAAAGCAGGAATAAAACATACCTGAAACGGCTGATAAAGGTACTCAAACAGCATCAGGAGCAATTACCTGCGGTTGGGATAGAAATAACCGATAGAAATTCAGGTGAACACTGGTCAAGCGATGTGACGAAATTCATTCGTGATGTGTTCTATCGGGATTTCTATGAGGTTGTCGCTCATGAACTCGGCATGAAGGAACGGTTGCTGGCAAAGTATGCATTGTTTAAATTATTATTCAAGAAGACAAACCGCCCAGACGCATTACTGCATAAACTCTCACAACTTTATCCAGTTGTGGTGAATATCATTGCTGAGTTTAAAAAACCAGATAAATCGAAGACCACTGACAAAGCCGATGACAACCGTGAAAGTAATTTCTCTGTATTCTTGCAGTGCATTGAGGCAGAGATTTTTGTCGATAATATTTTAAAGAACCTGCGGGAAAATAATGTTCCGTGCTTCACAAGACACGATTCAGTTGTTGTGGCTGATGGGCATCAGGATGATGCAGAAATGATTGCGAAAGACGTGTTTCGACAGTTAGGCTTCAAATACAACCACAAAGTTGAGGACAAATTCTGGGAAG
>Ga0302246_1000065_pt1 | contig 104838 bp, 46 predicted proteins | sample AAG_UR_Trp_MG_FD_193533 | JGI IMG/M metagenome (GOLD analysis project Ga0302246, IMG submission 193533) | Enriched activated sludge microbial communities from anaerobic digester in WTTP, New Holstein, Wisconsin, United States - AAG_UR_Trp | ecosystem: Engineered > Bioreactor > Anaerobic >... | reverse complement strand
CCCGTCGTCATAAAGACGCGGCGGCCGGTGGCCCAGCCGGGCGGGGGGCTCTCTTTCAGGGATTTCACGCGGATGGCCGCGACGCACGACACCGGCTCGGCGATACGCGGGCCGGGGCGCGTGGACATCTTCTGGGGCGGCGGTCCGGTCGCCGAGCGGGAGGCCAGTTCGATGAAGGCCTCCGGCGAGTTTTACCTTATACTTCCCAAATAAAATAAGGAGCGGGGCCAGACCTGTTAATATAGGCGCCCCGCTCCAGAAATAGTATAGCAGACGACCCGTGAGTGTCAAGGCCTGAAAAAGGCCTATGTCCCCTTCGAGGCCCGGAGCTTTTTCGAGACCTCGTAGAAGGCCACGGCCGCCGCGGCCGAGGCGTTGAGGCTCTCCACGCCGCCGAGCTGCGGGATGGAGATCAGGCGGTCGCAGTGTTCCTTCGTCTTGAGGTGCAGGCCCTCGCCCTCCGAGCCGACCAGTATAAGCCCGGGGAAGGCGTAGTCGACCTTGTCCAGCGGTTCTCCCTCCATGTCCAGGCCGTAGACCCAGACGCCGCGTTCCTTGAGGTCGATTATCGTCGAGTTAAGATTGCCGACCGGCACGATATTGAGCTTCTCCAGCGCGCCGGACGAGGTCTTCTGCACGGCGGGGGTGATCCCGACGGTGCGCCGTTCCGGCAGCAGCACCGACGAGACGCCGAAACAGGCCGCGCTGCGCAGTATCGCGCCCAGGTTCATCGGGTCGGTGACGCCGTCCACCCCCGCCCAGAGGAATCTTTTGGGGTCCTTCTCGAGGGCCAGGGCGTCGGGGACGGAATAATGGCGCAGGGGCTCCACCTCGAGAACTATGCCCTGGTGGTTGGCGCCCGGCGCGTACTTCTCCAGCACCCGGTTGTCCACGAATTCCACGCGTATCCCCTTGCGCCGGGCCAGGTCGGCCGCGGCCGCTCCCTTGCCCTGGCCGCGCGCGGCCATGACGCGGAAGATCCTGCGGCGCCCGCCGTTTATGACCTCCTCGGCCGTGTTCGCCCCGTAAAGATATTCGCTCATGAGCAGACCCTCTTCAGCAGCCTGGCGGCGAGATCGGCCCGGCCGAACGAAGTGCCGACGCCCAGCGCGGCCCTGACCTCGCACGAGCCCGGCGACACCCGCTTGAGCTTTCCGACGGCGGCGGAGAGCGGCACGCTGACGAACTCGGGACCGCGCACCGCGACCATCCGGCCGAACCGTCCGGCGGCTATCAGCTCGGCCGCTCCCGCGCCGAAGCCGGTGGCCAGCCACCTGTCGAAAGGCGTCGGCTCGCCGCCGCGCTGCAGGTGGCCCAGCACCACGACCCGGCTCTCTATGCCGGTGCCCTTCTCTATCATCTCCGCCACGCGGTAGGAGACCCCTCCCAGGCGCACCGGGTCGGTGGAACCCTCGACGGTCTTCATGACCGTCATGCCCCCGCCCTCGGGAGCCGCGCCTTCGCTGACCACGACGATGCTGAAATTCTTGCCGCGGCGCCGGCGCTCCCTTATCGCCGCCGTCACGTCGGCGGGACGGTACTTGATCTCGGGCAGCAGTATCACGTCGCCGCCGCCGGCTATGCCCGCGCGCAGCGCTATCCAGCCGGCGTAGCGGCCCATCGTCTCCACTATCAGCACCCGGTCGTGCGCGTCGGCCGTGGTGTGCAGCCGGTCCACCGCCTCGGTCGCCACTTTGAGCGCGGTGTCGAAACCGAAGGTGAAGTCGGTGGCGGACAGATCGTTGTCGATGGTCTTGGGCACGCCGACGACCGGCAGGCCGAGCTTGTGGAAGCGCAGCGACATGCTCTGCGTGCCGTCGCCGCCGATGGCGACCAGCGCGCCGAGCCCCAGCTTCCTGAAATTGCGGATCGCGCGCTCCGTCATGTCCGCCGGCGCCCCCGGCGAGCCGTAAGGGGAGAGCGTGTAGGAGAAAGGGTTGGCGATATTGCTGGTGCCCAGTATGGTGCCGCCGCGTATGATGATGCCGGAGACGTCCCTGTCGGTCAGCCGGCGGCGCCTGTCCTCGACCAGGCCCTTGAAACCGTCGAGGTAGCCGTAGACCTCCCAGCCGCGCCGCAGCGCGGACTTGGTCACGGCGCGTATGACGGCGTTGAGGCCCGGGCAGTCGCCGCCGCCGGTGAGTATGCCTATCTTCATCGGGTCACCCCCGTTCTAGAATATGGTCGGATAGACGTGCTCGCGCTCGCGCGAGACGATGAACAGCACGGCCGCCATGATATGGGCGGGGTGGGCCAGCCGCGAGTAATTGTATTCCAGGTGGATCTGGAACCTGTCGGGAGAAGAAGGGTCGAGGAAGACGTAGCCGGCGCGGCGCTCGTCGGCGAAGATGCCGTAGCGCCGCCGCAGCCGCCCGCCCTGCGAGCCGAAGAGCCGGCAGGCCAGGCTTATACCCGGCGCGTCGTCGCGCACGTTGAAGACCACCTGGTTGTCGGTGTCGACGAACTGCCACATACGTCCGGTCTTGCCGTCCTTGAGATGGAGGCGCGCGACCTCCTTGCCGTTGCCGTCGCGCAGCAGGCCGTAGGCCAGCTCGGGCCTGACCTCGAAGATCCTGTTCGACTGGTGGTCGTACACCTCGAGCACGCCCTTGCGCGTGGCCAGCTTGTAGAGCCCGAAGGCCAGGGGCAGCGCGAAGAAAAGGTCGGGCACCGAGGCTATCAGGCGGCCGCCCGGCAGTCCCAGCATGAAATGCGTCAGCGGGTTCTCGCCCGGGAGCAGGCCGGCGAAAGCCCAGACGAGATGGAACAGGACGAAACCGTAGAAACCCGCCGCCAGCCACATGTCCTGCGGGAAATCGTAATAGGCGGCGAGGCTCTGCTTCTGCCTGGTCAGGATGCGGTACTCCACCTCCTTCGACGAGAAATACCTGGAGACGAGGAAAGGGAAGAAGAAGTCCGGCGGGATCTCCGCCGGCGGCGGCGCCAGGCGCGGATTCTGGTACTTGGCGGCGCTCGAGCGGGCCATGGCCGCGCCGATCAGCCAGGCGCCGATGAGGAGACCCGCCAGCCAGGCCGGAACGGGGGAGCGCTTTATATAGGGCGGCTCCTTGGAGGAGGCCGCTTCCGAAATTTTGGACATCATGTCCGCGGCTTTTTCCCCCACGCCGGGGCCGGAAGGCGCCGCTTCCGGGGTCTCCGCTCCGGCCTGCGCCGCGTCCCCCGCGGCCGCGCTGGAAACCGCCACCACCGTGCCGGTGGAATCCGGGGACCCGGCGGCGGTTCCCGCCGGCGCTTCAGCGGGCGCCTTCACTACGGGAACGCGGGCGGGCTTCTTGGGCTTGGGGGGCGCCTTGATGACCTCGCCCGGCTTGCGGAAACGGCCCAGCATATTGCGAAAGTCGGACTCGTCGAGGCCGTGGGCGGAGACGGCGTAGGATTTCTCGTCGTAGGTCAGGAAGGAAATGTAGGCCGGGGAGCCCATCGTGTCGTAACGGACATAGTAGGCGGTGGTGACGCCGCGGATCGAGACCGGCTTCACCTCGCCGGAGATGGTGTTGCCCTTGGAGCGCAGGGAATCCACCTGCTCCTTCACGCGGGCCTTGAGGTAGTAATCGCTCAGCTCGGATTCGAGCTTGGTGAACTCGGCGAAAGAATCCTGCCGGCCCAGGCGCAGGATGACGGCCGGGTCGTTGCTCTTTTCGACGGCCCAGCCGGCGGGAAAATCTATCTCGAAATTGGAACCGGAATCCCTGAAAACCTCGGCGCACAGGGTACCGGGAAAGCCGCAAAGGAGGAGAAAAAGCGGGAGGATGGCTTTCATCATGCTTTTATATTATAACAATTTTACCTTACGGGCCAAGGCCTCCGCGCGGCGCGTTTTTTATTAACGGGGCTCCGGTTGACAACCAAAATTTAGGTTTGTAATATAAATTCACGGTCATTTACCGGTTTCGTTTCGAACGGGGCCAGGTCCCCCCTACAATAAACTAAGGAAGGAAATCATGTCCAAAACAGCTGTGGCTGAGAAAAGCGGTACCTCAGTGCAGAAGTACATCGACGGCGTCCTGCAGGGCGTCGTAGCCAAGAATCCCGGCGAGAAGGAATTCCACCAGGCGGTGAAGGAAGTCCTCGAGACCCTCGCCCCCGTGCTGGAGAAGAACCCCCAGTACATGAAGGCCAGGATCCTGGAGCGCATCGTCGAGCCCGAGCGCACCATCACTTTCCGCGTGCCGTGGCAGGACGACAAGGGCGAGTTCCACGTCAACCGCGGCTACCGCGTGGAATACAACAGCGCCATCGGCCCGTACAAGGGCGGCCTGCGCTTCCACCCCTCGGTCAACCTCTCCATCCTCAAGTTCCTGGGCTTCGAGCAGATCTTCAAGAACTCCCTGACCACGCTGCCTATGGGCGGCGGCAAGGGCGGTTCCGACTTCGACCCCAAGGGTAAGAGCGACGCCGAAGTGATGCGCTTCTGCCAGAGCTTCATGACCGAGCTGTTCCGCCACATCGGCCCCGACACCGACGTGCCGGCCGGCGACATCGGCGTGGGCGGCCGCGAGATCGGCTACATGTACGGCCAGTACAAGCGCCTCAAGAACGAGTTCACCGGCGTGCTGACCGGCAAGGGCATCACCTGGGGCGGCTCGCTGATACGGCCCGAGGCCACCGGCTTCGGCGTGGTCTATTTCTGCGAGGAGCAGCTCAAGACCAAAGGCACCAGCCTCAAGGGCAAGACCGTCGCGATCTCCGGCTTCGGCAACGTGGCCTGGGGCGCCGTCAAGAAGGTCGGCGACCTCGGCGGCAAGGTGGTCACCATCTCCGGCCCCGACGGCTACATCCACGATCCCGAGGGCATCACCGGCGAGAAGTGGGAGTACATGCTCCAGCTGCGCTCCAGCGGGCAGGACATCGTCGCGCCTTACGCCGACAAGTTCAAGGGCTCCAAGTTCCACGCCGGCAAACGACCGTGGGAGGTCAAGGTGGACGTCGCGATACCCTGCGCCACCCAGAACGAGCTCAACGAGAAGGACGCGCAGAACCTGCTCAAGAACGGCGTGATGTGCGTGACCGAAGGCGCCAATATGCCCTGCGTGCCCGAGGCCGTCGAAGCCTTCCAGAAAGCGAAGATCCTCTTCGCCCCCGGCAAGGCGTCCAACGCCGGCGGCGTGGCCACCTCCGGCCTGGAGATGACCCAGAACAGCATGCGCATGAGCTGGAGCCGCGAAGAGGTGGACAAGCACCTGCACGGCATCATGGTCAGCATCCACACCGCCTGCGTGAACGCCGCCAAGGAAGCCGGCCAGCCCGGCAACTACGTGCTCGGCGCCAACTGCGCGGGCTTCAAGAAGGTCGCCGAGGCCATGATGGCCCAGGGCCTGGTCTAAGAAACCCTTAGACCCTTACGAAAGAAGGCGGAGCCGCAAGCTCCGCCTTCTTTATTTTTACGGGCGGCGCCGTTTTGATAACATATAGCCGGGGGAGAGCGGAGGGCAAGATGAACGGATTCGAACTATACCTCATAGCCGGTTTCGCGGGCGGAGTCGTGCGCGGCCTGTCCGGCTTCCTAAAGAACCTGAAGAAGGAAAAACGCCCGCGGTTCGACTGGGCCTACTTCGGCTCAACCGTGTTCGTTTCCGGTCTCATCGGCGGCGCGGCCGGCGCCTTCATGGAAGGCAACTGGAAGACGGCCTTCCTGGCCGGCTACGCGGGGATCGATTTCCTGGAGAACGCGTACAAGTCGAGCCCGCTGGCCGGGCTGGCCAAACGCTCCTGAACCCCCGCGCCGGGCGCGACGCCCCCTTTATTTTCCGGAGCTAATTTATTAAAGTTATCTCCGTAAAGGAGAAAGACATGTCCAGGATACTTGTAGTCGACGATATACCGGCGATAACCGATTTTTCCAAGGAGTTCTTCGAGGACTTCGGCCACGAGGTCCGCGTCGCGGACACTGCTACCGGCGCGATAGAAGTGCAGCGCCAGTTCAAGGCCGAGGTGATCCTCCAGGACCTCAACGTGCCCGGCGGCGGCGGCCTGCACGTCTACGAGACGCTGCGGGGCGAGGGCGACATGGTCCCGATAATCTTCTCCACCGGCAAGCCCGAGACGCTGGGCGACCTCAACGCCATGAAGAACGTCTCCGCGCTGCGCAAGCCCACCAATCCCGACGTGCTGCTGGCCGAGGTGCAGAAATGGCTGGCGGCCGCCGCCGGCCAGGCGCCCCAGGCCGCACCGCCTCCCCCTCCTCCGCCCGCGCCGGCGGCCCCCAGACCGGAGCAGGACGAGCGGCCCATGAACCCCAACCCGCCGCCTCCGCCGAAGTTCCCCAGGTAATACCGTGCTGAAAAAGTCGCTGATCGTACTGGGAGCGGGACTCATCCTGCTCCTGGCGGCGGCTTTCTACATGGTCAACCATAAGGTCCGCCACGAGGCTTTCTCCACCGAATACATCTCCGCGCCGATACCGGAAGGTTTTTTGCCCATAAGCGAGAACAAGCATTACTTCCGGGCCTTTATGACCAAAGCCAAGGCGCCCAAAGAAGCGATGGAAATGATCCTGGCCAGCCCGCCCGGCACCTATTTCAACCCAGGCGACATGGTGATGCTCAACTTCTCCGCCGTGCCGTCCAAAGTCCCCTGCGACCAGCTCTACAAGTTCGTCTCCGCCCCGTCGCCTGACAAGGTCTCTGCCCGAGTAGAGATAGCCGGCAGGACCTGGCTGCGCAATTACCACAAGAACCAGAACACCCTCGAATACTTCGACTGCTCCGGCGGCGTCGCCCGCACCCTGATCTACTCCGACCCCGCCCGCCGCATAGCCGACCTCCCCGCCTTCTCCTCCGCCCACCTCGCCACCGTCACCTTCCCCTGACCCGCAAAAAAGGAGGGCGAAGCCTATTAGCTCCGCCCTCCCTGTTTTATCTGCAACTATTCAGGCCCGCCGGGGGCTCACCACGAAAAAACGCCGCTCGCACACCGTGCTCGCGCTCCGACCTCGCCGCTCGCGCTCGTATGCGCCTCCGCGTCCTCGAGATGCGATTCCACCGGCTAGCTCCGGCGCATACTCCGTAAGCTCGCGGCTTCGGACGGTTTTTCTTAGGTGATCCCCCGCCGAACCTACTGTTCTTATTTATCCTTCCGGAGGGAACGGGTCTGGCCCATACGTATTCCTTTCCCGGATTTTCCCATCCCTGCCATGAATTAGCATCTCAGATTCGGCAGCCTTTGCCCTTTTAATAGCGGCCCGAATAGCCTCCTCTTGAGTATCATGCGTGGACCCGACACGACTTGAACCGGGAGTCCTAACAGCCCATCCGTCATCGTGAGGAACAACATGCTGATTTTTGCGATTCATATTATCATTCCTTTCATGTAAATACTCTAAACTTCTCTTGGGGCAGACTCCTGCCCCGAGAGAAGGAGTGCGGCTCAATTACGGAAGTAATGAGCCAGGTTGATGCCATTCACGTAGACATCAACTACGAGACGGCCTCTGTCAACTTTAACAGGGTTTCGCAGTTCTATATCCTTATTCAGGATTAAACCACTCAACCGCCAAGTTGCCAGAGCAGCGCCAGGGGTACCAATCTCGGGCGCATCATATCCGGTAGGCCGAATCCGATCTCCCGAGAGTCCACTCCAGCTCCATCCATTAGAAATAATGAATGTGTCGCCGTCGATTACTCGTATTACAGTAGCCTTCATAGTATCACCTCCTTTTTGAGGCGTGACATTAATATCCAAAGCATATGCTTTAGACAAGGCTTGCAGGAGTCAGGATTCAAATGGTAGGATTCTTGTGTTCACAAAAGGTCCTACTTGAATCCGCTCTCACAAGCGGGTTTTTTAGTGCCCAACAAAACGGCCTATGTTACAAGCATAGGCCGTTTTCGTTTATAAGTTACCAGGATTATGTTGTTACATAAGGCTGGGGCTCAAACTGCCTAGGCACCCGCACCAGAACAGCCACAGGAGGGAGAGGGCGCAAACTACTACACATGGTATCCCACCCCCATCACTACCGCCATTACTGGTAGCGCGAATATTCTAGCACCAGCCCGCAAACATGTCAAATTTCCATTGGGAAACGCCCGATTGACGACTCCTCGCAATTTTGCAAAATATTCCAATCTTCAGGCATAAGGAGACAGCCGGGGGAGGCGGCGTGTCAGCTAAGCAGGACCGCCTCGGAGCTCCGAGCATCGTAAGCGCGAGGAGCGAGAGCCGAGGACCGACGCGCTATGCGCGCGAGTCCGTGTCCTGCGTGCTGACACGCCGTCATGCCCCGGCATAGTTCTCCTTATTCATAGCCTTAGAACCTCGCCGGGGAGGGCGGAGCGGAAGGCGGCGTCGTGGGAGATGAGGACCAGGATGCCTGCGTAGGAGGCGAGCTCCTCCTCCAGGACGCGCACCGTGCGGATATCCTGGTGCGTGGTGGGCTCGTCGAGCAGGGCGATGTCGGCGCCGTTGACCAGGAACCGGACCAGCTCCACCTTGCGCCGCTGCCCCTCGCTCAGCCCCTCCAGCGGCCTGAACATATGCTCACCGTCGGCCCCCAGGTGGTCGAGCATCGTGCAGGCCCGCTCCAGCAGCGCGCCGGGAAAATAATCCCTCCCCCTCGCCCCCGGCCTTATCGCCGGCCTGAACTGCGGCAGGTAGAAGACGCGCGCGGAGCGCCCGCGCCTCACCTCGCCCGCGTCCGCCTCCAGCTCGCCGGCGAGGATGCGCATCAGCGTGCTCTTGCCCGCGCCATTATCCCCCTCCAGCACAAGCCGCCCGCCAGACTTCAGCCTGAACGACAGGTCCTTGAACAGCGTCCTGGACCCCAGCCGCTTGGACAGCCCGGACACCTCCAGCCAGGATGGAGCGGCCGGCGGCAGGAAGGCCGAGCGCACCTTCTCCACGAAAGGTTTCTCGCGCTCGAGCTCCTCTATCTTCTCGCGGGCGCGGCGGGCGGCGCGGGCCGATTTCTTCTGAAGCCTCGCCGCGCGCGCGCCGATGAAACCCTTGTCGGCCGCGCCGATCTTCTCTTTCTCCTTGGCCGCGCCCCAGTCGCGGTAATTGCGCTCCATCACCCGCAGATGCGCTATCTGGCCCTCTATCTTCTCCTTCTTCTTAACGGCCAGCTCGAACTCCGCCCGCTTCTGCGCGGCGTAAGCGCTGTAATTACCCTCGTATACCGCGAACTCGCTTCGTTTGAGCTCCAGCACCTTCTCCACGCAGTCGTCCAGAAAAGCCCGGTCATGCGACACCACGACGAAGGCCCCCCTGAATCTCTTGAGCTCGCCCGACAGCCGGGCCATGGCGGCGGCGTCGAGATAGTTGGTGGGCTCGTCGAGCAGGTAGAGGTCCGGGCGCCGCAGGAAGCCGGCCATCAGCGCCAGCATCTTGCGCTCGCCGCCGGAGAAGGTCTCCACCGGGCGCTCCAGGTCGGCGGCGGCAAATCCCAGCCGCGCCGCGCCGGCGTAGAGCTCCGCCGCCAGGTCCCAGTCGCCGGACTCCAGCAGTCCCTCGCGCAGCCAGTCCAGCGCGCTGCCCGCGCCTTCGGCCGAATCCTCCTGCCGCAGCAGGAAAACGCCGGCGCCGCGCAGCGCCAGATCGCCGGCCGACGGCTCCAGTTCGCCGGCGAGCATACGCAGCAGCGTGGTCTTGCCGCTGCCGTTATCGCCCAGCAGCGCGGTCTTGTCGCCGCGGTAGAGACGGAACGAGGCGCCGGAGAAGACGTTCTCCGTGCCCGACGGATAGGCGAAGGCGAGGTCCCGCGCCTCTAAAAGCACCTTGTTACCCATAGAGATACCTCCGGGTAGTAGTATGTAGATGTCGGAATGGCCGGCGATGCCGGCGGGGCTGACTGCTGCGGGTTTTAGAAGCGGTTGTCCATAGCGCGCCGGGCCAGGGGCCCGGAACGTTTATATTCTAACACACGGGGCCGCCGCCGTCATGGGCCGAATGGGCCGGAACACGGCTCCAAGGGCTACTCCCGGGGCCCGCTGGAGGCCAGCCGGCTCTCAGCCAAAGCCCTGAACCTGGGGGATTCAGCGGGGTCGGACATCACTTTCCGGATAATCTCCTCGTCTATTCCGTCGTCATCCAGAGCGGTGGATCTGATCGTAAAACTATAGGTCCTGTCGGTGAGCGCGGATGCCAGGACCTTCATTGCATGTCCCTCGTCTATCATCGCCAAAGGCCGGAAAAATGCCATAAAAAGCCAGCCGGAGGCTTCCATCTCTTCCGGGTCGCTGGACTCCGTCAACGATACGACATCGTCCGCCTCGCGCAACACCAGGATCCAGTCCTCTTTCTTGAGGCGACGCAGTTTTTCCACCATGTCCGCATATTCCCGGGGATGACAAAGTTCATCCACCCACAGCAGGTCCCTTACGTTCAACCGCGAGAATGCCTCGCTGTTCCGGGCGGACTTAGAACCGCGGATCTTCTCTATCATGGCGCCTGAGAGCCATTTCAACTCCGGGTCGGCTTCGCTTCCGGCGGCTTTCTCGAGATCCGGGATATGCTCCTTTGAACGCATGACGCCCAACGCGCGCATAGCCAGCCCCCGGACTTCCCCGTCCTCGTCCTTGAGCATACCGCTTACGGCCTCCGCGCTTTTTTTCCCGCCTATACCGGCCAGAGCATGTATCGTAGCCATCCTTATCTTTTGGTCCGGATCGGCCAAAGACCGCCGCAGCGGCTCAATAGCTTCCGCGGAGCCGAGCACTCCCAGGGAATAGAGAGCCTCCCGTCTCAACGGCCCGCCCAACTCGTGAAAGACAAGAAGTTCGCTCAGGACTTCCTTGTCCCCACGGTAGAGCGACAAGGGACCGAGAGCCTCGGCGCGGATAGAGTTGTTTATCCTGACATCTTTGAGGACGCGGAGAAGGAATCGCTTGGCCTCCTCGGTCCGGTGAGCGCATAAGAGCTGGAAATACATGGACCTGGTCATATTGTCCAGGCCTTTTTTATAGAACTGTTTTATCAGGTTCGGGACCAAGTTATGATCTATCGCCGCCAGACAGAATACGGCGTTTCTGCGGACCCCGGGGTTCTCATCCTCCGTCAGCGGTTCGATAAAAGGGCCAGCTTTCCTGCCGAGCTTCAACAGTTCCGGGCTGCCGGCCTCGTAGTCCCCTCCCTTTATCTTCGCCACGATCTCTTCTATCTGCCGTTTTTCTTTGGATGAAACGGCGAAAGCGGGCGGGACCAGGACCGGGAGCAGAAAAGCCGCAAGAACGATATTTTTCATGACCATCCTCCGTAAGTGTCAGATCCGGACCGCGGCGGCGGGACCGGGGATCGCCGTCGTCGTGTCGATCTTCTTCAGAGCTCTCTCGGCCGAGGCCTGGACTTCCGGATGCGCGTCCAGAAGCCCCTTCACGAGGAATGGGATAGCGGGCCTGGCCTCCGGACCCAGGCCCGCCAGGGCTTCGGCGGCGTCTACCCTGCACCAGGAATCTCCTCTCAAATAGGATCTTAGAAGCGGCTCGAGGGCCGGCTGGCCGATACCGGCGGCCGCCTGCAAGGAAAATTTTCTGAGATTCTCGTCCTTACCCTCAAGCAGTTCCCTGAGGACGGGGAGGGCTCTCTTCGCGCCAGGGCCCATATTTCCGAGAGTTTCCGCGGCAAGCCCGCCAAGGCCGCCATCCGTCTTCAGCGCGTCGAGGACTTCGGGAAGAGCGGCTGCGGCTCCGGGACCGATCGAGGCCAGCACGGCGAGCGAGCGTTCTCTGACCGGGAAATCCTTCGATCCCATCAATTCGCGCAGACGGGGGACGGCTTCCCGGGCCGGCGGCCCGACTTCTTTCAAACTCTCCAAAGCGAGGTCCAGCGTAGCGGAAGTTCCGGGGTTAACTCCCGAGACAAGAACGGATAAAGCGGATATTGAGCGCGATATGCGCCATAGAGCCAGCGCGGCGACAAGCCTCTCCCTCGGTCCCGCGGAAAGCATCCGCTCCAATGGCGGAACGGCCGCGGAAGCCGCGGGCCCTATCCGCCCCAAGGCATCGGCCGCGGCCTCCCTTATGCTATCGTTGCGGTTTGCCAGAAAAACCGACAATGGCGGCACGGCTTTTTCTGAGGCGGGGCCGATCCCGCCCAAAGCGATCATCGCGCTTCTCTTTACATCGTTCCGGGTGTCTTCAAGCGCCTCTATCAAAAGCGGAACCGCCTCGCCGGCCCGCGGTCCTGTCTTCCCGAGCGCGCGTAAAGCGACCGGCCGCAGTTCATCCCCGGGATTTCCGGCTATCTCCAGGAGATACGGGATGGCCTCCGCGCCTACCCCGTACAACACCGCTTCCCTGGATATCAGCGGCCAGGGAGGCCTCTTGGATACAGCGGCACTCCTCCCACCGGGCCCCATCTCCTCACGCTGGGCGAGCTCTTCCCTCATCATGGAGAGCAGGGCGGGAACGGCCGCGGGGCCCATTCTCCGCACGGAGTCGCTGATGATCGACTCGGACATGACGTTCTCAAAAAGCAGGGGAAGGATCCGGCCGGGGTCGCCTCCCAGCCTCGACAAAGCGGTGACCGCGTGCATCCCGACGTTGCGATCGGCCGAGGTAGAGATGGCAACCAGGGCGGGAATCGCTTCTCGCGCCCGTGGACCTATCTCACCCAGGGCCCAGGCGGCGCTGCCCCGGGCCGACGGCGGACCTTCCTCGAGAACCTCTATAAGTGCCGGGACCGCGGGGACGCCAATTCCGGCCAGCGCGAACGCGGCCGCCCCGGAGTGGGCATTCCCCCCGTTCTTAAGGATACCGGCGAGCTCGGGCACGGCGGAAGAAGCTTCGGATCCGAGCCGGCCCAGTACGAACATCAACTGGAATTTAGAATCGTCGCGCGAGGCTCTAAGCATTCTGATAAGGCGGGGGATAGACTTTCTGGCCTCGACCGGAGGTATCCTGGCGAAAGAAGCGGCGGCCGCCCGCCTGATGATAACGTTCTCGTCCGCCAGGAGATGAAGATGGTCCAACAGGATCGAAGGTCTGATCCTGCCCAGCGCGCTCACCGCGGCCAGTCCGACCCCGCTATCCTTATCCCCGAGCATACCGGCTAACGCGGGGACGCTTTTTTCGGCCGGCGGACCGATACGTCCCAAGGCCCAGGCGACGGTTTTTCGGGTTTCCGGGTCTTCGTGTCCCAGCAAAGCGGTCAGCGCCGGTACCGCCGGGGGCCCGAAACGGGTTAACGCGTATGCGGCGTTGGATTTCATCAGGGGAGGAGCCGCAGCGAGGATTTCGGCTATCGCCGGAACGGCCGCGACAGCCTCCGCGTTCAGCTTACCGAGAGCGTACAGGATCTCGCACTTGTCCGTATAGCTGCCCCCGCCCAGTCTGGCCGTCAGCTTCCCGACTATCTTTTCCCGCCCCCGTTCCGTAAGATCCTGGAAATCCCGGAATGCCTCGGGGTCGTTGCGGACCAGCCGATCAGGGAGGTCCGAACAACCGGCCACGGACAACATCAACAGCAATACGGAGAATTTTCTTAGCGTCCCCCCGACGGTATCGCTACCATTACGCATTTTTCCCCCGGGAAAATCCTATCATTATTGGCAACCGGTCTCAACCGGGTTTCTCTGTCCGGAACCCCCTGCTATAATGAGACCGACACAAGCCGCGATCCTCTATTCACAGGCGCAGCGCGCCGGGAAAGGCGGCGGCTTCCGTCATGGGCCCAAAGGCCCGCCCTCACTTGGCGGGCTTGTTGGGACGGAAGCTGGCCAGCAGCGTGTAAAAGTAGCGCTCGTACTTCTTAAAGTCGTTATTGTGCGCGCGGTACTCCAGGCGGTACAGCGCGTCCCTGCCCACCAGGTACACGAACATCGTGGAAGCCCATTGGTCCGGCGCGCCGTACATGCGGTAATAGTAGGCGGAATAGCCGTTCACTATCTTCTTCCCCAGGTACTGAAAGCACGGGTACTCCCCCTCCGAACAGTCGGACACTTCGGGCAGCTCGGAGACGGGGTTGGAGAGGTCGGGGGCCGCTTCACGGGCAAGACCGATCTTGTTCACCACTATTTCGGCCCAGCCCCTGTAAGGCTTTACGACGGGCGTGGTATACGGAACGCCGTAACCGACGGCGTTGAAATCGAAAGTGCGGTTGAGGTAGAAGGTCTCGCCGAGAGCCATTCCCTGGCCGTTCTTGAACCGCACCGGGTCCCTGGTCTTCCAGCCCTTCGGATAGCAGAGACTCTCCGTCGAGTAACGCCGGCATTCGACCGGGACTTTCCCCTCGGCCGACTTGCCCGGCGCCTGCGCCGACTGGGCGAAAGCGCCCGCGGCGCAAAGGGCAATAAGCAGAAAGGCGTATCTCATCTTTCCCTCCGTGTTATTTCGGCAGCACCTGTCCTGCGAGCACGCACCAGTAGGCGGCGCCGATGGGGAGCAGTTTGTCGTTGAAATCGAACTTCGGGTTGTGCAGCGGGGCGGGGTCGCCCTCGCCGGAGCCGGCGAAAAGATAGCAGCCGGGCCTGGCCCTGAGCATGAACGAGAAATCCTCGGCGCCCATGACGGGCTTTACGGCTACGACGGAGTCCTTGCCGGCGAGAGCGGCGGCGGCCTCCGCGCAGACCGCGGCCTGGGCTTCGTCGTTGACCGTAGGCGGATAATTGCGGCTGTACTTCACTTCCGCTTTGGCGCCGTGGGCGGCGGAGAGGCCGGCGCAGATCTCGCGTATGCGGCGCTCGATGATATCCTGCACCCCGGTCGAAAAGGCGCGGGCCGTGCCGCGCAGCAGGGCCGTCCCGGGCATCACGTTATAAGCCCCGTCGCCGGCTTTGAGATGCGCCACGCTGACCACGGCCGGTTCCAGCGGGTCCACGCTGCGGCCGACTATGGTGTGCAGCTCTTTTATGATGGAGGCCGCGGCCAGCACCAGGTCCGTGCCGGTATGCGGCATGGCCGCGTGGCAGCCCTTGCCGCCGAGCTCTATCTCGAACTTGTCGGAGCTGGCCATCATCGGCCCCGGGCGCAGGCCGAACTGCCCGAGAGGCAGCGCCGGCCAGTTATGCATGCCGTAAACGGCGTCGCAGGGGAATTTCTCGAAGAGCCCCTCGTCCACCATCTTCCCCGCGCCGCCTCCCCCTTCCTCTGCCGGCTGGAAGATGAAATGTATCGTCCCGTAGAAGTTCTTCTTCGCGGCGAGGTATTTGGCCGCGCCCAGCAGCATGGCGATATGGCCGTCATGGCCGCAGCCGTGCATCCGTCCCTCGTTCTTCGACCGGTAGCCGAAATCATTGGCCTCTTTGAGCGGCAGGGCGTCCATGTCGGCGCGCAGCGCGATGGCTTTTTTGGAGGAACCGGCCTTGAGCGTGGCGACGACCCCGGTGCCGGCGAGACCCGTCACCGGCTCCAGGCCGAACGAGCGCAGCTTGTCCGCGATGAAGGCCGAGGTCCATTTCTCCTCGAAGGCGGTCTCGGGCATGGAGTGCAGCTCATGGCGCCATGCGGTCATCTCGGGAACGAGCCTCTTTATCTCTTCGGGGATCTTCATCGGGGCTTCTCCTTGACGGCTTTCAGCGAGAAGAGCAGCGGCAGGGACTTGCGGGACGCGGGCAGGCGGTAAAAGCCGTCGCGTCCCTTCTTCATGCCCTTGAAGCGCTCCCAGGCGCAATAGGGGAACTCGTGGAGGAAGTCCAGCCGCAGGCCGGCGGTCTTGACCGCCCCCAGTATGTCGCTCATCGGGTGACACCACTCGTAAGTGGGCGGCATGGCCTTCTCCGGCCCGTCCGTGTAAGTGTATTCCGGCGGGAAATAGGTCGGACCTTCGTTGAAGTAGGGCAGTTCCTGGGTGCGGCCGTCCATGGCCAGGATATTGGTGAAGGGATGCGATTCGGCCAGGTAGAGGAAGCCGCCGGGCTTCAGGAAGTGCGCCGCCACCCGCATCCAGCGTTTTATATCGGGGATCCAGCAGAGGACGCCGTAGGAGGCGAAGACTATGTCGAACTTGCCCTTCGCCTTAAGCGCGCGCGGCAGGCGCAGGACGTCGGAGAGGACGAAGTCCGCCCGCAGGCCGGTCTTCTCCGCCAGTTCCCGCGCCCTGGCTATGGCCCTGCCGGAGAAATCGGCGCCGGTCACGCGCGCGCCGAGCCTGGCCCAGGACAGCGTGTCCATGCCGAAATGGCATTGCAGGTGCAGCAAACGCTTCCCTTTGACCGGCCCCACCTCGCGCCGCTCGATAGGCAGCAGCGCGCTGCGGCCGCGCAGGAAGCCTTCCACGTCGTAAAAGCGGGACGCCGCGTGCACGGGCACGCGGGCGTTCCAGCTTTTCAGGTTGGCTGCGCGGTATTTATCCATGGCCCGGCGGCCCGGATCACTTCAGGTTCTTGTCTATGAGCGCCCAGGCGTTGCGCAGCTCGACCGTCATATGGCTGAGCTCCTCGGCGGTGATGTTCTCGCGGCCGGCGTAACGGGCGGCGACCTTGTCCACCATGTCGAGGTAGGTGTCGCGGTCTATGCGCCGCATGTTCTCGAGCCGCTCCAGCACTTCGCCTTTCATCTTAAGCGCCCAGCCGCGGACCTTGGTCCTGGCCCTGGCGCCCTTCTCGCCCCGCAGGAAATAAGCCCCGGCCGCGGCAAGCGCGGCCAGGCCGAGGCCCGCGCCTATAAGTCCTTTCGCTTTCTTCATGAGCACGCTCCCCTTCAACGGTTCGCGCCCTGTGCCGGCGCGACGCTGATATTATGCGAAAACTTTCCCGCCGGCGCAAATCCGGGCGTAAAAAAGCCGCGCCGTACGGCGCGGCTCCGGGAGGCCCCTGTCAGAAATCGCTGTTCGAGATGCCGGCGTAGATGAGCGCGCCGCCGCGCAGGGAGGCGAGGACGTTCGTTATCTGGCTGTTGGCGACCGCCAGGCAGCCGAAGGAGCGGCCGGCCTTGTAGTTGCCCTCGCGGACATAATTGGAATCGTGCACCACCACCGCCCTGGAAAGCGCGTTGGAGTTGGTGCTGGAGAGACCGTGCAGGCGCATCGACCTGCCGTGCTTGCCGGTATAGAGCGCCCCCGTAAGATAGAAACCGAGCGAGGAAGCCCTGGAATTGGGAACATTGCTGAACCTGGTGGCGAAGCCGTCATTGTCCGGGTCCGACCCGGCGCCGTGAGCCACGTGTATGGCGTGGGAGGAGCCGCTCTGCAGGTCCAGGATCCAGAACCTCTGCCTGCTCGAATGGGCCGCGAAATCCACTATGCCGATATAGCGCTTGTTGGCGAATTTGCCGGAATTGGCCTGAAAGTAGTCGAGGGCCTTCCGCTTGAGGTCCTCCGGCACCGCGGGACCGCCGGCGTCCGACCGGGGCTGGCCCTGCTGGAAAGAGGGCTCCTGCGGCCGGGGCTGCAGGCCGAACTGCGGCTGCTGCTGGAAAGGCTCCGAGGGCAGGGCCGATTCGTCCAGGGGCTCGTAGGACTGGCCCTCGTCGTAGGGCTCCTCCTCGGTGTCGTCCTCGAGCTCGCCTTCGTACTCCGGCACCTCCGCGAGGGGGTTGGAGATCTCTACGTCGCCGTCGGCGCCGAAGAGCAGCTTGAAGAAATGAACGATGGCCGCGATAAGAGGACTGGTGGAGGCCTTGACCTCGGGCGCGGCGGGCCGCTGCCGGTCGGAAGCGACCGGCCTGGAGGAGGCGGCCGGGACGGAGGCGCTCTTCTTCGCGAGGGCGGAGGTATCGATATTTATGTTCTCGGCCCTGGCGCGCATGCGCTCCATGCTCCCGGCCTGGAGCGTGCCGGTGAAAGCGAGGGCGAGGGCGAAAGCGATGTTGAGCGTTTTCATAAGTTCTCCCGGCAATAGCATACATCGTGGGGCTTGACCGTGAAAGGGCGGGAAGACCCAGGCGGGACCGGGACCAAAGGGCCTATGGGCGGAGGCGGGACAAAAAAAACCGCCCGCCTGGAGGGCGGGCGGTTCCGGCGCGGGGCGGCGGGACTCAATTCACCGCGGCCTCGAAATCCAGGAAATAGGACGTGACCTTCTTGACATAACTTCTGGTCTCCCTGAAAGGAGGCACGTCGTTGTACCTCTTGACGTTGCCGGGACCGGCATTGTAGGCGGCTATGGCCATGCGGGTGCTCTTCAGTGCCATCGCTCCGGCGTCGAGGTCGGCCGGCGAGCCTTCGCCGAATTCGCCCCAGAGGTATTTGAGGTACTTGGTACCGTACTTGATATTGAGGCCGGGGTCGAAGATCTTGGAAGTGTCCTTCATCCCCATCCATTTGGCCGTGGAGGGCATGAGCTGCATCAGGCCGCAGGCGCCGGCCTTGCTCCTGGCCCTGTGGTCGAAGGTGGACTCCTTCTTTATCACGGCCAGGATGAGCGCGAGGTCCACGCCCTGAGCGTTGGACTCGGCCGTGGCCAGCATCAGGTAGGGAATGATCGCGTTGCCGGCCCGGGCGGCGGGCTCCTCCTCCCCGGACCCGGAGAAATCATCCGATCCGTCCAAGGACGCGCGCACGTGGAAATATTCCTCCCTGGGCATGGGCTCGGAGGGCATGGCGTACTCGTCGGCCTCCTCCGCGGAGGGCACGGCCTTCAGGGAATCCTCGGGTATGTCCGGGACCGGGGCGAACTCCCCGGCTTCGGACCTGGACAGCAGCTGTTCGACGGCCTGGGCGCGCAGTCCGGCGGCGTTCAGCAGGAAAACGGCGGTCAGCAGGGCGAAGAGCTTCATAAGTCCTCCGCCCACAGTGTACACCGCGCGGGGACCGGAAAGCAGTGTCCGCGGACCCAGCGCGCTATAGGTCCTTGGGGAACGACGGCCCTAGTACGCGCTCCAGACCGCGCCTTTCAGGTCCGCGTGGTAGCACTCGATGTTCAGGCGCCCCCACTCGTCGCTGCCGCTGTTGGAGACGTACACCCATTCCCCGTCGTCGGCGGCGTCCGCGTCCGCCGGGTCGCCCCCGTCGATAGCGTCCACCGTGTTCGTTTCCGGATGATAGGGCGCTACGTGCAGGGAGGGCCACTCGCCGATATACTTGGGGACCAGCGCCGTCTGCAGATAGGCTATGTTGGCGCCGGCGGGACCGGCCGGGTAGATCGCCTCGTTATCGGAATAATAGACCCTGAGCGCGCTGCGCGCGGAGGAGAGGGTCCCTTTGAGCGCCCCTTCCCTGGATTTCTTTATGAGTTCGGCGAATTTGGGCACGGCTATCGCCGCCAGTATGCCTATTATCGCCACCACTATCATCAGTTCTATGAGCGTGAACCCTTTCTTTTTCATCTCTCCCCCAACGGTAGTACCCGGTTTTATAACAAATTATCCGGCGGCCAGTCGACGGCCGAGGGAGCGGGCTTTTTTCAGTTCGCCCGCCGTCAGTGAAGGTTCCCGCTTCATGGACGACATGCCGATGAAGAGGGAGCCGGCGGGGCGGAAGCCGGCGGCGCGGGCCGTCCCTTTCAGCGCGCGCATAGCCCCGGTGGCGACGCGGCCGGCCAGCGAAGGCATCGCCGACGAGGTTATGAGCGCGGCCGGGCGGCGGGCCTTCAGCCGCATCCTGGGGGCGCCGGCGCCCCACGGCCACCAGGCGTAAGGCATCATCCTTTCCATGAAGCGGCGGAAGATGGCGGTGACATTGAAGCAGTTGACCGGCGCCGCCAGGACCAGGCCGTCCGCAGAATCTATGGAATCGAGAATGGCGGCCATCTCGTCCTTTCTGACGCAGGGTCCGCGCTTCTCGCCGGGCGGCTGACAGCAGGACCGGCAGTTATCGCAGAAATCGATATTCCTGTCCAGCAGGTTCACCAGTTCGGTCTCCGCGCCGGCCTCGCGCGCGCCCGCCAGGACCTCCGCGACGGCCTGATCGATAGCGCCGCCGCGCCTGTACGAGCCGCTGACCGCGACTATTTTCCTTGCCATAATTTCACCCCTCCGAGTTGCGAGGCAAGGCGTCTTACGGCGTCCTCCTTGGCCTTGGCCTCGACCTCTATCGTGATGTCCAGCTTTTTCCAGCAGGACGGAAAATCCTTCATATCTATGAAGTCGTGATGCGGCCGCGGGTCGCCCCGCCAGCCGTATTTGGGGCTGGAGAGGTGGAAGACCGGCTCGCGGCGACCCCAGGTCCCGAGCGCCCGGCGCGTCGCTTCCTCCACCGTCGTGCCGTCGGGCAGGCAGCGGTGATGGTGAACGTCGTAGACGAAAGGGACCTTGTTCTCCGCGCAGAAAGGCAGCAGGTCCGACGGAGTATAGGTCCGGTCGTCGTTCTCCAGCGTGAGGCGCGAGCGGACCGCGGCGGGCAGCTTCTTCAGGACGCCGGCCAGCCGCCGCAGCGCCGCGGCCTTGTCGCCGTAGGCCCCGCCGCCGTGTATGTTGATGACGTCCGCGCCGGTCCAGCCGGCCACCTCCGCCTGGTACGCCAGTTCCTCCAGCGAGGAGCGCGTGACTTTTTCCGAAGGCGAACTGAGCAGGACGAACTGGTCGGGGTGGAAGGTCAGCCTGAGGCCGCGTTTTTTCGCCAGAGCGCCGCAGGCTTTGAATTCCTTTATTATCGCCGGTCCGCCGGGCAGTTCCCGCAGTTCATAGCCCGCCCGCGGGTGGGTCTTGAGCGGCAGTATCTGGCTGTTTATCCTGAAATCGCCTATGCCGTTGGCGGCGCAGTATTCGATAGCCCGGCGCAGGGCGGCGGCGTTGCCGCGGCAGATGCCGGCCAGCTTCTCCGCTCTGTCCGCCGGCTTCAACCTCAGCAGATGCAGGGCCGTGGCCGAGCGGAAGGCTATCGGCTCGGTATTGAACTTGCAGCAGAGGCCCAGTCTGATCATCCGTGGATATGATAGCAACTTTGTACAATATCCCCCCGATGGACGCCGTCTACCTCTACGCGCTGGCCGCCAACCTGAGCTTCGCCGTCGGGGTCCAGTTCTTTACCCATTACGCGCGGAAAGTCTCCAGCCTCTGGGTCAACTGTTTCAAGGGCTGCGTGGCGGCGCTCCTGTTCGCCGCCACCGTCCTGGCCGGGGGCGGCTTCGCCGGCGCTCCGCCCGGCATAACGGCGCTCTTCTTCCTCTCCGGCATGCTGGGCCTCGGCATGGCCGACATCTTCCTCATAAAGTCGTTCTCTTTGATGGGGCCGGGGCGCACCATGATGCTGTTCGGACTGCAGCCGTTCTTCATAGGCGCCCTGAGTTATTTCGTCTTCGGGCAGACCCTCGACCCGCGCAAGGCCTACGCGGTGGGCTTCTTCATGGTCTGCCTCTTCATCTTCTCGCTGGAATCGTTCAGGAAGGAAGGGCACTGGAACGCCAGGGCGAGCCTCTTCGCGCTGGGCGGGATAATACTCGACGCTTCGGGAGTGGTCATCACGCGCTACTGCTTCGACAGCAGCCCCGCGCTGGGCACCACGGAAGGGAATTTCTACAGGGCGGCCGGGGCGCTGATGCTGTTCCTGGCCGTGTCGGCGGTGAAGCCCTTCGGTTTCGCAGGGAGGATGCGCGCCCTGGGACGCCGGAACCTGTTCTGGATAACCGCCGGCAGCGCGGCCGGCACCTACCTGTCGCTGATGTTCTACCTGCAGGCAGTGCGGCGCGCCGACGCGCTGGCCGCGGTCTCGGGCATCGCCATCACCGGCACGCTGTTCGCGGCGCTTTTCGAGCACCTCATCGAGCGCAAACGCCCCTCGGGCTACCTGCTTACGGCGTTCGCCTTCTTCTTCGCCGGCATGGCCTTCCTTTTCGGCTATTGAGCCCTGTCGAAGGCCGCCGCCAGGGCCGCGGTCCCCTTTACCAGCCGGATGACCTCGGCCTTGTCCGGGACCCCTTCCAGCATGAACGAGACCTTGAAACCCTCTTCGTCCAGCAGCAGCAGACGGAACCCCAGTTGTTCCCGCAGTATGGTGTCCTTGCCGGCCCGCATCCCGGCCAGGGCCCCGGTCACCGTCCCGGCCGGCTCTCCGTGCACGCTGTGCCAGTCCCAGTACGGCACGTCCTTCAGGCGCGGCGGCAGCCGCGAGAGCGGCCTGGAGAAGAATCCCCCCGGCCAGGCGGCGGCGCGGGCGCGGGCCGGGTTGGAAACGCGGCAAAGGACCTCCAGGTAGTACCTGGGCGGGCCGTGTTTGCTCCCGCGCCCTTCGCCGATATTGAACAGCGTCTCCAGCCCGCCGACGCGGCCCTTCATGTCGTAATGCCCGTCGGGCGAGCCGGGACCGCAGTCGGCGGGGCTCATTCCCATGGCCTCGCCGATTGGCACCGAGCTTTCGCAGGTCCGGTACCTCAGACCGTAGAAGAGCCCCAGGGGACCGAGTATCACGCCGAGGAAACCCAGCACCGTGCCCGTCCCGTAACGCGGCCCGTCGAGCGCGCCGGAGAGGTTGCTCACCAGGGCCGCTATCCCGAAGATCATTGCGACGACGGAGCCGCCGGCGATGAGCAGTTTCGTCATATTGCCGCGCCGGACGGGGGGGCCATGGAAGAAGTGGTAGGCGATAAGAGTGAGGAACCCCAGCACGACGGCGGAGAACGGGATCACCGTCGCCGGCCGCGTGCCGCCCGGGGCCTTGTCGAGAAAATAGAAACCGAGCAGAACGGCGGCCGCGCAGCCTATGTGGAGCGCTACCGCGCCGCCTGTCCCCGGCCCGGCGGAAAGAGCCAGCAGCCAGGCCCCGCCGACCGCGGCCAGGGCGAAGCCGGCGTACCCCAGAGCCCCGAGGCCCGTGTAAGACGCGGCCTGCGCCAGCAGTATACCGGCCATCGCGACATAGATAGGACGGGTAACGCGCATATAGTCTCTGCCCATATTCCTCCCTGGTCCCCCGACCCGGGTACCGGGACCATGTTACAAAATTCCCGTTCCTTTCCCGCGAAATCCCCGGGGCGGGTTCCTTCGCGCGCCTGATTTAGATAGAATCTCAGAAAAGGGGGTTGCCATGAGAACTATCAGATTGCTCCTGCCGCTGCTGCTCTGCGCCGCGCCCGCCCGGGCCGGCGTCACCATGAACTCGGAGAGCGTCTCAAGATACGAAGGCGGGACGAACAAGACCTCGCAGGTCCATTACATCGAGCCGGAATATTCCCGGCTGGAGATGTCGGTGAATTACCAGGACCCGGAAAAGAAGGGACGCGGCACCCAGAAGTCGGTCGTGATAACCCGGCTGGACAAGAAGGTGGTCTGGATGCTGATGCCGGCCTCCAAAGGCTACTGCGAGTTCACTTTCGACGAACTGCGCAAGGCGATGAACTCCGGCTCCGGCCCGGTGCCCGACGGCGCGGTCCCCGCGGGATATTCCTATAAGAAGACCGGCGGGTCCAGGAAGATAGCGGGCCTGGATTCCGACGAGTACGCCTTCGGCGGCAAAGGCCTCAACGGCAAGGCCTGGGTGACCGGCGCCGGGAATTTCAGGGACGCCTCCTCTTTCTACGCCGCCCAGGCCAAAGCGCTGGGGTTCGGCAGCGCGCCGGCGCCGGGCATGCTGATGGCCTACGAGGCCTCTTCCGAGGGGACGGAACACTCCATGATCGTCAAATCGGTCAGGACCGGCGGCATCCCCGCAGAAAAGTTCGCCCTGCCGGCCGGCTATAAAAAGATGAACGCCTCGGCCTGGCAGGATTACCAGAAGAACTTCGACCGGAAGATGGTCATGGACCGGATGAAGCAAAAGCTCAAGGAGGAGGCCAAAGAACGGGCGAAAAAAGCGGCCTCCGAAAAGGGAAAGGACGCCGTCAAGAAAGGGCTCAAGGGGCTGGTCGGGTTCTGATCCCGGATTGCGCGCGGCGCGGAGATTTCACACCATGACGTACGGACTCAGTATATTCAAGGAGGCAAGATGACTGAATCAGATCCGGCGGTCGCGCCCGCCCAGCCCCAGCCGCGGACGGAGACCCCCGCGGCGGCCGAAGCCGCTGCCTACTCCAAGGCCCCGGCAGGCAAACGCATACTGGCGGTCCTCATAGACGCGGCCCTGATGGTCATCGTATGGTTCGTCTTCCGCGCCGTGCACCTCGGGTTCATAGGAGGCCTGCTCACCATGGCCTACAGCTTCCTCAAGGACGGCATCGACTTCGGCGGCCTGGACAACAGGAGCGTGGGAAAGAAGGTCATGGGTCTCCGGGTAATGAACCTGGCCACGAAGCAGAAATGCACCTACGTGGACTCGCTGCTGCGTCAGATACTTTTCATCATCCCGCTGCTGAACGTACTCATAGCGATCGTAGAATTCGTCCTGGTGCTTGTGGACCCCAAGGGCATAAGGCTCGGCGACAAGATAGCCAAGACGATGGTGATAGAGTCGGCCTGAGAGCGGTCCGGCCTGAAAAGAAAAGGCGCGCGGGGCGAACCCCGCGCGCCTTTTTCGTTTATACGGATATATCAGAGCTCGGTGGCTCCCAGGGCCTTCATCAGCTCGCGGGCGGGGACCTTGGGGTAGGTCATCGTGATGCAGTGCACCGAACCCTGGCCCTGGTTGGAAAGGCTGCGGGAATTCGCGCCGAAAGCCTCCAGCCCGAGCGAGCGGTAGACCTCGAGGGCCTGCTCGTCGGTATCGCGGCCGAAGACCGGCACTATGATCTTGCCGTCCATGAGCAGCGAATTGACGTAGGTCTCGTAGGGACCCGAGGGCTTGGGCAGCATGTGCACGGTGAGGCCTTTGCCTTCCAGCGTGTCCTTGTACTGCGGCAGGTCGGTCACGACGACATTCTCGCTTATGAAGCGGACGTGCTCGTCGATGTGGCCGATGCCGTCCACCAGCGGGAGGCGTATCATCTCGCGGCAGCCGTACTGGCCGGCGAAGACCGAGTCGGGGATGCGGACATGGGCGTGGGCGTTGACCATGATGCAGGTCCCGGTGTGATTGGCCATGAAGTTGCCGCCCTCGAAATAGTAGTCGTGCTTCTCGATGCGGGCCCCGAAGAGGCGGGCTATCTCGGCGTCGGGCTCGAAGCGGTGGCCGTAGGCCGCGTCCACCACCACCAGGTTATCGGAAGCGTCCATCGCGGGCACCGGTATGCCGTCGCGGGCCCAGAAGCCGCGGGAAGCGTTGGGCAGGGTTATGACCTTTATGCGTTTGCGGGGGATAACGCTCTCGTAAGCGCGCAGGACCTCTTCTTTGGAGGTACCGTAGGTGTCGGTGAAGATGACCAGGGTGCCGTCGGCCGGCAGTTTGGACGCCATCAGCAGTTTGGCCTGGCGGGAGTCGAAGTTGAAAGCGGAGCTCATTATCAGGTAGCCGGTCTTCTCGTAATCGGCGTAGGGGCGGTACTTGACCTCGACGCGCTCGTCGTCGAAGGAAACGCCTTTATTGGCCGAGGCGTCCACCGAGGAGTTGTGCCGGCGCATCTCGCTCAGCTGGCCGGTGGTGTAGCCGTGGGCCGGGACATCGGCCGAACGGAGATCGGGGTCGGAGACCGCGGAGGCTTCCGCAACGGCCGGGACTTCGATAAGGCCGGGGTCTTCGAAAGCGCCGGAACCGTCGAAAGGCGAGGCTGCCTTTACGGAGACGGCGAAAGCCAGGCTTATCGCTATGGCGGCTATGGTCTTGAGCGTTTTCATATCGGTTCCCCTTTTCGAGTCTGTGGTAATAGTATAGCGGTACCGGGACTTTTCCGCCCCGGGCCGGGGGCCCATAGGCTCCGAGGAAGAGGGCCCAGGCCCGGCTGGGCCTTGGGGGCAATAGAGGTATCAATTATTAAGACCGGCCTCCGAAGAAGCCGGTCTTAATTTTGGTGGGGGCTGTCGGTCGACGTTCGCACCTATTTTGACGAACACCCTGACGGAATCGAATGAGTCCCGAGCTTATCCGCGAGATGTCGTCGCAGGCGTGGCCACTGCGCGGCCTGCTGGCCGCTCCCCGCTTCGCGCACAAAGCAGCCCCCCTCGCTCATCAACTCTTTGCTGTTATGAGGTTCCATACTGCTACTCGGCTGTCATACGAAGTATGACCTATTTTGGATTATGGCGAAATAGGTTATATACTGTTTACATGGGCGAGTCGATCTACTCAAAAGGACACAGGGGATCATTCAAAAGCTGATCGACACTCGCCTGGATTCAGGGCTCACTTAAGTCCAAGTTGCCCTGGAACTAAAAAAACCACAGCACTACATCTCTAAAATAGAACGCAGAGAGCGGCGGATAGATGCTGTTGGACTGAAACAACTGCTCAAAATCTACAAAAAAGCCTTGCAAGGTTTTTTAGTTAAACTTATACCTGAGCCTCTTGATGATATGTTGTTAACAATATCTACGACACACCAGCCGGCAACAGATCTGGGCTATTTGCTTCACAAAAGACCCGGGCAGGTTCAATCTTTTGACTTCTCTTTTGGGAAGGCCCACATATTCTATCCGGAAGTGTCTGCGGAAAAATGTACGATAGCCCTTCTCCTCGAAGTTGACCCTATAGGCCTTGTCCGAAACCATCACAGGAGCAGCGCTGGTTTTGCCCTGAAACAGTATGTAAACGATCGCCCTTATGTCGCTTCGTCTTATATGAGCGTTTCCATAGCCAAACTGCTCGGGAGCGCGCTGAACGGCAAATCGAAGGAACGGCCGGAACTTGTTGAGAAAAAGATCCCCCTTGTCGTCTCTATCTGCGCGCTCCCATGTCAACGCGGAGAACAATTCGTGCGGCAGTTGTTTGAACCGCTGGGATATAAAACGACTATTACCTCTTTTTTGTTGGATGAAAAATTCCCCGGGTGGGGGCATAGTCCGTATTTTAAAGTCCAATTAGAGGGGGAAACGCGTCTCAAAGACTTGTTAACCCATCTTTATGTTCTTATCCCGGTTTTGGATGACGAAAAGCATTACTGGGTCGGGGATGCTGAAATAGATAAACTTCTACACCATGGCGGGGGCTGGCTATCCTGTCATCCCATGAAAGAAGAAATAACCCGTGCCTATCTGAAACATCAGCGAAGTTTGATTTCCGACGCGCTCTTACGCCTGACGGAAGAAGACGGCCCCGGCGCCGAGAAAAAAGAGCAATTGTACGCCTCTAAAGAGGGGAACATTGAAAAAGACATAAGCCTGAGGGAACAGAGATTGTCAGCGGTCGCAGGGGTCCTTAAAGAGGTCCAGGCGAAAAGGGTCATTGATCTCGGCTGCGGGGAAGGGCATTTACTCCGCGTCCTGCTTGAAGACCGGTCTTTTCAGGAAATTGCAGGCATGGATGTTTCTTATAAATCTCTTGAAAAAACCAAATATAAATTGCGATTTGACCAAATGGCCCCTATGCAAAAAGCGCGTATCAGGCTTTTTCAGGGTTCCCTTGTCTATCGCGATAAACGGCTTGATACCTTTGACGCCGTGACGGTTATGGAGGTTATTGAACACCTTGACCCTCATCGCCTGGCCACATTTGAACGCGTCCTGTTCGAGTTTTCTAAGCCTAAACTTGTTGTCGTGACGACGCCGAATTCTGAATATAACGTTAAATTTAAAACCCTTGCTGCCGGGGAATTCCGCCATAAAGATCATCGCTTTGAATGGACACGGGCAGAATTTAAGAAATGGGCGGAAGATGTGGGGAAGCGGAATCAATATACCGTTGCCTATAGGCCGATCGGGGCCGAAGATGCCAGCCTTGGAGCACCGACCCAAATGGCTGTTTTTACAAGGCTATCTACATGACAGAAGGATCAAAGAAAGTCATTACGATACCTGAACTTGCGCTGGTCCTGCTTGTCGGGCCGTCCGGTTCCGGCAAGTCGACTTTTGGTAAAACCCATTTTAAAGCTACAGAAATAATTTCATCCGACTTTTGCCGCGGGCTGGTCTCGGACGACGAGAACAACCAAGCGTCAACAAAAGACGCTTTTGAAGTACTACAATTCATCGCCTCGAAACGTCTTGCCGCCGGGAAGTTGACCGTGATAGACGCAACGAATGTCCAGCCGGAAGCTCGAAAGCCGTTGGTGGCTTTGGCGCGCGAATATCATTGTCTCCCGGTTGCAATTGTTCTCAATATGCCTTTGAAAGTATGCCAAGAGAGAAACAGGGGCCGCTCCAACCGCGACTTCAGTGCACATGTAATCCCGCAACAAATAAACCAATTGTCCCGCTCTTTGCGGTTTTTGGAACGAGAGGGATTTCGCCATGTGGTCATCATGGACACGCCTGAACAGGCGGAAAACGTCCGGATCGTCCGCCAACCGCTATGGAACAACCTCAAAAACGAACATGGCCCGTTTGATGTAATCGGCGATGTCCATGGTTGCTTTAATGAGCTGCATGAGCTTGTAAAGAAACTGGGGTATGAAACGGCCCGGAGTGACGATGGGCAGTATGAAGTGAGCCATCCGAACGGCCGAAAACTTATTTTTATCGGCGACCTTGTGGATCGCGGCCCTAATATTCTCGAGGTCATAAAATTTGTGATGAGTGCCGTCCGATCAGGCAACGCCCTATGTGTTCCGGGCAATCATGACATTAAACTCGTGAAAAAGCTGAAGGGCAAAGATGTTAAAATCAGCCACGGTCTGGCCGAAACGTTAGCGCAGCTTGAGAAAGAACCCCAGGCATTCCGAGGTTCCGCAGCCGAGTTTTTGCATAAGCTGGTAAGCCACTATGTTCTGGATGACGGGAAACTGGTGGTAGCTCACGCGGGCATGAAAGAATCCATGCAGGGGCGAGGTTCTGGAAAAGTCCGCGATTTCGCGCTCTTCGGCGAGACCACGGGCGAAATAGATGAATTCGGGCTCCCCGTGCGATACAATTGGGCCGCTGAATACCGGGGAAAAGCTTTAGTGGTTTACGGTCATACGCCGGTCCCCGAGGCTGAGTGGCTTAACAATACAGCCTGTATTGATACGGGCTGTGTGTTTGGCGGAAAACTAACGGCCCTTCGCTATCCTGAAAAAGAATTTGTCTCTGTTCCGGCCGCGTGCGTATATTACAAACCTGTTAAACCATTTCTTGCAGATCCAAAACCCGCCGGGAACATTTCAGCCCAGCAAGCACATGATGAAATTCTGGATATTGATGACATTATCGGCAAGAAGATCATTTCAACATCCCTCCACCACACTGTGACTATCCGGGAGGAAAACGCTATTGCCGCCCTGGAAGTCATGAGCAGGTTCGCTTTAAATCCCAAATGGCTGGTTTATCTGCCTCCGACCATGCCCCCGCCGGAAACGACGACCGAACCGGGACTACTGGAGCACCCGAACGAGGCTTTTTCATATTTTAGGAAAAGCGGGATATCCAAGATTATTTGTGAAGAAAAACATATGGGGTCCCGGGCAGCGGTCATTGTGGGAAAAGATGCGGACGTGATCAGAAGACGGTTCGGTATTATAGGAGAGGGGCTTGGGGCATGTTATACGCGGACTGGACGAAAATTTATAAATGACCCGGCGATGGAATCCGAGTTCCTGCGCCGGATCCATGCGGCTGTTTCAGCGGCGAAATTGTGGGATATACTGCAAACGGATTGGATCCTTCTGGATTGTGAATTGATGCCTTGGTCGGCAAAGGCACAGGACTTGATCCTGGAACAATACGCTTCGGTGGGAACTGCGGCAAAAATAAGCCTGGATTTTGCAGTTGAGCAGCTTCGTAAAATACAGAGCGAGGGCTCCGAAAATTTGCTATTGACAAGATTCGCCGATAAGGACCGTTGCGCCAACCTTTACAGGGACGCCTACCGCAGATATTGTTGGCCGGTTAAATCCATTGATGATTATAAACTCGCGCCATTTCATATCCTGGCGACGGAGGGGCATGTCCATCACGACAAAAATCATGTATGGCATATGGAAACAATAGGTCTAGCGGCTCAGACCGACCCGCATTTTATAATAAAGACTCCTTATAAACTTGTGGATTTAAGTGACGAGGAAAGTCAAAAAAAGGGTGTCGCCTGGTGGTCAAATTTAACGAGAAATGGCGGAGAAGGGATGGTGGTAAAACCTCTCGAGTTTGTGGGCCGGAACAATAAGGGAATTATTCAACCCGCCATCAAATGCCGTGGGCCCGAATATTTGCGTATTATATACGGTCCTGAATACGACGCTCCTGAAAATCTGGCCAGACTGCGCAACAGGTCGTTAAATTCAAAACGTTCTCTCGCCCTGCGTGAATTTGCGTTGGGGATTGAAGCACTTGAACGCTTCATCAAAAAAGAGCCCTTGCGCCTGGTTCACGAATGTGTGTTTGGCATTTTAGCTCTGGAAAGCGAGCCAGTAGACCCAAGACTTTAGTTAGCCTTTGAATTCGCTCTTTTTCTTATGTAAGGCGGCCAAGCCAGTCCCGGCTTGGCCTTCCTTATAATTCTTCGCGGTTTCTTATTCCCCGCCGGTGCCTACAGTTAACAGAAAAGACCGCCCTGGCGGCCGTGTAGCGGACGCCGGGGCGGTGTTTTGCCGGACGTGGGCACCGGCATAAATACTGGTGAGCATTACCAGGAACAGGTCCACGCCGCGAGCGGCTTATTGCAAGCTGATGGCGGCCTGGCAGTGCGAACCCTGACCCGCGGGGGGAGCGCGTTTTAAATTTAAAGCCGGTCCTTTTCAGGGGACCGGCTTTAATATTGGTGGAGGCGCCGGGAATCGCACCCGGGTCCGTCAACCGCACGCCGTAACCGCTACAGGCTTAGCCCTGTTATCGTCTCGTCCGGACCTTAGTACAGGACGACATGGTCCGGACCAGCTCCGTGTGTTCTTTCGTTCCCGCCGGACGAAGCGCGCCAGTTGGGACGGCACCCTGCTTTTTGACGCCTGGTGGAAGCCGCAGGGGGCGCTTCCTCCGGGCGAGGCTCACTTAGGCGTGGGCCCAGGCCAGCTCGTTGGAGTTGGCTTTTGTTTTTTTGACCCTGTTTTACATGGCCTGGTCAACCATGGCCTGCTGAGACGGCGACACAAGCTAACGTCGAACCTGTTCGCCCCCGTCTTTCGCTATGTATATTTTAGCAGTTCGGGGGGCGGTGCGCGAGGGCCGGAAGACCCTATCTTTTCTTTTCGGGGAAGGCGGCCACGGCCCTGCCGACGTCGGCCAGAGGGTCGGCGACGCCGGCTATGCGCACGCCGTCGCCGAAACGCGAAGGGATGAAGCCCAGCCGGTCGCCGAAGGACTTGTGCCAGGAGCCGATGATGGAGGCGTCGACCGGGGATTTCGGGTGGAAGAAGATCTCTATCGTATCTCCTTTCTGCGCCACCGACCTGACGCCGTGGGCGGAGAGGGTCTTTTTGAACCTGATGATGCCGGCGAGATTCTTCAGCGGCTGCGGCGCGGGCCCGGAGATGTCCTCGAACTCGGCTATGACGGCGTCCACGCGGCCGGCCGGGGCGTTGAGCAGCTTCTTGTAGAAATTGAGGCGCTCCATGTCGTCGCCGACATAATCCTCGGGGATATAGGCCGGCAGCGAAAGGTCTATGGCGGTCTCGGCGAGCTCCTCCTCGGCCTTGCCGCGCAGGCGGGCTATCTCCGAGTTGAGGAGTTTGATGTACATGTCCAGGCCGATGGTATTGATGAAGCCGTGCTGCCTCACGCCCAGCAGTTCGCCCGCGCCGCGGATCTCCAGGTCGCGCATGGCCAGCCGGAAGCCGGAGCCCAGCTCCGTGAACTCCTCCAGCGCGGAGAGCCGCTTCATCGCCTCCTCGGTCATGGCGGCCGGCGGGCGCTCCTTTATTTCGACGCCCTCGAAGCTTTCCTCCAGGCCCCAGCCCTCGGCGCGGCGGCGGCGCTTCTCCTCCGCCGGGTCCGGCTTTCCTTTCTTCTTTTTCCCCTCCGCCTCTTTCGCCTGCTCCGCCGGGCTTTTGGGCTTCATCCAGCCGGGGAAGAAAAGCCAGCAGAAGGCCTTCTGCTTCTCGCGGCCGATGCGGCCGCGCAGCTGGTAGAGCTGGGCCAGGCCCAGCTCGTGCGCGTTCTCGACTATCAGCGTGTTCACCGACGGAATGTCGATCCCGGACTCGATGATGGTGGAGGCCAGCAGCAGGTCGTATTTGCGGTTGAGAAAATCCCACATCCGCTCCTCCACCTCCTCGGCCTTCATCTGGCCGTGTATGGAGGCGGCGCGCAGGTTGGGCATGAGCTTGCGCAGCTCGGCCAGTTTGGTGTCCATGGTCTGGACGCGGTTATAGACATAGTAGACCTGGCCGCCGCGCGCGAGCTCCTGGTTGACGGCCTCGGCGGCCAGCCGCGGCTCCCAGGGCCGGACGAAGGTCGAGATGGGGAGGCGGCCCATCGGCGGGCTCTCGATGACGGACATGGGCTTGAGCGTAGAGACGGACTGGTAGAGCGTGCGCGGTATGGGCGTGGCCGAGAGCATCAGCAGGTGGACGCCCTTGGAGAGCACCTTGAGCCGGTCCTTGTCCTTGACGCCGAAGCGGTGCTCCTCGTCGATGACGACCAGCCCCAGGTTCGCGAAGCCGGCGTCCTTCTGCAGCAGGCGGTGCGTGCCGATCAGGATGTCGCAGGCGCCCGAGGCCGCTTCGGCCAGCGCCTTCTTCTGCTCGGCTTTCGGCAGGAAGCGCGAGACCGCGCGTATGCGCACGGGGAACTCGCGAAAGCGGTTGACGAAATTGCGGTAATGCTGGTCGGCCAGGATGGTGGTGGGGACCAGCACGGCTACCTGGCGGCCGTTGAAGACCGCGCGGGCGGCGGCGCGCATGGCGACCTCGGTCTTGCCGAAGCCGACGTCGCCCACCACGAGCCGGTTCATGGGTTTGGGCTGCTGCAGGTCGCCCAGCACGTCGGCGATGGCCGATTCCTGGTCGGGCGTCTCTTCGTAGGGGAAAGAAGCGGCGAACTCCTCCTCCAGGTGCCCGGCGTCGGGCAGGGCGCCGGTCTTCAGCGCGCCGCGCTCGGCCTCCAGCTTGAGGATGTCGCGGGCGAGTTGTTCCACCTCTTTCTTGACCCGGCTCTTGAGCTCCTTCCAGGTCTTGGTGTCCATGTGCGAAAGCCGCGGCACCCTGCCCTCGGAGGAGATGTACTTCTGCACGCGCGAGAAGTCGTGCAGCGGCACCATCAGCTTGTCGCCCTTGGCGTACTCTATCTGCAGGCACTCGGCTTCGTCGACCTGTTCCTCCCCCGCCCTGTAGGCGAGCTTCTTGAGGCCCAGGTAGCGGCCGACGCCGTAATCCTCGTGCACGACGAAGTCGCCGACCTTGAGGTCGGCCCATTTGAAGAACTTGGCCTTGGCGCGCGCGCCGGCGGCCTGGCGGTAGCGGCGCTGGAAGATCTCGGAGGTGGCCAGGAAGGCGAGCCGCGAGCGCTGGAGGACGAAGCCCTCGGCCACCGGGGCGGTTACGAGAGCGCAGTACTTGTCGGCGTCGAGGTCCAGCAGGAGTTCCCCCAGGCGCTCGCGCTCGCCGCGGTTCATGCAGAAGAGATATACCGCGTGCCCGGCTTTCGAGAGGCGCTCCATGCCGGCGGCGGCCAGCTTGACGTCGGCGCCGTACGAATCGACGGTCCGCGCGCCGAAATCCTCCTCCGCTTCGTCGGTCCTGGCGTCGCCGTAGACCAGGCGCCGCAGGGCGGACGCTTCGGCGGGCAGTTCGGGCTCGGCGGCGCGGGAGACCAGCAGTTCGGCGCCGGCCAGCGGCGGCGCGCCGGTCAGCGGCTCCTCCCCGCGCGCGAAGGCCGGCGGCAGGAGGAACTCGGTCAGGAAACCGGCGGTGTGCTGGGTCTCTATATCGAAAGGGCGTATGCTCTCCAGCGCGTCGGTGAAGAACAGCCGCAGCGGTTTCTCCGCGCCCGGAGGGAACAGGTCGATGACCGAGCCGCGCACGGCGTACTCGCCGCGGGTCTCGACGAAAGAGGTACGCTCGTAGCCGGCCTTCTCGATGCGGCGCAGCAGCTCTGCCCGGGGATAGGAGAGGCCGGGCTTGAGCGAGAAGCCCAGGCCGGAGAATTCGCCCGGCGGCATGACCTTGTCGGCCAGGTGCGCCGCGGGGATGAGGAGTATCCGGCCGTCGGCACCCGCGGGGCCGTAGAGGCGGCGCAGCGCCTCCGCGCGCTGGCCCGGCTCGGAGCCCCAGGTCAGCAGCTCGGGCGGCTTGCGGCCCAGCGCCTGGCGCAGGCCCGCGGCCGCCGCGGCGAACTCCTGGAAATCCTCTTCCTGGGCCGCGGCCCAGACCACGGCCTGGACGCCGGCGTCCAGCCGCTCGAGCGCCAGCATGGCGGCGGCCGTCATATTGGGCACGCCGCAGATCTTTTTCACATCATGGCTTCCCACAGGTTAATGATATAATTTTCAGACAGGGGACGTTGATTACTAAATGATTATTTATTCACAGGCAGCCTCTATACGGGAACGAATTGTTAGTAAATAATCATTTAGTAATCAGCGTCCCCTTCTCCTTCTTATGCTGAAATGGATAGAGATAGACCGGCGGGTGATAAGGGCCAATGCCCGGGCGATAAAGCGCGAGCTTAAGCCCGGCGTGAAGTTCATGGCCGTGGTGAAGGCCGACGGCTACGGCCACGGGGCGGCGGAAGTTTCCCGCGCGGCGCTGGCCGGCGGAGCCGACCTGCTGGGAGTGCTGACGGCCGAGGAGGGGGCGCGGCTGCGCGCCGCGGGTCTCAAAGCCCCGATAGCCTGCCTGGCGCCTTCCCTCCCGGACGAGGCGGGCGAGATCGCGAAGCACCGCCTGATCCCTACCGTCGACGGCCTGCCCCTGGCCAGGGCCCTGGCCCGCCGTGGTTCCGCCGCGCGGCCGCTGCCCTGCCGGGTGGACATGGACCTGGGCCTGCGCCGCTGGGGAGTGGAACCGGGCGCGTTCCCGGCTTTCACGGAAAAACTGGCCGCCCTGCGCTCCCTCAGGCCGCTGGCCGTTTCCACGCACCTGGCCTATACGCCGCGGAAGAACCTGGTCGAGGCGGAGGAGAAGCTCAACCGCTTCCGCGCCCTGACGGAAGCGGCCCGCCGGCACTGGCCGCGGCTCGGGGCGGACGCCGCCAACAGCGCCGTTCTCTGCGACCTGCCGCACTGGCAGCTGGACATGGTCAGGATAGGCAATCTGCTCTACGGCATTTACCCGTCCAATTACTATCTCAAAAAAAAGGGCGGCCCCCCGGTGACCGGGCTGGAGCGCCCATGGAAGTTCTTCGCCAGGATAATCGCCGTCAGGAGAGTGCGGCGCGGCGAGTCGCTGGGATATTCCAGCGAATATGTCGCGACGCGCGACATGAAGGTCGCGACCATCCCCGCCGGCTATTCCGACGGTCTCTCCATGGAGCCGGCCGGGGCCGGCATAAGGATAGATCCCGGCGCGTCCTACTGGGGGGTGCTGCGCGGCCGCAGGGCGCCGTTCATCGGCCGCCCAGGCATAATCCACACCCTGCTCGACGTGAGCGCCATACCGGGCGCGGCCGCCGGAGACCCGGTCTCGCTGCACTCCCGGCGCACCGCCGCCGGCGCCAAACTCCCCAGGGTTTACAGATAAAAAGGGGTCAGGTCCTTGCTTTTGACGTCAAAAGCGAGGACCTGACCCCTTATCAATGCTGTATGTCGCAGAATTCCTGCGGTTCGGTGCCTTTGAGGAAAGCTTCCAGTATCCGTTTCTTGCAGCCGGGAAGGGCCAGCCTGCCGTTCTCCTGGTCCACCGTGGCGAAGACTATGCCCTCGGGCACCGGGAAATCGCGCGCGGGCTGGTCCTTGAGCACCTCGGCCATTATCTCCGTCCACCAGGCCACGGCCTGGGAACTGCTCCAGTCCTTGACCGGCAGCGAGGTGAAATCGTCGTAGCCCATCCAGGCTCCGGCCGCCAGGTCCGGCGTCATGCCTATGAACCACATGTCCTTGGAATCCTGGCTGGTGCCGGTCTTGGCGGCCACCGGGCGCCGCAGCGACGAGGCGCGTATGCCGGTGCCGCGCTGCACCACGCCTTTCATCATATTGACCAGCAGATAAGAGGCCTGGGGAGAGAAACTTTCGGTCTCCGAGGGCACGTGCTCCTCCAGGACCTTCCCGCGGTTATCCACCACGCGCAGCACTCCGAACGGTTTGACGCGGATGCCGCCGTTGCCGAAAGTGGCGAAGGCGCTGGTCATCTCCAGCGGGTTCACCAGCGAGGTGCCGAGGCCGACCGACGGGACCGGGTCGAGGCGGCTGTCGATGCCGGCCTTGTGCGCGACGTCGACGACCAGCGAAGGCCCGATGCGGTTGACCAGCGAGACGGAAGAAAGGTTGCGCGACTGTTCCAGCGCCCTGCGCAGGGTGATATGGCCCTGGAACTTGCCGTCGAAGTTGTTGGGCACCCAGATCTTGAAGTCCTTGCTGCCGACGAAGGGCTGTATGGCCAGGTCGATGGAATACTGGTCGGTGGCCCCCTCGAAGAGACGCCAGTCCTTGCCGTCGTAATAGTAGGCCAGCGGCAGGTCCTCCACTACGGAGGCCGGCGTGTAGCCGCTCATGAGCGACGCCATCCAGACGAAAGGCTTGAAAGTGGAGCCGGCCTGGCGGGCCGCCTGCGTGGCGCGGTTGAACTGGCTCTCGCGGTAGTTCCGGCCGCCGATCAGCGCCTTGATGGCGCCGGTGCGCACGTCCAGCATGACGAAGGCGCCCTGCAGCGGCGCGCTCGAAGGCGCGACCTCGCCCGCCGCGGCGGGGTCCGGGGGCGGCCGGACCTTGGCCGCGTCCTCGTCGTACTTGGAGAGGACCTTCTCCATCACTTCCTCGGCCGGGGCCTGCATCGAGAGGTCGAGAGTGGTGTAGATCTTCAGGCCGCCCTTCCAGAGCTGGGCGACGCCGTATTTGGGCTCCAGCTGCTGGCGCACGTACTCGATGAAGTACGGCGCCCGGCCGGAGAGCAGGGTGGACTTGGAATCGGGCAGCGGCTCCTTGAGCGCCTCCTCCAGCTCCTGCCGGGTGATATAGTTCTCGCGCAGCATGCTCTGCAGCACCAGCTGCCGGCGCACCAGCGCCCTGTCCGGATAGCGGAAAGGGGAGAACCTCTCGGGAGAGGGGATGACGCCGGCGAGCATGGCGCATTCGGCCAGGCTGAGCTCCTTCACGTCCTTGCCGAAGAAGAGCTTGGCGGCCGACTGCACGCCGTAGACGCCGGAGCCCAGGTAGATCTGGTTGAGGTACATCTGCAGGATCTCCTGCTTGGAGAAGTTCCTCTCTATCTGCAGCGCCAGCACCATCTCGCGCACCTTGCGGGCGACGGTTTTCTCGGGCTTGAGGAAGATGCCGCGCGAGAGCTGCTGGGTGATGGTCGAGCCGCCCTGCGCCTTGCGCGTGTGCAGCAGGTCGCGCAGCAGCGCGCGCAGGATGCCGCGCGGCGAGACGCCCCAGTGGCGGAAGAAGGACCTGTCCTCCATGGCTATGACGGCGTTCTGGAGGTCCACCGGGATCTCGGCCAGCGTCAGCAGGGCGCGCTTCTCGATGGAGAACTCGGCGATGACCTCCTCGTTGATATCGTAGACGTAGGTCGTCAGCGAGGGGGTGTATTCGTCGAGCTTGTCGATCGAGGGTATATCGTAGAGGATCTTGCGGCCGATGAAGGCCGCGGCGAGCATGAGGACGGCGAAAATGACCGCGGCGGAATAGGAAAGCCTCAGCGCCAGCTTGTGGGGAGGCATCTCCTCCATTTCCCTGAAGAATTTCATAAAGTACCGGTCCCAATTATACAAAATAGCGGGAAGCGGCCCCGTCCGGCGGCCGGCCGGCCACTGTTTCTCCGCGCCATAAAATGCTAAATTTAACCTACCTATGAAAAAATACGCGCTATACCTTCTTATCCCCCCGCTGGCCATGCTGCTCTCCTGCTCCGCGAAGAACGACGACAAGGTCCTGGCCCGCGTGGGCGGTGAAAAAATAACCGAAGCCCAGCTCCAGGAGAAACTGGGCGACATCTCCCCCTCCTACAGGGAGTTCCTGGACACGCCGGCCGGGCGCCGGCAGTTCCTGGAGGTCCTGATAAACGAGCGCCTGATACTGCTCGCCGCCAAAAAGAGCGGCGTCGCCTCTTCGGACGGCTACCGCGGGCAGGTCAAAGAGATGGAGAAGGACCTGAAGGAAAAACTGGCCCAGTTCAAGGACTACCTGCTGACGAAACTCTGGGTGGAGGCCCTCAAAGAGAAGGAGCTGATGACCACGGAGGAGGAACTGACCGCCTATTTCGCGGAAAGTCCCAACGAGATAGTCATAGACCACCTGATGTACCCCACCTACGAGGAGGCGGAGGCCGTCCTCAAGCGCGTGAAGTCGGGGGCCGACTTCTCCAGGCTGGCCAGGGACCGGGCCGGCGAAAAAGGGTTTATGACGGGATCCGGCAGGATGCCCCCGATGATGAAAGGCGAGTTCATCCCCGAACTCGAGGACATGGCCTTCAAGATGAAAGTAGGGGAAGTGCAGGGCATAGTCAAGACCAAGTTCGGCCACCATCTCATAAAGAAGATCTCGCAGACCAGGAAAGCCCGCGCTCCCGAGACCGAGGACAGGGTGCGCAGGATACTGGAGAAGAAGAAGTTCGACGCCCACATGGAGAAACTCCAGGCGGAACTAGAAGTGGAGGTGCTCGATGAAGATTACAAATAGTCTGGCCGCCGCGCTGCTGGCGCTGGCCGCAGCGCCCGCCGGGGCCGCCGTCGACGGGGTCGCGGCCAAGGTGAACGGGGAGCCCGTGCTCATTTCGGAGTACGAAAAGACCAGGCAGGCGATACTGGAGCAGTACCGCGCCATGATGCCGGACTTCCTCAAGCAGAAGGACGCGGAGAAGCAGCTGGCGACCATGGCGATGGACAAGCTCGTGGACGAGATGCTCCTGACCCAGCAGGCTGAAAAGCTCAAGATAAAGGTCTACGAGCGCGAACTGGAAGGCGGCGTGGCCGAGATCAAGAAACGCTTCTCCCGCGACGAAGCGGGCCGTCCGGTCAGCCCTGAGAAGGCCGAGGCCGCCTTCGCCGCGGAACTGGTCAGGGAAGGGGTTTCCAGCCAGCAGTTCCGCGAACGGATCCGCAAGCAGCTGATGGTCCGGAAGCTCATCGAGGAGAAGATCAGGCCGCAGGTCTCCGCCCCCGACGAGAAGGAAGTCCGCGCCTATTACGAGAAGATACAGCTCGCGGTCAAGGACGGCACCGGGGCGGTCAAGGGCCTGGAAAAGGACGAACTCGACGAGCTGGCCGCCGTCGCCCAGCGCTTCAAGGAGGTCACCGCGGAACGCCTGCGCCTGCGCCACATACTGGTGAAGGTGGACGAGGGCGCGCCGCTGACCGAGAAGAACAAGGCCCGCGAACGCGCGCTGGCGCTCAAGAAGCGCCTGGACGCCGGCGGGGACTTCGAGGAGCTGGCGGAGAAGGAATCCGACGACAAGGAGAGCGCGCGCAAAGGCGGCGACCTGGGCTACGTCTTCAAAGGCTGGCTGCCCGGACCCGTCGAGGAGGCCGCCTTCTCGCTGCGCGTGGGCGAGAACTCCGCCCCGGTCGAATCGCCCTTCGGCTGGCACCTCCTGCGCCTGGAGGAGAAACGCGCCAGGCAGAAGCTCCGCTTCGAAGCGGCCCGGGACGACATCGAGCAGCTGCTGGCCAACAGCAAGTTCTCCACGAAACTGACCGAGTATCTGAACGGCCTGAAGGAGAAGGCCAGCATACAGTTCTTCGAGACGGGGAAGTGAAGCGAAAACCCCTCATAGTGGTGACGGCCGGCGACCCGGGGGGCATAGGCCCCGAGATAACGGCGTCGGCCGTCGCCTTTCCTCCCGTCCGCAGGGCCTGCGCCGTCGCGGTCATAGGCTGCCGCCGCGCGCTGCTGCGCGCCGGCCTGGACGAGCGGCTGGCCCCGGTCATGGACATACCGGGGCCGGCCTCCCCCCCGAGGCGGCCCGACGCGCGTTCAGGGCGGGCCTCGTACCTGGCGGTCAAGGCCGCCTTCGCCCTGGTCTCCTCCGGCCTGGCCGACGCCCTGGTGACCGCCCCCGTCTGCAAGGAGGCCTGGCGGGCGGCCCGCCTCCCGGAGACCTCCCATACCGACTTTTTCCGCGCCCGCCTGCCCGGCGAGCCGCTGATGGCCTTCTCGGCGGGGCGGCTCAACGCGGCACTGCTGACAGAACACCTTCCGCTCGCGCGCGCCGGGGCGGCGATCACGGTGCGGTCCGCAGCGGACAAGCTCCTGCTTTTCTCGCGTGAACTGCGCCGCCTGACCGGACGCGCGCCCAGGATAGGCTTATGCGCGCTGAATCCCCACGCCGGCGACGGCGGGCTCATCGGGGAGGAAGAGCTGCGGATACTGGCGCCGGCGGCCGCGGCGGCGCGTAAAGCCGGGGCCGACGTTTCGGGACCGCTGCCTGGCGACGCGGCCTGGGCGCTGCACGCGGCCGGCGGGCTCGACGGCCTCATGTGCTGCTACCACGACCAGGCGACAACGCCGATAAAACTGCTGGCCGGGCCGGAGAGGACGGTGCATCTCACGCTAGGCCTGCCTTTCGTGCGCACTTCGCCCGCCCACGGCACCGCTTTCGACATAGCAGGGAAGGGGAAGGCCGACTGGAGGGGAATGGCGGGGGCGATACTGGCGGCGGCGCGGCTGGCCGGACGCGGCGGAGCCGCGCGGGGCGGGGACGGGAGCCGCCGCTGAGCCGGCGGGTCAGGGGACCTGGACCAGTTTCACGTCGAAGCCGGCCGGCACCAGCGTGGAGGAGAAGGACTCGTAATTCTTGCCGGAGCCGTCGTCGGCCATGGCCAGAGGGTCGAGCCTGTAACGGACCTCGACGGCGGCCCTGGCCGGGACGACGCCGGCTATCTTGAAGATGGAGCTGGGCAGGTCCGAAAGCGAGACCAGGATCAGCGGGTAGCTGGTCCGGAAATCGGACTCGGGGAAGTTCCCTTTGTGCGAACCGCGGAAAGCGTCCCAGGCGTCCCGGCTCCGGAAAAGTTTGTAATCCACGGGCGCGGATATCATGCCGGGACCGCCTTCCTGCATCTCGCCCCCGGGCAAAGGCACGGACGAAGCCTTGACGGGGCCTTCGTAGGGCCCGCCACCGGGCTTTATCCTCATCCTGGCCAGCTGGGAGTCGTCCAGCGAAACGGCCGCCGGCTTCTTGGCCAGGGCCATTTCCCTGAGCACCTGGTCCATGGTCTTGGGCTTTTCCGCGGCGTATTCGAAGTCCCTGTCGCGGACGATCATTATCCCGCCCTCCGAACGGACCTCGGCCCCCTCGGCCAGGGGCATATCCGGGCGGCGGGTCTCCCTGTTCCGGGCGGCGTACGCGGCCTCGGCCGCGGCCCGTTCCCCGTAAGCGGACTGGGCGGAATGGTCGGGCCGGCCGGGGGAACCGGCCCTGTCCGCGACGGCGTACAGGGCGAAGAGCACGACGGCGGCCGCGGCGGCCGCCAGGTAATATTTCCCCGGCGAAGAAGGAAGAGGCATCCCGGAACCATTGTACAATAATTTAACCGGCCGTTCTTATTTTTGTAACACCCCCCCGCTAGAATTATTAATGCCGGGGAGGAAAGACCTTCCCGCCGGCGCGGGGCCGTCCGCGCCGGGACGGAACTACGGATTTTTCGGCGTCTCCGACACCCGTTACACAAGGACCGAAGATATGAAATACTGGGCTTACGTCAAGAACGAGATACTGGGCCCCTTCGAAAAAGAGAAACTCCTGGCCCTGCCGGAATTCTCCCCCTCCCTGCTGATCTGCCCCCAGACCCCCGTCGGAGAAAAGACCGAGGACTGGAAAGAGGCGTCCGCCTACCCCGAGATCGCCGCGCTCCTCGGCGGCGCCGCCCCCGGGCCCGATACGTCTTCCCCGGCGCCGGCCGCCGCGGGCCCTTCCGAAACTCGGGAAGGGGACCTGGAACTGGAGCCTCGCGCCGCCGCCGCGCCGGCGGAAGGCGGAGGACTGAAACAGCTGCATGCCAGCGAACTTTCCCCTTTCGGGGAGCGGGCCGCGCACGAGCCCGGCGTGGACATCCCGGTCGTGAAACTCAGCGGCGGGCTCGGACAGGGAGGCGAGGCCGCCTCCCCCGGCGCCGCGCAGGCGGAAGGACCGGGGACGCTGTCCCCGTCCGGGGAGACCCCGGTACCCGGAGCCGAACCCGCGCCCGCGGATGCGCCGGCGCCGGCCGGCGACGGGGCGGCACAGCCGCCGGAACAGGCAGCTTCGCAGGCCACGCCCTCCGCCAGGAATTTCGCCTCCTCTTTCGATCCGATCTCTCTCTCCCGTATAGACGGGAGCAACAGGCCGCCGGAAGCGGCGGAGGAACCGGCGGTCCCCCCGCAGGAGGCCGCGGAGGAGGCGGCGGCTCCCGCTCCGGCCGTAGAGGCGCCCGCTGCGCAGGAGGTCCCCGTGGCCGACAGGACGGCCGCGGCCTTCGATCCGGCCCTTATAGAGGAAATGATTAAGAGGAACCTGCGCCTGGCGGCCTCGCCGCCGCCGGATATCAGGCCCCACCTCGATCCCCTGGTCATAAAAATAGACCAGATCGGGGAAGTGCTCTCCTCGCTGCGCAACAGCCAGTTCCAGCAGGAAGTGCTCACGAAGATACGGCTTATCGAGGACTCGGTCTCCGAACTGCGCCGCCTGATAGGCGACAGACCTCCGGCCGTACCGGACGGGAAACCGGCGGAAAAAGAAGCGGCCAAACCGGCCGCGGCCGCGGGATTCTTCGGGCTTGGTCCCTCCGCGAAAAAAGAGGAGCCGGCGAAGCAGCCGGCGCAGGAGCCGGCGGCCGCTCCCGCTCCCGCCGCCGGAGCCGGAACGCCGCCGGCGGACGAGGGCGGTAAAAAGTCCGGCTCCAGGGTCGGCGGCCTCATAAGAACGCTCCTGCGCGGGCTGGTCACCGTACTGCTGCTGGCCGCCGTCCTGGGAGGCGCCGCTTTCATGCTGCGCAATCTCGGGATCTTCGACGTCACGCCTTACATACCGTTCCCCATACCCGGCCTTACGTCCGGGGCGGCGGGGACGGAACCTCCCCCCGGGCAGGAAGCCGCGCCGGCGCCCGGCGAAGGGGCCGGGAAAGCGGAACAGGCGGAGGCCGTCCAGGACCCGGGACCGGAGGTCATATTCATAGCCAGGACCTTCTCGCCGAAAGAGGGCGGGGAGATACTGGAGAGCCGCGTGATAGCGGACGCGCTGCGCAGGAACGGCGACGCCGACAAGATAGAGTGGAAGGTGGGAGCGCGGGAGGGAGAGAAGTTCCGGACGGAGGCGCTGGTCCCGCTCAAGGACGCTTCCGGGACCCTCAACTACGCCTTCGTGGTCGACAGGGCGGGGAAAAGCGTGACCCCGGACAACCCCGACGGCCGCGGCGTCATGCAGGAACTTTTCGGGCAGAAGCCCGAAGCCGCGCGTCCGGCCGTCGCGGAACCGGCCCCCAAAACGCCGGCGAAGGCGGCCAAAAGACCGGCCAGGCCCGCCAGGAAACCGGCCAAAGCCGCTAAAAAGCCGGCCCCGAAAGCCGCGCCCAAGGCGGCCCCGGCAGCCGCCCCCGCGGCCGAGCCGGCCGAGGAAGCGGGCGCCGAGGGGGCCGAGGACTCCGAGTACGAATACGTCTACGTGGAGGAAGAAGAGGCCGGCGGCGGCGACGAAGCGGAGTACCTTATGGGAATGCCTGGGTTCGGCGGACGCTAGGGGTCACTTCCTCGCTATGCTGAGGCGCGCGCGGGACGACCGGCGCGCCTCGCCTATTTGAACCAGCCTGGCCACTACGCGTTCGGGGCCGACGCCGGTCTCGTTCCAGAGACGCGGGTAGAGGCTGTGCGAGGTGAAGCCCGGGGCGGTGTTTATCTCGCAGAACCAGAAGCGGCGCGGGTCCCGGGGGTCCAGGAGGAAATCCACGCGGGCCATGCCGGAGCAGCCGAGCGCCCTGAACGCGGCCGCCGCCTTGTCGCGCAGAGCGGCGCACACGGCGGCCGGCAGGCGGGCGGGCAGGATGAAATCCATCCCGTTGTCGTCCAGATACTTGGCCTCGTAATCGAAGAACTCGTGCCGGCCCTTGGGCCTGACCTCGCCGCAGACGCTGGCGGCGGACGAGAGCCCCTCGCCCAGCACCCCGACCACGATCTCGCGCGCCCTGTCCACGCCTCTTTCGATCATGACGGCCGTGTCGAATTTAAGAGCTTCGCGCACCGCGGCGCGGAGGGCTCCGCGGGTCTTTACCTTGGTCACGCCGACCGAAGAGCCCAGCGCCACGGGCTTGACGAAGAGCGGCAGCGGCAGCGCGGCCGCCTTCGCGAGGCCGCGCTCCAGCGAGCCTTTCTCCGCGGCTTCGATCAGGACGTGCGGCAGCACCGGGACGCCGCGCTCGGCCGCCAGTTTCTTGGAAAGGACCTTGTCCATCCCCACGGCCGAGGCCTCCACGCCGCAGCCCGCGTAGGCGGCGCCGCCCATCTCGAGGAGTCCCTGCAGTACGCCGTCCTCGCCCGTGGTGCCGTGTATTATCGGAAAGTAGCAGGAGGGCCTGAGCCGCGAGTTCCCTTTGAGCAGCGAGCCGTCGGCGGGATCGAAGAGGAGGGCCGGGCCTTTGCCGCCGCGGCGCGGATCGGCGGCGCTCCAGCGTCCGTCGCGGCCTATCAGCACCGGCAGGGCGCGGAAGCCGGCCTTCTCGGCCAGGGTCATGACCGTCTTAGCCGACTCGACCGAGACCTCGTGCTCCGAGGACCTTCCGCCGTATATCACCGCGACGAGTTTCTTTTTCATAAGTGGTAAAGGAAAGTTACCAAAATTCCGGCCTCCCCGGCAAAAGCGCCGGCGCCGTCATATCTCGATTATGCCGCCGCCGAGCACGCGGTCGCCGCGGTAGAACACCGCCGACTGCCCCGGCGCGGCGCCGAACAGGGGCGAGTCCGGCGACACCGCCAGCAGTTCCCCCTCGCGCTTCACCGAACACTTCACCGGCTTCTGCCTGTAGCGTATCTGCACCGCGGCGCCGTCCAGCCCGCCGCCGGCGAGATCGTTATAGCCGGACACGCGGAAGGACCGGACGGAGGCCTCCTCGGCCGTGCCGACCCGCACCTGGCTGCGCGCCGGGTCTATGCCGGTCACGTAAAGCCTTTCGCCGCCGGCGACATTGAGCCCCCGGCGCTGGCCGACCGTATAGAAGGCCACTCCCCGGTGACGGCCGAGGACCCTGCCCTCGCGGTCCACGATATCGCCGGGGCTCCCGCCCCCGCCGCGGGCGGCCAGCCACTCGCCGTAATCCCCCTCCCCGGCGAAGCAGATGTCCCGGCTCTCCTTCCCGCGCGCCGCGCGCAGCCCCAGCCGGGCGGCCAGGGCGCGGACCTCGGGTTTCTTCATACCGCCGAGCGGGAAGCGCAGCATGCCCAGGCTCTTCCCGGGTATGCAGTAGAGGAAATAACTCTGGTCCTTGTCCGGGTCGGCGCCGCGCAGCAGGGCCCGGGCGGAGCCTTCCCCCTCCAGACGGGCGTAATGACCGGTGAAAAGGGCTACGGCTCCCATCTCCCGGGCCAGGTCCAGCAGGTAGGAGAACTTCATGTGGCGGTTGCAGGCGACGCAGGGATTGGGGGTGCGCCCTTCGGCGTAGGCGCGTTCGAAAGGCCCGATGACGGCCTTTTTGAAGAGCGGCGCGGCGTTCTTGTAGTAGTGACGGACGCCGAGTCTGCCGCAGACCTCCCGGGCCTTGTCCGCCGCCGAGGCGGCGCCGCAGCAGGAGGCCCCGCCGAACAGGCCCAGCGTGACTCCGACGGCGTCGTAGCCGGCCTCCAGGGCCAGCGCGCAGGCCACGGAAGAATCCACGCCGCCGCTCATCGCGACGACCGCCTTGGGCCTCATTCGCCGAAGCCGAAGGCCTTGAAAAGGTCCTCCTCGGGGCCTGCTGGCGGCGAGGCGGCGGCCGGTGCTGCGGCGGGCGGAGGCGCGGCCGGGGCGGCCTGGGCCGGCGCAGGGGCTCCGGGCAGCGCCTCCATGCGGCCTTTGCCCTCGCCGACCGGCGAGACTATGACGGGGCGCACGCCCTCGGCGAAGGCCAGGAAGCCGGTGTCGACATTGTAATAGAGCCGGAAAGGGGACTCCTTCAGCTGCGGCTCATAAGCCTTCCCGAGGTTCATTTTCTGCTGGTCCCAGCCGGGATTGTAGATAAGCTTGCCCCGGACGTCCACCTGCTCTTCGACCACCGGCAGCGAGAAGCGTATCTTGAAGAGGCCCATCGTGTCGCTGATGCCGGGCGTGAAGGAAAGGGTGACGAAGGAGGTGGCGGTCTCCTCTATGCCGAAAATATCGTCGCCGGCGGCCGGATCCGGCTCCGGGGTGGCCCGCCGGCCGGTATCCGCGACAGCGCGCACGCTGACGCCCTCGATAGGGTTGCCCCTGTAGTCCGTGATGGTCCCCTGGATGTTCCCCTCCAGGAAGACCCTGGTCTTGACGGTGGAGAAGAAGACGAACTCCCGCTTGCCCACCACCCTCTTGGTCAGGGTGAGGTCCGTGACCCTGGCGTCGGTGAAATCGACGACCCGCAGGGTCTTCATCCCCCCGAAGCACCCGGAAAGCGCCAGCGCGAGCAGCGGCGCGGCCAGGCGGTATTTCAGGCTCATGGCCCCTCCGCGGCGCCGGCGGACCGGGGCGCGGCCGGCGCTTCCGGGTAAGGGTTGTTCTTGACGAAGAACACCACCCGGCGGTTCTTCTGCCGGTTCTCCGGGCCGTCGTTGGGGGCCACGGGATGGTATTCCCCGTAACCAACGGCCGAGAGCCGCTTGGGCGCGAAATCTATGGAGAGCAGGTATTTGACCACGCTGGTGGCGCGGGCCGTCGAGAGTTCCCAGTTGGAGGCGAACTGCCTGGTGGCTATCGGGATATTGTCGGTGTGCCCCTCGACCACGATATCGTGCTTCCCGGAGAGGTTCCGCAGTATCGGCGCCACCTTCTCGAGTTTGGACGTCATGTCCCCGGTGATCTCCGAACGGCCGCTCTCGAAGAAGGCGACCGAGCCCTGTTCCTCGAGGGTGATGCGCAGGCCTTCCTTGTCGATCTGCACCTGTCCCTGCAGCTCGCCCTTCTGCATCATCTCCTCCAGCTGGGACTTGGCGTCCTGCATGTTCTTGTTGAGGGCGGCGGAAAGAGCGTAAAGGATGACGAAAAAGCAGACCATCTCCGTCATCAGGTCGGCGTAATTGACCATCCACGGGGGCGCGGGCTCGCCGACGGGCGCCACGCGCCTGTCGTCCTCCGGGATCATTCCTTTGACTCTGACGGGCATAATCCGGGCTCAGGCGGCCTCTTTCTTTATGGCCGCGCGGGCGGCGGGGTTCAGGTAGGCCTTCAGGTTGGCCTCGACGACGCTGGGCGTGGCGCCGCTCTGCAGCAGCAGCACGCCGCGGATGACTATCTCCTTGACGAAAAGTTCCTCCTCGGAGCGGTTCTTCAGCTTTCCGCCCATCGGCATGAAAAGCCAGTAGCCCGAGGCCAGGCCGTAGAAGGCGGCGGCCAGCGCCAGCGCCATGCGGCGCGGCACGGCCGCGACGTCCTCGATGGAGGAGAGCATCAGGATCATGCCCAGCACCGTGCCGATGATGCCGAAGGCCGGCGCGTAGGTGCCGAGCGCGTTGAAGATCTCGCGGCCGTTCTTGTGGCGTTCGCGGATGAAGTCTATCTCGGTCTCGAGCATGTTGCGGATGAACTCGTGATCGGACCCGTCTATGACCAGCTGCACGCCCCGCTTGAGGAAGTCGTTGTCTATGGTCTGCACGTCGGCCTGAAGAGCCAGGAAACCCTCCTTCTTGGCCTTCTGCGCGAGGGCGACGAAGGTGGAAACGAGCTTGGAGGTGTCCTCCCCCCTGGTGGTCAGGACCTTCCTGAGCACTTTGCCCGAACTTATCACCGAGGAGAGAGGGAAGTTCACCAGCAGCGCGCAGAAGGTGCCGCCCATGACTATCAGGAAAGCTTCGATGTTGAGGAACGGCTTGAAACCCGCCATGCCCTCCTGCAGGTAGACGGACCCCAGCACGAAGCCCATGAAGACGATTATGCCGCTCAAAGTCGCTATATCCATATCGTGGCCATCCGGGTATTGTCAGTCACTTCTTCTCGTAGAACTCCAGCGGGTTCACCGCTCTTTTCTCCGCGTAGACCTTCTTCCTGTAGTCGACCACCTTCGCGACCACCTCGTCCACCGTGTCCCTCACCAGGTAGCGGTTGCCGGTGGCCAGGTTTATCACGGTATCGGGGGTCGACTCGACGCTCTCGATGAGCTCGGCGTTGACCACGACCTCGGTGCCGTTGAGCCTGCGCAGGTGTATCATTTCAAAGAATTATACCAAACGCGGGGTAGGGGCTTTACTTTCGACTTCGCCCGGCATCGGAAACCGTCCGCCGGGGTCGAAAGCAAGGACCCGGCCTCTCTTACCTGCCCTTGATGGCCCACTTGAGGCGGGCGGCGAGGTCCTTCTCGAGCGCGCGGTATTTCTCCAGTTCGGCGCCGAGGACCGCGAGTTCCTGCTCCCTGGCGGCCAGTTGGGCGCCCCAGGAGGCGTCGGAGTCGGCGCGGGCGGCGCGTTCCGCGTCCAGCTGCGAGGCCAGGTCCTGCACCTGGAACTCCAGCTGCTGCGCCTTCTGCTTGAGGAAGACCACCTCGTTCTCGAAGCGGGAGCGGTTCTCGTTCTCCACGCGGAAAGAATCCTTGAGGGCCGCCAGCTCCTTCTCGCGCTCGGCGGCGTTGCCGGAGAGTTCGGCCGCCTGCCTGGCGAGGTCGCCGGAACGGGTCTTGAGCTGCTCCAGTTCCGCCTCCATCCTGAGGCGGGCGGCCTCGGCGGCCGAGGCCTCGTCGGCGCGCGAGCGCAGGTCGGCGTCGCGCGAGCGCAGTTCGTCCGACAGGCGCTGGACCTCGGCCTTGAGCGAAAGCGTCTCCTCGCCGGCGGCGGCGAGGCGGGTCCTGAGGTCGGCTTCGGCCTTCTCCCAGGCCTCCCTGGCGGCCGCGGTGCGGGACTGCACGTCGGCCTCGCGCGAGCGCAGCTCCGCGGCCAGCCGCTGGGTCTCCGCGCGCAGCACGGCGGTCTCCTCGTCGGCGCGGGTCCGGACCTCCTTGAGCTTGCGTATCTCCTCCGCGTATTCGGCCTCCATGCGGGCCTTCAGGTTGGCCTTCATGTCGGCCATGGCGGCCTCGTAGGTGCCGCGCATCTCCATCGCGCGGCTCTCGGCCTGGAGCTGCTTCTCGGCGGCGACGCGCTCCAGTTCCTGCTGGTGGCGCTTCTGCAGGTTGAGCAGCTCGGCCTCGTATTTCTTCTGCAGGCGGGAGGCCTCGTCCTGGGCGGCCCTGCGGGCCAGGTCCAGCCGCTCCTCGTAATCGCGGGTGACCTCCCCGGGCAGGTCGCGCTTGAGGCGCTCCAGCTCCGCGGCGTGCGCCGCGGAGGCGTTCGCGGCCTCGGCCGAGAACTGTTCGCGCATGGCCTTGAGCTCGGCCGTCCGGGCCGTCTTCTCCGCCTGCAGCTCGGCGGCGTGGCGCGCCTCCAGGGCCTCCAGCTCGGCGGCGCGGCGGGCGGCGGCTCCCTCGAGCTCCCCCCTGAGGCGCTTGTTCTCCTCGATGCCGGAGGCCATGTTCTGGGCCAGCTGGACCTTCTCGACCCGCATCTGGGAGCGCTCCTTCTCCAGCGCGGCGTTGACCGCCTGCATGCGGGAGATGAAACCCTTCATCCTGGCCAGCTCGGAGACGGCGCGGCCCTTCTCGCCCGCGGCTTCGGCGAGCCTGGCTTCTATGGAATGCAGTTCGGTCTCGTACTTCTCGCGGAGCCTGGAGACCTCCTGCTCTTTCTCGGAATTCTTCCTGTCCGTGACGGCGCCCAGTTCCTTCTGCAGGCGGTCGATCTCGGCGACCAGTTTGTCCTCGCGGGTCTTGGCCTCGGAGAAGGACTTCTCCTCCTTCATCTTGGCGATGGCCAGGTCGGCCCGGAGCTGGGCGAGTTCCCTCTCCTTCTCGGGCAGTATCTTTATGTAACCCTCCACGGAGGCGCGCTCGCGCTCCAGGCGGGAAAGCTCCTCGCGCAGCTTGGCGCTCTCGCGCTCGAGCAGAGTGCGTTCCATGGCCGACTCGCGCAGCTCCTGCTGCACCTCGGCCAGGCGCTCGGCGGAATTCTTCAGGGAACGGACCTCGTCCTCTTTCTGGCCGATGGCCCGCTGCCACTGGGCCTTCTCCTCCAGCCAGCGGCGCTCCATCTCCTGGAGCCGGAAAATGAAATGTCCCTCGACGTCCTTGGACTGGGTCTCGCGCTCGAGCATCTGGCCCTTGAGCGTCTGCATCCAGGTCTCGCGCTCCTGCACCAGCCTGCTCTCGAGCTCCTTGATCTTCGCCTTGAGGGTGAGCCGCTCCTCCTCGACCTCCTGGTCGCGGCGTTCGCGGCGGAGCTTGTCCTGTATGTCCTTGAGCGAGGACTCCACCCTGGAGGAGAGGACCTCGTCCTGCTGGCTCTTGAGCGTGGCCAGCAGCGCCTTCTCCTTCTCCTGGGCGACCACCTTCTCCATCTCGAGCATCCGCTTCTCGAGCTTCTCCTTCTCCTCGCGGGCGGCTTTCAGTTCCTCCGCGGAAGGATCGGGCCTGGCGGCGGGGGCCTGGAAAGCGGGCATGACCGGGCGCGGCAGGGCGGGGCCGCCGCCGGGCATGGGAGGAAGACCGGGGCCCGCGCCGGGGCGCGCCGGCGGGGCCGGCGGCTTCAGCCCCGGGGGGAACGGGGGAGGCAGCGGTTTCTTGGGGTCCTTGTCGTTCTTGTCGTCCATAGGAATGCGCCGAAAATCACTTTTCTTCCTCTATATTCTACTTTCGGCCAGTTTCCTTTTAGTTAAATAATTGTTAATTCCCTATTATTGGGGGCGGGGCGCCTGCCGCCACGGATAAGCGGCATGGGCGCTTTCCGCGGCCCGCGTCAGCGCCCCACCTGCTGCTTGAACGAGGCCAGCCATTCCGAGGCGGCCGGATCGCCGCTCAGCGAGGCGTATTTCTCGTAGGCGGCCACCGACTCGTCCACGCGGCCCAGGGCGTAATAGGCCGCTCCCAGGTACTGCTGCACCTCGGCCGAGCCGGGGGCCAGCGAGGCGGCGTACTCCAGGTACTGCAGCGATTCTTCGGCCCTGCCCTGGTCGTAAAGGCCGGCTCCCGCGGTCAGGTACTGCTGCGCCTCCTGCGTCAGCGGCGCGGCCGCCGGGGAGCGCTGCGCGGCGGAGCCGTTCTGCTCCCCGAGGCTGTCGAGCTTGCGCCTGCGGTCGGAGGCGGAGGTCATGTCGACGCTGTCGATTATATAGACCTCCTGCGACTGCTGGTTGCGGGGCGTTATCCTGCCTTCGGCCTCCAGCGTCTTGACGGCGTCGAGGATCTTGCTCTGGGCCTCGTCGATCTGCGCGGCGGAGAGCTCGCCGGAGTAATCGATTATCTCCCTTATGGCGCTGACGGCGCCCTGCGACATGTTGGCGTAGAACTTCTCCACTATCTGCGGGTCCGCCTTGGCTATGGCGCGCGCTACGACCTCGTTGCTGACGCTGCGTATGACCAGCTGCATGTCCCTGTCCGAGAAGGCGACCAGGTCCTCGAACATGAGCACGACCTTCTTTATCTTCTCGTAGATGTCGGGCTTCTGCGTCCGGAGGTACTCCAGGATGTTCTTCTTGATGGCCGGGTCGGCCTCGTCGAGCATCTTTATGAGCCGTTCGATGCCTCCCATCACGAAATCCACGCTGCTCTTTATGTCCCGGTCTATGGCCTCGATCTGCTCGCGCGTGGCCTGGCGCACCGTCAGGGCCTCCAGCGCCACCTTGGACTGCACCTCTATCGGCAGCATCGACAGCGCCTGCCTGGAAAGCTCCGGCTTGATGTAGCTCAGCACCACGGCTATGACCCAGGGCTCCTCCTTGCGCATCAGGAAGAGGTAGATGAGGCGCTTGAGGTTCTCCTCGTTTATGTAGGTGAACGGCTCGAATTTCTTCATATCCTCGTCCTCCGCCTCCTCCCCCTTCTGCGCGAAGGTCATGTCTATGGCCTGGTGGCCCTCGGTCTCCTTCGCCCCCTCTCCGCCGTCGCCACCCCCCTCCTCCATGTTCTGGTCTATGTTCACCTCGGCGCCGGGCTTGGACATCAGCGCGCCTATGTACCTGCGGAAGAAGCTCCGGAGCGGGCCGAAAAGGAAGAGCAGCAGCAGCAGGAACAGCAGGGCGTAGAGCAGCGGCAGGTACACCGACGGCCTCTTGATGTCCTCGAGGTAATTATAACTTTTGAACCTGGTCGGCTTGAAAACGACGGTCGCGGCGTCCCGGCCCTTTATCCTGTAGGGGAGCAGGAAATCGTCCACGCGTTCGCGGGCCAGCGCCACCGGCTCGGGCGCCAGCGTCTCGTCGTGGATCACCGTTACCTGGAAACGGTTTATCTCGGTCTCGGCGCCGTAGCGGGTCTCCTGTATGCCCTGCGACTGCTGGGCCTGCTGGCCGGTGGCCGCGGCCGGCGGTCCGCCCTTCCCGCCCATTACCGATTTCGGCTTGGGGATGCCCGGCAGCAGGAACTCGGACTCCTGCTTATCCGCGTCCTGCCCGCCCTTCTCCTTGTACTTCTGCATCACGCCGAGCCCTTCGCGGCTCTGGTCGGACTTGCGGGCGATGATCTCCAGTTCCACGTCGGCGAAAACGAAGGACTTCCCCTCCCCCAGTATGGGATCGAGTATCTCCCTCTTGATCTTGGTCTCGGTCTCGCGGCGGAGCGCATCCTGCTTCTCGATGACCGAGAGGCCGGCGCCGGCGTCGGCCGCGCCGGGGTTCTCCTGCCCGCGCGCGGGCAGGAAGCCGCAGGCCAGCAAGGCGGCCGAAAGGAGGATGGCGCGGTAGCTCTTCATATATATACGCATTTATCTTATCTTCCGCGTATTACGTCATTGTTTCGTAAATATTCACAGAGTGTTCCATAAAAGGGGGTCAGGTCTTTACTTCCGACCCGGGAGCCCCCCCCTTGAACCCCCAAGGTCGAAAGCAAAGACCTGACCCCGTCCCTTCGATCGTCACAGCTGGCTCATGAACTGGCGCACGATCCTGTTATTGGGGTTGATCTCGAGGACCTTCTCCCAGATGACCTTGGCCTTGTCCTTCTGGTCCATCAGGAAGAAGGCGCTGCCCATGATCTCGAGCGCGGTCTCGTTGTTGGGCTCGAGCTCCAGGATGTCCTGCGCGCGCTTCATCGCCAGGTCGTACTTGCCCTCGTAGATGGCCTGGCGCGCGTCGTAGGTGCGCTGGTCGATGTAGGTGAAGATCTCCGGGCCCTCGGGCTTGCGGGTCAGCTCGGTCACGCCGGCCTCCTTCTCCACCATGTTCAGCAGCGAGAGGAGGCGGTCGTTGCGGGGCTCCTTGTTGAAGGCGTGGCGCAGGATGTTGACCGAGTTGCGCAGGTCCTTGCCGTCCACGTAGGCGATGACGCCGCGGCGGGTCAGCGTGGGCACCTCGTCGCCGCCCGTGGCGGCCGGCACGAAGGAGATGGCCGTCTGCAGGCGGTCCACCATGCGGCGCACCTCGGGGTTGCCGGGGTCGGCGTCCAGCGCCGCGCGCAGTTTCTCCTGGGCGCGGGTGAAGTAGCCGGCCTTGAAGTACTGCAGGGCCTGGTTGACGATCTGGCGCACCTCGCGGGTGTGCTTGGCCTTGTTGCTCTGGCCCATCTTCATCGAGATCGAGAAGCGGGTGGTGGTGCCCAGCGCGTGCACGCCCTGCGCCACGTCGAAGCCCAGGCTCCGGTACCTGATGCCCAGGCCGAAATCCGCCTCCTGGATCTCGGGCGAGCCCATGACGCCGAAGCGCAGGCCGGCCCAGTACATCGTCCAGTACTCGCCGCCGAAGCGCCAGTTCATGTCGGCGTTCTGCGGCTTGGTGAGGTCCAGGCCGAAGACCAGGCTGCCCTTGAAAAGCCTGAGGGACTGCCCCGCCTTGATGGTCAGCGGCAGCTCGTCGTCGGTGTCGCCGGAGGACATCGAGAAGACGTTCTGGACGCCGATCGCGAAGCGGTAGAGCGGGGAGATCTTGTTGAGCATGCTCACGTCCACCGCGTTGAAGCTGTCGGCGGAGTCGTCGAGCGTGCGGGAGATGTTCTTGGCCATGAGGCCGAAGGCCAGGTTCTCGGAGACGTCGCGCCCCCAGGAGAAGGCCAGCGCGCGTTCGACGCTGTCGAACTCGCCGAGCGTCTGCACGTCGATTATCTCCTGCGTGGCGGGATTGACCGTGATGCCGATCTTCTCGAAGCCGGTGGACTGCAGCTGGGTCATGCTGAGCGCCCAGGTGCCCTTGGAGGTGGTGGGCTGCGCGTAGGTGAGGAAGTTGAGCGTGGTGTCCTCGAAGAGGGTCGCCTGCATCGCGGAGAATTCCTTGCGCTCGAGCAGGGTCAGGGCCGCGGGGTTCCAGTAGGAGGCGCTGGCGTCGTCGGCCACCGCGAAGAAGGCGCCGCCCATGCCCAGGGCCCTGGCGCCGGCGCCGTAGCTCATGAAGGCGCCGGGCTGCCCGCCGCTCTGGGCGAAGGAGGCGGCCGCGAGAACGGCAATAAAAAACCCCGCAAAGGCGTACGAGCGCGCGAAGCGGCTCATATACGCCCGTATATGCGGGGCGAAAGCATTAGTGATAATGCGTTCCATGTCGTTTTCGGCAGCCTGACCCCCGCCGACTTAGCGGGTCTTAGCTTTGCGCCCCCGTCTTTCGACGGGTTTGCTATTATCGTAACAAGGGCCTATTACAGAATCGTTGCCCTTTTTTGCTCTTAATATTATAGCAGAGAACGGGGGTTTGTCAAGAGGGCATCCCTTGACAAGTCAAGAGGCCGGGTCAAGGATAGCGCGGCAGGAAACACTTGCATAAAAAATCTTTAAAAAACAACGATTTTTTAACAGGCGCCCCCTCCCCGCCGCGTCAATGTATGACGCCGACCTTGCGCAATATGGTCTTGTTGCCCCTGGAACTGGAAGCCTTCACCCTGACTATATAACCGCCCTTGGAGACGAAGCCGCCCAGGGCGTTCCTGCCGTCCCAGGTCACGGAATTGAAGCCGGGTTTCCCGCCCTCCGAGCCGGGGGCGAAGGAGAATTCCCTGACCACGTAGCCCAGCAGGTCGTAGACGGTGATCGTGACCTCCGCGTCGCTTTCGAGCATGTAAGTGATGGCCGTTTTCCCCTCGGGGCCGCTCTTGCGCGTGTCCACCGGGTTGGGATAATTGCGCACGTTGGAAAGGATCTCGCCGGCCGCGCCGGTCGCGACGGGCGTGTTCAGCACCGACCACGACGAGAAGACGCCGGCGTTGCTCATCGCGCGCGCGCGGTAGAAGAAGAACTGGTCCCTGGGGCGAGGGGCCTCGCCCGCGAAAGCGGGGCTGCCCACGAAGTAGGAGGGCGCGATGCCCGGCACGAAGCCGAGAGGCCGCCAGACCACGTTGGCCTGCAGGTCGTCGGGCGGACCGCCCCTCTCCTGGATCTCGTAGCCTGCCACACCGGAGACGTTCTGTTCGGACGGGTCCCATTTGACCTCGTAAGTGGTCTGGGCGGCGGCCCCGGAGGCCACCTGCGGCTTGGGCTCGCCCGGCACCGTCGGGGCGTTGGGATCGTAGCGGAAGACGAACATCGGGCGCACCGCCGAGGCGGTGAGGGTGGAACCGGAGACGGAGACGAAGCGGGCGCTGAAGATGGCGGCCCCGTCGGAGACCGGCTCGCCGGAGAGCGGCGAGCCCATGTGGGCGATCGGCGCCGAACCGCGCAGGCCGCGCCCGTTGTCGGTCTCCGAAGGCGTGACCAGCAGGGTGTTGGGCTCGCCCTGCTTGCGCGAGAGCCTCATGATCTCGCTGCCCACGTAGATCAGGCCCGGCAACTGCAGCGCGGAGGAGTCGACGACCTTTATCTCGGTGTCGGTCGGCGCCACGGCGGCGGCCAGGCGCGTGATATTGGGCACGGGCAGCGCCAGGCCGGTTATGACGGCCGCGGTGACGGGGTCGCCGGCGGCCAGCGGGGCGAAGGCGGAGGCGCGCATTCCCTTGAAACCGGAGGCCTGCACGCCGGCGCTGCGCCAGGAGCCGCTGAGCGAAGCCGGGTCGTCGTAGAAGCGGCCGGCCGCGACCTCGTAATAGCCCTCGACCGCGTTGATGGTGGGCAGCGTGGCCTTCAGCGTCTGGCCGCTGCCGGTCCAGGCGGAGGGCACGAAACCGCGGTCGGAGGCCGGGACCAGTTCGGCGGGCTCCAGCAGGTCGGTGCCCAGCATCATCTGCCGGTCGCCGCCGGCGGTGATGAAGACCTGGTCCGGGATGCCGTCCCGGTTGAGGTCTATCTCCATCACCTTGCTGCCCACCAGGTCCACGGTCGGCACCGAATCGCCGGTCAGCGAGATCTTGTTGAGCCGCGGGTCGCTGCCGGCCGAGAAATTATCCGGCACCCCGTCGCCGTTGACGTCGAGGAGCGGGGGATCGCCGGCGCAGGCGGACGGCCACGGCGTCCCGTCGGCGCAGATCCACCTGGTCTGGTCGGGCAGGTAATTGCCCAGCGCGTCCTTGCACATGTTGTTCCTGACGAAGGCCGGGTCCTTGCCGTTGTTGCAGGCGGCGTCCACCAGCGCGTAGGCGGGATAGCCCACGGCCGCCTCCGGTACGCCGGGTCCGGCCAGCGTCATGATCACGGGCGCCATGCCGGTGCTCACCGACACCGGCGGCACCACCAGCGGGGTGATGAGCACCTCGGCCGAGGAGACCGGCGGCTGCAGCAGCGGGTCCGGCACCGCGCTCAGGCTCTCCAGGCCGCCGGGGGCCTTGAGATCGTCGTAGGCGGCCAGCGAGACGCCCACATAGTCGCCTATGGTCGAGGTGGAAACGCCCACGTTCCCGAGCACGAAGATGGTCCGGCCGGAGGTGCCGACGCGCAGGCGGGGCAGGCCGCCCGAGGTTATGGACACCGTCGCCACGCCGTTCTCGAAGCCCGAGCCCGCGCCCGCCAGGAAGACGTGGCTCGAGAAGCCTATGCGTTCGTCGCCGGCGCTGTAGATCTGGTTGAAGTCGGAATCCAGGTAGAGGCTCACGGAGACCAGGTCGCAGACCTCGGCGCTCTCGCAGCGCCCGGCGCCGGTCTGGGTCAGGCGCAGCGCGCCCAGGTCCACGCTGCCCTGGTCGGTGCGGAGGTCCAGGCGCAGGAAGGTGACGGCCCGCGCGCCGGGCTCCACCGTCTCCGGCGCCATGGTCAGGCCGGAGATCTTGAGTATCGTGCCCCCCACCAGGACCTTGCCCGTCTCGAACGGCAGCGCCTGCGAAGTGGTCCCGTTCGGCAATTGCGGGAACTGGCTGACCCCGACGTTGACCATGCCGCTGACCGAGTCCGGCGGCGCGTCTATGACGATGGCGTTGGCGGCCGGGATCTTAGCGCCCACGCCGTTGCCGACCACGGCCGCGTCCCCTATGTCGTAGGTGAGGAAGTAGGTCTGCTGCGACGGGGAGAGCAGCTGCGGTATGGAAAGCTGGATCAGCCTGGCCCGGTTGTTGTCGTCGACCTGGTCGAAGAAGTCCACCTTCTCCACGGTGACGCCGCTCGACACGGCCAGCAGCGGCGAGGAGGAGACGCCCAGCACCATGCTGCGCTCCACAATGCGCAGGGAGGCCGCGGAGGTGGAGATGGAGGCGTAGCGCATCAGCTCCAGGCCGGCCACGATGATCTCGCCGCTGGCGGGGAAGTTCTGGGTGGAGGCCACCACCAGGTCGAAGGGGATGGCGGCGTCGGTGGAGATGGCGACGGCCGTGACCGTCTTAGGCGAGGAGATCGCCGTGTCCGCCAGGTCCAGCGTGTCGTTGGCGTTGACGTCGCGGTAGACGCGGACGAACTTCACGTCGCGGTTGCGGCCGGAGGGCTTGAGCACGTCGACGGAATAGCCGGTCTTCTCCACCATCAGTTTGCGCCAGACGCTCTGCGAGGTGTCGGTCTTCATGTTGAAGCGCAGCACCGGCACGTTCGTCTGGCCCTGGACCACGCTGCCGGCCGAGCCGGCGATATCGTTGACGCCCATGGTCACCACGCTGGCCGCCTCCGTTATGACGGTGAGCGCGGAAACGGCCGGGAACACCCCCCCGGCCTGCTTGCCGTCCGGTATGGCCACGGTGAAATAATCCGTGGAGTCGATGGCGAGGCCGAGGGTCTTGCCTACCTGGCCGAATTCGGAGATGTCCACCGTGACATAGAGCACCGCGGGCATGGAGCTTATCACCAGGCCCTCGTTGAGCCTGACCAGCGTGGTCCGCTGGTTGAAGAAGTCGTTGCCCGCGCTCAGCAGGTTCGGGTAGACGCCTTCCACCGAGCCGGTGTCGTTGTCGACGCCGTCCTTGCCCGGGTCCTTCCAGACCTTCACGCTGACGATGTCCGAATCCACCCCGGTGCCGCGCAGGTCCAGCCGCAGCGCTTCCAGGACGGCCGTATTGTCCGTCGACTTGGTCCTGAACTCCAGGCGCAGCATGGGCACGTTCTTGGAGTTCTGCAGCGCCGCGCCGAGGGCGGCGTTGGCGACGGCGATGGAGAGCGTGTCCGTGGTGGGCACGATGACGAAGCCGGGACTGGCCACCGGGGTGGTGACCTCGACGGCGTGGCCCACGCCGGAGGGGCCCGTGACCACCGAGAAGGGGCTCTGGCCGTCGAGCTCGATGCCCGTGATCTGGTTGAGGTTCCCGGCCGCCGGATGCGAGAAGAGGGCGGTGGGGTCCATATCCAGCGTGACGAAGAAGGTGGCCGGCGACTCCAGGCTTTTCACCAGCACGTAATCCCTCCCCTCCTCGCTGAACCTGAGGTCGGAGAGGGAGCCGGAGAAGACGCCGGAGCTCACCTGCAGGTCGGCGGTGGGCTCGCCGGCGGAGTCCAGGTTGAGCACGCCGTCGCCGTTCATGTCGCGGAAGATGCGTATCCTGGCCACGTCGCCATCCGCGCCGTTGAGCGGGTCCAGGGACAGGCGCCTGAGCCTGATGCTGTCGACCTGGATCTCGAAATCCGAGGCGGAGAGATGCATCAGGAAGGCGCTGCGGTACTTGCTGCCCTGCCTGATCTCGGGGCCTATCACGGTCCCGGAGGAATGGACCACCGGCAGGCTGCCCAGCCGGCCGCGGACGATATTGAGCAGGGCGCCGGGCTCGCCCGGCAGCAGGGAGTCGTAACTTATAATCTCGTTGTCCAGGAGCGCGTAGCCAGAGGAAGGCAGGCCCAGCGTGGAGGAGACCGGCCACAGCGGATCGTCGTTGAGCGTGCTTATCTCCATCGTCAGCCGCGGCGCCGGGTACATGACGCCGGCCTTGTCGGAGAAGACCGGGAAAGCGGCCACCGTCAGAGTCTGCGGTTTGGGCACGATATTGTGCAGGTCGGAGACGAACAGGAAAGCCTCCGGCCTCTTGTTGGCCAGCGCCGTCTCGGAGATGGAATCGGCGGCGGGGTCGTCGTTGCCGTCGGCCACCATCGGGAAGCTCTGGGTCTCCAGGATCAGGCCGAAATTGCGCGGCTGGTTCGTGACCGGGTCGGTGGGCACGGCATTATCGTTCATGTCCGCGGCCAGCAGGTAGCGCGAAGGCTGGGCCAGCACGCGCTGCACGGTGGAGGTGGACTGGCCGAACTCGATCTTGGCCAGGTTGAAGGCGCCGCCGGTGTTGAACGCGGCGGAGGCGACGAAGAGGTCCGCGGCGTCGAGCTGGTAATTGGCGTTGGCGTCGCGGTAGAGACCGACGCCGTAGCAGTCGTCGGTGACCAGCCCGTCGCCCACGGCCGTGCCCGTGGCCCGCACTATCAGCCTGCGCCAGCGCGCGTCGGACCTCTCCGCGCTCATGGCGAAGGACACCAGGGTATTGCCGGTGGTGCCCTGCATCAGCTCCAGGCTGGCGTTCACGGACTCGGGCGAGATGTAGACCTGGTCCGGGTACTCCAGTATGGTCTGGATATTGCCGTTGGTCAGGGCGGGCTCGATCCCGACGTTCAGGGGATTGAAGAGGTCGGGCCATTCCACCTTGAAGTAATCGGTGGAACGCATCTCGAAGCCGAGCCGCACCTGTGAGCCGGCCGCGGCCAGGGCGTCCAGGTCGTAGGCGATTATATATTTCTTCTCGGCGATGGTCAGTTCGGTGCCGGGCAGGCCCCTGGCCACTTCCGCGGCGCTGCCGCGCAGCCTTACGCGGGCCTGGCCGGAGACCACCGCGCCCGAGGACCAGTCCAGCTCGGCCGTGCCGTCGGCGCCGCGCGTTAGGCCGGTGAAGCGCCCGAGCCCTTCGTCGTAGCCTTCGTAGTAGACCACCTCCTTGAGGTTCTCGTTGGTCTGGTCGTCGCCCAGCACCAGCCGGCCGGGCGCGATCGGGGGCAGGTAAGGCTCCTCCGCCGGCTTCTCGGCGGCTATGCCCTTGAAGGGCTGGAAGTCGGCCACTTCCAGGTACTCCGTGGCGCCTATCGGCAGGCCGGAGGCCAGGCTGGACCAGGGGAAACGCTGTATCTCGCCGTCGGGCGTCACCAGCTGGTCCGTGCCGGGCTCCAGCAGGGCGTTGCTGTTGATATCGTGATAGACCTTGACATTGGCCACGTCGGAGACCTTGTTGTTCTTGACGCCGCCCTGCGAGGAATGACTCCACCTGTCCAGTTTGAGGCCGGTGACCACGGCCGCGCCCTGGTTGGTCTGGAAGGTCAGCTGGGTCACGGCCACGTTGGTGGAACCCTGCACCTTGGCGTCGGTGGCCATATTGAACCTGGAAGTGACGCGGGCGGTGTCGTAGGTGGGCACCACCGTCACGAAGGAGGACTGCATCAGCGTGAAGGCCGGCGGCTTGCCGGTGCCGGGGACCGGGAAGATATTGCCGGAGTTGATGATCGCGGCGTGGGTCTTGTCCAGCACGGCGGAATTGGAATAGTCGAAGACCACGTAATAGGTCCTGGTGGAGGAATCCACGGCGCCGCAGCCGACCCTGTCCACGACATTGAGCCTGACGCTGCCGCCGGAGAAGACGGCGGGATTGTTCGGGTCGGTGACCTCGGTATCGTTGCCGGATTCGAAGGTACCGTTGCCGCCTGCGTGGTTCTCGCAGCCCTTGGGGTTGGTGTCCATGAAGAGGCGCACCGCGGTGATGTCGCCGTCCGAACCCTCGCTGCCCCCCTCGCTTATGCGGTTGACCGTGATATAGTCGAGCACCGCCTCGAACTCGTTGGTCCAGACGGGCACTCGCAGCATGCCGGCGTACTTCTGGCCCTGCATGACCGTCGGGGACTGCACGCCGTCGACGTAGGCCGCGATGTTGACCTGCGTGGACCCCGAGAGCGTGTACATCTGGGCCGGCGCGCGCTTGACCGCCGAGGTGGCCGTGAACATGGCGAAGTTGTTGACCGCCACGGCTATGGGCGTCGCCACGGACGAGACTATCACGTGCTGATTGGGCGCCAGCAGGCCCAGGCCCAGGCTGCGCTCCACCTCCAGGTCGGCGGCCGTGGAGACCCTGACGGCGAAGTAGTAGTCGCGGCTGCCCTCGACGATCAGGGACTCGTCCGGGTGGTTCACGTCCAGGTCCCCGAGCACCCAGTAGGTGCCGGCCCAGTCGGCGAAGGTGGCCGAGGCGACGAGCACGTCGGGGCTGGTGCAGTTGCCGAGCACGGCCGCCTCCGACGGGCAGAAGTTGCCGTTGCCGGAGGAATCGGCGTAGAGTTCAAGGCTCTTCACGTCCTGGGCCGGCAGGTCGCCGGTCTTGAGCACCTTGAACTCCTTGAGCCGGGCGTTGAACCCGGAGCCTATCGGCAGCGCGCGGGCCGAGAGCTTCCACATCAGGACCGGGTAAGGCGGGTCGATGACGCCGGAACCCTGGAAAAGCTCCTTCATGCCGGAGAAAATGGTGCCGGCGAGCAGGTTCTGCTTCTCGATGCTGGGGTCCGGGGCCATGTCCGTGGGCTGTATGACCACGCCGCCCACCACCACGTCGGCGTCCGAATCCGTCCCGGGCGCGGGCGGGTAGGCCCCCCACTGCGCCGTGGGCCAGGGCCGGCCCGCGTCGCCCGTATAGCCGAAGATCTTGGCGGGGTCGCCGTCCGGCAGGCCCGCCGTGGCGTAGTCCGTGACGTTTATCTTAAGGCCCGCGGTCATCAGGTCCGCGCGCACGCCCAGCAGCGGGTAGACGCCGGGGTCGGAGTCGCTGTCCGGCGAGAAGACGTAATAGGTCGTACCGGCCGTGTTATGCGCCGAATTCTCGCGGTTGACCAGCGACGCCGAAGTGGAGTTCACCGAGAAAATTATCTTCCCGGTATAGTACTGGCCGTTGGACTGGTCGCCGCGCGCCACGTTGCCGAAGCGGTCCCGCGCGTTGACGCCCCAGGTCACGGCGGAGCCGTTCTCGCTGCGGGAGGCCGCGAGGCTCCTGGTGTCGTCGGTCACCTTCAGCGGGGTCGCGCTGGTGAAATTGTGATGTATCGAGAAGTACGCGGCCCGGGCAGGGGTGATGACGACGTCCTGCGCGTTGTCGGCCAGCGGGAAAAGCCCCGAATCGCCGACCAGGGCCGAGACATTGAGCGTGCCGGTGCCCGCCTCGGTATCCCAGGCGTAGAGCGTCATCTCCGTCTCGTTGGCGTTGATGTCGAACTGCTTGTTGCTGACCAGGTCCAGCTGGGTCCAGTCGGGGCCGATGACCAGCGGCCGCGACGGGTCCCGTCCCACGCGGATACTGGAGGCGGAGTCGAAGAAGCAGTGCGTGTTCACGTCCGTGGAGGTGATGTTGCCGTAGGCGTCCCGCAGGCTCAGCATGATCGGCGTCGGGACCTCCACGCGGACGTCGTCGGAGGGGTCCAGCGGGGTCCCGCCGTTGCCGGTCACCATGTACTCGACCGTGGTGCCGGCCACCAGCCGCCGGACCGGGGTGATGAAGTCCAGGCGCGCGGGCTGGTTGGGCCTGACCGTGTAGGTGGCGCTGACGGCGTCGAAGCCGGCCGTCGCCACCGTGACGGTGGAGGTCCTGGCCAGCGTATCGTTGATGAAGATGTCCGTCTTGTACTGCCCGCCGGCTATCATCGCGTAAGCGAGGGCCGGGTTGCCGCCCGGGACGGAATCCGGCAGCGGCGAGGCGAAGAGCACCGTGCCGGTGGAATCGGACTGCAGGTCGAAGAGGCGGTCCTGGCCGGCCGGCTGCGGGCTGAAGTTGCCGAACTTGTCCTCCACCGAGAGGAGGAAGGCCTGCGAGGTGACGCCGGCGGTCAGCGGCTCGGCGGGCGCGTAGATCCCCAGCCTGCCGCCCAGCGAATTATCCCTGGCCACTATCTCCTCGGACTGCTCCGCGCGCGACCAGGCGGGCACCGCCGGGACCGACGCGATGATGACGGGCATGGTCGTGGAGCTGGCGCCGTAGTCGAAGGAGGCGCGGGTGTCCAGGTAGTAGAAGGTGGCGTAATACTGCCCCAGCGGTATCGTCAGCGTGTCCGTGGACTCGGAGAAGGCCGGCGGGTCGTCCGAGGCGCGCGCCGGCGAGAGCGAGAAGTCGTGCGCGTCCAGGAAGTCGCTCGCCGTCCTGGAGGAGGCGAGCGCCACGGTCACGGTCATGGTGGCCGGGGTGGGGTTCTCGTAGGCGTCGCGCAGTTCCAGCCTCAGGATGTTGTTGAGGCCGTAGACCGGGTCTATCGGCTCGCCGGCCTTGAACGACATCTTGGCGTTGTCGAACCGCAGCCGGTCGGTCACCGCCGGGGTCACCTTCAGCGCGTGCACGGCGTTGGCGATGGAGGGCACGCCTGACGGATTGCCCGCGGTCACCGTCCAGGTGGAGCTCCGGCCGTCGGTGAGCGGGGTGGAGGCCATGAAGTCCCGGTAGAAGAAGGAGACCCTGTCCGAACTGGGGAACGGGCAGAGCACGGGGTCGGCCAGCACGCAGCCGTCGGGGATGTCCACCGTGGTGCGGAACTGGATATTGCCCGGGTCCAGGAAGAAGCCGTAGGTATAGGGCGGCATGACCGGGTTCCCGGTCGTGGCCTTGGCGAAGCCCGAGAGGGAATGCACGTCCTCCTCGGCCGCCGGGATGGAGAGGTTGATGGTGTTGAGCCCCACGACCACCGGGTTGCCGAAATCGTCCACGCGCCGCACCGTGTAGGCGGCCTGTATGCCGGCCGTGGCGGAGTCCAGCGGCGGCACGGAGTCGAAGAGCACGCGCTTGATGTCGCCGCCTATGGTGGTGAACCTGGGCGTGATGTTCTGGGTCATCGCCTCGTACTCGGTCCCGGACGGCGGCGAGGTCCCTATCCAGACGCGCGCCCGCGTGCCCGTGGAGACGGTGTTGACGAAGTACCAGACCGAGGTGGAGACGCCCACCAGGCCGTCCGCGTCGGTGAGGACCGTCGTGGAAACCCCCACGTCCTGGTAGGAGGCGCCGAGGCGCAGGGCGCCGGTCAGGCCGGACGGCGAAACGTCCACGATCTCGAGGTAGGTGGTGGCGCCGGCGACGCGCACCGGGTTGTCGAAGGAGTCCACGACCAGGCCCTGCAGCCTGACGCGGCCCAGGTTGGCGGGGTTGTTGACCAGATTGCCGGCGCGCACTTCCACGTCGTCGGGGTCGGGCGTGTAGCGGCGGGCGCCGGTGATATTGGTGCCGCCGGCGAGCAGGCTCACCTTGACGCCCGAGGCGGGGCCGGCGGTGACCTCCACCGCGGGCCGCAGCGAATAGCCGGGCAGCTCCGTGCGCTCGGTGGAAACGTCGTTGGCCGGGTCCAGGACGCCGGCGCGCTTGACCCGGACCCAGCGGCCGGCGCCGGCCTGCTTGAGCCTGAAGGCGCTTACCAGCAGCTGCGAGCCCTTGTCGGCGACGGTGAAGGACTGGCCGGTGAGGACCTCGGGCTCCTGGTTGGGATTGGCCGGGTCCGGCGGCTGCGCTTCCAGCGTGATGCTGAAATCGGTCAGGTTCACGCCGGTGGAGACCACGTTGTGGTAGCGGTCCTGGGCGGTGACCCGGACGTCGAACCAGTCCCCGGCCTGTACCGTGTGCGTCCACTGCGGCAGCGGGCCCGTCGTGCCGGTGGAGGCGCTTATCTCGTCGAAGGCCAGGTGGTGCAGGGCGCCGGGGTGCACGTTCCACTCCGCGCTGGAAGCCGAGGAGACGATCAGCGGGGAGGAGTCCGTGCAGGTGGCGACGACCACGTAATCCGGCATGGAGCGCTTGGGGAAGAGCCCGTCGCCGGAGACCGGCGAGAAGGAGACCCGGCCCGAGCTCATCTCCTTGGACGGCAGCTCCGGCGCGTTGCCGACCGGGTCCCTGGGCGTCTCCAGCCGCACGACCGGGTTCGCGCCGGTGTTCCTGACGCGGTTATAGTAGGCGTCCACGACGCTGACGGTCACGGCCGTCGAGACGTCTATGGTGAAGGTCAGCGGGGCGCCGCGCTTGCCGGGCGGCGAGCCGGGGCTGGGCTGGCCGTTCTCGTCCATGCCGGCCGGCTTGCCCTCCACCTCGGTCTCGCCCGGCAGCAGGACCAGGAGGCGCACCGGGGCCGAGGATTCGGTGAAGAACTGCGTCGTCCTGTTCGCCGCGCTGGGCGCGCCGGCGGCGCCGAAGGTGCCGTCGGGGTTGGAGGCGAAGATCACGTGGTCGGTGGCCCGCGTCCTGAGCGTAACGGTCATCTCGCGGGTGCCGTCCGGGTTGAACGTGCTGGTGGCCGGGGAGACGTCGAACTTGTCGCTGGTGACCAGGTAGACGTTGCCGGCCGCGCCCGGGATGGTGTTGAAGTGCTCGTCCACCACCCTGGTCCTGGCCGTGAAAGGCACGCCCGCGAAGATGGACGGGGAGGTCAGCGTGGAAGTGGAGCCGACCAGTTTGCCGCCGTCGGGATAGGCGCCGGTGCCGGGCCTGGCCGTCTCCCAGGGCATGAGCAGCTGTATGCCCACGGGAGCGTTCGGCACCACGGTGAAGGTGGAGGGCGGCACGCCGGCCGGGTTCACCGGCGGATCGGTCTTGCGCTCCGGGTCGAAGGACGGCCAGGTGCCCTCGTAGGAGGCGGCCAGGTACTGGCCGGTGGCGGCCAGCTTCAGGACGATATTGCTCACGTCCGCCCAGCCGGCGGCGTCTATCTGCGCCGTGAAGCCGGGGCTGGCGGCGAAGGTGTCGTTGGGGGCGGTGACGCGTATCGTATCGTTCACGGCGGCGCCGGGGCTGACGTTGAAGTAAGCGTCCGTCACGTAGACACGCACGCCGAAGCCGGAGCCGGCGGTGGCCGTGCTTATCCCGGCGCCCGTGCTCTCCCTGGCCAGGGCGTAGCTGGTGGCGCCCTGGTTGAGGGTCTCGCCCCTGTTATGGTGGATGAGGATGATGCGGTCCGCCGAGCCGGGCGAGATCGAGATGTCCCGCGTTTCCGTGTCCGGCAGGTAGAGCGGGTCCCCCCCGCCGGCGTCGTAGGAGTCCTTGAGGGTCCCGTGCGCGGTCCCGGCCTCGCTGTTGTAGGCGAAGATCCTGGCGGGCTGGGCGCGGGTCAGCTTCACCACGAAGTTGACCGAGGGCTGGCTCACGGTCTGCGAGGAAGGCAGCACGGCGTTGGGGTCGGTGGCCCTCACGCTCATGGCCACGGGCGCCGGGATGGTGGAGACCATGTTCCAGAAAACGTCGGTCACGCGCACCTGCACGGCGAAATAGGCGGCGGCGTTCTGCGGGTCCGGGGAGCAGGCGCCCCTGCCGCCGGCGGTGCCGGGGGCCGTGCATTCGCCGGGCGCCAGGGCCTGCAGCCTGTCGGCCTGGTTGGGCACGACGGTGAAGTCGGAGGAGATGCCGGCGGCCAGCGCGGCGCCGGAAACGCGGGTGACGGTCAGCCTGGCGTCCGTCACCAGCCCGTCGGGATCGGCGCCGTTGGAAGGTTTCCTGGCCGTCACCGGGCAGATGTTATCGACGGTGGCCGAGCCGCCGGTCAGGGTGAAAGGCCCGGCCGGGTCGGCGTCGTTGAGGTCGCTGGTCTGCGCCGCCAGCACGGTCTCCGGGGTCCAGGTCACCAGGTTGTAGAAATCGTCCACCGCGTACACTTTGGCGGTGTAGCAGCCGGAAAGAGTGGCCGTGGCTATGAAGACCCCGCCGCTGCGGCCCGGAGCCCCGACGTTCTTGCCGTTCACCTGCGTCTCGGTGGGCAGCGTGACCACCATGCGGGTGGGGTTGTTGGCCGTCACCGTGAAGGTGGAGGAGTCGGAGGGCAGATAGCCGTTGACCGAGCCGCTCTCCGAGGCCCTGAGCACGTTCCCCTCCACGGCGGCGCGCAGCGAGAAGTTCATATTGGCCAGGCCGGCGGAGACCGAGACCGGCCCGGGATCGGAATAGAAGCCGTAGGAGCCCGCGGGCGCGGCGGTGGTCAGCCGGACCTGCGTGCCGGGATGGGTCCTCACGCGGTTATAGTACTCGTCCACCAGGTAGACTCTGGCCTGCGCGCTGACGCCGGCGGTTGAGGGCCATACGCCGGGGTCCGAGAAGTCCGGCGTGCCGGCGGTGCCGGGCCTGCCGGTATAGGGCAGGCACAGTCCCGCGGAGGAGCATTTGCCCTGCTCCAGGCTTTCGCCGGGGAGCACGATGTGCAGCCGCGCCGGCGCGGCGGCCCCGTTGTAGACGGAGGAGGAATCCCCGACCAGGTAGCTGGTGGTGCTGTAGGCCGTCACCGTGACGGTGGATTCCGTGACCAGGGCGGGCCAGAAGACGGTGGCGCCGGCCGAGAGCGGGACCGTGGCGGGATGCAGGTCGTAGGGGTCCGAGGTCTCCAGGTAGACCTCCGTCTGCTCGCCGGCGACCAGGTTGAAATAGGGGTCCACAGCGCGCACGGTCACGGGGAAAGGCTGGCCCGCGGTCCGGGGGCCCACGGCGCCCTGCTTGCCCAGAGAACTGCCGGGCAGCGGCGTCTCGCCGGGCAGCAGCACCTGCAGTTTCACCGCGTCCGAGGAGCTGACGGTGAAGTACTCGGAATAGGCCACCGGCACGGCGGGCGTCGTATTGTTGGTGGCACGGAGCCTGCCGCCGAAGCCGGCGCCGGCGGCGGTGGCCACCTTGAGGGTGAAGGTGAAGGTCGTGGTGCCGTTCTGCAGCGGTTGCGCTATGGTCTGGGGCGCGCCGTAGACGTCATGGGTTATGTCCATCTGCACGATGTCGCTCACGCCCGTCACGACGTTGTAATAGTCGTCCACGGCGTTGACCGTGACGGTGTAGGGGATGCCGGCGGTCCAGGGCGACGGCGGCGCCGCGGTCTTGCCGGTCGCGCCGCCGGGGTCCGCGACCTCGCCGGGCAGCAGCACCTGCAGCCTGGTATGGACCGCGGGGTTCACCACCAGGGCCGGCGTGGTGGATTTCAGCACCGCCCCGGATTCGGCGCGGAGCTTCCAGCCGGGCGAGGTGTTGGCCTGTATGAACCTCCAGAGCGTCTCCGAGGAGCCGTCGACCGTGAAGCTCTTCGGGTCCGGGTTGACCGCGTCGTCCTTGGGGTCCTGCGAGCGCAGGTCCACCACCGCGCTATGGGAGGGTACGAGGTTCCAGAAAGCGTCGGTGAACCGCACGGTCACGGTGGACGGCGTGCCGGCGGTCCATTCCTCCGGGCTGCCGGTCCTGCCGCCGGCGGTCTCCCCGTAGTCGTAGGGCGGCTTGCCCGGCACGGCCGTCTCGCCGGGCGCCAGGAGCTGGAGCTTGACCATCGCGGCCGGTGAGACCGGGATGCTCTGGGTCTCGGCCGGCAGCAGGACATTGGTGGTGCTCAGCGCCACCACGCGGCTGGTCTTGGCGCCGCCGGCGAGCTCGGCGGTGCGCAGAATGATCTGGAAGGAGGTAGTGCCGCCGACCAGGTTCAGCACGCCCGTGGACGCGGCGGAGGCGTAGTTGTCGTCGTAGACGGAGCCGGCCGGGTCGAACGAGAGCTGCACCAGGGCGGCGGTGGAGGTGTCCCAGTTGTACGAACTGTCCGTGGCGTAGACGGTGACCGTGGAGACGGCGCCGGCCGTGACCGCGGCCGGGGTGAAGCCGGGCTTCTTGCCCTGGTTGGGGACATTGCCTTCCTCGAGCTGCTCGCCGTAGGCCAGGACGACCAGCCTGTCCGCCGCGCCGCCCCTGACGGGGATCGCGGTGGAGACGCCCGCCGCGTAGCCGCCGGTGCCGGACGCGGTGATGTTCCAGCCGTTCTCGAAGCCGGCCGGGACGCCGTCGTCCTTGTAGTTGCGGGTGTGCAGCACCGTCGTGGTGAAACTGTATTTCCCGTTGGAGGTGTACGGCGTGGTCGTCCCCAGGTCGTCGAAGGGGTCGTTGGAGACGAGCTGCAGCGTGGAGGCCGCGTTCTGTTTCCTGTTGAAGTAGGCGTCGGTGATCTTCACGTCCACGGTAAAGTTGACGCCGGCCGTCTGCGTGGAGGCCGAGCCGGAATAGCCGGCCGCGCTGCCGGGGTCGTAGCTCAGTCCCGGCGGCAGGACGAGCAGCTTGACCGCCGGGCCCGCGTCCACGTCGACGAGCGGCGAGACCGAGGGGAGCAGGAAGGAGGAGCCGGCGGTCGAGGCGGTCACCGTCCAGGGTCCGACGGCGATGTCGGGGTCCGTGGTGGCGGTCCTGAAGACCAGGTAGAACGTGGTGACTCCGGCCTGCAGGTTGTGCGGCGACGGCGGGACCGCGTAGGGGTCGGTGGTCACGATCCGCACCGCGGTGTCGGTGGACTTGAGATTGTAGAAGCGGTCCACCGCCCGCACGGTCACCGTGGAGATCTGTCCCGCTACGGCGTTCCCGGGCGAGCCGTACTTGCCGCCGCCGGCCTCGTTGCCGGGGTCCCAGGTCTCGCCGGGCACCGTGAGCAGCAGCCGGTCCGTGGTCGTGGCCGAGACCACGATGTAGGGCGAGGTGGAGGGGCTTACGGACAGCGGGCTGGCCACGGCGGTGGCGGCGTAGATCCTCCAGCCGGGAGAGGCGTTCGCCGCACGGAAGTAGAAGTTCTGGAAAGTCGTCTCCCCGGTGTTCAGCGAGAGATTGGACGGCAGATTGGAATAACCGGCGTCGGAGAGGATCTTCACTTCCGGCGCGGGGGACGGATTGGGCACCCGGTTGAAGAAGGGGTCCACCAGCCTGACCGTCAGGGTCATGGAGGAACCCACCACCTGCGCCGAGGGCGGAGCGGCGGTCTTGCCCCCGCCGGGGACATTGCCGGGCTGGAAGACCTCGCCGGGGACTATCATCAGCAGGCTCACCGGCGTGCTGGACTTGACCGGGATATGCGAGGAGGTGCCGAACGCTATCTGGTAGTCGTTAGGCTGGCTGGCGATGACGCGGTTGGGGCTGGGCGCCGTCTCCGTGGAGGTCCTGAGCGTGACGTCGAAGGAGAAATAGCCGCCCGAGAGGATCTCCGGGGCTACCGGCTCGGCGAACTGGTCGTCGAAGGCCAGCTCCACCGTCGGGTTGGTGGAGATGCGGTTATAATACTGGTCCACCGCCCTGACCTGCACGGCGAACTTCTCGCCGGCGGTCTGCGTCAGCGGGACGCCCTGCTTACCGGCGGCGCCGCCGGGGTAATAGGTCTCGCCGGGCAGCAGGGCCTGCAGCCGGTAATAGTTGGAGGTGCCGACGGTGAGCGCGGCGCTGGTGAACGGCACGATGTCCGAGCCCGGCGTCACGGTGCTGACATAGAGGCGCGTGGTATTGGTGGCCACTTTCAGCGTGAAATTGGCGCTGCCCCAGCCCCTGTTGAGGGAGATGGAGCCCGGGTCGGTCTCGGGCGCCAGGCCGGCGCCCTCGAGGACGCTGAAATAGACCTGCGGGTTATTGTCGGAGCCGTCCTTCGATTCTATCAGGTTGTAACCGGCGTCCACCGCCCTTATGTCCACGGGGAACGAGACGCCGGCGGTGCGCGCGCCGGGAACGGTGGAATTGCCGAAGCCCGGCGTATAGACCTGCGGGCTCATCGTCATGAGCAGGCGGCAGTTCCCGGTCAGGCAGTCCTCGTCGTCGTCCACCGTCAGGGACGAATAGGACAGCGCCAGGCTGTCGCCGGTCATCCTGGCGAACAGGCGGCTGGTCGTAGTGGTCGCCAGCACGTCCTCCGTGGACCTCTCGGTCTTCATCACGACCTGGAAGACCGTGGTGCCGCCGGAACCGGAATCGGTCAGCGGCGTCAGCCGGCCGGAGGCCGGGGCGTCCCCTATGGGGTCATAGAGGTCGTCCGGCGTGTACACCCTGGCGGCCGGCTCGGAGGAGACCATGTTGCCCCAGTTGTCGGTGACGTCCACGGTCACGTCGAAAGGTATCCCGGCGGTCTGCGGATCGGGCGGGCCCGACCTGCCGGCGGCGGTGCCGGGGGCGCGCTGCTGGCCCGGCGCGAGCAGCCGCAGGCTGGTCGGCACATTGGGCAGCAGCAGGAAGTCCGGCGTCCGGTAGGTATTGTTGGCCAGGCCGGTGGCGGAGACCGTGAAGCTGCGGCGCGTGCCGGTGGAGACCACGGCCGTGTAGAGCGGCAGGGCGAAGGTGGTGGTCCCGTTCTCCAGCGGCTGCAGCACCGGCGCGGCGTTAGGGTCGTCCGCCGACAGCGTAACGTCCCTGACGTCGGCGACCGGGTTGAACCAGGCGTCGGTGGCGTAGACCCTGACCGTCTCCGGGACGCCGGCCGTCCAGTCGGCGAGGTCGGAATACTGACGGGAGGTCTTGCCGCCCCACAGGTTAGCGGGCGCGCCGCCGGCGGCGTAGCCGGCCGTGTAGTCGGAGGTGCCGGGGCTGAGCGACTCGCCCGGCAGCAGGACGACCAGACGGTTGACCGCGCCCGCCGTCACCGCCGCCGCGCGGCTCACGCCGTCGGAGAGCGCCGCGCCGGAGTTAGTGGAGACGGTCACCTGCCAGGAGCCGGTGGTCACCAGGACGGCGTTGAAATTGGTGGTACCGGTGAACAGCGGGCGGATGGAGAGGCCCGCCTCGTTGTCGTTGGGATCGGCGCTGCGGCCGCGCACGTCGGCCGCGACCGCCGTGAGCCTGTTCCAGTACTCGTCCACCGCGTAGACGCGCACCGCGAAAGGAGTGCCGGCCGTCGGCGAATAGGAGGCGGCGGTGCGGCCGCCAACGGAGCCGCGGTCGTAAGGCGGCCTGCCGGGGTCGGCCGACTCGGGCGGCAGCAGGACCAGCAGTTTGGCCGGCGAGGAGGAGTTGACGACCACCGCGTCCGAGAGGCTGGACAGCAGCGCGTTGACGCCCGTAGTGGACGCCCGGACGGCGCTGGAGGTCCCCTCGCCGCGGTAGAACGTGACCTGGAAGACCGTGGCGCCTGCCGTCAGCGGCTGATTGACGCCCATGCCGGCGGCGTAGGGGTCGGAACCGGGGGCGGTGGAAAGGTTCACGGTGGCGCTGGTGTCGGCGCAGACATTCCAGTAATCGTCCGTGGCCCGGACGGTCACCGGGAAGGAGATGCCGGCGGTGGAGACCGACACCGAGCCGCTCTTGCCCGAGGCGGAGCCGGGGTCCGCCGCCTGGCCCGGCATGAGGACCTGCAGCCGGGTGGGCGTGCTGTGCAGCACGCTTATGTCCCTGCTGGCCGGGCTGTAGAGCGCGGCGGTATAGCCCGTCGCGGTGGCCTCTATCACGGCGTAATTCCCGCCGGTCTGGGCCCGCCTGAGCTCCACTTCCTTGTCCGCCGTGCCGCCCATTATGGTCAGGTTGGGTCCGCCCGTGAAGACCGCGTAGGGGTCGCCGCGCACGCCCAGCGTGACCGGCACGTTATTGAGCGGCACCAGGTTCCAGTTGGCGTCCACCAGGCGCACGGTGAAGCTGAACCGGGCCCCGGCCGTGGAGACCGACGGGGAGTAGGACATGTTCTTGCCGTCGGCGGAGCCGGGCGCGGCCAGTTCGCCGGGCGCCAGCACCTGCAGTTTGACGGGCGCGCCCGGGTCCACGGCAAGTTTGGAAGTTATCGAGGAGGAGCAGCCGGGGCAGGCCGAGCCGGACTCCTTGGTCGCGGTCAGGCGCCAGCCGCCGGAAGGCGCGGGCCCGGTGGCCGTGACCAGCGTCCAGTCGTTGCCCGGCGTGGAGTCGAAAGTGACGCCGCCGTTGGGGATGACGACCAGCGGGCCCACGCGCGGGTCGGAGGCCGAATCGTAGGGGTCGTCCGAGACTATGCGCAGGGCCAGATCGTCGCCGCCGTTATTAGAGCGGCGGTTATAGAAACTGTCCGTCAGTTTGACCTTGTAGCGCACCGGCGTGCCCGCCGTGAAAGGCTGGACGCCGTCGCCCTTGCCCGTCGGGCAGCCGTCCGCGTCCTCGTCGGCCAGGCCGTTGCCGTCGGGCGAGCCGTACTTGCCGGTCGCGGAGCCGGGGGCCAGGCATTCGCCGGGCATCAGCAGCACCAGTTTTTTGGGCGTGGCCTCGGGACCGACGGTCACGTTGCCGGAACGGTAGCCGGTGATCTGGTCGAGCTGATGCCTGGGCGTGATATAGCGCGGGCTGTCGGCCACGGTGAAGGAGAAATTGTAGACCGTGGCGCCGGCCTGCAGCGTCTGCGCCGGCCAGGTCTCCACGGTCTCGTTGGTGATGTTAGGGGCGCCGCTGGGCAGCATCGTCACGGCGGCGTCGGTGGACACCTTGTTGTAGTAGAAGTCCGTGGCTATGACCTCGGCCTGGTACGGCAGGCCGGCGGTCTTGGCGTTGATGCCGATGCCGGGGTCCTTGCCGCAGCGGTTGAGGTTGAAGGCGCAGCTGAAGCCGTTGACGCCCAGCGGGTCGGCGGGGTCGTCCGGCTGGCCGGGGCGGTGCACCTGTTCGGAGAACCTGAGTATGAGCCTGGCGAAGGAACCGGCGTTGACGGTGAAGGTGGAGCTCTCCTGGTCCGCGGAATAAGCGGGCGGAGAGGCCAGCGGCGCGCCGGTGAGCGGGTCGACGAGATAGGCCTTGAGCTTCGCCTGCGGCCTGGCGTTGAAGACGATGGGGCCGTTGGCGTCCGTCCAGGAGGCGACGCCCGCGATGATCTCGCGGGTGGAGGAGACGACGCCGTAATCGGCGGCGTCCGCGGACTCCAGCCTGACCGCCGCGGTGGAGGCGGAGACCAGGTTGTAATAGACGTCGGTCAGGTAGACCTTCAGCGGTATCCGCGAACCGGCGGTGACCGCCCGCGGCGAACCGGCGACGCCGGAGGCGCTGCCCTGCTCAAGCAGCTCGCCCAGGCCCGAGCCGTCGTCCATCACGATGTGCAGCTGCGAGCCGCCGGCCGGCTCCACCATGATCCCCGCGGCCGTGCCGGTCGAAAGGCCGGGCTCGGCGCCGCTCGCGTCGAAGGCCTCGATCTTGAGCGTGGTCGTGGACTGTATGGGCGTCACGGTTATGTCCAGCGTGGCGGCGTTGAGCGGCACGCTGTCCCAGGAGGAACCGTCGTTCTCGGTGTCGTAGGGATCGCTGGTCACGATGCGGACGTTGCGGTTGTCCGTCTCGCCCGGATAATCGAGCCGGTTGAAGAAGGCGTCCACCGCGTTTATGCGCGTCTGGAAGCCGGAACCGGCCTGCTTGCTGCCGCCGTTGTTGACGCCGCCAGTGAAGCCCTGCGCCGTGCCGGGCGCCTCGGTCTGGTCCGTGCCGGGCCTGACGATGACCTGCAGGGCGCTGGCGGCGGCGGGCTTGACCGCGGCGCGCCGCACGTCCTGCGTGCACTTGGCGCCGCCGCAGGCGGTGTTGCCGATGTCGGCCGCGGTGACGGTCCTGGAACTGGCCATGGAACCGCCGCCCTGCCAGCCGGTGGCCAGGAAGCGCACCGCGAAGGAATTGACGCCGCCCGTCAGCGTCTTGTTGGCGAAAAGGCCGGAATCGTCGTTCTCCGCGGTGCCGGCGCCGGCGAATTCCAGGTCCACGGTGGGGTTGCAGCCGGAGACGCGGTTGAAGTACCGGTCCACGCAGCTGACGGTGGCGTACACCGTGACGCCGGCCGTCAGCACGCCGGGCAGGTACTCCTTGCCGCCCGTGGTCGGGTTGGAATCGTAGGGGCCCTTGCCGGGCCGCGCCGCCTCGCCGGGCATGAGCACCTGCAGCTTCCTGGCCGTGTCAGGCACGACCGTCACCGTGGTGGCGCCGGACGTCAGCGGAGTGTAGTTGATATAGCCGGACGAGAGCGTCTTCGCCGAGACGGTCTGCGTGGACGCCTGGTACATGTTCACGGGGAAGTCCGTGGTGCCGCCGGAAAGCTGGACGGTGGACGGATGCACGTCGTAGGGATCGGAGGTCTCCAGCCAGACGGAGGGCTGCACCCCGATATTGTCCGTCGGGCTGAAGTAGTTCATGTACTCGTCGGCGGCGTAGACGACGACCGTGAAAGTGGAGCCGGCCGTCTGCTGCGAGGGGCAGTCGCCGGGACACGGCCGTTTGCCGGAGGCGTAGTCGGGGTCCAGCACCTCGCCCGGGAGCAGGACCAGGAGCTTGCGGTCCGGCGGCGCCACCGTCTTGGCCCTGACCTCCATGCTGTGCGTGGTGTTCCAGGAGCCCGCCACGCCGGCGCCGGAGACCGAGACGGTCCTGGCGGCGCCCTTCGACCTGGGGTTTATGCCGTAGGCCTGGTTGCCGCCGATAAGCGCCACGCCGGTGTAGTTCGCCTCGGCGTCGTCGCGCGGATCGGTGCTGGTCAGGCTGATGAGCGGCTCGCTGGAGACGTCCACGTTGTAGAACTGGTCCACCGCCAGCACGCGCACGTTATAGGCGGTGCCGGCGGTCTTGGGCGAGGGAGAGCCCTGGCGGCCCATGCCGTCGGTGGCGGCGCAGTTGTCGTTCTGGCTGACGCAGCCGGGCCGGTGGGTCTGCTCGGCGTTGAGGATCAGCAGGCGGTCGACGGCGGCGGTGGTGACGGTGATGTTCACCGCGCCGAAGACGGCGCAGTTGGGGACGCCGGCGTCGAGCTTGCAGACCTTCAGGTCGCGGCCGCCGGCCATGCGGAAATTGAGACCGTTGACGACCGGGGCTATGCCGTTGACGAAGACCGCGGCGTCGTCGGCCGGCATGCCGTCGCCCGGCATTTCCGGCGCGCCGGCCGTTTCGGTCATGAACCGCACCTGCCCGGTGAACCCGGCGGCGATGCCGTCGAGGTCGTCGCGCGCCTCCACGCGGACGGGATGGGCCTCGCCGGCCACGTAATTGTACGGGGGCGTCCCCTCGGGGACGATCACGAACTTGGAGACCGCGGCCTGGATGCGCACGTCCTGCGCGACCGCGGGCGACTGCAGGTTCCCGGCGCGGTCGCGGGCGCGCACCTGCACCCAGTGCTTCTTGCCGCGCACCCAGCAGGTGAAGGCGCGCCGGGCGTCGTCGTCGGCGCATTTGAGGCCGCTGTAGGTCCATTCGCCGGAAACGAACGTGGAGGAGCCCAGTTGCACCAGGTCGAACCACTGCGGCGTCGGCCCCTTCGCCGTCCAGGTGGAGCCGTTCCACCAGTAGTCGTCGTCGTCCGGCACGGGGCCCTCGGTGCCCTCGTCCCGCCTGACGGAGATCTCTATGTAGCCCTTGTCCGGGACTCCGGAGGAGTTGAGGCCGGCGCCGGGGTCGGGCGAGGGTTCAGGATCGGCCGCGCCGCCGCCGAGCTCGTAGAGGTCCTCCTCCTGGCCGTTGGCCGGCCTGTTGTTCCAGGCCGAGACGGGCGGCGTATTGTCCACCAGGAACTCCGTCAGCCCCTTGGAGGCCTGGTCCTCGGCGTTGCCGATCTTGTCCTTGGCTATCACCTTGGTCCGGTAGTAATAGCCGTCCTTGAACTTCTGGGCGCGGTTGGTGACCAGGAAATTCCAGGCGGTGTCGGCCGCGCAGAGCGGCGGGACAGGCTCGACCGCGGCGGTGAAGGACGAATCGGCCTGGTTGTACCATTTCGCCGAGCCGCCGTCGCAGGCGTCGGCGGAGGACGGCACCTCGCAGACATTGACCCGGACGCCCCAGGGGTCGCAGTCGCCGGCGTCGTGGTCGTTGATGCCCGCGGTGGCGTCGGCCGCGGTGCCGGTGATGGTGAAGTTGCCCGAACCGGTCATGGACAGGTAGTCCCTGTCGCCGTCCCAGGCCGTCCCGGCCGGGCCGGGGATGGTCACGGCGCTCTCCGGCGTGCGGCTGTCGTAGATGAAGGTCCTGGTGCCGTAGGCGGTCTCGTAATTGGCGGGGCTGGCCGTGTCCCGGGCGCGGAGATTGACCTGGTAGACGTGGCCGCTGGTCCAGGCCGGCGAAGCGCCGGAGAAGGACGGGTGGGAGTAGTACCAGGCGTAGCTGGAGGGATATACCGCCAGATTGGAGGCCGGCACGTCGAGGAAGCCGCCGCCTGCGCAGCCGGCGGTCCAGCCGCCCTCGCCGTTGAAGCAGGAGCCGTCGGAAGCGTCGCGCACGCGGATCTTGAAGACGTCGCCGGCGGCCAGCGCCAGCCCGTTCTTCTCGGTGCCGGTGCCCGCTATCACCGCGTAAACGGGGACGGTGGAACCCTCGACGACGTTGGTGGTCACCGAGACCGGCGCGGTCACGTCGAAGTAGAAGGCGGCGGTGGTGTAGACGGCCGAATAATTGCCGGCGGCGTCCAGAGCCCTGGCGTTGACGGTCCAGAGATTGTTGCTCTCGGTCCAGGGCGGCACGTTGGTGGTGGCCCAGTCCAGGAGCCCGCCCGTCAGGATGGAGCCGCTGGAGACGTGCCAGGTCTCCGCGCCGCCGGCGAAGTCGCTGCCCCCGGTCCAGTACTGCTGCACGGGATGCTTGACGCGGAACTCCACGCGGACGATATTGTTGGCGTCCTGCGCCGTGCCGCCTATGAGCGGCATGGCGCTGTAGACGCCCGTGCCCGCGGCGGTGGGGGTGGTCAGCGCGACCGCGGGGCCGGTCACGTCCCAGGTGAAGAGCGACGGGTCCGCCAGGACGGCCTGGGTGTTCTTCGCCACGTCGTAGGCGCGGGAGTAGAGGGCGTAGGCGCCCGCGCCGAGCTGGGCGGGGGCCGGCAGGCCCGCGGTCTTGGTCCAGGGCAGGACGCAGGAGCCGGGCACGCAGGCGGTGGCCAGCCAGTCCGTCTCCTCCGGCTCCCCGGCGTGCTGGGCGGTCCAGTCCGAGCCGTCCCACCACTTGTCGTCGTAGCGGCGCAGCGCGGCCTGCACGCCGGAAACGCCGGAGGCGTTGGGCGGATCGTCGACGGCGGTGCCGCCTATCGAGGCCAGGGTCCGGATGAAGGAGGCCTGCGCCGGCGAGGTCACCGAAGAGGTGGGTCTGCTGACGTCGTAGTAGAAGGTCACGAAGGCGGTCTGGTTCGTCTTGCCGGACTGGTCCATCGTCCTGGCCTTGGCCTGGTAGGCGTAATGGTCCTGCAGCGTCAGCGAACCGCCCCAGTTCCAGTCGTAGACCGGCGGACCGCCGGTCAGCGAGGCGGCCGTGTACCAGGCGTTCGCCGGGCACTCGTCGGCCACGCTGGGGATGCTGAAAGTGGAGCCGGCCACGCTCCAGCAGAGCTTGGAGGCCGCTTCACGCACCGCTATGGAGGCCGAGACCACCTGGAACAGGTCGGAGGCCGTGCCGGAGATGCCGGGCAGCGGATTGTTGGAGTTATTGTAGCTCCGGTTGTTGACCGGCGAGACCAGCGCCACGGAAGGCACGCCCGAGTTGTCGTAGACGAAGTCGCGGGTGTAGACGTAATAGTTGCCGGCATTGTCCCGCACCCGCGCCCGGACGCGGTAGCTCTGGTTGCTGGTCCAGGTGGGCGTGGAGGTGAAGTTCCAGGGAACCTTGTAGTTGACCTCGGTGCCGGTGGAGGCGGCCAGCCAGCAGCCCCCGGCCGCGCCCGCGGTGCAGTCGTTGTCTATGATGCCGAAGACGGCGCCGTCCCACCAGTTGCCGATGCCGCCGGTCGCGGGATTGCGCACGGCCACGTCCACGTACGCGACGCCGGAGCGGTTGCCGTCCTCGCTGTCCTTGGCCTCGCCGTAGATATTGCCGGCGAAAGAAGAGGCGTCCTCGTAGGCCAGGTCCGGTTCGAAGAGCTGCTCCACGGAGGGAAGGGTGGAATCGTAATAGAAGTACCTGGTCGTCGCCTGCGACAGGTTGCGCGAAGGCACGGCCTTGTCGTAGGCGCGCACGTTGATGTCGTAGCGTTTGTGCGTGCACCAGTCGTTCACGCCCTCGGCCGGGCAGGTGGGCCTGGACACGGACCAGTCCGCCGAAGAGGCGTTCCAGCCGGCGCTGGAGAGCCAGGTGTCCGCCGAGGCCGTCCAGTCGCTGCCGTTCCAGTAGAGAGAATCGTTGACGTTCTTGATGCGCACCTGCACCTCGTCCAGCCGCGCGAAAGCGTGCGAGGGCGAATCCTGGGCCGTGCCGGAGACCAGGTCCAGCGGGTCGACCGGCGAACGGAAGCCGCCGTTGGAGGCGGGCTCGCCGACGCCGGCGGAGGGCGCGGCCTGGTCGAAGAGCCATTCTACGGCGGGGCAGCCGCTCTCCTGGGTATTGCCGGCCTGGTCTATGGCGCAGGCTTCGAAGCGGTAGACATTGCCGGACGTCCAGGCGCCGGACAGACCGGTATAGCTCCAGCTGGAGCTCAGCGCGCCGGGCGTACCGGCCGGCCCCAGCACGGAGCGGACGGTCGGGCTGGACCAGGCGCCGTCCCAGTACCAGGTATCGCCGCCGGTCTCGTAGGAGATCGTCAGCAGGGCGCCGGCGACGCCGGAGAATTCGTCGGCCACGGTGCCCGAGGCCAGCGAGACCGCGCTGCGCTGCATGCCCTCCGCCGGGAAGGAGACGGCCGCGGTGCCGGAGGTATTGTCCACGAAGAAGACGCTGGAGGAGATCCCGGCCGCGAAGTCCGTCTGCGTATTGCCCGGCGGCGGCAGCGTATTGTCCATCGCCCTGGCGAGCACCAGGTAGTTCACCCCGCTGGTCAGGTCGGCGGGCGAGGGCACCGAGGCGTAGGTCCAGGTGCCCGAGGAATGGCCGACGAAGTCGGCGTTGCGCCAGAGCGGGTGGCAGCCGGCGGCCTGCCAGGTCACGCCGGTCCAGCAGCGCAGGTCGTCCAGCCGCTGTATCGCCACCTGCACGTGGGTGGACCGCACGATGCCGGCGTCGGCCGGGCCCAGTCCTTCGCCTGCCGTACCGCTGATGACGGGGAAGGACTGGCCGCCGGAGAGGTTGGCGGGCTGCAGCAGCCGGGCCATCGGGGAGGAGCGGTCCACGGCAAAGAGCGGGCCGGGCTGCTCGGTCTCGTGATTGTCGCCGACGTCCACGGCCCGCGCCGTGAGCCGGTACCTGCGGCCGGCCTGCCAGGTCACGGCCGAGGAGTCGTAGGTCCAGGTGCCGGAGGAATAGCCCGTGAAGACGGCCGGCACCCATCGCGGGTCGGCGTCGAAAGCGAAGCCGTCCCAGTAGGTGTCCGCCGCGCCGCCCTCCTGCAGGTCGGTGCCGAGGTCCTTTATCTGCAGTTCCACCGAGGCGATGGCGCTGAACATGGAGGCGTCCGAGGCGGTGCCGCCTATGGAGGCCATGCCGCGGTAGAAGGCCCCGCTGGAGACCGAGGTCACGCGCGAGGACGGGGCCTCGGTGTCTATCTTGAAGCGCCTGACGGCGGCCGCGCCCTCCTCCGAATTGGCGCCGCCGTAGGAGGCCTGGACGGAGTCCCTGCCGTATATCCTGAAGACGTAGCTCTTGCCGGAGGTCCAGGCCAGCGTGGAGGTGGACCAGTTCACCTCTCCGCCGGACGGGGCGGACATGTATACCGAGGTGGTGGAGAGCTCCACGCAGTCGGTGGCCGGCCCCCAGGTCTTCGCCTGCCAGTCCCAGTAGCGGTCGGAGCCTATGTCGCAGGAACCCGAGGCGTCCTCGTCCATGAACAGGCTGGCCCGCAGTTCGGCCACGCCCGAAGAGGCGTCGTAGGAGGTGCCCGAGATCGCCGTCAGCGGCTTGGTGGTGTCGTTGAACCCCTCGCCGTCGAAAGAAGGCACGCTGACGCGGGTCTGCGGCGCGACCGAGTCGTAGATGAACGAATAGTCCTGCGTCCGCTCGTTGCCGGAACCGGAACCGCCGGGCACGGCCCGGTCGCGGGCGCGCAGACGCAGCAGGTAGGTCTTGCCGGACTCCAGCGAGGCGCCGGGACGGGTCCAGGACCAGGCGTCGGGCGTGCCGGCCGGATTATCGGTATAGGACGAAGTGGTGCGGTATACCGCCTCGCCGAAGGAAGACGTAAAGCCCGAGCCGTCCCACCAGGAGGAGCCGGCGCCGGAGGCGCTGGAGGAGAGCGCCACCTGCAGGGTCCTGATATCGGCCGGCGTATCGTCGGCCGTACCGGAGAGCAGCGCCAGGCCGGCGCTCATGTAGCCGCCGTCGGGAGGACTGACCAGCGCCGCCGTCGGCGCGTGGATATCGTAATGGAACGACGCCGAGCTCACCGCCGCCTGCGCGTTGGAGGCCATGTCGGTGGCGCTGGAATACACGATATACTCGCTCCCGGAGGACCACGGCTGCACGCCGAAACCGTAGGTCCAGGCCGAAGGCGTGCCCTGCGCCTTGAACCAGTTCTGAGTGCCAGACACGAAGCCGCTGCCAGGCACGTACCAGTTCCCGCCGGCCAGCCTTATGCTCAGGCTGACCGTGCTGAGCAGTATATCGTCGGCCGAGGAGCCGGAGAGGGAGGGCAGCGAAGAGTAATAGGCCCCGGCGACGGGCACCCCGACGGACCCGGTCGGCGGGACATTGTCGTAGGTGAAGGTGCTGCCGCCGGTCAGGAAATCGGTCTCCAGCAGGCCCGAAGTGTCGGAAGCCCGGGCTACGGCGTAATAGGAGGCGCCCTGGTCGAGCACTGAGGCGAGGATGGTGCGGTAGGCCCAGCCGGCCGAGGCGGTGCAGCTGCCCGTCACCACGATATTGATGGAGGGGTCGAAATAAGGTTCGACCTGCGGCCCTATATTGAATTCATAGAGCGCCTGCGACCACCAGCGGCCGTCCGAGAGCCGCCTTATGCCGATGTCCATGCGGTCTACGCAGGCCTGCACCCCGTGCTGGGCATAGTCGGCGTAGACCGGGTCGTAGGCCGTGCCGGAAAGCCCCTCGGTGTTGAAAGAAGCGGCGTTGACATAGGAGCCGGACGCCGGCAAGGTGGTCACCGAGACCGGCCTGTCGGCGTCCCAGACGAAGGAGGAATAGGCGACCGAGAAATTGCCGGCGGTGTCCGAGGACTTGGCGTGCACGCTGTACTGGCGGCCGTTGATGAAGCTGCGCGTGGCCTGGGTCGTGGACCAGATGGTATAGCCCGCCTGGGTTTCCGGCGAGAACCAGGCCTGCTCGGAGGAAAGTTCGTTCTCGGGCCGGAAGAGCTGCAGGGCCGGGTCCCACCACAGCACCGACGGATCGTTCTGCCGCACGCGCAGCCAGAGGCCGGACAGGACGCCGCCGGCGCCGGTGGCGCTGCCGGTGGCGTCGGCCGCGGTGCCGCGTATGAGCGGCAGCGTGGAGTGCACCACCCGGTAGGGCTCGAGGACGGAGACGGAAGGGGCGTCCGTGTCCGTGTACCAGCGGAAGGTGAACGACGGCGCCCCTCCCGAGGTCTTCTGGCTGTTGCCGGCCAGGTCGGTGGCGTAGGCGTAGAGGGTGTAGCTGGAACCGTCCACCAGCGCGGAACGCAGCGCGGCCGAGGTCGCGCTGGACCAGGCGACGGAGGCGCCCGCTCCCTCGCCGCCGGAGACGCTGAAATAGACCGTCGCGGCGGAGAGGAAACCGGCCCCGTCGAAGTAACTGGTGGCCGGCGGCGGCATGCTGAGCTTTATGGCGAACTCCACCTTCTCCAGGCCGGCCAGGTCGCCGGAGGCGGTGCCGGCCAGCAGGGACAGGTCGCGTATCAGCGTGGTCCCCGCGGCCGGCGTGCTGATGACGCAGACCGGCGGCGTCGTGTCTATCACCACGTCGGCTATGGAGAGCTCGGCGCCGTAATTGGGCGACGGCGAGGCGTCGTCGCGCGCCCTGACGGTTATGGTGTAGCTCCGGTCGGAGAGCCAGCCTTCGGGCAGACCCTTGGCGTAGGTCCAGGTACCCGAGGAGGGCCCCAGCGGCGCGTAGCCGTTCATGACGCTGGGATTGCGCCAGACGGAGCCGGCCGGCGTGGAGCTGAAGGAGATATCGTCGTAGTAATAGGTGTCGCCCTGGTGGTCGAACGAGATCCTGACCTCCACGCTGGTATTGGTGGAGACCCCGGCGTTATCCGGGTAGTTGGGGTCCAGCACCTCGCCGTGCAGCGAGGCCAGCGTGGTCAGCCTGTCGCCGGGAGCGACGTTGATCTCCGTTATGGCCGGGCCCGAATGGTCGAAGACCACCGTCGCGGACGAAAGCGCGGTGGTGCTGAAGAGGGTCTGATAATTGCCCGCCCGGTCCTGCGCCTGGGCCCAGAAGACGTATCTCTTCGCGTCCGAGGCCGGGGCGCCGAACTGAGGCGGCAGCGCGGCGAAGGTCCAGGAGGAATAGAACACCGCGGTGGTGGTGGATTCCACCACGCCCTGTTCCCCCCATTCCGCGCCTTTCCAGTACTTGTTGGCCGCCTGGTCGTAGATGTAGAGCCGGACATTGTCCACGGGCAGGTTATTGTCCGCCACGGCGCCCGAGGAGAAGGACAGCGAGGAATAGACCCGGCCGTGCACCGGCACCGACAGCGTGGCCGTGGCCGCGCCGGTGTCGAAGGTGAAGATCTTCTCGACCGGACTGAGGTCCTCGTTGCCGATGAAGGACGGGTTGTCCGAGTCAATGGCATTGTCCAGCGCCTTGACCTCCAGTTTATAGGTGACGCCGTTCTGCCAGGCCGCCGTGGGGTAATTCACCACGAAGGTCCAGGAGGAACCCCACCAGACGCCCTCGTTCGTGGCCCAGTTGCTGGAGTCGGTCCAGGTGGAAGAGACATTGTCGTAATACTTCCAGTCCGGCGTCCCCTGGCGCTGCAGCCGCAGGCGCACCTTGCTTATGCCGCTGGGGTTCTGGCCCAGGTCCCCGGCGGTGCCGTGTATGGTCCCTATGTCGCTGTAGAAATCGCTGGCGCCGGGATAGACCAGGAAGGTGTCCGGGGCCGTCTTGTCTATGCGGAACTCCACGGCGGGCGGACCCTGTTCGGGGCGGTTGGCGCCGTTATACCCCACCGCGGAGACGGTATAGGAGGAACCGTCCACCCAGGATACCGCCGGGGAGAAGATATAGTTCCAGTTCTCCGGCACCGGCAGGCCGGCCGCGACCAGCACGGAAGTGGAACCGGAGGCGAAATAACCGTCGCGGTCCCCCTCCGGATCGTGCCAGTACTCGCCCGAGCGCTTGCGCAGCTCCATGAATACCTTCTCGGTATAGGGATTGGCCGTGCCGCTTATGCGGCTCAGCGCCGAGTAGTACTTTATGTCCGGGCCGGCCGGGGTCTGTATCTTGGTCCCGGCGGCGGAGGCGACATATTTGAAGTCCCGGCTGGACACGTCCACCTGGAAGTTCCAGGAAAGGTCGGCCGCGGAGGAGCGGACGACATAGTAGCAGTCCGGGTCCCAGGTCACGGGCAGATCGTACTGCCAGGTCTTGCCGGCGTCGCTGTAGGCGGTGACGGGATGCCACTTAGGGACTGTGCTGTCCCAGCCCGAGCCGCTCCAGTATTTGCCGCGCGTGACCACCGAGGTGCAGTCGCCCTGGTTGTTATTGTCCCGGTTCTGCAGGGAGATATAGACCTGCCGGATAGCGGAGGTGGAATAGTCCACGGCAGTGCCGGAGAGCACGCCTACTATGTCCAGTTCGGCGCCGTCGGGACCGGGCGGCTGGAGTACGGCCGAGGAGGGGGCGCTGGAGTCGAAGATCAGGTCGGCGTAACGCTCGCCGGGCGCGGTACTGTTGCCGGCCCGGTCGCGGCCCCAGAAAGTGAAGCGGTAGCGCCGGCCGTCGGGCTGCTCCTCCCAGCGCGACCAGTAGGAGGTGGAGGGAAGCTGCAGCTGAGCCACGGTCCAGGAGGTCTGGTGTACGGAAGCCTCCAGCGTGGAAACGGCTACCGTCCAGGTGCTGCCGCTCCAGTAATAGCCCGCCGGCGGATCGTGGTCCGCGCCCGAGATGTCCTCTATCTTGAAGTAGACCTTCTCCACGCCGGCCGTCACGCCGCCGCCGGCGGTGTCCGGGTCGTGCAGCGTGCCCGAGGTCAGCGCGGTGGCGTAGACGTAGTTCGCCGAGAAGGTGGAGAAGGTCACCGATTCTATCACGGGCGTGGTGCGGTCCACGATGAAAGTGGCCGTGGTATAGGCGGTCTCGTAATTGGTGTACTGGCCGGCGGTGTTGACGGCCAGGTCCACGGCCTGGGCCTGCACCTCGTAGCGGTAGCCCTCGGCGAAATGGGCGCGCTGCGTCTCGCTGAGCGTCTTATACCAGGCGTCCAGCGGCGCGCCCAGGTCCGGCGGCGTTTCGAAAGCGGAGGGATAGCCCGCGTCGAAGGGCGGGTCCAGCCAGTAGTACCACTCGCGGTTCCCGTTCTTGTCCAGGCGGCTGACGCGCAGCTTAACCTCGGCCAGGCCGGCCCCGGTACCGTCGCCGGCGGTGCCGGCGAAGGTCCATACCTGGCCGTTGAGATAGACCGTCGTCCCCGAGAGGGCCGGCGCGGTGGTGACCGAGACCGGCATCGTCTTGTCTATCTTCACGCGTACGCCGCCCGAATGTATGTCGGCGTGGGTCACGACCGGGACATTACCCAGGTTGTCGGTCACCCTCTGCTTCACGCGGTACCAGTAATTTGAGGTGAAGGCGGGGTTGGCCGTGTCGAGCTGCGTGAAGGTCCAGGAGCCGCCGGCCACGTGGAAGGCGGCGGTGGACCAGACCACGGCGCCGGGCGCGCCGCCGAAGCTGGCGGTCTGCGGGTTCCAGTACTTCTGGTCGTCCTCGCGCTCTATGGCGAACTCCACCTTCTGCGGGTCCACGCCGGAACCGGAGTCGGCGGCCGTGCCGCTGGAGAAGAGCAGGCTGGAGAAGGAGCGGCCCGCGGACGGGAAGGTGGTGGTCGAGACCGGGGCGGCGGTGTCGGCCGTGAAGACCAGCGAGGCCGGCGGGCTCTGCTCGCGGCCGTCGGAATCGGTGGCCCAGACCCGTATCTTGTAGACCGCCGTGTCCCGCAGCGAGGGCGGCAGCGGCGAGGCGAACTCCCAGTTCCAGTCGCCGCCGGCGCCGCCCGTCCTGACGACCCCGAGCCGGTACGGGCAGGCCTGCCAGCCGGAGCCGTTCCAGCAGTCCGTCTCATAGGGCGCGGCGGCGCCGGTGGAGATGCTTATCTGCACGGTGGAGCCGTAGAGCAGGTTGGGGTCCGAGGCGGTGCCGGTGATGGCGGCCAGCTCGCGCAGGTAGGAGGTGCCGGCGGCCGGCGAGATGATGCCCGAAAGCGGGGCGACGGTGTCGTAGATGAAGGTGAAATCCTGGACGCGCTCGTTGTAAGGCACGGCCTGGTCGCGGGTCCTGACCCTGAGCAGGTAGGTCTTGCCGTTCTCCAGCGCGGCCGGCCTGGGCCAGGACCAGGAGGTCGGCGGGCCCGTAGTATAGGTATAGCTGGCCACGGCCCCCGTGAAGAGGCCGCCGTCCAGCCAGCTGCCGGGCGCGCCCGCCGCGGAGGAGAGGGCTATCTCCACCGAGGCCACGCCGGCCGGCCAGTCCTGCGCGACGCCGGTGAGCTGGGCGTTGGAGCCCTGTTCGTTGAGCGTGCCGCCGTCCGCGGGCAGCGTGAGCGCGGCCGTGGGGAAGCCGACGTCGTAGTGGAAAGCGCTGGAACTCTGGCCGGCGACGAAGGCCGTCTCCTGGTTGCCGGCGCGGTCCCTGGAGCGGGCCAGCACCATATAGCGGACGCCGTGCGCCCAGGCCGGCACCGAGGTCCCGGCTATCTCCCAGGAGGAGGCGGTCGGCGTGGAGGCCGTGAGCCAGGCGCCGCTGTCGTCGGACCAGGCCGTGCCGGTCCAGTAGGAGGCCGGCGGGGTCAGCCGCTGCACCTGTATCTCCACCAGGCCGACGCCGGCGTTGACGGCCGAGGGGCCCGCGGCCGGCATATCCTCCATCGTGCCGGTCAGCGGCGAAAGCGACTTATAGGAGAAGCCGTTGAAGGGCGCGGTAATATAGCTGACCGGCGTATGGGTGTCGTAGACCACGCTGGCGAAATAGACGCCCATCGCGCCGCGGTTGCCGCCGTCCTCGGCGTCGTCCTTCGCCGAGGCGGTGACGTAATAGGACGAGCCGCTCTGAAGGACGGGCAGGAAGGTGTTGACCGTCCAGCTCGAGATGAAGGTCTGCGCGGTCAGCGTGGAGATATAGGATTTCCAGGGCGTCTCGCCGTCCCAGTAATAACCGTCGCGGTGGCGCATGAGGCGCACCAGCACCGCCGTGGCGGAGCTGAGCGAGCCGGCCGGCAGGTCCTCCATCGTGCCGCTGATATGCGGGAAGGTGTTGGCGAAGGAACCGTGGGCCGGGGAACTGATATAGACCGCCGGCGGGTCGGTGTCGTAGTAGAAAGTGGCCGTGGAATAGTCCACCGTCCGGTTGCCGGCCAGGTCCCAGGTCCGGGATTCCAGCCGGTACTGCGTCCCGCTGACGAAAGGTATGCCGCTGGAGAGGCTCCAGTCGGCCCAGCTGCCGGTATAGGCCGCGGTGGCCCAGACCAGCTCGCTCTCGGACGGGTCGCGGGTGAACTGGCCGGTGCCGGCGACCGGGTCCCAGTACTTGAGGCTGCCGGTCAGCTTGGCCACGCGGACCTGCGTCGGGCCGGGAGCGCCGGGCGCCGCGTCCGAGGCGGTGCCGGAGAGCAGCGCCAGGTCCCGCTCCCGCTTGCCGTCCCTGGGCTTTATGAGCCCGGCCTGCGGCGGGGCGGCGTCGAAAATGAAGGAGACCGAGCTTACGCCCTGCTCGAAGACGGTCTGCGTGCCGCCCGAAACGTCCACGGCGCGCGCCAGGACCAGGTAGCTCTTGCCGTCCTCGAAGGGCACGGAAACGGTCCAGGCCCCGACCGTGCCGCCGGCGGGGAAGAAATTGGGGCAGGCGGCGGTGAAGCCGGAGCCCGGCGCGTAGCATCCGCCGTTATTGGCGCCGGAGGAGACCGATACCGCCACGGTGGAGACGCCCAGGTTGTCGCTGGAGACGCCGGAGATCGCGAACTGCGCGTTCCTGTAGGAGCCGTCGGCCGGGACCTGGATCGTGGCCAGCGGCGCCTCCTCGTCGTAGGTGAAGACGGAGGTCTGTACCCTGACATTGGCGGGCTGGGCCCGGTCGGCGGTCCTGACGCTCAGGGTATAGAGATGGCCGTTCTTCATGGCGGCGTCCGGCGGCCGCTCCCAGGTCCAGGTATCGGGCGAGCCGCGCACATAGGACGCGGTGGACTGGTAGAGCGGAGCGGCGCCGCTGAAGGAAGCGCCGTCCCACCAGGAACCGGCCGTCCCGGCGGAACTGGAGAGGGCCACCTCCAGCGTCCCCACGCCGGCGGGCGAATCCTGGGCCGTGCCGGAAACCTGGTCCTGCTCGCTGTTCAGCTGGCCGCCGTTGGGCGGGCTGACCAGCGCCGCCGTGGGCTTGTAAAGGTCGAAGGTCACGCTGCGCGAATCCACCCCCACCGTGAAGACGCTCTGGAGATTGCCCGCCAGGTCCGACGAACGCGCCACCACCCAGTAGTTCCCGCCGTGCTCCCACGGCGGCAGCAGCCCCGCGCCCAGCGTCCAGGTCCCGTCGCAGACCCCCGCCGCCGCCGTGGACGCCGTCACCCACGCCGACTCGCTGTAGCCGTTCCACCCGCCGCCGTAGTAATACTGTCCGTCGGCCGCGCGCTGTATGGAAACCTGCACCTTCTCCACGCCGGCGCAGATCCTGGTCGCGTCCCCGTAGCCCGGATTGTCCAGCGTCGCGCCCGTGATGGAGCCCAGCTGCGATACCGTAGAGCCGTGCACGAGCCCGCCCACCGTGGTCGACGGCCGCGACACGTCGTAGACGAAGGTCGAGCTCCTCACGTGGAAATCGGTCTCCAGGTTGCCGCCGCCGTCGGCGTCGTCGAGACCCGCCGAGGTGATGTAGTAGGAGGTGCCGTCGCGCAGCTGCGAGGCCGGCGGCAGGCCCTCGCCCGTCAGGGTGAAGCTGTCCGCGTAGACCCCGCTGGCCGGCGCGCTCGCCACGGGCGTGTTCCAGAGCTTGTTCACGCCGTCCCACCAGTAGCCGTCGTTGAGCCGCCTGAGCCGCAGGTACACCTGGCTCACCCCGCCCCGCAGCGCCGGCGGCGCCGGGTCCGGCTTGTCCTGCAGCGTGCCGGTCACGTACGGCAGCGTGCTTATCCGCACGAAGCCGGCCGCGGGATAGGTCAGCCCGGTCTCCGGCGCGGTATCGTCGAAGACGCTGGTCGTCGTCGAATAGACCACCTGCATGCTCCCCTGCTCGGTGCGCGCCCGCGCCTCGAAACGGTACTGCCGCCCGCTCACGAACGGGATGCCGCTGGAGACGTACCACGAGGTCCAGTCGCCGGGCGTGACCTGCGCCGCGTTGAACCACGCGCTCTCCGCGTTGACCAGCAGGATATTGAAGCCCGAAGGCTGCCAGTAGAACTGCGCCCCGTCGGTCAGGTCCAGCACCCGCACCTGCACCTTCTCGATCGTCGCCGGCGCCGTCACCTCCGCCGTGCCCGTCAGCGTCGTCAGGTCCCTGGACCGCGCCGCCACCGGCTTGGTTATCGCCGCCGTGGCCAGGCTCACGTCGTAGGTGAACGTGTTCGAGCTGGTCCCGGCGATGAACGAATCCTGCACGTTGCCCGCCAGGTCCGCGGCGCGCGCCGTCACCGCGTAGCGGAAACCGGGCTCCCAGTTCACCGCGTAGCTCCAGGCCGACGGCGCCCCCCCGGCCGCCAACCAGTTCGGGCAGTTCCCGCCCGTGCTGAAATCCGTCCCGTTATAGCAGTTCGCCGTGCCCAGTTTCCGTATCGACACCGCTATCGTCGACACTCCCACCCCGCCCGCGTCCGTGGAACCGCCGCTCAGGATTATCGCGACGTTAGTGGACATGTTCACCGAGGGGACCGTCAGCGTAGCCGTGGGCTTCACCGCGTCGTAGGTGAACGTGTAATCGCTCTCCTGCCAGTTCGCCGCGGGCAGCGAATTGTCCCGCGTCAGCACCCGCAGCAGGTAGGTCCTGCCCGTCTCCATGTACGCGTTGCCCGGCCGCGTCCACGCCCAGGTGCTGCGCTCCGCCCCGTATACGTACGAGGTCGTCGTACCCGCCGTCTCGTAGACCGCCGCCGCGTTCGCCCCGGTGAAGCCCGCCCCCGTCCACCAGGTATTCGCCGCGCCGGCCGCCGAAGAGGACAGCGCCACCCGCACCGACGCCACACCCGAGCCGTAGTCCCGCGCGCTGCCCGTGCTAGCCGCCTGGAGGCCGTTCAGGTAGCCGCCGTCGGCGGGCGAGATCAGCGCCGCCGTCGGCGCGTGCACGTCGTAGCGGAAAGAGGCCGAGCTGACCACCGTCTGCGGGTTCGACGCCATGTCCGTGGCGCTCGAATACACGACGTACTCCCCGCCGGGTTCCCACGGCTGCCCGCCCAGATCGTAGTCCCACGCCGACGGCGTGCCCTGCGCCTTGAACCAGCTCTGCGTACCGGATACGAAGCCGCTACCGGGCACGTACCAGAGGCCCAGGTACTGCTGCACGCTGAGGCTGATGGTGCTGGTCCCCACATTGTCCGAGGACCAGCCGGACAGCGAGTAGAGGGAACTGTAATAGCGCCCGCTCTGCGGTTCGGTTATATAGGCCCGCCCCGCGGAACTGTCGAAAGTGAAGGTCGCGCCGTAGAGATTATAGGCCTGCTCGTTGGCCGGCTGCGCCGAGTCCAGCACGCGTATCGTGACGTAGTACGAGGTGCCGGAGGTCAGTTTTGAATTGATTATCTCCGCGTAGGAGGCGTCCGCGGGGACCCCGCCCGAGGAGCCGGGGAAGTTCATCTCCTCCAGCGGGTCGGGCGAGACCAGCGTGAAGCCGCCGCCGGCGCCCAGGCCGTTCCACCACCTGCCGTAGGAGGGAGGGCCGAGCTCGCGCACGGCTATGCGGACGCCGGTGGAGAGCACCACGCCGGGGTTCAGGACGCCGGTATCGGCCGCGGTGCCGGTGATGCCCATCCCGGCATTGGAGATGTCGCTTATCACCGAGCCGCCGGCCGGGAAGGTTATGCGTCCCGCCGGCGCCTCGCGGTCCGAAGTGAAGGCGGCCGTGGACCAGGAGGAGGAATAGTTGCCGGCATTGTCCTCCGCGCGCGCTTCAAGGCGGTACTTATGGTCCGACGTGACGAAGGTGAAGGTGGCGGTCCAGTTCTGGTAGCCGTCGGTGGTCGAGGTCCTGAACCAGGCCTCGGAGCCGGAGGCGGAGTAGTCGGAATAGTCCGTCCCGGGCCTCCAGTAGAAGCCCAGCGTTTCGTCCCAGACCCGCAGCAGCACCTCTTTCAGGCCGGCCGGTCCGTTGTCGGAGGCGGTGCCGGAGAAAGTGGCGACGGTGGCGCCGGTGGAGAGGCGCGGCGAGGAATAATCGGCGGGCGTAGCGTCGTAGGGATAGGAGAACTCCTGCGAGGGGCCCTGGCCGTCGAAGACGAAAGTGAAAGAGGAATTGGCCAGTATCGCGCTGACATTGTGGGCCTGGTCCACGGCGCGCGCGCGTATCCGGTAGTACCGCCCCGTCTGCCAGGTGGGCGTGGAGCCGGTGAAGCCCCAGGAAGCGGTCTCCGGGTCCACCGGGTTGCCGTCGTTATGGGTCAGCGTGAACGAGGTGGTGGAAAGCCAGACCTCCGGCTCCACCGACCAGGTCTGTCCGGGCAGTTTCCAGTAACTGTTGGTGTCCGTATCGGCGAAGCCCCTGTCCTCGATGGAGAGCTGCACGCTCCGCAGTTCCTGCGCGGCCTTGAGGTCGTCGCCGCGCGCCGTGCCGGAAATGGCCGTAAGCGACCGGATGAACGCGCTGCCGCCGGGGTCCGGGACCAGCAGCGCCGCGGAGGAAACGGCCGAGTCGTAGGTGAAGACCTGGTCCGCGGTATAGGCCGCGTTGCCGGCATTGTCGTACATCCTGGCCGCGACGGTATAATCCTTGCCGTGCTCCCAGGGCGGCAGTACCTTGCCGGTGGAGCCGGGCCAGGTCCAGGCGCCGGTACCCGAGGCGATAAGCCAGGCGTCGGCCTGGGCCGGGATATCGAAGGCGGTCGCGCCGTTCCAGTAATTGGCGCCCTCTTTTATCGTTATCTCCACCATTTTGACGCTGGAGGAGGAGGAGCCGACCAGCGCGTCCGCGGCCGTGCCGGAAACGGCGTTCATCAGCCGCGCCGTCACGCCCGCCCCGCCGGCACCCCCGTAGAAGACGCCGTTCACGGGCAGCGTGGAGACCACGACGCCTGGCGACTTGTCCACGGTCACGGAGATGGTGGAAACGGTGACCAGGCCGGTGACGTCCTGCGCCTCCACGGCGATGTAGTAGGGATTGTTCGCCGGGTCCAGGACGGCCGGGGCCGGCAGGTCCGAGGAGACGCTCCAGCTCACGGTGCCGGCCGTGGCGCCGTAATCTGCCGTCCTGTCCCTGTCCGGCGAGTCCAGGACGAAGGCCGAGTCCCAGTCCCAGAAATACCTGTCGCCGCCGTCCTCGTAATAGATGCGCACCTTGAGGCCGGCGGAGGCCGCGCCCTTCAGCCCGGCGAGATCGGCGTTGGCCGTGCCGGCCACCTGCGAGAGGGAGTTCATGAAGCCGCCCGCCGCCGGCGTGCCCACGAAGAGCTCCGGCGGGGTGTCGTCCACGATGAAGCGGCGGTAGCTGGCGCCGCCGTAGGGGAAGCTGTCCTGCGTATTGCCGGCCGGCGTCCCGTCGCCGAGACGGGCGCGGTCGCGTGCGCGGGCCTGGATGAAGTATTCCCTGTCGCTGACCCAGACCCCGGCGCCCAGGGTCTTCTTCCAGGGGGAGGTGCCCTCGGTCACGTCAAGCCAGGCCTCGGGATTGGCCCCGTTGAATTCCGCGCCGTTGAAATACACGCTGGTGCCGGCCTGCAGGTACCAGAGCTTGTACTGCCCGAGCTGCAGCGAGTCCCCCCCGTAATAGCTCTCCTGCGGGTCCAGGGCCGTGCCGTTGAGCGCGTCCAGGCCGGCCAGCTGCGACGAAAGATAACGCTGGTCGTGCGCCGGCTGGACGATGTAGGCCGTGGGCGAACTCTTGTCCACGTAGAAGACGAAACTGGACCTGCCGACCTCGAACGCGCTCTGCAGGTTGCCGGCCTGGTCCAGCGCGCGCGACTTTATCAGGTAGCGCCCGGTGGAAAGTTTGGAATTAAGGACGGCGCCAGGGTAATCCCAGGAGGCCGAAGAGCCCAGGGCTACCCAGGAGGAGGCGAAATAATCGAAGGTCGAACCGCCCCACTGCTTATTGTCCTGGTCATAGGCGACGAGCTGGAACTCGTTGAGGCTCAGCCCCGCGACATTGTTGCGGGGGGCGGACCCCGGCGCGGGATCGGCGGCCGTGCCGGAAAGGGCCGAAAGGTCGCTGTAAACGTAGCCGGCGACCGGCCGGGTGGTCACCGCCAGCGGCGGAGTGGTGTCGAAGATCACGCTCAACGCGGGGATATCGGGAAAGACGGCCAGGTTGCCGGCCGAATCGGCAGGGCGCAGCAGCAAGTCGTACTGATAACCGGTGAGGAATCCCCAGCCGGCGGCCGCGGCCGTGGACCAGTCCACTATGCCGCAGGAGGAGCCGTCGCAGCTGCCGTCCGCGTTGCCGCCCGACGGCACGGCCAGGAGCATATCCGAGGCGGCGCCGCAGGAGCCCCAGGTCCCGTCGTTATAACATTCCGCCGTGCCGGCGTTCTGCACGCGCAGCCGCAGCGAACTTATCGAGAGCCCTCCAAGCGTATTGGAGTCCTGCGCCGTGCCGCGTATCTCTACGAGCGAGTTGCGGCTGCCGGCGGCCGGCGTCGTCACCAGTCCGGTGGGAGGCCGGGTATCGCTGTAGACGTTGAAACCGCCGTTGCCGCGCGACAGCGGCAGCACGCAGTATTCATCGCCTTCGCACTGGCCGCCGGGCGAGTTGCCGGCCGAGCGCACGGTATAGGAGGTGTTGGCCACGGCCCAGGCCGTGGTGGAGACCTGGAATATCCAGTTGCCGGCCGCGCCGGCGGTGGAGACGGGCACGTTCCAGAAAGGCGCCGCCACGTATTCGCCGGACGAGACGTACTGCCGCCAGTCCTGGCCGTCGGAATTGCGCGTGATGCGCACCGCCACCGAGACGGAATTACCGCTGGTGCCATCAATAGTGGAAAGGGTTTCGGGCCGGAAACGCTGGTTGATACCGGGCGCCGTCACGTATGTTATCGGTACGTTCTCGGCGAAGCGGAAGCGCCGGTCGTAGTCCACCCTGGCGGGCAGGGTCATGCCGGCGATATTGCCCGCCTTATCCTTGGCCCTGGCGGAGAAGCGGTATACGCTCTTGGGAGAGAGGAAGCCCATCGGCAGGCTGTAGGTCCAATCCTCGCCGCTGACCACGCCCGCGTCTATCCAGACATCGCAGGAGCCGGCCGGGCCGACCCAGGCGTTGCCGTCCCAGCAGCGGTCGTCGGCGGTGCCGCCGGAGCAGTCGTCGTTGGGCACGTCCACTTTCTCGCGGATGATGCGCAGGCTGACCACTTTGAGCTCGCCCAGGCCGTAATCCTCGGCCGTGCCGGCCAGCTGCGTCAGGTTGGTGAACTTGAAGGAGTCGGCGCAGCCCTGGGCTTCGGCAGGCTCGGTGACCGCCGAGGCCGGGGTGGTCACGTCCACCGTGAAATAGTTGGTGGCGTGCAGGGGCTGGAGATTGCCCGCCAGGTCCTTTACGCGCGCCACGGCATAATAGGTGGTGTCGTCGGCCAGTTTCGCGGGGTCGATGTAGTATTCCCAGGTACCGGAAGAAACGCCCATCATGGAGGTGCCGTCATTGTAAGTGCCGGCGAAAGGCATCACGCCGTAGCCGAACTCGGGTTCGTCCTGGGTCAGGGTGAAGTCGGAGCCGTCCCACCATTTACCGTCGGAGAGCCGCCTGAAGGCCAGCTGAACGCTCTGGGAGGCGGTGGTGGTGCCGAGTCCCGCCTCGTAATGACGAGGCGCGGCGAAAGGCGAGGCGTCCGCCGCCGTGCCGGTGAAAGTAGCGAGCGTCTTATAGAAGCCGCCCGCGGCCGGCGTGCCTATAAAGTGGCCGAAGCCGTCCCCGGCCACCGACGGCGGCGTTTTGTCCACGCCGAAGGCCGAGGTCGTGAAAACGGTCTGGTAATTGCCGGCCAGGTCCAGGGCGCGGGGAATGACCTCGTAGAGGTAGCCCTCGGTGAAGAGCGTACCGTAGACCGAGTCCACTTGCGAGGTCCAGGCGGCCTCCTCGTCCACGCCGGTCCCGGATACGTCGGCGGGCAGATTGAAACCCGCATAACCGCCCCACCCGCCCACGCCGTTGTAGTAATCGTAGCCGTCGCCGCCGAGCGCGCTGCGCCTCAGCACGAACCTCATCTGCGCCGGGTCTATGCCGGCGGCCTTGTTCTCCGGCAAACCCAGCGAGGTGTCCAGCGCCGTGCCGGCCAGCGGCGTGCTTATGGCGAAAGCGAAGGAGTTATGTACCGGGAAAGTGGAGACCGAGACAGGCAGGTCGTGGTCTATGGTGAAGAACCTGGGAGAAACGCCGGTGGGGTTACCGGCCGCGCGGTTGGAATTTGCGGCATAGTCCAGCGCCCGGACGTAGACTTTGAACTCCTGGGGATTGGCCAGCGCGGCGAAATAGGCGGTCAGCGCGGCATTGGCGAAGGTCCAGCTGTCCTGATGCACTTCGCATTCCAGCCAGGAGGAGGCGGAATAAGCCTCGAAAGAGTCGCCGTCCCAGAAATTATTGAGCGCGTTGGCCACCGCCGCGTAGACTTTCTCCACGCCGGAGCCGCGCACGTCCGGTTCGCCGAGATCCGGGTCCGGGTCCTCCTTGGGGCCGTAGAACTCCGTCACTCCCTGGTACTTGCCGGAGGCGGACGGGTAGTCCACCGAGACCGTGGGCGAGGAGAGGTCGTAGCGGAAAGTGAAGGCCCCGGCGATACCGTCGTTAGGATTGCCGGCCTTGTCGTCGGCCAGCAGCCTCACCTCGTATTCCCAGCCGTCCTGGAACACGGTGCCGGCCGTCAGCGCGGCGTCGCCGTACCTGTACACGCCCAGGAAGGTGGCCGGCAGGACGGCCGCGCTGGAGTAGAAGACCGAACCGTTCCAGTTGACGCCGTCGCCGGTGCTGGTGGCCAGGCGTATCTGGAACCGGATGGAGACCAGCTCGCCCGGCGCGGCGTCCGAGGCGGAACCCTGGACCTCGAGCACTTCGCCGGCACGGTGCGCGGCCTTGTTCGGCAAGGAAACGGCGGTGACGGGCAGTTCGCCGTCCACTATCACGTTCCTGCTCTTGAAAGGGGCGCTCTCCAGCGTGGCGCCCGAGGCGCCGCGCACCTGCAGCATGAACTGGCCCGTGCCGGCGGGCCAGATACCGGAGATACCGCTCTTGACCCAGGCCACCGTGTCCACGCCGGTCCAGCCGCAGGTGGATTCCCCGACCACATAATTGACGTCGTAATTGTACCCCAGGGCCGAAGGCGCGCAGGCCCCGGTCAGGTAGGTGCTGGTGGAGGCCCAGTTGCTGCCGTAGCCGGTCCAGACCCGGTCGGGCGAGGCGGTCAGATTTATTATCCGTACCTGCACGGTGGCCCCGCCGGCCAGCCCCTCAGCGGTACCGGTGAGCTGGTTCAGGTCGGTCGGCTTGAAATGCTGGCCCGCCGCCGGGGCGGTGAAATCCGTCTCCGGCGTGGGTTCCTTCATCGTGAAGTAGATATGCTGGGTCAGCGCGGCCGGGGCTGCCGGGAAGACATTGTAAAGGGCGACCTTGTCCGCCACCCGCAGATAGACATGGTAACGGCAGCCGACCTGCAGTTTGGCGGGCGCCGGGACGGAGGAGCCGGAGACGGTCCAGTTTATCCCGTCGGCGAAGCTGCCGCCGTTGACCGGGCCCCAGGCGCCGGCCGGCGGAGCGTTCATATCGGCGCCGGCCACGTCGAAATCCCCGGTGGCTATGTTCCAGAAGGCGTTCGCGCCGATGCAGATCCCGTGGCTTTCTTCGTAGAAGGCCACGCGCAGTGTGGAGGTGGAGGGGTCCAGGCCGGCACCGGGCACGGGGTCCCGCGCCGTGCCCGCCACCTCGTCCAGCGAGGAGACCTCTTCGCCGTGGCCGGGCGTCACGATATAGGCCAGCGGCAACCCCTTGTCCACCCAGATGGTGCGCTCGTTCTGCGGGCCGAAGGAGTCCTCCTTGTTGCGGCTGTTGAAGGTCTCGCTGCCGGAGGCGTCGCGGGCGCGGTCGTTGGCGCAGAGGCGGATCTGGTAATCGCGGCCGGACATCATGGCATCCCAGAGCTGCCTGCCGCCGGCCTGCACGTCCAGCCGCCAGCTGCCGCCGCTCTCGCTCATGGGCCGCCAGCTGGAATTATCGGCGCCGCATTTGAGCAGGCTGCCGTCCTGGTAGCAGGTCTTATCGAAGGCCGAGCCGCCCCAGCATCTGTCCGCGGTGTCCTGGTTGTCCCTGATCTCGGCGTACATCCAGGCCACCGTATTGCCGGAACCGGGCCCGGAAGCGGGCCGGTCGGTGGCCGTGCCCAATATCTGCGCCAGGTCATAGCCGGGCGCGGAGCTGTACCAGAGGCCGGAGATCGGCACGTTCACCGTGGAGGTGGGAGCTATCTTGTCGTAATGGAAAACCCGGTAGGAAGTGGAACTTTCCTTGTTCTTGTACTGGTACTCGTCGGCCGGCTTGTTGATCTTGTCGTAGGCCCAGGAGTAGACCTGGAAGGTCTCGGCCTCCTTATCGGGCAGCCAGTTCCAGAAATCCACCGGCAGATTGGAACCGGTCATGGTCCAGGCGCCGCCGGAGGGGACCAGGAGTTTATCGTCGCGCTGCCCGTCGTTGCACGGCGGCGTGGTCCAGGTGCTGGCGTTCACCCACCAGCAGCCGTCCGAGAGACGTTTGACGCCCACGCGCACCGCCTCCACCCCGACCGGGTCGCCGCCGGTGGGCGCGTCGGCGGTGACGCCGCTGAATTGCGCCAGGCTCTGGGAGAAAGTGTCGTTGTCGGCGGCCGGGAAGGAAACGGAAGTGGTGGGCGAGGCCTTGTCTATCCTGAACACCACGGTGGTAGAAGCTACCGACACGTTGCCGGCGTAGTCCAGGGCGCGGGCGGCGAAATAGAAACGCTGGCCTATCAGCGGCTCATTGGGCCAGGTTATGCCGCCGATGGTCCAGGTGGCCAGGTTCACGCGGTAGGTGTCCGTGCTCCAGCCGATATTCTCTATGCCGTTTATCTGGGTCTCCCACTCCGGCGCGCCGCCGTTGCTATCATTGTAATCGTCCGGATCCCAGTGATTGGTGCCGGTCTCGCCGTCGTAGCGCAGGTAATAAGTGACCGTGCTGATGCCGGCGCGGGCGCTGGCCTCCTCGCCGTCCTTGGCCGTGCCCTCTATGTAGCCCAGGAAGGCTCCGCCGTAATCGCCGTTCTCAGGGTAGGTCAGCGCAATGAGCGGCGGCTCGGCGTCGTACTTGAAGAAGCGGGTGGCTATCGGCGCCGCGTCGGGGGCGTTGTCGATGGAGTCGTCGGTGCCGCTGGGCGAGCCGCCGTCGCCGCCGTGCCAGTTCTTGGCGCGGTCGCGGGCGTAGTATTCCACGCGGTAGGTCTTGCCGGTTATCCAGGCCACGCCCGAGGTGTCCAGGCTCCAGAGGCCGCCCGGCGCGGGCTCTATCTTCTTCCAGGCGGTGTCGGGGTCGGTGGCGGTCAGGGTGAGCAGGGCCGGGTCCAGATAATTGCCGCCCACTTCCTGCACCCGCACGAAAACCGCCAGGCCGCCGGAACCGAAGTTAAGATCGTCGATCACATTGTCCTCATAGGTGCCGCCTATGGAATTGGCCTGGCTGCGCCTGAGCCAGGGGGTGGTGGAAGTGTTGACGTCGGAGGTGTATTGCGGAGCGGTCAGCGCCGCGGTCGGGCGGGAGATATCGTAGATGAAGCGGTGGTCCGCCGTGGTCTGCCTGTTATTGCCGATGGCGTCGGCGGCGTAGCCGCGGACCATGTACTTTTCGCCGTCGGCCCAGGCCGGCAGTTTCAGCGTGGTCGCGCTGGTCAGAGAACGGGTCACGTTGCCGGGAGCCGCCGGGAAGACCAGGTCCGGGGTGCCGCCGCCGGCGTCGTCGGTGGAGAGCCAGATCTCCGCGCCGGCGATGGTGCTCCAGCTGGAACCGGTCCAGGAATAACCCTGCGCAGGATCGTCGGTGGGGACCCGCATCACCAGGTAGCGCATCTCCACCGTGCCTATGCCGGCGTCATTGGCCGTTATGGTCACGGCGTTCTGCGCCTTCCTTATGGTGCCGCCGGGCGGATTGTCCACCGTGAGGCCGGGCGCGGTCACGTCCACCGTGCTTATCACCACGGCGGTGGGGAGACCGCGGCCTTCGTCGGCGGTGCGGCCGCGGGCCCGCATGGTGAAGCGCCGGCCGGCCAGCTGTTCCGGGAGCGGGAAGGCGTAAAGCCAGGGCGTGGTCTGGCCGGTGACGGTGGTCCATTCGTCCTCGTCGTTTATGGCGATGGGATCGGTCCACTGGTCGTTGGCCCAGACGAAGCCGTTGTAGATGCCGCAGCCCGCGGTACATTCTATGCGCACCTGCGTGTCGGCCAGCGCTATGCCGGTCACCGGATTGTCGTCGAGCCCGTCGCCGGTCACGTCCAGCCCCGCCGTGCCTTTTATGCTGGCGAAGCCGGTGGTGAAGCCGCTCAGGGGATAGGTTATGGCGGAGAGCGGGCGCGTCACCGTGAAGGTGGTCGGCGCCATTATGTATTCCTGGCCGTCCGCGTTGACCACCTTGACCTGGTAGTCCCCCGCCGTCACCGACTGCGCTATTTTCAGTTTGACGGTGAAATTGCCGGTGGTGATATCGGTGACGGTGGAGACCGTGACGCCGTCGTCTATGTAGACGCTGGCCGTGCCGTCCGCGCCCCAGTTCTGGAAATTGGCGCCTTCCACCCTGAAATCGCGCGTAAGCGTCAGCGTGCCGTCATTGTCGGGGAAAATGCCGCCCGAATTAGGCGGCCCGGCCGCCGGCTCGCCGGGCGCCTCATAGAAACGGGTGAAGGACGGCGTCGGGATGGTCACCGTATCGGGAAAGACGCCGGTCTTCTGGTCCGGATTGGTCACCTGCACGTCGTAGCTGGTAGTGGGTGAAAGCAGGGTGATCGGCACGGTAATGGAGGAAGTGTAGAAAGTGGCCGCGCCCAGGGAGATCTCGTCCTGCGAAGCCCCGTTCTTGAGCAGGGTCACGCTCGGCGGAATGCCTTCTATGCGTCTGAAGTTGCTGCCGGTGATCTTGAGCGTGAAGGTCTTCTGGGTGAACCAGGCCTTGGAGGGGACCTCCTCCACTTTGGTCACTATCGGGTCCGGGTAGCTGGAAGTGATGAGGAAGTCCATGACCACGTCGCCGCCGGAGCCCTCATAGACCACCGGGAGGGCGCGCGGAGCGATGATAAAATTAGGGACCGACGGGTAGGCGCCGGCCGTGCTGAAAACGTCCAGCGTGACATTGGGGGCCGCGGCCGTGGCCGTGGCCGGGAAAACGGCGTAGTTCAGCCCGCCGGCCGGGTCCTCGTAGATGACGTATATCCTGTTGAAACTGTTGGGGTCGGCGACATAGGCGATGGTGGGATTGCGTATGGGAGCCGCGCGGGTGCCGTTGGTGTCTATGGGCACCGCGGTCTGCGGCCAGTTATTGTTGCCCTCGCGGCGGGCGTAATAGAGGTCGCCATTATTGTCCACATAGGCCAGGTGCACGCGCGTATAATCGGTGCTGACGGTGACCGACCAGCCGAAGCCCTCGGCGGCCAGTTCGGCGGTGGTGCCGGTGCCGCAGGCGCCGACCGAATCGGTGCAGATATACATCAATTGCACCTCGGGGGAGTCGGCGCCGGTACCGGTGTTCAGATCGGCGGTGTCGCCGCACTTGATGCGGGGCGAGTCCACCGCCGCGCCGTCCCTGAAACAGAAGAGCGGCTTCCAGGTGCCCGCGTCGTTGACGGGCACCACCGTGGCGTTGACCTGGCTCGGCACAGGGCTGTCCGCGCTGCCGTCGCCCTGGGCGAAAGGAGAACCCGCGGCCAGCGCGGCTGAAAGATTGTAGCGGCCTATCATGCCGCGCTGGGTATTGCCGCTGGAGTCCCGCTGGCCGCCGTAGGCGATGGCTACGCTGGCCCCGCCCGGATCCGGGATATAGGCTATGCCGCCAGCCTGCTGGGAGACATGATCGCCCCAGTCGTTGTTGAAGTTGTTTATGCCCACTTCCCAGCTCTTGAGCGTGACCGCCGAAAAATCTATGGCGCCGTCCTCCAGGAGCGAGCCGCGGATGGCGTAGAACCGGTCCCGATTGGAGTCGCCGTCATTGCCGGTGGTGCAGTTGCTGCTGCAGCTGTCGTTCGTGCCGCCGTCGGGCACGGCGATATAGACCCAGGAACTGTTCTCCACGTGCCAGATGCTGCCCCAGACCGGCCCGTCCACGCCCCCGGTGTCGAAGGTATTGGTCGAGATCACCGTGCCGCTGGAGACCACGTTGGAGCCGTTAAAAGAGGCGTAGGAAAGATGGCCGTCGCCGTCCTGGTAGAAGACGAAGTAGAGGCCCATGCCGGGCTGGTAGAGCACCTTGCGCGTATTGGCGTAGCGGGTCAGGCCGGCCGGCGCTATCTGGGCGGAGGCGGCCAGCGCCTCCTGCGCCAGTAAAGGGGAAAAGGCGAGTGCCAGAAGGCCGCAGGCCAGGCGTCTGGCCCGGCCGTTCCATTTCCCGTTCGTCCGCTCCGGCCTCATATTTTTTCTCAGGAACCGGCTTCCAGTCTCTTAAGGGCCGCGGCGGCGCTGCGCCTCACGGTTTCGTCCTTGTCCTTCCTGGCCGCCGCCCTCAAAGCTTTCACCGCGGCCTTTCCGCCCAGGCCGCCCAGCGCCGCGGCGGCCGCGGCGCGCACCGCCGGACTGGCGTCGCCCGAAAGCGCCGCGCGCAACGGCGCCTCGGCTCGCCGCTCGCCCAGTGCCCCCAGGGCTTTGGCGGCGGAAAGCCTCGCCTTTTCGTCGGGGTCGCGCAGCTGCGGCATCAGGCCAGGGGCCGCCCGCTTATCGGCCAGGGTCCCCAGCGAATCGGCGGCGGCGGCCCTTACCGCTGGTTCCAGGTCGCCGAGCGCCTTCAAAAGCGGCTCAAAGGCCGGGTCTCCGCGCCGGGCCAGTTCCGCCGCGGCCGCGGCGCGTACCGCGGCCGAAAGGTCCGAAAGAGCCTTTACGAGGGCCGCGGTAGAGGCCGGGAAGTTCATGCCTCCGAGAGTGCGCACCGCCCTCTCCCGGACGGAAGCGTCGGGGTCGGAGAGCGCGGAAGCGGCCGGGGGGACGGCGTCCTCGGCTCCCGTCGCTCCCAGCACGGACACGGCGGAGGCCCGCACGGCCGGATCGCCGTCGGAGAGCGCGCCGGCCGCGGCGGCGGTGGAAGCGGAGCCCAGCAGCGCCAGCGCGGCCGGGGCCTCCCGCCTCACGCATTCGTTCTCGTCGCGCAGCAGGGCGGCGACCGGGGCGGCGGCGGCGGGATCGCCCAGCCGGCCCAGAGCGGAAGCGGCCGCGCAGCGCACCCAGCCCTCTTTGTCCGCCAGCAGCGCGATGAGCGGTTTCACGGCGGACCCGTCGCCCAGCTCCCCCAGTGAATCGGCCGCGTTGCCGCGCACTTCCTTCTCCGGGTCGCGCAGGGCCCTGAGCAGCGGTGCCACCGCGGTCCGGTCGCCGGCGCGGCCCAGCATATAAGCGGCCCGGCTCCTGGTTTTCGGGGACTTGTCCCCCAGCAGGCGGACCAGCTCAGGCACGGTCTCCCCGACCCCGAACGTTTTGTCGGGGGCGGCGGAAAGGGAGAGTAGCGCGCAGAGCGCGAGCGCGCCCGCGCGCGCGCATATAAAGAAGCCGTCGGAACGGCGGGGGCCAGTGGCGTTAAGTTTACCGTGACGCATTTCTTTTTCTGCCGGCACAACAAACAAAGACCCGGCAGGCAAAACACTGTCCGCCGGGGTGCCGATATATTTCATAATATTATAATACAAATAGGCCATTACGGAAAGGTTAAATCCGCTTTTACTTATCGTTACCGGCCCTGGGGTTCCCTGTCGCATATTTCACCAGACAATAAAAAACCGCCAGCCCTCTCCGGAACCCGAAGACAGGCCAACGGCCTCGAAAATCACGCCGAAAGGCGGCACAACCGCCCTCGCGCTTTCCTGTCTTCGGCAGCCAGGCAGTCCGCCGTCGGACCCTCGGCTTTGCGCCCCCGCCTTTGGGCGGGTTTGCTATTGTCGTGACACCACAAAAAGCATGGCCCCTGGGGGCCAGGCATCATATTATACAGGATTTTTCGTTTTTGTCAAGAGGTCCGGGCCTTGACAGGTCAACCGCGGCCCGCGCGCCCGACGGCGGCCAGCCAGGCCGCGTCGCGGTAGAGCAGGGTCTCGGCCGGCCTGAGCCAGTCCTCGTGGAAAGCCGGGCCGGCCGGCGGGACGGCGACGTCGGGCTCCAGCCCGGCGCCCTCCAGCGCGGCCCCGGAAGGGGCCAGGAACCGCGCCACGGCCAGCCGCAGCCCGCCGCGGCCGTCCAGCCTGAAAGTCTTGACCACGGTGGCCGAACCCTTGGTCTTCGCGCCGTACAGCCTCGCGCCGGCCCCCTCCCGCAGGGCCGCGGCCAGCGCTTCGGCGGCCATGGCCGTCTCGTCGTTGACGAGCACCGCCAGCGGGACGCCGGCGTAGGGTCCGCCCTTGCCGGGCGGGAAGGTCATGTTATAGCCCTCGTGCCGGGAGTTTATCGAGAAACAGGGGCGGCCGCGGGCGGCGAACAGGGCGAAAACGGCGGCGGCTTCCCGCGGCAGGCCGCCGCGGTTGTAGCGCAGGTCCAGGACTATCCTTCTGAAGCCGTAAGCCTTCATCGAGGCCAGTCCGCTTTCCACCAGGCCCGCCGCCCCGGCGGGGAAGGAGGGCAGGCGGACATAGGCGGCCGAAGCCGAAGGGTCGTAGAAGCCGAAGATGCCCGGCGGCCTGAACCCGGCGGGCTTCAGGGCGAACGAGAGTTCCCCCGGCCGGCGCATCCGCTCGGCTTTGAGGACCAGTTCGCGGGGCTCCCGCGCGAAGACCGGGAGTATGGCCTCAGGGGAGGGCCCGGCGCCGGACGCCGCGAGGAGGCGGTCGAAATCCTTCATCCCGGCCTTGTCGGCCGGCGAGCCGCGCAGCACGCGCAGCGCGCATACCCTTGCCCCGCAGGGGCCCAGGAGCAGGCCCGTAGAGGGGGCCGGGCTCAGCGCGGCGGCGGCCGCCACGCGCGGCCTGGCGCCGACCAGCGCCGCGTAAGGATCGAAAAGTTTGAGACCGGCCGGGCCGCGGGCGGAGAGTTCCGCGCGCAGCCGGGCGGGGTCATGCGCCTCCAGGGAATGCCGCTGGAACACCTCTATTATCTTTCCGTCCCTCTTGCCGTCGGAGCAGGCGCAGGCGAGGGCGGCCAGCGCGCAAAGGAGCGTCTTTCTCATTCCCGGTCCTTTTTCCTCAGACCCAGATGCCGGCGCTCTGGTCCGCCGGGGCGTAGAAGTCGGCGCCGCAGGGGTCGTCCGGCAGGAACGGACCGTAGACCGGGCAGTTGTCCGTCGCCGGAGGCAGGCAGCAGCAGGGGGCGGCGCAGCTGCAGTCGCATTCCTCGCCGCAGCCCTGGTTGCCCATGTCGGTCCACTCCTGGTTCTGCAGGTCCTCCAGCCACTGCTCGTCCTCGGGCGAGCTCATCAGCTGCACGTCGTCCCCGTCGTCGTAGGAAGCCGGGGCCAGCGGCGCGTCGTCCTCCCCCCCCGCCGGCGCGCCGGGCCCGTTCGTATTCGCCACGCCGCTGAACATGGAATTGAGCATCCCGTCGTTCATGCTGGCCAGCGCCTTCTTGGCCTGGTACTCCTTGTCCGCCGCCAGGGCCTTTTCCGTGCCCTCCCTGTTCGCGCTCGCCGTCTTTACGTCCGGCACGTCGAAGGCCGAAGCCCTGTCGGCGCTGATGTCCTGGTCGCGCAGGAACTTGGGGATGGAATTGGGGTCCACCACGTCCAGTTCCTTCTTCATCTTCTCGTCGTATTCCAGCGAAAGGCGCTCGCTGGAGGAGGAGCCGTCGAAGGAGCGGGCCAGCAGGGTCCG